>ENA-UEQR01002035-UEQR01002035.1-human-gut-metagenome-genome-assembly--contig:-NODE-2035-length-10700-cov-9.189589_pt1 | contig 10700 bp, 5 predicted proteins | sample MGYA00242944_ERZ507941 | MGnify/ENA primary metagenome ERZ507941 (study PRJEB26167, sample SAMN06115398) | human gut metagenome | host: Homo sapiens | place: China:Chongqing | collected 2016-06-23...
TCTATAAAAACCGAAGCACACCTCATTGCATTTTGGCACACAATTATTATTTTTGCAAAACAAAATGACGCTATATAATAAAATATCATTGCATATAGATTATGAAACAAGAGAAACAAAATCCTTTTATCAAATATAACGGTATTAAAGACGCAAAGGTGCACATCCACAAGACAAGCGGATTGTACGACGCCTCGAACGAACATGACGCATGCGGAGTAGGCATGATTGTGGACATCCACGGCAACAAATCCCACGAATTGGTGGACTCAGCCCTTAAAGTGTTGGAAAACATGAAACACCGGGGAGCGGAAGGCGCCGACAACAAGACGGGCGACGGGGCAGGCATCATGCTCCAGATTCCCCATGAGTTCATCCTCTTGCAAGGCATCCCCGTACCGGAAAAAGTAAAATACGGCACGGGACTTGTCTTCCTACCCAAGGACGAGCAGGAGCAATCGCACATGCTGAGCGTCATGATTGAGGAAATAGAACGGGAAGGGTTGAACCTGATGCACTTGCGCAACGTGCCGGTCAATTCGTCCATCCTCGGAAAAGACGCATCGGCCACGGAACCGAGCATCAAACAGATATTCATAACCGGTTCTACCGATACGGAAAACTTGGAACGCACCCTATATATAATAAGGAAGAGGATTGAGAACCGCATACATCACAAAGATTTCTATATCGTATCCCTGTCGAGCAAGAACATCGTGTACAAAGGGATGCTCTCGTCGATGCAAGTGAGGGAATACTTCCCCGACCTGACCCAACCATACTTTACCAGCGGACTGGCCGTCGTGCATTCCCGTTTCAGCACCAACACCTTCCCGACATGGAGCCTGGCACAGCCCTTCCGCCTGTTGGCGCACAACGGTGAAATCAACACCATACGGGGCAACCGCGCCTGGATGGAGGCACGGGAAAGCGTGCTTTCCACGCCCACGCTCGGTAACGTGAAGCAAATCAGGCCCATCATCCAACCCGGCATGAGCGACAGTGCCTCACTGGACAACGTACTGGAGTTTTTCGTCATGTCCGGCCTGAGCCTGCCCCACGCCATGGCCATGCTGGTGCCGGAGTCCTTCAACGACAAGAACCCCATCAGCGAAGACCTGAAGGCTTTCTATGAGTACCACTCCATCCTGATGGAACCGTGGGACGGGCCGGCCACCCTGCTCTTCAGCGACGGGCGCTACGCTGGAGGCATGCTCGACCGCAACGGCCTACGCCCCGCCCGCTACCTGATTACCCGGAACGACATGATGGTAGTAGCCAGCGAGGCGGGCACCATCCACTTCGAGCCGGGAGACATCAAGGAAAAAGGACGGTTGCAACCGGGCAAGATACTGCTGGTGGACACCCAAGAAGGGAAAATATATTATGACGGGGAACTGAAAGCCCAATTGGCTGCCGCCAAACCTTACCGGCAGTGGCTCTCCACGAACCGTATCGAACTGGACACCCTGCGGAGCGGACGAAAGGTGGAAAACATAGTGGAGGATTACGACCGCCGCCTGCGTACTTTCGGTTATACACGCGAAGACATCGAACGCACGCTCGTCCCGATGGCAACGGGCGGGGCGGAGCCGACCGCTTCCATGGGGAACGACACCCCGTTGGCCGTGCTCTCCGACAAGCCCCAACTGTTGTTCAACTATTTCCGCCAACAGTTCGCCCAAGTGACCAACCCTCCCATCGACCCGATACGTGAGGAACTGGTCATGTCGCTGAGCGAGTACATCGGCGCCGTGGGTATGAACATCCTGCTGCCGAGCGAAGCGCACTGCAAGATGGTACGACTGCCGCACCCCGTATTGACCAACACCCAGTTGGACATCCTGTGCAATATACGCTACAAGGGCTTCCACACCGTGAAGCTCCCCATCCTGTTCGACGTGCACGGAGGGAAGGCGGCCTTGCAAGAAGCCTTGTCCGCCCTGTGCAAGCAAGCGGAAGCGTCCGTCGACGAGGGCGTGAACTACATCATCCTGTCCGACCGCGGAGTGGATGCCGCGCACGCAGCCATTCCCTCACTGTTGGCCGTAAGTGCCGTACACCACCATTTGATTTCCGTACAGAAACGTGTACAGACCGCCCTGATTATCGAAAGCGGGGAAATCCGCGAGGTCATGCACGCCGCCCTGCTGCTGGGCTACGGAGCAAGTGCCATCAACCCCTATATGGCTTTTGCCGTACTGGACAATCTGGTCAAGCGGAATGAAATACAGATGAACTACGAAACGGCGGAAAAGAACTACATCAAGGCCATCTGCAAAGGCTTGTACAAGGTAATGAGCAAGATGGGCATCAGCACGATTCGTTCTTACCGGGGTGCCAAGATATTCGAAGCCGTAGGACTCAGCGAGGAATTGCTGAAAACCTATTTCGGCACGCTGGTCTCTACCATCGGCGGCATACGGTTGGAGGAAATCGCAAAAGACTACACCGCCTTCCACGATGCAGGTTTCCGGCCCGCAGAGCCTGGGCATCTCCTGCCCCACATCGGACTTTTCTCTTTCCGCAAGGATGGCGAGCAACATGCTTGGACCCCTGAGACCATATCCTCCCTGCAAATTGCCACACGCCTCGGCAGTTACAAGAAATTCAAGGAGTTCACAAGAATGGCGGACGGGAAAAGCCGACCGATATTCCTGCGCGACTTCTTCGGGTTCAAGCGCAACCCCATCGACATCGACAAGGTGGAACCCGTGGAGGACATCGTCAAGCATTTCGTCACCGGTGCCATGTCGTTCGGCGCCATCAGCAAGGAAGCGCACGAAGCCCTGGCATTGGCCATGAACGAACTCGGTGCCCGAAGCAACACGGGGGAAGGCGGCGAAGACAGCAGCCGTTTCCACGAAACGTACGAAGGCATCCCGCTTTGCAGCAAGACCAAACAGGTGGCCTCCGGACGCTTCGGTGTCACGACCGAATACCTCGTCCATGCCGAAGAGATACAAATCAAAGTGGCCCAAGGCGCCAAGCCGGGGGAAGGCGGGCAGCTTCCGGGTTTCAAAGTGGACGAAGTTATCGCCAAGACACGCCACTCCATTCCGGGCATCTCCCTGATTTCCCCACCGCCCCACCACGACATCTACTCCATCGAGGATTTGGCCCAACTGATTTTCGACCTGAAGAATGTCAATCCGAAAGCCCGAATCAGCGTGAAACTGGTAGCTGAAAGCGGAGTCGGCACGATAGCTGCCGGAGTGGCCAAAGCCAAGGCCGACCTGATTGTAATCTCCGGTGCGGAAGGCGGCACGGGTGCCTCACCCGCTTCTTCCATGCGCTATGCGGGCATCTCACCGGAAATCGGCCTGAGCGAGACCCAACAGACTTTGGTTCTCAACGGACTGCGCGGACAGGTGCGCCTACAGACCGACGGACAGATCAAGACGGGTCGCGACATCATCAGCATGGCCCTGCTCGGGGCTGAAGAGTTCGGCTTCGGCACCACCGTACTCATCGTCTTGGGGTGTGTCATGATGCGCAAGTGCCACACCAACGCTTGTCCCGTCGGGGTGGCAACCCAGGACCCGGTACTGCGCAACCACTTCCGCGGACATTACAAGTACGTGGTAAACTATTTCCGCTTCTTGGCCGAGGAGGTGCGTGAATACTTGGCGGAAATGGGATTCATGCGACTGGAAGACATCGTGGGACGCACGGACCTCATCGAACTGAAACCGACGGAGAAAGAGACCAAAGTCGGACAGTTGGATTTCAGCCGCCTGCTACACAAGGTGGAAGGGAATGCTGCCATCCATCACGTATGCGGACAAAAGCATGAAATAAGCCACGTGAAAGACGTGGAAATCATAGCCTCAGCCACAGAAGCTCTCGAACATGGCAAGGAAGTATCCCTAGAATACGCCATCGCCAATACCGATCGCTCCGTAGGAGCCATGCTGTCGGGTGCCGTGGCCACACGGTATGGCAACGAAGGGCTGCCCGAACAAACCATCAACGTGAAATTCAAAGGTTCCGCCGGACAAAGCTTCGGGGCGTTTCTGGCCCACGGCATCTGCTTCAAATTGGAAGGCGAGGCGAACGACTACTTGGGCAAAGGGTTGAGCGGCGGACTGATTTCCGTGCGACCGCCCGTACGCTCCAACTTCGATGCGGAAAAGAACACAATTGCGGGCAACACGCTGCTCTACGGTGCCACGGGCGGCGAGGTCTATATCAACGGCCGGGCCGGCGAACGGTTCGCCGTACGCAACTCCGGAGCCATCGCCGTCGTGGAAGGTGTGGGAGACCACTGCTGCGAATACATGACCGGCGGACGCGTGGTCGTGCTGGGCGAAACCGGGCGAAACTTCGCCGCCGGCATGAGCGGAGGCGTGGCATACGTTTGGGACAAAGACCACACGTTCGACTACTTCTGCAACATGGAAATGGTGGAACTTTCGCTTTTGGAAAACTCCACCTCACGCAAAGAGCTACATGAACTTGTCCGCCAACACTACCTTTACACCGGTTCGACCCTGGCCCGTACCATGCTGGACGACTGGAACCACTACGTGGACGAGTTCATACAAGTCACTCCCATCGAATACAAACGCGTACTGGCAGAAGAACAGATGCGCAAGCTGCAACAAAAAATAGCAGACGTACAACGGGATTACTAACAGATTCGACAAACGACAAAAATAAAGAAAAATGGGAAACCCTAAAGCATTCCTTACCATACCGCGGCAGGAAGCCGGCTACCGCCCGGTACATGACCGCATCAACGACTTCGGCGAAGTGGAACAGACCCTGAACACCAGCGAGCGCAAACAGCAGGCCTCACGCTGCATGGATTGTGGCGTACCGTTCTGCCATTGGGCGTGTCCTTTGGGCAACCGTCCTCCGGAGTTCCAAGACGCACTCTACAAGGGCAAATGGAAAGAAGCGTACGAAATCCTGTCCCAGACCAATGATTTCCCGGAATTCACCGGACGCATCTGTCCTGCGCTTTGCGAGAAAAGTTGCGTGCTGAAACTGGCTATCGACGCTCCGGTTACCATCCGAGAGGACGAGGCGGCCATCATCGAAGCAGCTTTCCGCGAAGGCTACATCAAGCCGCGAACCTACCCTCGAAACGGGAAGAAAGTGGCCGTCGTAGGTTCAGGTCCCGCAGGCATGGCCGCAGCCAACCAACTGAACCGCATGGGATATGAAGTGACGGTGTTTGAAAAGGACGAATATGTGGGAGGGCTGCTACGCTTCGGCATCCCGAACTTCAAACTCAACAAGGCCATCATAGACCGTCGCGTGGACATCATGGCAGCCGAAGGCATCACCTTCAAGACGAGCACTCCCATCGACGTGGAACACCTGCCTGAAGGCTTCGACGCTTACTGCATCTGCACGGGAACCCCACAGGCACGCGACCTCGATATCCCGGGGCGCGACCTCAAAGGCATACACTTCGCATTGGAAACGCTGGCCCAACAAAACCGCGTCCTGGGCGGACAGGCATTCAGCAAGGAAGAACGCATAAACGCCAAAGGCAAACACGTGTTGGTCATCGGTGGCGGCGACACGGGAAGCGACTGCATCGGTACAAGCAACCGACAGGGTGCGGCCAGTATCACGCAAATCGAAATCATGCCGAAACCTCCAGTAGGGCACAACCCGGCCACACCATGGCCGCAATGGCCCGTGGTATTAAAAACCAGTTCCAGTCACGAAGAGGGTTGCACACGCCGGTGGAGCCTGACATCCAACCGTTTTATCGGCACGAAAGACGGCCGAGTTTGCGGTGTGGAAGTGGAAGAAGTGGAATGGATTCCCAGCCCGGACGGAGGCCGCCCCGCCATGCGCCCTACAGGGAAAAAGGAAACCCTCAAGGCCGACCTCGTGCTGTTGGCCATGGGATTCCTCAAACCCCAACAGCCGGCGTTCGCAAGCAACGTTTTCGTGGCCGGAGACGCGGCCACCGGTGCCAGCCTCGTAGTCCGCTGCATCGCAGGAGGACGCAAAGCAGCCCAAGACATCAACGCTTACTTAACTAAAACCTTAACGCCATGTGTGGAATAACAGCTCTGTTCAACCTCAAACGACAAACGCCCGAATTACGAAAAAAGGCTTTGTCCATGTCTAAGAAAATCCGCCATCGCGGGCCGGACTGGAGTGGCATTTATTGCGGCAAGACAGCCATCTTGTGCCACGAACGCCTTTCCATCGTCGATCCGCAAAGCGGCGGGCAGCCTCTTTTCTCGCCCGACCGTAAACAGATACTGGCCGTCAACGGGGAAATCTACAACCACCGCCAAATCCGTGAACAGTATGCCGGACGATACGACTTCCAAACGGGCAGCGACTGCGAGGTCATCCTCGCGCTCTACCAAGACAAAGGCATCCATTTCTTAGAAGACCTGAATGGAATTTTTGCCTTCGCCCTTTATGACGAAGAACAGGACGATTTCCTGATAGCCCGCGACCCCATCGGAGTCATACCTTTATATATAGGACATGACAAGGACGGCATCCTATATCTGGCCAGCGAGCTGAAAGCACTTGAAGGTTTCTGCGACGAATACGAGCCGTTCTTGCCGGGACATTACTACTGGGGGCAGGAAGGGAAGATGACGCGCTGGTACACCCGCGATTGGATGGACTACTCGAACGTGAAGGACAATTATACCCCTGACGCCTGTAACGCTACAAAAGTCACGGACTGTGGAAACTGTTATTCCATACAGGTAGAAGCCGTACGCAATGCCTTGGAAGCCGCCGTGCGCCGCCAACTGATGAGCGACGTTCCCTATGGCGTGCTGCTCTCCGGCGGATTGGACAGTTCCGTCATTTCAGCCGTAGCGCGGAAGTTTGCGGCACGCCGCATTGAGACCGACGGCAAGGCCATGGCGTGGTGGCCGCAACTCCACAGCTTCGCCGTGGGACTGAAAGGCGCACCGGACTTGGCCAAGGCCAGGGAAGTGGCCGACCATATCGGTACCGTACACCACGAAATCAACTACACCATTCAAGAGGGTTTGGATGCCGTGCGTGATGTCATCTACTACATCGAGACCTACGACGTGACCACCGTGCGCGCCTCCACCCCGATGTACCTGCTTGCCCGCGTCATCAAGAGCATGGGCATCAAGATGGTATTGAGCGGCGAAGGTGCCGATGAAGTATTCGGCGGTTACCTCTATTTCCACAAAGCACCGGACGCACAGGCTTTCCACGAAGAAACGGTTCGCAAGCTCTCCAAACTGCACCTTTACGACTGCCTGCGGGCCAACAAATCCCTCTCGGCATGGGGAGTGGAAGGACGCGTACCTTTCCTCGACAAGGAATTCCTCGACGTGGCCATGCGGCTCAACCCGTCCGCCAAGATGTGCCCGAGCAAGACCATCGAAAAGAAAATCGTACGTGACGCTTTCTCCTGTCTCTTGCCCGAAAGCGTGGCCTGGCGGCAGAAAGAACAATTCAGCGACGGTGTGGGATACAGTTGGATTGACACATTGAAGGAAATCACATCACAGGCCGTCAGCGACGAACAGATGGCACATGCCTCGGAACGGTTTCCCATCAACCCGCCCATGAACAAAGAAGAATACTATTACCGCAGCATCTTCGAAGAATATTTCCCGAGCGACAGCGCAGCCCGAAGCGTACCGAGCGTACCGAGTGTAGCCTGCTCCACAGCCGAGGCTTTGGCTTGGGACACCTCCTTCAAAGGACAAAACGAACCGAGCGGACGAGCCGTAAACGGAATACATGAAGATGCTTACTCAAAAACAGAGATATGAAGATAGAATTTACCAAAATGCACGGAGCTGGCAACGACTATATCTATGTCAACACCCTGAAATATCCCTTGGTGCAGCCCGAAGCATTCGCAAAAGAATGGAGCAAACCGCATACCGGCATCGGGAGCGATGGACTCGTCCTGATAGGACCGTCCGAGAAAGGTGATTTCAGCATGCGCATTTTCAACGCCGACGGTTCTGAAGCCATGATGTGCGGTAATGCCAGCCGCTGCGTCGGCAAGTACCTGTATGAATACGGACTTACCGATAAAAAGGAAATTGCCTTGGAAACCCTTTCCGGAATAAAAACCTTATATTTACACTTACAAGGCGAGAATGTGGATTCGGTAACCGTAGACATGGGAGCTCCGCGCGACATTCGTACCGTGGATTTAGGAAACGGCTACCTTTTCCGTGAAGGTACAGCCGTAAACATGGGCAACCCGCACCTGGTGATTTTCACCCACGACGTTTCTGCTATTGACTTGCCTTCCGAAGGTCCGTCCATGGAACATCACCCGCTGTTCCCGAACCGCGTCAACGTGGAATTCGCCCAGATTTTACCCGACGGGAATATCCGGATGCGTGTATGGGAACGAGGCTCCGGTATTACACAGGCCTGTGGAACAGGAGCGTGCGCCACGGCCGTAGCCGCAGCTTTCACCGGACGTGGCAAAGGCAAGACCGACATCATCATGGACGGAGGCACACTCACTATCGAATACCAACCGCAAAACGATCGGGTTCTGATGACCGGTCCTGCCACAAAAGTATTCGACGGAACAATAAATATGGATAGATAAAAACAACATAGCATTATGGCATTAGTAAACGAACATTACCTCAAACTGCCGGGAAACTATTTATTCTCGGACATCGCCAAGAAAATAAACACGTTCAAAGTGACCCATCCGGGCAAAAGGCTCATCCGTCTGGGCATAGGCGACGTGACCCGCCCGCTGCCACAGGCATGTATCACGGCCATGCATAAGGCCGTGGACGAAATGTCCAAGGCTGAAACATTCCATGGATACGGACCAGAGCAAGGCTACGATTTTCTGATTGAAGCCATCCTCAAAAATGATTTCGCTTCTCGCGGCATCAGCCTGAGCCCTACTGAAATCTTCATCAACGACGGTGCCAAAAGCGACACCGGCAACATCGGTGAGGTCCTGCGTTGGGACAACAGCATGGGCGTGACCGACCCCATCTATCCGGTCTACATAGACAGCAATGTCATGTGCGGACGATCCGGCGAATTGGGGGAAGACGGGAAATGGAGCAATGTCACCTACCTGCCCTGCACGGCAGAGAACCATTTCATCCCGCAAATCCCCGACCGGCGCATAGACATCATCTACCTGTGCTACCCCAACAACCCTACCGGTACCACCCTGGCTAAGGCCGAACTGAAGAAATGGGTGGATTACGCCTTAGCCAACGACACCCTGATTTTCTTCGATGCCGCATACGAAGCCTACATCCGTGAAGACGATGTTCCCCACTCCATCTACGAAATCAAGGGTGCAAAACGTTGTGCCATCGAGTTCCGCAGCTTTTCCAAGACGGCAGGGTTCACTGGCGTACGCTGCGGTTATACGGTAGTACCCAAAGAACTGACAGCCGCCACGTTGGATGGTGAACGCGTCTCCGTCAACAAACTATGGAACCGCCGCCAATGCACCAAGTTCAACGGCACGAGTTACATCACCCAACGCGGAGCGGAAGCCATTTATACGGCGGAAGGCAAGGCGCAAGTGAAAGCCACCATTAACTATTATATGGAAAACGCACGCATCATGCGCGAAGGCCTGCAATCTGCCGGATTCAAGGTCTATGGCGGAGTCAATGCGCCCTACATTTGGCTGAAAACACCCGATAACACGGGTTCCTGGCGTTTTTTCGAGCAACTGCTATACGAAGTAAACGTAGTCGGCACACCGGGCGTAGGCTTCGGCCCCAGCGGCGAAGGCTACCTCCGCCTCACGGCTTTCGGCGAACGCGAAGACTGCATCGAAGCCATGCGGCGCATCAGGATGTGGATATAAATAGAAACTTTTATATCCTAACCACTACATAAATTAAGTTAAAAGGATTCCGCTCTTTTGTTCAAAAGACAAAAGAGTGCGTATCTTTGTATTATAATGAAACATTTTCAAAAAATCATACTGTCATTCCTATTTGCAGCCATTACATTTCTAATTTCTGCCAATACGAACGTTTTCCGTGAACAAAATCCGGAAAGTAAAAAAGTATATGCCGAAAATGTACACAAACAGCAAGAGTTACACACGGTAAAACCACAAGTCTTATTCGATGGGGAAATTTCACCGGAAATCGTATGGGCGCGGATATTGACAGCCCAACCTACACGTTCTCTGCAAACTTCCCATTTACAGACTTTGCAATACCTGCCATTCCGCACCCAGAAACTATTGTCTGCACAATACGGAATGAGCACCAATGGCAAACAATTCGAAACGACAGCCCCATTCGACTGTCAACCTTCATGCGAATACTATGTGTTCGCTTTATGCCGCCTACTCATTTAGCGAGATTTCCTTATCCGGTTTATAGACAGACTGGCAAAGGTTCATTTTGCCAGAAAAGTCGTTTATTATCTCATCATGGTTTATTTTTAAATTAAAAAAGATATGGAAAATCAAGCTATAGCCCAACGTCCTAACGAACGGGACATTCAAAAAAGATTCAATTCACGCAACGCTATCTCATCCAGCATACTGATAGTAATAGGCGTTTTCATGGTGTCGCTCACCCTTACGATGCACACCACAGACAGCAATATCCTTTCGCTCGTCCTCATGGTGTGTGGAGGAAGTATGGCCATTTATGGCATGATACGGATTTTGAGTCATGCCTCCAGAACCGTATATGCTCCTACCGGCAGTACAATTAAAGAATACCATCTATACTATTCACCGGAAC
>ENA-UEQR01002041-UEQR01002041.1-human-gut-metagenome-genome-assembly--contig:-NODE-2041-length-10667-cov-9.510104_pt1 | contig 10667 bp, 7 predicted proteins | sample MGYA00242944_ERZ507941 | MGnify/ENA primary metagenome ERZ507941 (study PRJEB26167, sample SAMN06115398) | human gut metagenome | host: Homo sapiens | place: China:Chongqing | collected 2016-06-23...
AGGTTGCAAAGTAAGCTTCGGTATCATAACACCATCCAGTTCCGGCGGAATATTAATCTCAAACTCCATAATATCCCTGTATCTGGATTGTTGAATCTCCAGATAACTCAATGTATGACGCTCTTCCTCAGACAACGGAATAATATCATTTCCCTTAGAAAGAGAAGTCCGAAAAAAAACAGACAGACTTGTGATCATATCCACCGCATCCTGCTGCATTCCCCCCTCTACCAGCCACACAATCGTATCCAGCGTATTATATAAGAAATGTGGATTCACCTGCGCCTGAAGCAGCTGCAGTTCTGTCAGATGCTGCGCATCCTGCTCCTTACGCACATTTTCCAGAAGCCCCTCAATTCTTCCCGCCATCTTTCTGGTACCTGCATCCAATTCCTGAATCTCGACATAATCGGCTGGTACGGTATTAATTGTCTTATATTCCCCCTTTCCTACCTTCTTAATATTATAAAGAATCTCGGAAATCGGCTTGGTAATACTATAAGTCAGTCGGAAAGAACGCCGCAGCAGAATACAAGTCGTAACAAAAATTACTGCACACATCGTCAAAAGCGTCAGCCGGACATTTCCCGCAAGCTGTGACTCCACCTGCACCAGCTGAGTTGCTTCCTGATAAATATAATTCTGCATCTCTTTCTCAAAAAGCGTCGTCAGAATTTCCGTATTATTCGCCATAAATTCCTGTCGCTGCTGATAATCCTTGATATCAAGAAGCTGATTCATCCGCTTCTGAAGATTTTTCAGATAATTCGTCAGATATTTAAGAGAACGTAAACTCTCTTCTTTCTTTGTAGTTTTTTTCAGCTTTTCTACGGTATCGATTGCTCTATTAACCTGCTCTGTCGGAAGCCCGTCTTTTCCCTTTCGTCCGATCGTCACATAGTAGATATCCATATCTACCTCATCTTTAAAACTCATATCATTATTGGAATTCTTGTAATTCGCATTATATTCCGCACTGACTGCCAGATTATTGGATAATTGATTATATTCATTTGTATAATGCCAGAAAAAAAGAAGAAGCACTATGATCAGGATTGCCATAGGAATCATAGTGCTCAGAAGCATCCACTTCATCTTAGTTTCCAGCTTTTCCTGCTTTTGCCTCATGAATCAGACTTCCCCTCTCGTTTTACGATATTCACTCGGAGTCATCTTCTGCGTCTTCTTAAAAAGATAACTGAAATAATGCGCATCCTTATATCCTACTTCTCCCGCAATCTCGCTCGAACGTTTCGCCGTGCAGCGAAGCAATTCCTTCGCCTTACTCATACGCAGAGAAGTCAGATACTCAATAAAAGTCTGCCCCATATTCTGGCTGAACAACGCACTGAAATGATTCGCACTGACATTCGCCACATGCGCAACCTTATTCAGAGAAATCTCCTCATCCATATAATGTCCGTCAATAAAATCCACCGCCTGCTTCAAAACATTCCGATTCTGATTACCGGCATTCTCATCCCGAATCGCAATTGCCCTCTTAAGAATATCCTCCGCATAAGCAATAGACGCCTCCGTAGACTGACTGGTCTTCTCCACAATATCATCCGTCTCTTCCCTGGATAACTCCGTATCGTCATACCCCATCTTTTTCAAAAACGACAGCACCGAAAAACGAATATTCAAAACCACATAATTACGGAACACCAAAGACTCCATTGGCTCCTGCCCGATCGCATGGAAATAGTCATGCACAAAACTGCTAACTTCCTCTTCCAGACCACTACTCAGAAATTTCTGCAGAATTTCAGGATTAAGCGCATTGACATTCACACTCTTTAACTGAACCGCCTCTGCCTTCGACGAATCTGCTGAATTTTCCCTTGCCTGTTCAAGCATATTATAATAAAGAATATGTCCATCATAAAGATAACGAAACGCATAAGCTCTCGTCGCAGTATGATAACTCTGCTTAATCTTACTCAGACGATCCGCCTCTTCCCCTACAGCAACAAACCAGTCCACATCCTTACTGGTTTCCTCCATAATCTTTTGAACCGCTTCCACACACTCTCTGGTGTTCGCCTCAATACTCTCTCTCTGCCCCTTAACAAGAATCGCATAACTAAACACCTGATGTCTGAAAAGCATAGCAACCGGATGACTCAGAAAATAATTTTCAATCTTCTTATGAACCTCCGCCTCCCAGTCCGAATACCCCTCCGACAAATTACTGCTGCTGTCAGAAATATCCGGGCTGAAAATCAAAATATTATAAGCCTCCGCCACAATATCCAGATTCAGACGATCCGCCCTCTGATAAACCTCCTCCAGATCCGAATCCGCCCTCACCAGCGATTCAAAAAAATCCCTGCTCGCATTCCTTTCATACTCCTGCATCTCCAGACGAAACTTCTCATAATACTCCATCTGCGTCTTCTCATGCTCATAACGGTCATAAATCTCCTGCAGACGCTCAATAAACGCATTCTTCGTAATCGGCTTCAAAAGATAATCCTCAACCCCGATACTAATCGCCTGCTTCGCATAATTAAAATCATCATACCCGCTAAGAATCACAATCTTAATATTCGGCAGCTCCTTCTTCACCAACTTACAAAGCGTCAGCCCGTCCATAAACGGCATCTTAATATCCGTAATCAAAAGATCCGGCTTACTCTTCAAAATCAAAGGCAACGCCATCTCCCCATCCGAAGCCTCCCCCGCAAGCTCAAACCCATACTGCTCCCAGGGAATCATCTTCTTAATCATCTCCCTGATCACAACCTCATCCTCTACCAAAAACGTCTTTAACATCTAATCAAACTCCTCCTCAAAACTCACGCGCCCATCTAATTCACTAAAATATGATAATGATATAACTTTAATACATGTTGCCCCATCAGGCAAGTTATTTTTCACCAATACGCCCCACCGCCACTTTTCCCACAGCCAGTCTCCAGCGCGAAGCAGCATCTCTCTGTGGGTGAATTTGGAGGGGGCTTAGTAACTCTTAGGTTTGGGGAATCCGCGTTATGAAGAAAAATAGCAACGTGTCTGAGCGAAGTCGGAGGCGGAGCGAGTTTTGCATTTTTCTTCATGCCCTTAGCGGATTTTCCAAACCTTAGAGTTACTTAGCCCCCGGAACTGAACCCACAGAGAGATGCTGCTTCGCGCGTCCCCCCTCCGAAAAAAGGCACAAAAAACCTCTTGTCCAGATAGGGGGTGACCAGACAAGAGGCTTTTCTACAGCTATATAGTTATATTTCAGGTTAACGTTTTTTAATAAATAAGTTTACATCATACCCTTCTATTTGGTATGAAATAATTCCTCCGCCTTCGGTTTCCAATGCTCTGCATAAGCATCACACTTCGCACAAAGATACTCCACAGACTCCGGAGACTGCAAATCCGTAGACTTCGCACCAGACTCTTCCACCATCTTACGCAGCTTCTGCGGATTCTCAAGCATTGGACATGGACGAAGCATATTTTCATTAAACGGCTGTCCATCATGATATGCCATGAAAATCGGGCTCTTCAATGCATCCAGCAGACTCTCTTTGTAGATATTTGCATTAGAATAATGAATAAATACACAAGGATCCACATCACCATTTGCATTGATATGCAGATAACGTCTTCCACCAGCGATACATCCGCCAACATACTGCGCATCATTCTGGAAATCCATGCTGAAGATTGCCTTTGTAGAACGATACTCTCTGATCTTGTGATACATCTTTTCACGCTGCTGCGGATTCGGCATCAACTCTACCACCGCATCATTACCTGTAGGCATGTAATGGAAGAACCATACAAACAGAGCACCACAGTCGATCATATGGTCAAAATATTCCTCACTGCTTACACTGTCTACGTTTGCAGAAGTATAGCAAGTAGATACACCAAACGGAAGTTTATGTGATTTCAGAAGTTCCATCGCATGCATAACCTTCTGATATACACCATCTCCACGACGACCATCATTTGCTTCCTCAGAACCTTCCAGACTGATTGCCGGTACGAAGTTCTTCACACGAAGCATTTCCTGACAGAACTCTTCATCGATCAGAGTACCATTTGTAAAGGAAAGGAACTCACACTCCGGATATTTCTCACAGATACGGATTAGGTCTTTCTTACGAACCAGAGGTTCTCCACCTGTATATATGTACATATAAGTTCCGACTTTTCTTCCCTGCTCTACGATAGAACAGATGGTATCAAAATCAAGATTCAGCTTGTGACCATATTCAGCTGCCCAGCATCCTGTGCAGTGCAGATTACAGGCACTTGTCGGATCCATAAGAATGAGCCACGGCACATTGCAGCCGTACTTTTCACGATTTTTACGGATAGTTTTTGTGCCGTAAACAAATGCCTCAAAGCCCAGATTGAGCGCGATTGTCTTTAATACATGAGGATCTATCTCATTGATAAGACGGTGCATGTACTTGTTGAGTGTACAGTCCTTGTCGCAGATCATCCTGCGCGCACTGTCATAGTTTAAATCAATCTTCTCATCGCCCATGAATTTCTGCCACATGTCGATGAGCTTTACAACCTCTGTCTCCGGGTCCTTGCAAAGTCCTTTTACAATGTTGTCACATATTTTTGATGCAGCAAGTCTCGCTGCCTGATGTCCTAAATTTCCCACTTTGTATTCCTCCTTATTGTTTCAACGGTATTTCTGACGACAAATAAATTTAGTATTCCGTCAAGACTCAAATTCAGTCCTATTAGTCTGACTATCATGCCTGCGGTCTCAAATGGTGTCACTAAAAGCAATATGCCCACAAACGCCACTACAAATGACATTACGAGTATGAGCCACCATCTCTCGATACCAAAGCGCTTTGCTTCCACTGCGGTCTGTATCTTTAACGCTCCATCTACCAGCATAAAAATGCCTATTGCCGTGGACAATATCTCTATAATATACTCAGATTTCTCTATAATTATGATTCCAAGCACTATAGAAACTATACCCAGCGCAAGGTCAAACTGAAACGCAAGCTGAAATAAATCCTTTGCAAAATATCCGGACAGCTTTGTCACTCCGTATACTATGAGAAACACTCCATACACCACGCACAAAGTCTTAAGTCCAAGCTGTGGCGCAAACAACAAAGCTGCCCCCAATGCAATCAGGCATATTGTCATGGCAGTGTATGCATTTTTCACACGTATCAATGTATGCATAAAGTATCTCCCTCCTTTTTGTCTGCTATTCTAATCCACCACAACCGGTTTTAAAACGGACAAAAAAATAAGAGTGTCTGAAATTCAGACACTCTGTCAAATCTGTTCGAATTATTTTGTCATATAATATCCGCATGTCTACAGGCAGCACTCAATCATATCATAAATTGTGGCCTCGAAGGAGTCACCGATTCTCTTAACAATATCTCTGTTGTACTGGCTTTTTGACATTCCTGTGCTATTTGCCGTAATGGTCTCAGGCGCACCATTCATCATGCTGCCTCTCTCAATCCACTTTATTGTGCTGCCCACAATTCCGTTGCTGTAAAATGCCGTGATAAACGCAACGTCACCCTCACTCAGGCTGTAGCCCTCTGCCTTTTCCAACACAAAGCGGCGCACCACCTGCGTGACCACGGCATCCAGATATGTCCTCAGCAGCCTGCCGTTTTCCGATGCATAAATGTGTATTATTGCCTCGCGGTTATTAAGAATAATGGAAGCGGCTCTGGCATATGCATCATGAAATGTCATGCCCTCCTTTGCCTCATCCATAACAAGCCTTACCTCGTCCTCAAATATAGCCTCAAGCACATCATATATGTCCCTGAAATAATAGTAGAATGTGTTTCTGTTTATCTCACACTGCTCGCATATATCCTTGACTGTAATCCTGTCAAGCGGTTTGTTTTTCAGTATATGTAAAAAAGTCTGCATTATGGCTTTTCTTGTAAATTTTGCCATGTGTATATCTCCTGCTGCGTGTATTATACATAAACCATGCTCTCAACCGCCATTATATTACGATTGTTATATTTTTGTCAAACTTTGTCTCCGTGTAACTTCAAAGTAAATTCAAATGCCAACACCAAAAGAAAGAAACATATCCATTAAAATCCAAAGTCCGCATAATCCTGCGGCAGAAATCTATGATATATGATATGACAGCCCTCATCATGGAAGCAGTAGTAATATGTGTCATCCGGGTCATTTAAGAAGCGGATGTAGCAGTCAAACTCACCGTTTTGCATTTCCTTTTTCTCAATGTCGTCCGAGTATTTGTAAAACAGCTCTGTTATCTGCTCCATGGTACAGCCATGCGTGCCGACAAGCGCTATAAGCCCACTGATAAATTCATTGTCTGCGGTATTTTCATGCACATACTCACTGCCCTCAGGTGGTATCTCTATGCAGAAACGCTCATTTTTTGCAGTGACCTTTATCTCACCTATGGTGTCGGTAAGCTGCTTTGGCAGGTTTTTTGGAGCAAGAATTTCAAGCATCTGCTGCTCTGAAATCACGCTGGCAGCAACTTTATTGTCAGCCCCTGCACACTCAAAAAAATGTCTGAGCGTGGAAAGAGGATAATACAGTCTGACTATTTCCTTCCTGTAGCCAAGCTTTGCCTGCTGCTCCTTTACTATATCAATAAGGCTCTTCGCCAGACGAGCGTAACCGGTGCTGCTATAATTGCCTTTATAATCACCACTATAATTCACTTTGTCGTCAAAATCACTTGTTTTCGTCATACCGATAGATTCTCTTCCTCCCGGCTTTTAAGGTTTTTCTAGGGCATGCTCACCTTATCGAGTATTCCTGTCAGGTGTGCTATTGCCACGCCATAGTTTGTCATCGGCACATGCTGAGTGCGTGCCCTGTCTATTCTTGATAATACATATTTTCTGTTAAACATGCAAGCGCCACACTGAATAACGAGGTCATACTGAGATAGATTATCAGGGAAGTCCGTACCGCTTGTAATATCCACGGTAAGCTCCTCACCGACACGTTTTCGAAGCAGGTTCGGAAGCTTCACCCTGCCTATATCCTCCGCAAGAGGCGCATGTGTGCAGCACTCTGCGATAAGCACTCTTGAGGATGGCTTTAAGGCATCAATTGCCCTTGCGCTCTGCACATAGTATGGCAGATCACCCTTGTATGCTGCAAAAAGCACTGAAAATGATGTGAGCATACTCTCCGCCGGCTTGTGATCGTAAACATAGCCAAACACCTGTGAATCTGTCACGATGAGCTTTGGCGCGTGAGATAATGCTGTAAGCGCATCTGTCATTTTGTCAGTCGTCGTGCTCATCACAAGACATTTTCTATCGAGCAATTCCCTGAGTGTCTGCACCTGTGGCAATATGAGTCTGCCCTTTGGCGCCTGGATATCCTGCGGCATGACAAGAAGCACCAGATCGGTCTCACAGACAAGGTCTCCCAGGATAAATTCCTGACCGAAATCCTCAGGCAACAGGCGTGTGAGTGCAGAGATAACGGCATCCATTCCCTTGCCCTTTAATGCGCTGACTGCTACAACCTCAAAGCTATTGTCTGCATTTTTGCCCATCACAGCACTGTTTTCCTCATAAACCCAGCTCTTTGCGGCCTCTATTGCGGCATTGTCAAGCTTTCCCCTGCTCTTTTCCTGTGCCTCTGCAGAAAGCAAAATCTCGTCTATCTTGTTTAAAGCAAATACAACCGGAGTATGTTTTTTTGCAAATAGCAGGCTCCACTCTGCCTCATCCTTAAATGCCTTTTTAAATGGTATCCCTGCCTTCTTTGCAGCAATGACCTCTGCAATATCAAGCACTACAACGGCTATATCTGTCTTCTCTGCTGCCAGATGGGTCTTTTCCACACGTCTTTCACCAAGCTCACTGTCATCATCAAAGCCCGCCGTATCAATAATCACGCACGGTCCGAGCGGATGAATTTCCATCGGCTTGTACACAGGGTCGGTTGTCGTACCTGCCACGTCAGCTACAATGGAAACCTCCTGCTTTGTAACCGCGTTAATCAGTGATGACTTACCACTGTTTGTCTTTCCGTATATACCTATATGAAGTCTGTTGGCAGAAGGCGTCTCATTCAAATTTCCCATATGTATCCCCCTTTAGAAACGGAAATCACGCTTTCCGTCTGCAATATCATGTATATGCTCATAGCAGGTCTGCTTAACCTTTGGATTGGTAATCTTTTCTATTTCCCTGTCGATGAGCTTCATTCCAAGCTCTCTTGTCTGCGGGCTTGCATAGTCCTCGAGATACTCCTTAAGTGTCATGAGTGCGTTCGGATGACAGCAATTAAGTATCTGCATGCTCTTGCACAGTGCCATAAAACGGTCTCCCGTTCTGCCCTCTCTGTAGCAGGCTGTACAGAAGGATGGAATATAGTCCATCTTCATAAGCCAGTTTACCACCTCGTCAAGTGTTCTCTGGTCGCTGACATCAAACTGCTCCGATGTTGCCTCTGCATTTTTCTCAGCCTCCGGGTCTGCATAGCCTCCAACACTTGTCTTTGATGCGCCGCTGATCTGTGAAACACCGAGCGGCAGAACCTTTTCGCGGACAGCCTGGCTCTCACGAGTTGAGATTATCATTCCTGTGTATGGCACTGAAATACGGATAAGTGCGCATATTTTGGCGAAGGTATCATCACTGATGCCATTGTCAAATACATCCGGGTCTATATCATCTGCGTGCTTTATACGCGGCACACTGATGGTGTGAGGACCTACACCGTGCACTGCCTCAAGGTGCTCTGCATGCATCAAAAGTCCTGCAAACTCGTACTTGTATTTGTCCAGTCCGAAAAGTACACCAAGTCCCACATCGTCAATGCCGCCCTCCATAGCGCGGTCCATAGCCTCTGTGTGGTATGCGTAGTCATGCTTTGGTCCTGTCGGATGAAGCTGCTCATAGCTCTCCTTGTGATATGTCTCCTGGAAGAGTATGTAGGTTCCGATTCCTGCCTCCTTGAGCTTTCTGTAATTCTCCACTGTAGTGGCAGCAATATTTACATTTACACGGCGGATAGCTCCGTTTTTGTGCTTGATGCTGTAGATTGTGTTGATACACTCGAGAATGTACTCAATCGGATTGTTTACAGGATCCTCTCCTGCCTCGATTGCAAGACGCTTGTGTCCCATATCCTGAAGGGCTGTGACCTCCTTTACTATTTCCTCCTGAGTGAGCTTCTTTCTCGCAATATGCTTATTTTTCATGTGGTATGGACAGTAAACACAGCCGTTCACACAGTAGTTTGACAGATAAAGTGGCGCGAAAAGCACGATTCTGTTTCCGTAGAAGTCCTTCTTTATCTGCTGTGCAAGCTTGTAAACCTCGTCAAGTTTCTCCGGAATCTCACATGCTAAAAGCACTGATGCCTCTCTGTGGGTGAGTCCTTTTTTTAGCTTTGCTTTCTCGATAATCTTATCGATCAGCCCTATATTATTTTTATTTGCCTCTGCGTATTCGAGAGTCTCTTTGATTTCCTCGTCTGAGATAAATTCCTCAGCCTTTAATGATTTTACGTTGTACATTTTAATCTCCTTATATTGTAATCATAAATCTGCGTAGTCTCCGCGCGACACCACCACCTGATAGCCGATGCTCTTCATCCTGTTTTCCATACAGTAGCGGCACTCTGCTGCCTCATCTCCGGTGCAGATTTTATTGTCGTAGAGCTTGTATTTGTCGCGGACATTGACCGGTGAGAGGTTTGGCATCACGACATTGGCACCCGACTGTATACCCTTTTCCCTGCCGAGTGGATGGATTGTGCCAAGCGCTGTTGTGGCAGGCAGCAGCACTTTTGGATGTATGAGCCTGATGATTGAAAGCAGGCGAAGCGTCTCATCCATCGTGCCTGACTTCTCGTTTGCAAAAGGTGTATCCTTCTGCGATATGAACGGACCGATTCCAACCATGTGAGGCTCAAGCTCCTTTATAAACTGCAAATCCTCGTACAAGTTCTCCACTGTCTGTCCAGGCGAGCCGACCATGAAGCCGCAGCCCACCTGATATCCTATCTCTTTCAAATTCCAAAGGCACTGCTTTCTGTTTGCAAGTGACATCTCTGCCGGATGAAGCCTACTGTAATGCTTTTCATCCGCAGTCTCATGACGCAGCAGATATCTGTCCGCCCCTGCATCAAAATAGCTCTGATAGCTTTCCTTTGACTTTTCTCCGATAGAGAGTGTAACTGCGCAGTCCGGATACCTGGTCTTAATCCCGGACACTATCTCACAGATGCGCTCATCCGTGTAGTACGTATCTTCACCTCCCTGTAGCACAAAGGTACGAAAACCAAGCTCATAGCCGCTCTCGCAGCATGCCATAATCTGCTCCGTGCTCAGGCGGTAGCGGTCCGCGTGAGTATTGCTGTGCCTTATGCCGCAGTAGTGACAGTCGTTTTTGCAGTAGTTGGTAAACTCTATCAGCCCTCGTATAAAAACCTGATTGCCATAGGTCTCGTGTGCTTTCTCAGATGCCCGCTTTCTGAGGTAATCAACTGCCTGCATATCATCCGTCTCAAGCAGCATATGCAGCTGCTCGAGGGTGATATTCCTGCAGGCCGTAATTTCATCTATAATTTTTATTATTGCTGTATTTTCGGTCATGCTTTCTCCTGTAGTCTGGTCTGCTTTTTTTGAATTAATCACTTTCTTCTTCGTAATAATCTCATCTCCTTAATAATTCTCTTCATGTACTTCAAAA
>ENA-UEQR01002049-UEQR01002049.1-human-gut-metagenome-genome-assembly--contig:-NODE-2049-length-10649-cov-7.582293_pt1 | contig 10649 bp, 11 predicted proteins | sample MGYA00242944_ERZ507941 | MGnify/ENA primary metagenome ERZ507941 (study PRJEB26167, sample SAMN06115398) | human gut metagenome | host: Homo sapiens | place: China:Chongqing | collected 2016-06-23...
GCGTGGCTCCGCCGCGTATGCTCATCGCATTCCTCGAGAACCATCTGCAGGCCGACGGCAGCGTCACCATCCCCAAGGTCCTGCAGCCCTACATGGGCGGCAAGGAGCGCCTGGTGCCGCTGCACTGATAGCGTATCGTAATAGTTGTCCGTAATTATACTTTTAGTATAGGAGTTTTTACACATGAAGAAGTTTTTTGCGGAATTCAAGACCTTCGCCATGCGCGGCAACGTCATGGATATGGCCATCGGCGTGATCATCGGTACCGCGTTCGGTAAGATCACCACCTCTCTGGTGAACGATGTGTTCATGCCCCTGATCGGCCTGCTCATCGGCGGCGTGGATCTGGGACAGCTGAATATCGTTCTGAAGCCGGAGGTGCTGGACGAGGCAGGCCAGGTGGTCACCGAGGCTGTTACCCTGGGCATCGGCACGTTTCTGAGCACGGTCATTGACTTTGTTCTGGTGGCCTTCGTCATCTTCCTGATGGTCAAGACCATCAACCAGCTGCACAAGCTGGGCAAAAAGGACGAGGAGCCGCAGGAGGAGGAAGAACCGGCTCCCACCAGCGAGGAGCTGCTGACCGAGATCCGCGACCTGCTGAAGGCACAGCAGAAATGAGGGATATCCTGACTGCCGGCCTGACAGCCCTGGACCTGGACTCTGCCGCCGCAGACAAGCTGGCGCGCTACGCCGAACTGCTGCTGGAAAAAAACAAGGTGATGAACCTCACGGCCATCACCGCGCCCCGGGACGTTGCCACCCTGCACCTGCTGGACTGCGCGGCGCTGGCGGCGCAGCTGGACCTGTCCGGCAAGCGCGTCATCGACGTAGGCACCGGCGCAGGCTTTCCCGGCATGGTGCTGGCGATCTTGACTCCGGACGCCCGCTTCACGCTGCTGGACAGTCTGGGCAAGCGGGTGGACTTCCTGAAGGAGGTCCAGACGGACCTGGGCCTGAAAAATGTGACCTGCGTTCACGCCCGGGCGGAGGAATTCGCCGCGCAGCACCGGGAGCAGTTCGATCTGGCGGTCTCCCGTGCCGTGGCTCAGCTGAACGTACTGTGCGAGCTGACGCTGCCGCTGGTAAAGGTAGGCGGACAGTTCGCCGCCATGAAGTCCGTCTCCACCGACGAGGAGATACGTCAGGCCCACAGCGCCATCGCCCAGCTGGGCGGACAGCTCTCCGGCGTCACGGACTACACCGTGCCGGAGACAGACGTGGTGCACCGCATCGTATCCATCGAAAAAACACAGCACACACCGAAGCAATTTCCCCGGGCCTTTGCCCGGATCAAAAAAGCGCCGCTGGTATAAGCGGCCCACGAAAGGAGGAAGTCCATGGGCAAGATCATCGCCGTGGCGTCCGGCAAGGGCGGCACCGGCAAGACCACCTTCACCGCCAACGTGGCGCTGTCACTGGCCCACATGGGGCAGCGGGTGCTGTGCCTGGACTGCGATATCACCCTGCGGAACCTGGATCTGGCGCTGGGGCTCAGCGACCGGGCGCTGATGGACTTCTCCGACGTGCTGGAGGGCCGCTGCACCCTGCATGAGGCGGCGGTACCCCATGAGCGATACCCCTCCCTCTCCCTGCTGACCGCACCCATGGCCGACCGCCCGCTGTCCCTGTCGGTGCCGAAGCTGCAGGCGCTGGCGCGTGAGATACGGGAAAGCTACGACTGGTGCCTGATCGACGCGCCCGCCGGACTGGGTCAGGGCTTCCAGATGGCAGCGTGCATGGCCGACCAGGTGATCGTCATCACCACTACGGACGTGTCCGCCATGCGGGACGCCCAGCGCACCGCCGCAGAGCTGTCCGCCTTTCCCAGCGGGACGGTACATCTGGTGGTGGGACGCGTGTCCAAAAAGGTGCTGCGTCAGCTGCACACCACCATCGACGACGCCATCGACGCGGCGGGCCTGCCGCTGCTGGGCGTGATACCGGAGGACCCGGACGTCCCCTACTGCCTGAACCGCGGACTGGTGCTGCGGGAGCAGAACTACTACGCCGCCCGGGCCTATGAAAACATTGCGAAACGCATCATGGGGCAGAAAACCCCGCTGATGAAGATATAAGGAAAGGAGCCCTCCATGAATATTGCATTGATGGCACACGACAACCGGAAAGAGCTGATGGTCCAGTTCTGCACCGCCTACTGCGGCATTCTGGCCAAGCACACCCTCTGCGCCACCGCCCGCACCGGCCAGCAGATCGCCGACGCTACCGGGCTGACCATACACCGCTTCCTGTCCTTCGCCCACGGCGGCGGACAGCAGATCGCCGCCCGCATCGCCTATAATGAGATCGATATGGTGCTGTGCTTCGGTGACCCCAACCAGAAAACGCCGGACGCAGACATCACGTATATTTCCCGCCTGTGCGACCAGAACAACGTGCCCTTTGCCAGCAACCTGGCCACCGCCGAGATGCTGGTGCTGGGTCTGGACCGGGGCGACCTGGACTGGCGTGACATCGTCAACCCCAAGAACAAGCCCTTTACGGCTTGACAACCATCGGCAAATCGCATACAATAAGGGATAACCGTGCAGACCTCGCAGGAGTAGCCTGTACACCGCCGCTGCAAGAGAGGTGCGCCATCGGCTGAAAGCGCACCGCGGCAAGGCACAGGTGAAGACAGCGAGTTAGCGGGGATGGAAACATCCACGGCGCGCTCCCCGTAACAGGAGCAAAAAGGGCCGCAAGGCCGAATTTGGGTGGCACCACGAAGTGTTTTACGCTCTCGTCCCAATGCAGGGACGGGAGCGTTTTTTCGTCCGCGCCGCCGACACAAACACAAAGGAGAACGCTATGCAGGCTGTTTTGGACTTCATCAACAACCACGTGCGGGACATCTTCATCCCGCTGACGGCGCTGGCGCTGCTGCGGGTCGGTATGTGCCTGGCGCAGCTGAAGCGAATGACGCACCTCCGGGAGAAAAAAGGCGCCTACCACGCCGTCCGAGGCCACTGCGAGGAGCTGGGCGTCTGGTTCGGTGCGCTGGCGGGCCTGCTGCTGCCTGTCATTGTACCGGGTCTGTGGTATGCGGGCCTGGCGCTGGCCATAGTCGGCGGTGTCATCGGCCAGCGCATCGGCGTGAAGAAGGGCCGGGCCCTGGATGATATCTACCGCGAGGTCGCCTGGGAGCTGAAGCACGAGGCGGAGGCCGAGGCCGCCCGCGAGGCCGCCGCCCACACGCTAACGCCCGGCGCGGAGGAGCTGCCGGAGACAGGCGAACAAAACGAAACCACCGAAGATAAAGGAGAGACGAAAAATGGCTGAGATGACCCCCCGGACCCTGTCCGGCTTTATGGAGCTGCTGCCCAAGCCGCAGCAGCAGATGGAGCGCATGATGGACATCCTGCGCCGCACCTATTCTCTGTACGGCTTCACCCCGCTGGACACCCCGGTGATCGAGGCGGCGGAGGTGCTGCTGGCCAAGGGCGGCGGCGAAACGGAGAAGCAGATCTACCGCTTCAACAAGGGCGATGCCGACCTGGCCCTGCGGTTTGACCTGACGGTGCCGCTGGCCAAGTATGTGGCCCTGCACTACAACGACCTGTCCTTCCCCTTCCGCCGCTACCAGATCGGCAAGGTCTACCGGGGCGAGCGCGCCCAGCGCGGCCGCTTCCGTGAGTTCTATCAGGCGGATATCGACGTGATCGGCGACGGCAAGCTGGACATCACCAACGAGGCCGAGATGCCCGCCATCATCTACCGTGCGTTCAGTGAGCTGGGGCTCAGGCGCTTCTGCATCCGGGTGAACAACCGCAAGATCCTCAACGGCTTTTATGCCATGCTGGGCCTGACCGACAAGGCCGGCGACATCATGCGTACCGTGGACAAGCTGGACAAGATCGGCGCGGAGAAGGTCCATACCCTGCTGACCGACGAGGTGGGCGTGTCCGCCGAAAGCGCCGATGAGATCCTGAAATTCATCGCCATCACCGGCAGCAACGATCAGGTACTCTCCGCCCTGGAGGGCTACGCCGGCCGGAACGAGACGTTTGACGAGGGCCTGGACCAGCTGAAAACCGTGGTGAAATACCTGTCCGCCTTCGGCGTGCCGGAGGAGAACTTTGCCGTGGACCTGACCATTGCCCGGGGCCTGGATTACTACACCGGCACCGTGTACGAGACGGCGCTGCTGGACCACCCGGAGATCGGCTCCGTCTGCTCCGGCGGCCGGTATGACAACCTGGCGGAATACTACACCGACAAGCAGCTGCCCGGCGTGGGCATCTCCATCGGCCTGACCCGGCTGTTCTACGTGCTGGGCGAGCAGGGAATGCTCAACGGCGATCTGCCCACCGCTCCGGCGGATGTGCTGATCCTGCCCATGACCGAGGACCTGTCCGCCGCCGTCACACTGGCCACAAAGCTGCGGGACGCCGGCGTGCGGACCCAGCTGTACACCGAGCAAAAAAAGTTCAAGGCCAAGATGAACTACGCCGACAAGACAGGCGTGCCCTATGTGGTGTTCCTGGGCGAGGACGAGGTGAAAAACAACGTCATCGCCTGCAAGGATATGACCAGCGGCGAGCAAACCACCCTGGACTTTGCCGCCACCCTGGCGCGGATACGGGACGGCCTGGCCGAGAGGAACAAGGGCAGGGTCATCGTGGAGAAGTAAGCGCCTTACCCTACGGCGCAAAGCATTTCCGGCAGACGGGTGTAGGGGGCGGCGTTTTTGATAAACAATCCGTAATAATTCAATAAGGTTATACAAAACACAATCATAAATGGGAGGAAAACAACAATGATGCAGATGCGTACACATACCTGCAATGCGCTGCGGCTGGCCGATGTGGGCAAGTCCGTGAAGATCGTGGGCTGGATGGAGAATGTCCGCGAGGTGGGCGGCAATCTGGCCTTCGTGGTGCTGCGTGACTTCTACGGCACCACCCAGATGGTGGTGGAGGACGAGGCCGACCTGAAGGTCATCAAGGGTCTGAACAAGGAGTCCACCATCAGCGTGGAGGGCACCGTCCGCGAACGCGCCAGCAAGAACCCCAAGCTGCCCACCGGCGAGATCGAGGTGGTCCCCACCAAGATCGAGGTGCTGGGCCGCTGCCGCTATAACGCCCTGCCCTTCGAGATCAACCGCAGCCGCGAGGCCGACGAGACCCAGCGGCTGAAGTACCGCTATCTGGACCTGCGGAACCCGGCGGTCAAGCAGAACATCATCCTGCGCTGCCAGGTGGTGGCCGCCCTGCGCGCCGCCATGATGGAGCACGGCTTCCTGGAGATCACCACCCCCATCCTGACCGCCAACTCCCCCGAGGGCGCCCGCGACTATCTGGTGCCCGCCCGCAAGCACCCCGGCAAGTTCTACGCCCTGCCTCAGGCCCCCCAGCAGTTCAAGCAGCTGCTGATGACCTCCGGCTTCGACCGCTATTTCCAGATCGCCCCCTGCTTCCGCGACGAGGATGCCCGCGGCGACCGCAGCCCCGGCGAGTTCTATCAGCTGGATATGGAGATGGCCTTCGCCACCCAGGACGACATCTTCGCCGTGCTGGAGGACGTGCTGCCCCCCATCTTCGCCAAGTTCGGCACCTACAACGTGGCCTCCTCCGCCCCCTTCCGCCGCATCCCCTACAACACCGCCATGGAGACCTACGGCTCCGATAAGCCCGATCTGCGTATCGACCTGACCTGCAAAAACGTCAGCGAGTTGTTCGTCGCCAGCGAGTTCGAGGCCTTCAAGGGCCAGACCGTAAAGATGGTGCCCATCAGCGACTGCGCCCTGACCCGCAAGCAGGTGGAGAAGCTGCTCACCGACTGCGAGGTCCAGTCCGGCAGCAAGGCCTACTGGTTCAAGGTGGACGAAAACGGCCAGCTGGCCGGCGGCATCGCCAAGTTCGTCGCCCCGGTGGAGGCCGAGCTGGGCAAGATCATCGACCTGAAGCCGGGCACCCTGGTGCTGGCAACCGCAGGCCAATACGCCACCAAGTCCGTGGGCGTGCTTATCAAGACCTTCGGCGCCGCCTGCGAAAACCACTTCGACAAGGAGCGCTATGAGTTCTGCTGGATCGTGGACTTCCCCATGTACGAGATCGGCGACGAGTCCGGTGAGCTGGAGTTCTGCCACAACCCCTTCTCCATGCCCAACGGCGGCATGGAGGTGCTGCTGAAGGCCGAGCGCGGCGAGATCGATCCCCTGGACATCTACGCCAACCAGTACGACCTGGTGTGCAACGGCGTGGAGCTCAGCTCCGGCGCCGTCCGTAACCACGACCCGGAGATCATGATCAAGGCCTTCGAGCTGGTGCGCCTGGGCGAGGAGGACGTGAAAAAGAAGTTCCCCGCCATGTATAACGCCTTCTGCTACGGTGCGCCTCCCCACGCGGGCATCGCCCCGGGCGTGGACCGCATGGTCATGCTGCTGGCAGGCGAAAGCTCCATCCGCGAGATCATCCCCTTCCCCATGAACAAGAACGCCCAGGATATCATGATGGGCGCGCCGTCCACCGTGGAGCAGAAGCAGCTGGATGAGCTGCACATCGCCATCGTGGGCGAGGTGGAGAAGGACGACTGATGGAGACCGTCAAGCTCTACTACGAAAACGCCTTTCTGCAGGACTTCACCGCCGTGGTGGAGTCCTGCGGGGCTGTGACGGGCGGCTTTGCGGTGGTGCTGGACCGCACCGCCTTCTATCCCGAGGGCGGCGGACAGCCCGCCGACCACGGCACGCTGGGGGATACCCGCGTGCTGGACGTCCATGAGAAGGACGGCGTCGTCACCCACCTGTGCGACCATGAGCTGCCTGTGGGCGCGGAGGTCAGCGGCCATATCGACTGGGCGCGGCGGTTCGACCACATGCAGCAGCACTCCGGCGAGCACATCGTCTCCGGTATGCTGTGCAGTGCCTTCCACTGCGACAACGTGGGCTTCCACCTGGGCACGGATACCGTGACCATCGACTACAACGCCGACATCAGCTGGGAGCAGGTGCAGGACATCGAACGCCGCGCCAACCGGTACATCTGGGAAAACCACCCCATCCACATCTGGTATCCCTCCCCGGAGGAGCTGGCCGCCCTGCCCTACCGCAGCAAAAAAGCCCTGGAGGGGCCTGTGCGCCTCACGGAGTTTCCCGGCGCGGACCTGTGCGCCTGCTGCGGCACCCATGTGGCCGCCAGCGGCCAGGTGGGCCTGGTGAAGTTCATAGGCTGGCAGAAATTCCGCGATGGCGTGCGGCTGGAGCTGCTGTGCGGCCAGCGAGCGCTGGACCATCTGTCCGCCTGCTGGGAACAATCCCGCCAGATCGGGCAATCGCTGTCGGTAAAGCCGGAGGCGTCCTTTGCCGCCGTGGAGCGGATGCAGTCCGAGCTGCTGGCCGCCAGGGAACGCGCCGCCGGATTGGAAGCGCAGGTCTTTGCCCACACAGCGGCGGAATACGCCGGCAAGGGCGACACCGTGCTCATCACCGCGCCGCTGGAGGGCGACGGTGTCCGCCGCCTGTGCGACGCCGTGGCCCAGACGTGCGGCGGCCGCTGCGCCGTGTTCTCCGGAACAGACGGCACGTACCGGTACGCGCTCATCCATGCCGGACAGGATATCCGGCCGCTGGTGAAGGACATGAACGAGACGCTGCATGGCCGCGGCGGCGGCCGCGACGGCTTCGCCCAGGGCAGCGCCGCCTGCACGGCGGAGGAGATCCGGGCCTTTTTCTCCCGCCGGTAAACTGCTTCGCTGCGCGAAATAGTTTTGCGTTATTTCAACAAAAAACACCCCCGAAATGTGCAGAAAAAGCGCATTTCGGGGATTTCCTTTTATGGATATACATGATACAATAAGAGACACTGAATATTTCGCACAGAAAAGAGTGATACCTTGCCCGAAGAAAACAAGCTGGGCGTCATGCCCATTTCCAAGCTGATCTGGAATATGTCCCTGCCCATCATCGCGTCCATGCTGGTGCAGGCGCTGTACAACATTGTGGACAGCGTGTTCGTCAGCCGTGTCAGCGAGCTGGCGCTGACCGCCGTTTCGCTGGCCTTTCCCGCCCAGAACCTGATGATCGGTCTGGCCACCGGCACCGCCGTAGGCGTCAACGCCCTGATGGGCCGGGCACTGGGTGCCGGACAGCGTAAACGCGCCGACAAGGTCGCCAACCACGGCATACTGCTGGCGCTGGTGGGCTTCGTCATCTCCGCCCTTTTGGGTGCCACCTGCTCCGACCTGTTCTTCCGTTCCCAGACGCAGATAGAGAACATCATCCACATGGGCAACGACTACCTGCGGGTGGTGACCATTGGCTCGCTGGGTATGTTCTGCCAGATCATGTACGAACGGCTGCTCCAGGGCACGGGGCGCTCCCTCCTCAGCATGTACACCCAGGGCTTGGGCGCCATCATCAATATCATTCTGGACCCCATCTTCATCTTCACCCTGAACATGGGCGTTACCGGCGCTGCCGTGGCCACCATCATCGGCCAGTTCTGCGGCTGCGCCCTGGCCATATACTTCAACCACAAGAAGAATACCGACATCACCCTGTCCATCAAGGGCTTCCGCCCGGACTTCCGGCTCATCGGCGAGATCTATGCCATCGGCCTGCCCAGCGTCATTATGATCGCCATCGGTTCGGTGATGACGTTCCTGATGAACAAGATCCTCATCACCTACCATGCCGCCCACGAGACGGCGGCCACCGCCTTCGGCGCGTACTTCAAGCTGAACTCCTTTATCTTCATGCCCGTCTTCGGTATGAACAACGGCGTGGTGCCCATCGTCGCCTATAACTACGGTGCCCGGAACCGCAAGCGCATGGTGGAAACCATCAAGCGCGGCGCGCTGTACGCCTCCATCATCATGGTCTTCGGCACCGTCCTCTTCTGGGTCATCCCCGGCCCTCTGCTGAAGATATTTGACGCCACCGACACCATGCTCTCCGTGGGCATACCCGCCCTGCGGATCATCTCCATCAGCTTCTGCATGGCCGGCGCGTGCATCGCCCTGGGCGCCTCCTTCCAGGCGCTGGGCAGATCCCTGTACTCCATGATCACCTCCATCGTCCGCCAGCTGGTGTTCCTGATCCCCATCGCCTACGTGCTGGCCCGGTATGGCGCCTCCGTGGGCAACAGCGACCTGGTGTGGTGGAGCTACCCCATCGCGGAGGTATTCTCCCTGACGCTGACGCTGTTCTTCTTCCGCCATCTGTACAAGACCGTCATCGCCCAGCTGCCCGAGGGCCGCGAATAAGAAAAGCGGAACTAAACCCCGCCGCGCTCCGTCTTAGTGGATAGAGGGCGGGCCCATCGCCCTCCCCGCCCCCGGGCGGCGTATATACACAAACAAATAGAGACAGAAAAGGAGGCACGACCCCCATGAAGAAGTTTTTGGCATGTATCCTGGCCCTGGCCTGCGCCCTGTCGCTGATGGCCTGCGGCAAAAAGAACAACGACGACAAGCCCGACCCCGATCCCGCGCCGGATCCCCAGCCCACCGTCACCACCGCCGAATTTACCCATGGCTATGTAGACATGAAGCTGGAGCTGCCTGAGGGCTGGAGCTGGGAGCAGGTGTCTGATAACGGCACCGACAAGACCGAGGGCATCCGCTTCTACAAGACCGATGACCCCACCGTCAGCTACACGCTGCTGTGCTGGACCGGCGGCTACGGCATCTGCGGCACCGGCGTCACCAGTGAGGAGATCACCCTTGCCAACGGCATGAAGGTCTGGCAGCACACGGAGGAGAACACGGAAAAGGGCACCATGGGCATGGCGGACATCTTTTTTGAGGACGTACCGGGCAGCTATGTGGCTTCCCCCTCCGAGACCATGACCACCGAGGTGTGGAACGCCAACCGCGATGCGCTGCTGTCCATTCTGGGCACCGCCCAGATCGGCCGCAAGAGCGTCAGCCAGCAGGCCGCCATGGACGCGGCCAAGGCCCAGTACACCGGCGCGTACGATCAGGTGTACGCCACCTATGACGTGACCTCCGGCGCGTGGACAGTGAGCTTCAGCAAGAGCGCCGCCGGCGCAAAGACCGACCGTCTGGTGGTGGACGCCGCCGGAAAGGTCATGGCCGCCGGAAAGTAACCGGAAACAGCCGAAAACCGCCGCAGCTGCGGCGGTTTTTGCTTTGCGTGCTTGACAACCACCCCGAAACGTGCTATTCTCTTCCTGATACAGGCGATGACGGGCGTGGCGGCCCTGAGCCGCGGGAGGAAATGCCCGCCGGAAGCCCCGGTCGTCACCAGCGTCTTAAAGACCCGCTCCGGCGGCTCCCCGAGGGCGGCGGCCACCTCTACCCCGCTTACCGCCCCGGTGGCCAGGTAATCGTGCGGGGTGTAGGGCAGCTTTTTCTGCTCCAGCAGGCGCATTACATTGGTTTTTTCGGTTTTATCCTTTGCCATAACTATTTCTCCCCCAAAATGCCGGCTGCCGCCGGTCTCAAATCATCGGTTATTGTCTTCCTCCCGCTGCTTTTTGATCTTCTCCTGCCAGCACTTGTAGCACATGGCCACATAGCTTTCGTTGCCGCCCAAAAAGACCTGCTCGCCCTCGGTGACGATGCGCCCGCCCGCAATACGGGCATTGACGGTGGCCTTGTGCCCGCAGGCGCATACCGTCTTTATCTCGGTGAGGGAGTCTGCGACCTCAAAAAGGCGGCGGCTGCCCGGGAACAGATGGGTC
>ENA-UEQR01002052-UEQR01002052.1-human-gut-metagenome-genome-assembly--contig:-NODE-2052-length-10647-cov-3.797351_pt1 | contig 10647 bp, 7 predicted proteins | sample MGYA00242944_ERZ507941 | MGnify/ENA primary metagenome ERZ507941 (study PRJEB26167, sample SAMN06115398) | human gut metagenome | host: Homo sapiens | place: China:Chongqing | collected 2016-06-23...
CACTTGGTGGAGTGAAAGAGTAAACACGATCTGGACAGAGAATCATATGGAAGAAAATTCTGTATGGTTCTTTCTGTCATTTTGAAGGGAAATGCAGAGAATATGGGAAAAAGAGAATGGAGATATAGTGGAACCATAGAGGAAAGAACGTCCATCCGGGAGCAGGTGCATGATGTTCTGGCAAGAAAAGTGGCAGAAGAGGCAATGGTTTTATTAAAAAATGAATCGCTTCTGCCGCTGCCTTTGGATGTTCCTATGGCGCTGTTTGGAAGTGGGGCAAAAAAGACGGTAAAAGGTGGAATCGGCTCGGGGGATGTCAACAACCGGAAGACAATTTCTGTCTATCAGGGACTGCTGGAAGCGGGCGCAATGGTCACAAGTGAAGCGTGGCTGTGCGACTATGAAAAGCTGTATGAACAGGCGAGAGAGGAATGGAAAAAACTGGTTCTCGAAGAAACAAAACGGGTTGAGAATCCGTTTGACGCATATTCCAATCATCCGTTCTGTTTCCCGGAGGGAAGAGCGGTTACAGAACAGGACATTGCCGGGGCAGGGGTGGCAGTTTATGTGCTGAGCCGCATTTCAGGTGAGGGAAGTGACCGCAGAAAAGAGCGTGGCGACTATGAATTAAGCCGCAGGGAACAGGAAGACCTGTTATTTTTGAATGAGAAAAAGATTCCGGTAGTGCTCCTGCTGAACACCGGTGGTCCGGTAGAACTGACAGACATTTTAGAGCAGGCAAAAAATATACGGGCTGTGTTAAATATTTCCCAGCCGGGACAGGCAGGTGGTTATGCGGTGGCGGACATCCTGTTTGGAAAGGTGGTTCCAAGCGGAAAACTTACGGCGACATGGGCGAGACATTACGGGGATTATCCGTCAGCGGACACTTATGGATACAGGAACGGAGATCTGGAAAAGGAAGAATACCGGGAGGGAATTTTCGTTGGATACCGTCATTTTGACCGGGAAAATCTGCCGGTATTATTTCCGTTCGGGTACGGACTTTCCTACACATCATTCCACATCCGCCAGCGGTCTGTACGCGAGGAAACGAATTCCCTGGAACTTGCAGTGTCTGTGCAGAATACGGGTGGAACCTATGCCGGGAAGGAGACAGTGCAGGTCTATGCGACACTCCCGCAGACCGGAATGGAAAAAGAAAAAAAGCGGCTGGTGGGATTTGCCAAAACAAAATGTCTGCTGCCGGGGGAAATACAGCAGCTGGAGATTAAAATACCAAAAAACATGCTTGCAAGTTTTTCGGAAGAACAGAGTGCCGGGTATCTGGAAGCCGGAACGTATGGCATATGGATCGGGGCCGATTCACAAAAGTTAGAACAGGCAGGGGAATTTGATGTGTACGAACGGACGATCACAGAGCACACATGCCGGCTGGAGGCAGCAGAGAGCGATGCAGGAAAGCTTTCTGCCGCTGAAGAGCAAAAAGTGCATCTGACCGGAAAAATACCGGCAGAGGAACTGATTCCGCTCTTATATGGTCATGTGGAACAAAACAGCAGTACACTCGGCGCGGCGGGAATCAGTGTCCCGGGATCAGCGGGAGAGACAACACATGCGCTGGAACAGCCCTATGGAATAAGGGCGTTAATCATGGCGGACGGACCGGCAGGAATCCGGCTGCATCAGTCGTATGAGGTAGACGCAGATTCGGGGAAAGTCTATGGAAAAAGTGTACTGGGAGCACTGGAAAATGGCTATCTGGAGCCGATGCAAAAGCATGAGAATGCCAGGACCTACTATCAGTTCTGTACGGCGTTTCCGGTCGGAACGGCAATGGCGCAGACCTGGAATGAGGAACTGCTGCAGTCTTTCGGAAGAGCGGTATCACATGAAATGAAAGAATTCCATATTGATCTGTGGCTGGCACCGGGAATGAATATCCAGAGAAATCCGCTGTGCGGGCGGAATTTTGAATACTATTCGGAAGATCCATTTCTCTCAGGAAAGATGGCTGCTGCGGTTGTCCGAGGTGTACAGGAGGAGGGAACCTGTGGAGCTGTGATCAAGCATTTTGCATGCAACAATCAGGAAGACAACCGTATGGGGGTCGATGTGCATATTTCAGAGAGAGCCCTAAGGGAGATCTATCTTAGGGGATTTGAGATTGCAGTCAAAGAAAGCGCACCGGTTGCAATCATGACATCCTACAACCGGGTCAATGGAGTTCACGCGGCAAACAGCAGAGCGCTATGCACTGTAATTGCCAGAGAAGAGTGGGGATTTGACGGTGTACTCATGTCGGACTGGAGTACAACAGCGCCGGAAGACGGCAGTATTCCATGGAAGTGTATCGAAACCGGAAATGATCTGATTATGCCGGGAAGTGAGAAAGATGATGCGGATATCCGGCAGGCGTATGCAGACGGAAGGCTGTCGGAAAAGGAAATCCGTCTCTGTGCGGGAAGAATTATCTCACTGATAAATAAATTAGATAAAAAGACAAAAAAGTGACATTGGAAAGACAAGAAACAGGTAGTCTCCATGACTGTCTCCTGTTATACTCTGCTTATAAGGTACACTTATGGAAAGGAGCACAAACAGGGGGGAATCATGGAGATTTATTCAATTAAAGACGAAAAGTTCCGCAGGTATGGGAAAGTCTGGAGCGGCTTTGACTGCACGAGACTGATCCGCGAGATGGAACACACGCCGCTGCCGGAGGATGTCATTTATGTGCCATCCATGGAGGAACTGGAGGTGCTGCCGGAGGCGGGAGAGTTTGCCAGACGGATCTACGGCGGACTTCCGATTCAGATCGGTTATTGTAACGGCAGCAATCACAGATTAAATGCGTTGGAGTATCACCGCAATTCGGAGATCAATATTGCGGTGACCAATATGGTGCTGCTGTTAGGATGGCTGCCGGATGTGACCGATGCGTTTACTTATGACACATCCAGGGTGGAAGCATTTTTTGTCCCGGCGGGAACGGTTGTTGAGATGTATGGAACGACACTTCACTATGCGCCGTGCAATGACGGGGAGGAAGGATTTAAATGTATTGTGATTCTTCCGAAAGGGACGAATACGGAGATTGATTTTGCCTTGCCCAAAAGCGGAGAGGATGCGCTTATGACTGCGAAGAACAAGTGGCTGATCGCACATGAGGAAGCAGGAATCCGTGGTGCTTTTAACGGACTTTTGGGGGTCAATATGGAGGTGTAAGAAAGATACAGGAAAAACGGAGCAGGAAGGTTTCTATTTTTGAAACGGAAAGGAGATTTTTATGAACAAAGAAAATATGCCGGAGATTAAGATCGGAGTTGTGGCAGTCAGCAGAGACTGCTTCCCGGAGAGCCTGTCGGTGAACCGGAGAAAGGCGTTAATGGACGCTTACACGAAAAAATACGGAAAGGATCACATCTATGAATGTCCGATCTGTATCGTGGAGAGCGAAATACATATGGTGCAGGCACTGGAGGATGTGAAGGCGGCCGGGTGTGATGCACTTGTCGTATACCTCGGCAATTTTGGACCGGAGATCGCAGAGACACTGCTGGCAAAGCATTTTGACGGACCGAAAATGTTTATCGCTGCGGCGGAGGAGTCCGGGGACAGTCTGCTGGATGGCAGAGGGGATGCTTACTGTGGAATGTTAAATGCCAGCTATAACTTAAAGCTTCGCAATATCAGGGCATACATTCCGGAGTATCCGGTTGGAACGGCAGAGGAATGTGCGGACATGATTCATGAATTTGAGCCGATCGCCCGCTCGGTAGTTGCGCTTTCCAATTTAAAGATCATAAGCTTCGGACCAAGACCGTTAAATTTCCTTGCCTGCAACGCACCGATAAAGCAGCTTTACAATCTGGGTGTGGAGATTGAGGAAAATTCAGAGCTTGATTTATTCGAGGCGTTCCATAAACATGACGGGGATGAGAGAATCCCGGCGGTTGTGGCAGAGATGGAGGCGGAGCTTGGAGCCGGGAATAAAAAGCCGGAAGTGCTTGCAAAGCTGGCGCAGTATGAACTGACCTTAAAAGACTGGGTGCGCGATCACAAGGGCTACCGCAAGTATGTGGCGATTGCGGGCAAGTGCTGGCCGGCATTCCAGACACAGTTCGGTTTTGTCCCGTGTTACGTCAACAGCCGTCTGACCGGACAGGGAATTCCGGTGTCCTGCGAGGTGGATATTTACGGCTGTTTAAGCGAGTTCATCGGCACCGTGGTGAGCGAAGATGCCGTGACACTGCTTGACATCAATAACTCGGTGCCGGCAGATATGTATGAGGAAGAGATCGAGGGAAAATATCCATATACGTTAAAGGACACCTTTATGGGATTTCACTGTGGAAATACCACTTCCGGAAAGCTTGCGTTCTGTGAGATGCGCAATCAGAAGATCATGGCGAGAAGCCTTCCGGTCGAGGTGACAAACGGAACCCTTGAGGGGGACATCATGCCGGGGGACATTACGTTTTTCCGTCTGCAGAGCACCGCAGACTGCGAGCTCCGCGCTTATATCGCACATGGGGAGGTGCTTCCGGTGGCGACAAGATCTTTTGGATCGATCGGTGTTTTCGCCATCCCGGAGATGGGAAGATTTTACCGCCATGTGCTGATTGAGAAGAATTTCCCGCACCACGGCGCGGTGGCATTCGGACATTACGGCAAGGCGCTGTACGAAGTATTTAAGTATATCGGTGTGCCGGTGGAGGAGATCGGCTACAATCAGCCGGCAGGCGTGCGCTATCCGACGGAGAATCCGTTTGCATAGCGAAGTCTTGCAGTGCATAGCGAAGTCTTGCAGTGCATAGCGAAGTCTTGCAATGCATAGCGAAATCTTGCAATGATAAGAAAAGGGGAGAGTATGTTATATATAGGAATTGATCTTGGCACATCAGCAGTAAAATTGCTGCTGATGGATGTCGATTGTAAAATAAAAAAAATTGCATCGCGCACCTACGATCTTTCATTTCCACATCCGGGCTGGTCGGAACAGAATCCGGCAGACTGGTATGAACAGTCGATCGACGGCTTAAAAGAACTTCTGGCGGAATGTGATAAAAGCCGGGTGGCGGGGATCAGTTTCGGGGGACAGATGCATGGTCTGGTGACATTGGATGAGCGGGATGAAGTGATTCGTCCGGCGATCCTCTGGAACGACGGTCGCACGGCAGAAGAGACCGATTACTTAAATCAGGTGATCGGAAAGGAAACACTGTCGGGATATACCGCGAATATTGCCTTCGCCGGATTTACGGCGCCAAAGATTCTCTGGATGCAAAAGCATGAGCCAGATCTGTGGAAACGGGTGAAAAAGATCATGCTGCCGAAAGATTATCTGGCATACCGCCTGTCCGGAACGTTCTGCACCGATTATTCGGACGCCTCCGGTATGCTGCTCCTTGATGTGGAGCACCGGGCATGGTCGGAGCAGATGCTTGAGATCTGCCATGTGGAAAGAGAGCAGCTTCCGAAGCTTTATGAGAGCTATGAGGTGGTGGGAACCTTAAAGCCAGAGATCGCGGAAGAACTGGGACTTTCTCCTGAAGTAAAGATCATTGCGGGAGCGGGCGATAATGCGGCGGCAGCCGTCGGCACCGGGACGGTCGGTGAGGGGAGATGCAACCTGTCGCTTGGAACGAGCGGCACGCTCTTTATCTCCAGTGAGAAGTTTGGTGTGGACGCACACAATGCCCTGCATTCCTTTGATCACGCGGATGGCGGTTATCATCTGATGGGGTGTATGCTCTCGGCGGCATCCTGCAACAAGTGGTGGATGGATGAGATTTTAAAGACGACGGAGTATGCGCGGGAGCAGGAAAAGATTAAAAATCTGGGAGAAAACCGGGTATTTTTCCTGCCTTATCTGATGGGGGAGCGCTCTCCGCACAACGACCCGGATGCGAGAGCCATGTTTCTTGGAATGTCGATGGACACCACACGGGAAGATATGACGCAGGCGGTGTTAGAAGGCGTAGCGTTCGGCCTCAGGGATTCCCTCGAGGTGGCGCGCAGCCTGGGCATCCGGATCGAACGCTCCAAGATCTGCGGCGGCGGTGCAAAGAGCCCGCTGTGGAAGAAGATCCTTGCGGCTGTTTTAAACCTTAAGCTTGATCTCATAGAGAGCGAGGAGGGACCGGGATATGGCGGAGCGATCCTTGCGGCAGTGGGCTGCGGGGAATATGAGAGTGTACAGGCGGCATGTGAGAAGCTGGTGCATGTTGTTGACACCGTTGAGCCGGATCCGGTGCTGGTGGAGAAGTATGAGGCGCGCTATCAGGAATTCCGGAAGCTGTATCCGGCTGTGAAGGAGTTTTTCTGATGGTGCAGATGGCGAAGCATCCGTTGGCGGATCATGGAATGGAAAAGTTTTAGGCGGATGATGGAGCGGTTTTTGGAGACTGTAGACAGATACGGGAGAGTTATGGAGGCAGAAGCAGAACAGAAGTATTTAAACTTGTTGGAGCAGCAGATTGCAGAGGGGAGTTATCGACCGGACTGGGCGTCGCTTGCGGGGGCGCCTGTGCCGGACTGGTTTTTGCGGGAAAAGCTTGGAATCTTTTTACACTGGGGACTTTACAGTGTGCCCGCCTGCACCAATGAATGGTATTCCAGAAATATGTACATCAAAGGAATGCCGGCGTATGAGCATCACAGGAAAACGTATGGAGAACAGCGGGAGTTTGGTTATAAAGACTTTATCCCGCTGTTTTGCGCGGAAAGATTTGATCCTGCGTCATGGATGCAGTTTTTTAAGGAGGCGGGTGCCGGCTATGTGTTCCCGGTGGCGGAGCACCATGACGGGTTCCAGATGTATGAGAGCGAACTTTCGCATTGGAACGCGAAGGAGATGGGACCAAAGAGAGATCTTCTCGGGGAATTAAAGTCGGCAGCAGAGTCTTGCGGGCTGCAGTTCTGCACTTCAAGCCACAGGGCGGAACACTGGTTTTTCATGGGACATGGAAGGGAATTTGACAGCGATGTGAGGGAGCCGATGAAAAAAGGGGATTTTTACTGGCCGGCAATGCCGGAACCGGACCCGCAGGATCTTTTCAGCAAACCCTTCCCGAGTGAGGAATTTCTGGATGACTGGCTGGCGCGCACGGTGGAGCTGATTGTGAAGTATCGACCGAAGCTTTTGTATTTCGACTGGTGGATTCAGCACGAGGCGTTTCATCCTTACTTGAAAAAGCTGGCAGCGTTCTATTATAATTGTGGTAAAAGCTGGGGAGAGGATGTCATGATCTGCTACAAGCATGATGCCATGATGTTCGGAAGTGGGATCGTGGAGGTGGAACGCGGCGGTTTTGCGGAGGCAAAGCCGTATGCGTGGCAGACGGACACGGCGGTGGCGCGCAATTCCTGGTGTTATACCGACAGCCTCGATTATAAGAGCAGCAGGGAAATCATATGTACCCTCGTGGATGTGGTAAGCAAGAACGGCCATCTGCTCTTGAATATCGGACCCAAAGCGGATGGTACAATTCCCGAGGGCGACCGGCAGATCCTTTTGGATATGGCGTCGTGGATGAAGGTAAACGGCGAGGCGGTCCGTGGGTCAAAGGTGTGGAGAAAAAGCATGGAAGGACCGACGCGGGCGGCGGACGGACAGTTTGCGGACGCGGCAGAGATCATGTATACACCGGAAGACTATCGATTTACCGTGAACGGCGGCTGCATCTATGCGATCTGCATGCGCTGTCCGAAAGACGGCAGATTTCTGATCCGTTCGTTTGCAAAGAGTACCAATCAGAATCTACCGGAGTTTCACGGAATTCTGCGTGCGGTTACGCTGCTTGGTTATGTGGGGCAGGCTGCGTGGCACGTAGACCGGGAAGGGCTTCACATAGCGGCGCCGGGGATTGAGAGTGATTTTCCGGTGGTATTCCGGTTGGAAGTGGATTAGCAGACAAAAAGGAGAGGGCAATGTACGAGAAAATATGGAATCAGAATAAAATTGCGTTTGGCGGCGACTACAATCCGGAGCAGTGGGATGAGGCAACCTGGGAGGAAGATATGCACCTGTTCCGGCTGGCGCACATTGATACGGTGACACTCAATGTGTTTTCCTGGGCAATGCTGCAGCCGGACGAGAGCACCTATGATTTTACAAAACTGGACCGCATTATGGAACTGGTGAAGAAAAACGGACTGAAGGTCGTGCTTGCAACATCGACCGGCGCGCATCCGGCTTGGATGGCACACCGGTACCCGGAAATCCTGCGCACGGAGTTCAACGGAATGAAGCGCAAGTTCGGTGGCAGACACAATTCCTGCCCGAACAGTCCCGTCTACCGCATGTATTCGGCACGGCTGGCGGAGAAGCTGGCGGAACATTACAAAGACTATGACAATATTGTGGCATGGCATATCTCCAATGAATACGGCGGAGAGTGTTACTGCGAAAATTGCGAGAAGGCATTTCGCGTGTGGCTGAAAAAGAAGTACCACACGATTGAGGAGGTGAACCGCGTCTGGGATACGGCATTCTGGGGACATACGTTCTATGACTGGGAAGAAATTGTCCTGCCGAATCTGCTGAGCGAACATTTCGCCTATGAGCGCACGATGTTTCAGGGAATCTCCTTAGATTACCGGAGATTTAATTCGGACAGTATTTTAGAGTGTTATCGCCTGGAATATGAGGCGGTGAAGCGGCATACGCCGGACATCCCGGTCACAACCAATCTGATGGGGTTCTATAAGCCGCTGGATTATCAGAAGTGGGCAAAATACATGGATATGGTATCCTGGGACAATTACCCTTCCAACCAGGACACACCGGCGCAGATTGCCCTGTCCCATGAACTGATGCGCGGTATCGGCGGCGGAAAGCCGTTCCTTCTGATGGAGCAGACGCCGAGTGTGACGAACTGGCTGCCGTACAATGCCTTAAAACGTCCGGGGGTCATGCGCCTTTGGAGTTATCAGGCGGTGGCGCACGGGGCGGATTCGGTGATGTTTTTTCAGATGCGCCGGAGTATCGGTGCCTGTGAAAAATATCACGGAGCGATCATTGACCATGTGGGAAATGAAAATACCAGAGTGTTCCGGGAAGCGGCAGCCCTCGGCGCAGAACTAAAGGCGCTGGGAGATGAGACTCTGGGCGCGCGGGCAAGGAAGGAGACGGCGATTCTGTTTGACTGGGAGAACTGGTGGGCGATCGAGTATTCCGCAGGACCGAGCGTGCTTTTAAAGTACCGCGATGAGATCCAGAACTATTACACGGCGCTCTACGAGCAGAATATGGCGACCGATATCATCGGGGTGGAGGATGATTTCTCGGACTATCGCGTGATTATTGCCCCGGTCTTATATATGGTAAAGCCGGGTGTGGATGAGAAGATCAAAGCGTTTGTGCAGGCGGGCGGTATTTTTGTAACTACTTTTTTCAGCGGCTATGTGGATGATCATGATCTGGTGGTGACCGGAGGGTATCCGGGGAAACTGCGTGATCTCTTAGGCATCTGGGTGGAGGAGAGCGATGCCCTGCCGGAGGGAGAGACGAATCATTTTACATGGAAGGGCGCGCGGCATGAGGCGGTTCTGCTGTGTGATCTGCTGCATCCGGAGGGAGCCGGTGTGCTTGCAACCTACGAGGAGGATTTTTATGCGGGAATGCCGGTGCTCACGAAAAACCGTTACGGAGCGGGAGCGGCGTATTATGTGGCGGTGCGGTCGGACGCGTCATTTTATGAAGCACTGATACGGGAGATCTGCGAAAAAGCCGGGATCACGCCGGTGGCACAGACTCCCGGGGGCGTGGAAGCGGTCTTACGTGTGGGACGCGATGAAAAAAAAGAGTTCCTTTTTCTGTTAAATCATGAGAAAATAGAGCAGAGTGTGCCGGTGGAGCAGGACGCAACGGATCTTGTGACCGGTATGGAGTGGAAAAAGGGGAGCAAGCTGACGCTGCCGGCGTACGGCGTGGCAATACTGAAACGAAGCGTATGAAGACAAAGATAAAACAACTGATAAACCGGATACTGGGAATGAAGCTCGTCTACCGCATGATTTTAATCTATGTGATAGGCGGGCTTTTGCCGCTTTCTGCCATTATCGGCTATCTGATTCACGGAACCAATCAGGTGCTGGTGAGTCAGGCGGAGAATGCGGAGATTGCGGAACTGCAGACGATCGGAAGACAGATCCTGGAATTGGAGAATACGATGACCACGGTCTCTTCATACTTTTACTTCGATGACAAGCTCGAGGAGATTGCGGCAAAACAGTATACGGATTATCAGGAGATGATCAATGACTACAGAGGCTATACCGCTTTTAAGGAATATCAGAGTTACTACAACACGATGATCTCCAGAATCAGTATTTTCCTGCAAAATCACACGCTGCGCGGCAATTCGGACTTCGTGGTTGTGGATGCGGACACGGAGGCCGAGGCGTGGTATCAGAGAGTGAGTACAGAGGGAAGCGGCTGCGTGTGGACGTGGCTGCCGATCAGCCTGCCCAAATATGACCATGCGCCTGCCATTGCCCGTATGATCAAGACCAAAAAGAGCAAAAATGTCGGGGTGCTTGTGATCTATCTGCGCCCGCAGCAGTTTGAGAAAATGATCTGGGAGCGGGAAGGAAGCACCTATATTGTGCTGGATGGCGAGACCTTGCTTACGAGCCGTCATGAGACGATTCCCTTTGAAGAGTTAAAGCAGTATCTGC
>ENA-UEQR01002055-UEQR01002055.1-human-gut-metagenome-genome-assembly--contig:-NODE-2055-length-10642-cov-9.891150_pt1 | contig 10642 bp, 5 predicted proteins | sample MGYA00242944_ERZ507941 | MGnify/ENA primary metagenome ERZ507941 (study PRJEB26167, sample SAMN06115398) | human gut metagenome | host: Homo sapiens | place: China:Chongqing | collected 2016-06-23...
TGGACAAAGGAGAAACAGGATAAGTATAATGAAAAACGGTCAAAGACCTTGTGCGTAAACTTTATGTTCGGGGCTTTAGCATCTTTCCCCCAAGATGCCAAACGCCCCTTTTCATAACGGTATTTAGTTCCCTACGGGGGAGGGGTACTCGCACAAATCTTTATAAGAAAGAAGTGATGATTTTGCAAAAGGAGCAATTTGACATTACGGGTATGACTTGCTCGGCCTGCTCTACCAGAGTGGAAAAGAGCGTGGCAAAGCTACCTGGCATCAAAGAAGTGTCCGTCAACCTGTTAAAAAACAGCATGGTTGCTTCTTATGATGAATCCGTTTTGGATACGGCGGGAATCGTCCAGGCCGTTGAAAAGGTCGGTTATGGCGCGATTCCCAAAGCCTCCGCACAAAACAAAAGCCACACGACCACACCGGCAACAAAACCGGAGGTCAGTACGGCGCAGGCAGAATACAAGCAGATGAAACAGCGGCTGCTGCTTTCTGCCCTGTTTACAATCCCGCTGTTTTATATTTCTATGGGTCACATGATGGGGTGGCCGTTCCCCAGCTCCTTGCTGGGGATGGAAAACGCAATCAGCTTTGCATTTACTCAATTCCTGCTGCTGATCCCGGTGGTGTTCATCAACTTCAAATATTACCGGATGGGCTTCAAGACCCTGTTCCACGGCTCGCCTAACATGGATTCGCTGATTGCGATAGGCTCCAGCGCCGCAATCGTTTATGGCATTTACGCCATTTACAAAATCGGCATTGGATTTGGTCATGGGGATATGGCTACGGTTCACAGCTTTATGATGGATTTGTATTTTGAATCCGCAGGCATGATCCTGACCCTTATCACCCTGGGTAAAACCCTGGAAGCCCGCGCAAAGGGTAAGACTTCGGACGCAATCACAAAGCTGATGAATCTGGCCCCCAAAACGGCCACTGTGGAGCGGGACGGAAAAGAGCTTCAGGTGCCTGTGGAAGAAGTGCAGTTGGGCGAAACCCTGATTGTCAAGGCCGGTGAGTCTGTGCCGGTGGATGGTATTGTCATCGAGGGCTTTTCCTCCGTTGATGAATCTGCCCTGACCGGCGAGAGCATCCCCGTGGAGAAGCATATCGGGGACAAAGTGATCGGCGCGACCACAAGTAAGTCCGGCTATTTCAAGATGCAGGCCACCAAGGTGGGCGATGATACCACGCTGGCACAGATCGTCCGGTTGGTGGATGAAGCAACCAGCTCCAAGGCCCCCATTGCAAAGCTGGCGGATAAAGTCAGCGGTGTGTTTGTGCCGGTAGTTATCAGCATCGCGCTGATCGCGGTTGTTGTTTGGCTGCTGTTGGGATACGGCTTTGAATTTGCCCTGTCTATCGGCATTTCCGTTCTGGTCATTTCCTGCCCCTGTGCGCTGGGCCTTGCAACGCCTACGGCCATTATGGTCGGAACCGGAAAGGGCGCAAGCAACGGTATCCTGATTAAATCGGCGGAGGCCCTGGAAACGGCCCATAGCATTGATACGGTTGTGCTGGATAAGACCGGCACAATTACCCAAGGTACGCCCGTGGTGACAAATATGCTCTGCAAAGAGGGCGTTCCACAAAAGGAGCTGCTGCAAATTGCCGCTTCGCTGGAAAAGCTGTCCGAGCATCCGCTGGCGGACGCGATTGTGGCAGAGGCCGAAAAAACACAACTTTCCTTCCTCCCGGTGGATGATTTCAAGCAGATTCCTGGTCAGGGCCTTGTGGGTCAGATCGGAAACGAAACGTGCCTTGCCGGAAACCGCCGACTGATGGCGGCAAATGGCATCAATGGCGGCGCACTCCTTCAGTTGGGCGAGGAAATGGCCGTTGACGGGAAAACACCTCTGTTCTTTGCCCGTGGCGGTCAGCTTATTGGTGTCATTTCCGTGGCAGATGTAGTTAAGCCCACCAGCAAGCAGGCCATAGCGGAATTGACCGGCATGGGCATTGAGGTGGTCATGCTGACCGGCGACAATGCAAAGACCGCAGAAGCGATTCGGCATCAGGTCGGCGTGGATCGTGTCGTGGCAGAGGTATTCCCCCAGGATAAGGAGAAGGAAATCCGCCGTTTGCAGAGCGCCGGGAAGAAAGTGGCAATGGTCGGTGACGGTATCAACGATGCTCCGGCCCTTGCCAGAGCGGACGTTGGTATCGCTATCGGAGCCGGAACGGATGTGGCGATTGAGTCAGCGGATATTGTTTTGATGAAAAGCGATCTGCTGGATGTGTCTACGGCAATCCAGCTTAGTAAGGCGGTTATCCGCAACATCAAGCAAAATCTGTTTTGGGCGTTTATCTACAACATCATCGGTATTCCGGTGGCGGCAGGCGTATTCTATCTTCCCTTTGCATGGAAGCTGAACCCCATGATCGGCGCTTTTGCTATGAGTTTCAGTTCGGTATTCGTGGTGTCCAATGCCCTGCGGCTGCGCTGGTTCAAAGCAAAGCATCAGGCCAATACAGAACTGGATTCAGACCCTATGTACGGACAAACAACGATTAAACAAGACCGAAAAGGAGCAATTCACATGGAAAAAGTATTGAACATCGAAGGAATGGTTTGCGGAATGTGTGTAAAACACGTTGATAAGGCTCTGCGGGACATCCAGGACATCAAGGATGTGGATGTTTCCCTGGAGAGTAAGTCGGCCCAGGTGAAGCTTGACCAGGATGTGCCGGATGCTGTGCTGAAAGCTGCTATCGAGGACGCTGGCTATCAGCTCGTCAGTATCCAGTAACGGGCCGTTTATGAAGGCCAAGAAAGGCGATATTGTTCACAAGCTAAAAATCGCCAGAGGACAGTTAGACGGTATCCTGCAAATGGTTGAGGAAAATCGCTATTGCGTGGATATTTCCAATCAGCTTCTTGCTACGCAGGCGTTATTAAAAAGCGCCAATCAGCAGATTTTGCAAGCCCATATACGAAGCTGCGTCCGGGAGGCCCTGCAAACGGACGCTGTAAATCCAAAACTGGAAGAAGCCCTGAAATTACTGGAAAAAATGATACAGTAACAACGGGAGCGGGAAGGGCCTTATGTCCTTTCCGCTCCTAAATTCGTTTCAGATTGGATTATAAATACTGCGGTTGGGAGCGTACAAAGAAGCCCGGTTTTTATATACTTTAAGTGGTTAGTTAGATATGGTTAATCCAGTGAGGCGCGTCACTGGCGCGCTTTGCTGGATACCTCGAAATTAAAATAGACCAGGAGGAATAGAGTGATGAAACAGGCACTTGACACAAGAACAAAGCTCTTAACAAAAAATCCCTGGCCGCTGATGATTGAACTTAGCATCCCTGCGGTTCTTGGCATGGTGGTCGTTGGGCTTTATAACATGATGGATTCCATCTTTGTCGGCCAGATGGTTGGTGACGTGCAGATGGGAGCCATATCGGTATCCTATCCTTTAACCCTTATCAATGCCGGTTCAGCGGCAATGCTGGGCGTGGGTTCTGCATCGGTACTGTCCCGCGCTATCGGTAAGAAGGACGAGAACACAATTAAGAAGATCATGGGCAACTTGGTTGCGATGGTTCTTCTGTTGTCCGTCATCTACACTGTTGTGGGTATGGTTTTCACCCGCCAGCTTCTGTCCCTGACCGGAGCCAGCGATAACATTCTGAATTACGCTGAGAAATATCTGCGGATCGTATTCGCCGGTTCTCTGTTCGTAAACTTCTTCCAGAGCGCCAACATGGTCATCCGTGGAGAAGGCCAGCTCAAAAGGGCAATGACCATTATTGCCAGCGGCGCTATTTTGAACATTATCCTTGACCCCATTTTTATCAGCATCCTCAACCCCTACGGCATGGGCATTGAAGCGGCTGCTTATGCAACGATTTTCTCCCAGTTTGTCCAGGCTGCGATTACCCTGTGGTATTTCAAGAAGAAAAGCCCCCATGTGAAGATCGGGCGTATCCGCATTGATGGTGAGCTGCTTCCCCAGGTTCTTTCTGTCGGGGTATCTGCTCTGTTGATGCAGATTCTGACCCTGGTACAGCAGACAGTGATCTATCGTGTGGCATCGAACTATGGCGGTGAAACCTCCCAGCTCCTTTTAGCGGCGGCGCTCCGGTTCTGGAATTTCTCTTTTGTACCTCTATGGGGTATCAGCCAGGGATTCCAGCCTGCCGCCGGTACAAACTACGGTGCGAAAGACTATGACCGGGTAAAGACGCTGACCAGAGTTTTCATTATCGCCGCAACGCTGCTGTCGCTGGTGTTCTATATCCCCGCCGAGCTGTTCCCGGAAAAGATTTTGTCCATAATTTTGCACCATTTTTTGGCAGGTGCTGCCCGCAAAAGCGCTTTATTTCCTTGAATTTTGGTGCTATACTCAACTTGGCATTTTTGTCCGTTCCGGCTGTTCCGTTTGGGGGTATAGCCGGACAAATCAACCGACAAAGGAGAGGATATCATGAAAAAACGCATCGTGAGCATGATACTGGCACTCAGTATGATGCTCTCCATTCTCCCTGTATCCGCATTTGCAGATGCAGGGGCAGGGCTTTCTTCCGCGGCGGCGGAAGAGACCAACAGCATCACTTACAGCTCGGAAGACGAGCATGAGGCTGTTGGTACGAACTCTGAAACAAAAAATCAGGTGGTCAAGATCAAGATCGGTACGAACGGTCTGCCCGAAGAGCAGTCCGGCACCGGCTGGAGCTACGACAGCTCCAACAAATGGCTGGCCATTGCCGGCGTTGCAAATGCAAAGACAGAGTATATTCTGGATGGCGATGCCAGCTGCAATGTGGCCATCTCGACTTCCAGCAATGAAGTATATCTGCTGGACGGCGTTGTCAATGGCCAGCTTTGGATCAAGAACCCGAATGCCTGTGTTCTGGGCGGCAGCTACGCCGAAGCAGTGCTGGAAAACGGCACCATTGACGGCGGCACCTACGGTAAGCTGACCGAGAACGGCGGCAGCGTTAAGGGCGGCTACTTCAAGGATATTTCCGGCCTGAAGTCCGCTACGCAGAAGCAGGCACACAAGCTGATCCTGCAGGAAAGCTGCACCCTGAACGGCCAGCCGGTGACCGGGGATGTGTATATGCTCAAGCTGTACAGCGATCACAGCCTGAAGCTGGAGGTGCAGTACACCCCCGGTTGCGTTGCATGGGCTGCATCGTTGACCGGCGGCAGCGTCGTCCCCCTGCCTGCGGGCGTCAGCAACGCTTCCTTGAACGGCTGTGCCACGGTTTCCATCAGTGCAAACGGTACAACGATCTCTGCCGAGGTCAGTATGTTCCCGCCGCTTTCAGAGAGCAACGCACCCATAGCACTGACTCCGATCCCGTCTATGGACAAGGAACTGAGTTTTACCGATAAGGGTACGCCCGATGTGAACGATGTGCCCCATGTGTACAGTCTGGACGAGGGCATATATCAGGTCTGCGTATACTTTGGCAAGGGCTGGACTTATACCTGCTACCCCAATGTCGCCAGTGCGACCGGACAACTGAAGCTCGGGGATCAGGGCGGTAAGGTGATTAATTTCAGCCAGCTGAGCGCAGTGCCCATCAACTGCTATGTCGAGCTTTCGAATGCTACCGTGACCGGCGGCATCATCCGTCAGGCTGACTTCAAAGATGTCACGATCGAGGGCGGCACCTTTGATTACCTCTCCTGCATGGGCAAGTGCACCATTTCCAAGGCAGTGGCCCAGAACTTCAGCTTTGACAGGTTTGGCGACCTTGCCATTTCCGACACCGTTCTGTGCAAGCTGTCTGGCAACGGCATAGAGAATGCGCTTGCCGATGGCCAGCAGCTCAGCACGCTGACCGTGCGCAACGGCGGTGGTGTGACTGCGATCAACGGCAGAGACCTGCCCCTTTCTGTCAATACCATCTATCTGGTGGGCAATGCCAGCGCAGAGCTTACCCTGAACACCGATGTGTTCAGCATCAACGGTGCAGCGGCCAACAGTTACAATGAACAGACCTATGCCGAGGGCACTGTACTGCATATCACCGGCAACAACGATGGCAAGGAGATTTTGGTAAATCAGGCTGGCGATCCCAGCAACCTCAAGCCCCTGCGCATTACCGAAGAAGGTCTGCCCGACCGGACCGGTGTGACCCCGCATTCCGTGAGCGAGGGTGGTGTGACCGGCGATGTCTACGAGGGTCTTGGCTGGCAGTACGCTGAGGTCTCCGGTGAGGACGAGGATGGTTATAGAACGATGTCGGTGCTTATCCTCACCAGCCCCGATGGCAGCCCGGTGAATCTGACCTCGGATACCATCAACCCCCATCATGCAACTATTGCTTCCGATCAGATCGTGCTGACGGATGTGACGGTTGCTGGTATTCAGGCTGGCGCGCCTGTTATCGCCCAGAACGCCATTATTGAGGGCGGCACTTTCCAGAAGGCTGTTAACGCGGATGGAAACAGCAGCATCGCAGGCGGCACCTTCCAGGAGAGCGTCGAAGCTAATGGAACCATCGCCAACGGCATCTTCCAGAAGAGCGTCCAAGCTTACGGCGAGATCACCGATGGTCAGTTCGAAGCGGAGGTCCGTTTGGGCTATAACGGCACCATCACCGGCGGCACCTTCCAGAAGAGCGTCCGCGCTTATGGTACGATCACCGGCGGCGCATTCAACGCTGTGGTCCAGCTGAACCAGAACAGCGAGGTCACCGGCGGTGTGTTCCACGATATCCAGCTGCCGAGCTATGCCACGGAGAAAACGGTCATCCAGAATGCCATGATCCTTGGCAGCCTGAAAACGGACGGCGACAGCAAGGCTGCTGTTTCCAATACGGTGAGCTGCGGCTATATTGAAAGCAAATACCTCGCCGCCGGTCAGCAGCAGAGCAAGCTGATGATGACGGACGGCACTGTGGAACGCCTCAACGACTATGCCGCAGCAACAGACGCGGTTTACCTTATCGGTAATGTCAAGGCAGAGATCCGCTTCAGCAATACAGTCACGAACATCAACGGTGCGGAAGCCAGCAATTACAACGAGGGCACCTCTGCCATTGACCGCTCGCTGACTATCACCGCCAAGAATGACGGCGAGCCTATTGTGGTGAACATGGCCGCCACCGGAAAGCTGCCCTTCTCTTCCCTGAGCAAGAGCGACTTTGACATCGACTGGAGCACGCTCGTCCCGGGCATTACCTGCAAAAAGGATGGCGTGGGCAAATTGAGCCTCGTCTATGTGCGCACCTCCGACAACAAGGTGTTTGCAACCTACCCGCCGTATGACGAGTACGGCGTCTACAAGCAGCGCATCGTAGCGCAAGAGGGCGACAAGTACACAGAAGGCTCGCTTGATATCGGCGAGGTGGTACGCAGATATCAACCGAAGCTCGACGACTTTGCGTATGACTCCAAGACCCAAACTGCAACCTATAACGGCAAGATGTATTTTGACGATGCCCCGCTGTATTCTATCCAGTATGTCTCGGAGGATGGCTCGTTCCCGTCTGTGACGAAGCCCACCAAGGCAGGCACTTACAGCGTTTACATCGTGGTGAATGATAGTGACCACTACGTTGGCAACCAGTACGAAGTGGGCACCTATACTGTGTCTGAGTCGAAGTACACCCTGACCGTGGACGACAAGTCTACCGAGCACGTTGCAGGTGAGAAGCTCAGCTTCACCGCAGACGAGAAGGACGGTTACACCTTCACCGGTTGGAAAGTGACCGGTCTGCCCACTGACGTGGACACCACTAAGGCGACCATCTCCTTCACGATGCCCGCAAATAACGTCACGCTGAAGGCACAGTACACCGAGAACGCTCCCAAGACCTATAAACTCGATGTCTCCGGTGCACAGGTCACCCTGAAGGATGGCAGCGATGTTGCCGACCTGACAGCTGTGTCCGTGGGTACAGAACTCAAGGCTACCGCAGACGAGGACACCGAGACCAGCGTGTTCAAGAACTGGAGCTGCACCGGTCTGGACCTGACCGAGGAGCAGAGCACCGCCCATGTGCTGGAGTTCAAGATGCCCGCTCAGGATGTGAAACTGACTGCTGTGTTTGAAGTTCCTGCTACTCCCGATCCGGATCCCACTCCCGATCCTAAGCCGGACCCGGACCCCGATCCGGAGCCTACTCCCGATCCTAAGCCGGACCCGAACCCCGATCCGGATCCCACTCCTGATCCTAAGCCGGACCCGACTCCCGATCCGGAGCCTACTCCCGATCCTAAGCCGAACCCGAACCCCGACCCCACCCCCGCACCCGGCGGTGACAGTGACGGCGGCGGTGCAGCCATTGTGGCAGTAGCCGCTGTGGGCGGCGCAGCCATTGGCGCAGGTGCCTACATTGTTGGCACTACCGCCTACCTGAAGAGCGTCCTGCCCGAGGGCATGGCCATCCCCGCTAACCGCCAGCAGCTGGCAGTTGCACTGTGGACCGCCGCAGGCAAGCCCGCTACCCAGAGCACTGCACTGTTCAACGATGTGGCAGCAGATGCCGCAGAGCTGCAGGCTATCCGCTGGGTCGTGGATACCGGCCTGATGTCCGCACAGGACGGCAGCTTCAAGCCCGGCAGCCGCGTGGGCCGCATGGAAGTGATCCGCACTTGGAAGACTTACCAGCAGCGCGGCTAAAACCGCTGCCCCTTAACCCCTTATAACCCCGCAGGGACTGCTGCACAGCGCTGTGCGGCAGTCCCTTTTTTGCGCCCCAAAAGGGTGCGCAAGGGCTTTTTTGGGGTTTTTCAGGGCGATTCGATGCATTTCAGGGGCCATTCACGCAGAATTGCTCCATTTTTGCCGCCGTTCGTGGTATACTACAGGCACAGAGCAATACTCTGTTCAATATGCCATTCCCATAATTCCTATAGAGCAGAAAACCGTCCGGCAACCGCAAGCCGGGCGGTTTTCTGTTTTTTGCGGGTGCGCCCGGCGCGCCGGGTCGTTTCAGCGCATTTGCGGGGCGATTCATGTCCAAAACCGTCCAAAGAGGGCAAAACGTGGTACACTGGGTACAACAAAAAGCGCCCGGCTTGGAAGGGCGCTTGAAAAGGAGAGGATCTTATGCAAAAACGGCTCATCAGCATGGTTCTGGCGCTGAGCATGGCACTGACCGCAATGCCGCTGCCCGCCCTTGCCCAGAGCGCCCCGCCCGACACCACCAGCGCCGCTGCACTGGCAGAGGAAAACGGCGGCACGGTCGAAAACAGCCAGAACACCCTGAAGCTGCCGGTGGAAAATACGGCCGGCTATGACGGCAATGCAGAGCCCTACCAGCCCATCATTGACGGCGGCGAGTGCACCGTTGTTTATAACGAGGGCGGCATCATTCAGAATAACCCCATCATCCACGCACTGGTGGCAAAGGATACCGAAGACCTGAACGGTGCTACGGATTACTACACCCTGAACTACACTGCACCGGAAGGTGCCGAGTACGCTAAAAAATACATCAACGGCATCAATGGCATGATGGAGGGTGTTTGGGACGCAGAAACCTCCACCCTCTACGTTGACACCGATCTGAACACCATCTCGGTCATCACGCATGCCCCCATCAAGAGTGTGAACGGCGTAGCTTATAGCGGCTCTGTAGCCGATGGAGAGCGTTACAACAGCACCATCGACCTGCGCAAGTATAACATCCCGCAGACCCATATCCTTAACCTGAGCGCCACCGGCGAGGGCGCGGCGGAATTGCCGCCGGCAGACCCCGCAGACTTTGCCTTTGTCCTGCCCAACAACCTGACCTATGACGGCAGTCCCAAGGAAGTAACTGTTAAGAACACCAGCAATAAGGACTACGGTGATGTTACCGTGACCTACATGCAGAATGGCAAAGTGCTGGACGGCGCTCCCATTGAGCCGGGCGATTACAGCTATACTGTAACCGTCGCAGGCAGTGCACAGTATGCGGGTGGAACTGTTAAAACAGGCTCGTTCCGCATCATCGCCGAGACCACCCCGGAGGAGCCGCCAGAGCAGCCGCCGCAGGAGGACAGCACCGAGTTCAGCCCACTGCAAACGGTGGCCACCGTAGCCGGTACAACGGCGTGGTTTGCAGGCAGCGCAGTAATGGGCTATGAGGCTGTTACTTACAGCATCCTTGCAGACCTGCTGCCCAAGGGCACGCCCATCCCGCGCACCCGGGAACAGCTGGCCGTGCTGCTGTGGAGCACCGCAGGCAAGCCCGAACCCGCTGCACCCGCTGTTTACAGCGATGTAGCGGAGCCGGATACCGCCAAGGCAGCCCGCTGGGCTGTGGAGGCCGGGCTGCTGCCCGACATGGGTGAGGGCGCCTTTACGCCCGGCAAGCGTGTGACCAAGGTACAGGTCATCCGCGCATGGAACCGGCTGAAAAAGCTGGGTCTGGCGAAATAACAATTGCCATCTCCTGATCGATCCTTTCCAATAAGTGCAGCAAGGCCGTCCGACGAATGCCGGACGGCCTTGCTGCGTTGTGTAGGAGGGGATTCCCCGCAGCGCCGCCGCTTCCGCAGGAAGCAGGCGCTGTAAATGCCGTTTGCCATTACGACCCCACCCGTGAAAATGGGATAGCGGAGCGTCCGCAGACGCTCCGCTATCCCGAAAATTAAAATAATTCTTCCGCTGCAACGACGACGACCGCCGCCAGTGGCGGAAACAGGGAGGAGTTGTTGGGGCAGCGGCCAGCAAGACGCGAGTGCCG
>ENA-UEQR01002058-UEQR01002058.1-human-gut-metagenome-genome-assembly--contig:-NODE-2058-length-10641-cov-6.319197_pt1 | contig 10641 bp, 7 predicted proteins | sample MGYA00242944_ERZ507941 | MGnify/ENA primary metagenome ERZ507941 (study PRJEB26167, sample SAMN06115398) | human gut metagenome | host: Homo sapiens | place: China:Chongqing | collected 2016-06-23...
TTCGTATCCAGCTTATCCATCAGGAAGGAGTTCTTTTGTTGCAAAGCACTGCCATACAATGCACTTAGCATCGGACTTAGCAAACGGCTGGAATTCATCGGATCGACCACCATCGTATATTTGCCGGACTGTACTTTCTTTTGTCCCAGTTTGCGTAATACACGTTCCAGCGCTTTCTGACCGATTCCTTTCTTAATCAGATCGTTCATATAAAGCGACGACTCATACCAATAAGCAGAAGGACGCGCCTCGCCTTCCCCTCTGATCGTGATGTCGGCAGAAAGTGAGTACCACGTACTTTTGGTTTCTCCTTCGAAACCATTGCTGATCAGGCGGTAAGCAAAGTCCTCGCCATCGCCATAGGAAGAACCGACAGAGATGATCCGTTCGTCCTTGCCTAGTGCTTCTTCCGCTACGGCTTTCGCCATCTCTATTTTATCGTCCGGATTTAAGGATGCGAACTTGGCATCATATAGCTTTAAGTCCGGTTTCCCACCTTTATAGTAACGGGAAGGGTCCGCCAATACACGCGCCTCATCTTTAGCCAGATAGCGTGTAGAGTCTATTCCGTTTTTGATAAATGTTTCGAGCTCTTTCCGGTTCAGGCGGTTGGTAGAGATACTACCATAACGTCCGTCCACATACAGGGAAAGGCTTAATCCGCCTTCCGATGCCTGTTGCAATCTGTCCATCTTCGCATCGCGCAGTTCGAAAGAAGTGTTCGAAGAAGAGTATAAAAGGACTTTTGCTGCCTGGCAGCCATTCTTCAAGGCGTAGTCCATCGCCCACTGTGCCAGTTTCTTATTTTCGTCTGTAATCATAGGTTCGTCTTTTTAAAGTAAGCATTTACTTCTAGTTCTCTCCACCGACAGTCAGTTTGCTAACCAAGGCTGAAGGCATACCGCAAGTCACCGGACAGGATTGTCCGTCTTTTCCGCAAGTCCATGTACCGTTGTCGATCTTCGCATTGGTAGCTACCATCGTGATATCCGCCAAAGCTTTCGGACCGTTACCGATAATATTAATGTCCTTGATCGGTTGCGTCAGTTTACCGTCTTCGATCATGTAGCCCGACTTCACAAAGAATGTAAAGTCTCCGGCACCGATCTGTACCTGACCGTTCGTAAAGTTATCTACAAAGATTCCCTTCTTTACAGAAGAAATGATATCCGATTCGCTCACATTTCCGGCTTCCATATATGTAGCACGCATACGGGGTATCGGCATATTGCGGAACGATTCGCGACGTCCGTTGCCGGTTGGTTCCACTCCGTAGTGCTTTGCACTGATACGGTCGTGCAGATAACTAGTCAGTACTCCGTCTTTAATCAGATAAGTTTTCTGTCCTTCGGCACCTTCATCGTCGAAATTCACCGAACCCCGATTGAACGGAATCGTACCGTCATCCACCACGTTGATATGTTCGTTGCATACTTTCTTATTCAGCTGATCGGCAAATATGGAAACATTCTTCCGGTTGAAGTCCGCCTCAAAAGTATGTCCGATAGCCTCGTGAAGCAAGATACCCGATCCTCCGGCACCCATGACAACAGGCATTTCACCGCCTTTGGGTTTGATAGCCTTGAACAGAAGAGAAGTCTGGTCTACCGCTTCGCGGGCGATTACGTCCACTACCTCGTCCGACAGGAAATCGAATCCTCTGCGGTAAGCACGGGCAGCGTAGCCGTTCTCCGTCTTTCCGTCTTCTTCCATGATGCACACGGCACCCAGCGTCACCATCGGACGGTAATCGTAGAACATCACTCCCTCCGAATTGCAGAAGAAGATATGCGAAGTGGTATCGCTCTGACTTGCCTGTACTTTATGTACCCGTTTGTCCAAAGCGAAAATCCGGTCGTTCAGTTTTTGCAGATAAGGCATCTTATCTTTCAAACTGACTTCCTCCCACGGGGAAGCAACGGTATAATAGTTCTTCTTCAGTTCCTTTTCGGTGAGATTCAGCGGTTTGTTGCCTTTGTTGGCGGAAGCGATGCGGGCGGCAGTACGGGCAGCTTTCAGCATATCCTCCACAGTAATATTCTCCACGTAGGCATAGCCACTCTGGTCTCCAGTCAGTACACGGACTCCGACTCCATAGTCAATATTCGAATAACTGTTGTTCACTGCACCATCCATCAGGCGGATGCTGTTGGATATCGTGTGTTCAAAGAAAAGGTCGGCATAATCGCCTCCTTTCTCCAATGCCGCGGCAAGCACCTTCTTCAAGTCTGCCTCGCTTACTCCGAAATGATTCATAGCCAAAGCAACTGCTGCTTTCTTGTCAGCTCCTTCGCCGCCCAATGCACCCGGGGTAGTCAGAGCCATAGCAGAACCTGTCGCCAATGATCCGAGTAGAGCTATACCTCCGGTTTTTAGAAAATTTCGTCTGTCCATGTTCACTTATATTTAGTTTCAGTTTTCTTTTGTCAGCAGACTTTCCAGTTCTTCGGCATTCAGACGGAGATAGAATTGTCCGCGATAAGCTACAGAAATAGCTCCTGTCTCTTCGGAGACGATGATAGCATGCGCATCCGATTTCTGCGAGATGCCCATAGCCGCACGGTGACGCAAGCCCAGTTCTTTCGGGATGTTCAAGTCGTGAGAGACGGGCAGGATACAGCCTGCGGCTTTGATCCGCTTTTTGCTGATAACCATTGCTCCGTCGTGCAGAGGACTGTTCTTGAAAAATATATTCTCAATCAAGCGCTGGCTGATGGCCGCATCTATAATTTCTCCTGTACGGACCACTTCATCCAGCGGAGTGGTATGCTCGATTACGATCAACGCGCCTACTTTCTGCTTTCCCATGCTCAGGCAAGCCATTACCACCGGCATGATATCATCATGTTTCAAGGCTTCTTTCCTCGCCCCGCTGAAAAAATGCGCCAATGCACTGACATGCCGATGCGAGCCCAGCGTCAAGAGGAAACGACGAATCTCATCCTGAAAAAGGACGATCAAAGCAATCACACCCACATTCATCAAGGTATCGAATATGGAGCCCAGCAGTTTCATCTCCAGAATCTGAGTGACCACCAGCCAAATCAGGATAAAAACAAGAATGCCGGTAAAAACCTTGATAGAGCCGGAGGCCTTCATCAGTTTGTAGGTGTAGTACAACAGAAGGGCGACCAGCAGTACATCGATAAAATCTTTTATGCCAACGTCAAAAAACACGGTACTTATTACTTATTACAAGTTATTAATTCACAAACGACAAGAGAGTATCACCAACGGATAATGCCATTCTATCATTTGCCATATTCACTCTCAGTTCTCAGTTTATCCACAATCCGGACGGCTTCCACCGCTTCGCGCACGTCATGCACCCGAAGAATGTTCGCTCCTTTCATTAACGCAACGGTATCCAGTACGGTTGTTCCATTCAATGAATCCTGCGGAGTTCCTCCCAATAGTTTATAAATCATTGATTTCCGGGAAACACCGACTAACAGTGGAAGTTCGAAAATGCTGAACTCTTCCAGGTGAGCCATCAACTCATAATTATGCTCCAGTGTCTTCCCAAAACCAAAACCCGGATCGAGTATAATGTCTTTCAGACCCAATTCACGAAGTTGTTGCACCTTGCGAGCAAAGTACATGAACACTTCCTTCATCAAATTATCATAATGGGGTTCTTTCTGCATATTTTGGGGAGTTCCCTGCATGTGCATCATGATATAAGGCACTCCCAGGCGGGCCACAGTCTCAAACATCCGGTGGTCCATCTCACCGGCAGCGATATCATTGACGATAGCCACGCCATACTCCGTCACACACTGTTCGGCTACATCCGCCCGGAAAGTATCGACCGAAACGATAGCATCCGGATGATTCCGGTTTACGATCTCCAGTCCGGTACGTAAGCGGTTCATTTCTTCTTCGGCGGTGATGTGTTCGGCGTTCGGACGCGAGGAGTAAGCTCCGATATCAATGATAGAGGCCCCTTCATCGATGATCTGCCGTGCCCTCGCTGCAATTTCCTCCTGCGTCTGCATCCGGCTGCCGGAATAAAAAGAATCGGGTGTCACATTGAGAATACCCATCACTTGCGGAGTAGCAAGATCGAGCAGACGTCCTTTCACATTTATATAAGTTGGAGAGATCAATTTCATTCTTGATTATATTCCAGTTAGACTGTTGCAAATGTAGATAAAAAAAGCAAGTATTCGTATTAAAATTAGGAAATAAACGTATATTTGCAATCAATAGCAATCAATAGAACTACCGAAAACGAATGCCATGAGCCGATTGTCCCGAATTATCTTAGGATACCTTATCTCTTTTTTGTTCATCGTTATTCCTGCAAAAGCCCAGAAAGAAGCTGAAGTTTATAACGTTGATTCTTCTTTGTATGCCTACTATCAGCGTTGCCAGGAACATTTGCTGGAACCGGTCGTGCTGAGTATGTCCGATACGCTGTTCCGTATGGCTAGCGGACAAAACGACCAGCGGATGCAGGCGGTAGCTCTCTCCACCCGGCTGGACTATTATTTTCAGGGAACCAATGAAGATAGTGTCATCCACTATACCAACAAAGTAAAAGAATTCGCCAAAGCCACTCATCAGCCTAAATATTATTATTTTGCATGGGCCAACAGGCTAGTTACCTATTACTTAAAAACAAGCAGAACAAACATAGCACTTTATGAAGTGCAAAACATGTTAAAAGAAGCTCAAGAAGAGGATGATAAGACCGGCCTCTCCCGTTGCTATAACATCATGTCGCAAATCTACACCATCAAAAGATTCGATTCGATGGCGTTCGAGTGGCGATTGAAAGAAATCGAGCTGACTGAAAAATACAAGATCGAAAACTACAACATCTCCCAGACTTATGCCCAGATAGCCAACTATTACATCAACCAGAAAAAGCAAAAAGAAGCATTAGCTGCTGTGGAAAAAGCCATTGCGACCGCCAATTCCTCTACGCAACAAATATCTGCCAAGTTGGAATTCGTAAACTACTACAGCAAGTTCGGCGACTTTCAAGCTGCCGAAAAATTACTGAAGGAGTGTCAGGCAGCATTTGAACAGGACAAAAGACTGGAGTCTATCAAAAAGAGACTGTATAATATAGAATGTCTATACTACCAGCAGACCAAACAATATCCGAAAGCGCTGGAAGCCGCAAAAATGCAGGAAAAAGAAGAACGCCGTTTAAGCGAAAGCATACTTAGCAGCAGCCATTATCGCACACAGGGAGAAATCTACCAAAAGATGGGAAATATGAACCTGGCGGTCAAATATCTGCAAATGTACATCAACACGGATGACTCTTTGAAAATAGCCAATGAGCAAGTGGCCAGCAGCGAATTCGCCACCTTATTAAATGTAGAAAAACTCAATGCCGAAAAGAAAGAACTCATGCTTCAGGCACAAGAGAAGGAGTTGCATAATAAAACAACCTTGATTATTTCATTGATTATTTTATTAGGTATCTTATTCATATTCCTTTATAGAGAAAACTTCCTGAAACGCAAACTGAAAGTTTCGGAAGCCGAACTTAAAACAAGGAATGAAGAACTTATGGTATCGAGGGAAGAATTGCGTAAAGCCAAAGATATAGCGGAGGCAAGCAGCCGGATGAAAACAACGTTTATCCAAAGCATGACGCACGAAATCCGCACACCGCTCAACTCTATCGTAGGCTTCTCGCAGGTATTAAGCGACCATTACAGCAACAGTCCGGAAACACAAGAGTTTGTCAATATCATCAAAAGCAACAGTAACGACTTGCTTCGACTGGTGACTGATGTACTCACGCTGTCCGAACTGGATCAATACGAACAACTGCCCACTGACCCCGAAACAGACCTTAATGCGATCTGTCAACTTGCATCTGAAGTTGCCAAAGATAACACGCAGAAAGATGTAGAAGTTTTATTCGAACCTGAAAGAGAAAGCCTGCTCATACGCAGTAATTCGGAACGTATATCACAAGTATTGAACAACCTGGCACATAATGCCGCTAAATTTACGACTCGTGGCAGTATTCGCATCGCTTATTCCGTATTGGAAGCAGAAAAGAAAATTGAAATCAGCGTCACCGATACAGGAACAGGCATCCCGAAAGACCAACAAGAAGCAGTATTTGAACGTTTCTACAAAATGAACTCTTTCACGCAGGGCACCGGGCTCGGACTTCCGATATGCCGGAGTATTGCCGAAAAGTTAGGAGGCAGCCTCCGGATCGATACTTCTTATACAGAAGGATGCCGGATGATCCTGACTCTTCCTTTGATATATGCCTAAGCAAAAAACTGTCCGAACTCCCATCAAATCCGAAAGAATAGCCTATCTTTGCAACGTTTTAAATAAAAGATCAGGTTATGAAACTTTCTGCTCTTTACCAGATTTTTCTGGATTGCCAATCAGTAACTACTGATAGCCGGAACTGCCCGGACGGTTCTTTGTTTATCGCCTTGAAAGGTGAGTCGTTCAACGGTAATGCATTTGCCAAATTAGCGCTGGACTCCGGATGCGCGTTTGCCATTATCGATGAAATACAGTATGCCATAGAAGGCGATCAACGATATATACTTGTAGACGACTGCCTGCAAACCATGCAGCAGCTTGCCAACTATCATCGCCGCCAACTCGGAACGCGAGTGATCGGCATTACGGGCACTAATGGGAAGACAACCACCAAAGAGTTAATTTCCAGCGTTCTCTGCCAAAACCATAATGTGCTTTATACTTTAGGTAATCTCAACAACCATATCGGTGTACCGACTACCCTGCTACGGTTAAAACCGGAGCATGACCTTGCCGTCATTGAGATGGGCGCCAACCATCCGGGGGAAATCAAGTTTCTTTGCGAAATAGCCGAACCGGATTATGGTATTATCACTAACGTAGGCAAAGCTCATCTGGAGGGATTCGGTTCTTTCGAAGGAGTTATCAAGACCAAAGGAGAGCTTTATGATTTCCTCCGCAAGAAAGATGCCATCACCTTTATCCATCACGATAACGCCTATTTGATGAATATTTCACAGGGATTGAACCTGATTTCTTATGGAACAGAAGATGATCTCTATGTCAATGGCCGGATTACCGGCAATTCGCCTTATCTTGCTTTCGAATGGAAAGCCGGTAAAGACGGTGAAGCTCATCAAGTCTGTACACAATTGATCGGAGAATATAATTTCCCCAATGCCTTGGCTGCAATCACTATCGGACGTTTCTTTGGAGTGGAAGCAAAGAAGATCGATGAAGCTCTGGCAGAGTATACGCCACAGAACAACCGTTCCCAACTTAAAAAGACGGAAGATAACACGCTTATCATTGACGCATACAACGCAAACCCAACCAGCATGATGGCTGCCTTGCAAAACTTCCGGAACATGACAGTCCCTCACAAGATGCTCATATTAGGAGATATGCGCGAACTGGGTGCTGAAGGACCGGCCGAGCATCAGAAAATCGTTGACTACATCAAAGAAAGTGATTTTGAGAAAGTATGGCTCGTGGGAGAACAGTTTGCCGCACGTGAACATTCTTTTAAAACTTATGCAAATGTGCAGGAAGTTATAAAGGATTTGCAAGAAGATAAACCCAAAGGATATACCATTCTTATTAAAGGTTCCAATGGAATCAAGCTTAGTTCAACGGTAGAATTTCTATAAAGCCGGAATGGTACACTTCAAATGATAAATGATAAATGATAAATGATAAACGGTGAATAATGGTTGACTATATCATATCCATTATTCACCGTTTATTATTTGCTATCGTTCACGGCTTATCGTTCACCTTTGTTGTTCATAGGTTGCCTTTTACTATTTATTTTCATCCTCGGCCGTACGACATAATAGGCCACTAAACTAGCCAGAATCGCCCCTGTTGTATTGGCCGCAAAATCCAACCAGTCACCACCCCGGTAAGTAGTACAGTATTCCTGCAACAACTCCACACAACCGCTGAAAAGCACCGGACAAAGGAACGCCCCTACCCACGCATGCCACATCGGAGCATGATCCCTGCGATGTGCACGCAAAAACTCCAGCCACAACATCCCCGACATACCGAAATACATACAAACATGAACCAGTTTGTCTAAATTGGGAATTTCATTCAAATCCGTCTTAGGCGGTTTAAAGAACGACAGATAAATCACTGTCAAAATGATAAAAAGCGAGATAGGATATTTCTTAATATAAGATAGCATATCTAAATAATATTACAATTTTCGTGCAAATATAAGTATCATTTTCTATATTTGCACTTTAACTCGCATATTTTATAACGATTTGTAAGATAAAACAAGATTTATGGCAAAAATTGATAGAGCGAACTTCGGCAGCAAATTAGGGGTCATACTCGCTTCTGCCGGCTCTGCAGTTGGGTTGGGTAATATATGGAGGTTTCCATACGAAACTTGTGGATTTCCTTTCAAATCGAATACAAGTAATTTGTCACTTTGCCAGGGTAGGATATAGATACGGTTGTGGGCCTCGTCTAACTGTTCAGCGTACGTATTTCCGTATTCGTTCGGTCCCTGGCCATAGGCGCCAATGTTGGTGATATATTTGCCGTCACGGGTGAAAAGTTTATAGGGAGTCTGTTTGTTATTACTTACCAGAATGTAATTGTCGCTGACAGTAGTACGTACCCAACCTCCTACCAGTGCTTCATCCCGATTGTCTAACTGTACCACTTGGAGTTCTTCTGTCAGATAGCTCAGGGGAATGTCTACCGTATCTTTCAGGCTTTTTAAATTACAGGAAATTAATGTTCCCGTAGGTGTTGTGACGCTCTTGGCTACGACAGGCGATAGTGCCAGTGGGTCTTTCGTTGCTTTGCTGTTGTCTGTAAAAGCAAAAATTGCTAATAAAGAACAAGCGCATAAACTGAAAATAATACTTCTGTTTTTCATACTGATATGTATTTAGTTAGTACTGTTTTTCTAATTGGCTCCGGGACAAAAGTAGGCTGAAACAAATAGAAAAACAAAAAAACAGGCGGACAAGAATGCTCTCTTGGTTGTCGCTTATATATCTGATTATTAGTAGAGTATACGCTATTTTATTATTTTGTAAGGTGGACAAAATATAAATGAGGTTGGACTAATTACTAAAATGCTTTGAGAAAACTGTCAAGGCTTATGTTTTCATCAGTGATTCCCAGCTTGTCGGTTTTGATTCGATATTTTCGTTTGGTGATAGCTGCTTTGCTGATACAGTAGATGTCTGATAAATCCTGTATATTGACATTGATTTTGACGAGGCAGCAGAAGCCGATTTCTTTTTCTCCCAAAGAAGGATAGGCTTGTTGTAAGCGAACTACAAAATTGTCGAAGGCATCATTTACGACTGAAATGACTTCCGCCCACTCTGTGTTTGTTACCACTATTTTGCTGTTAGCGGCAGATTCATCCTGCTTGTCATCGGTGTGGAGGGAAGGTAGTTTATGAAAGAATGATATTCTTCTGAAAAGAGCTTCCCGCAACTCCGCTTCTTTGTTTCTCTGTCGGATTTCTTTTTCCCGCAATCCGCTTAGTTCCGCTTCCTTGTGCAATAATAGATTCTCTTGCTGCAACCGCTCTTTTTTCTCTCTTTGATAAAAGAAGAATGCGATGAACCCTACGCTTAGTAAAGCTGTGATGATTCCAAGCATCCATAGTTCGTGCTTCTGTTGCTGAAAATGAAGCTGGTATAGCTCGTTTTGCAGTTTGAGCTCGTTGAATTCTCTTCTTTGTATTTCTGAATTGATGTTGCCAAGTATATTATTTTTTATTGTATTTTCCTTTTGTTTGCTGTAAAACGCTTGTTCAGGATAATCTTCTTGATTTATCAGATTGAATAAAAGAGCATTTGCTTCCATGGCAATAAATTCTGAAGTGGAGGTTGCAGCTTGCTGATAGTAATATTTGGCGGAATCTGTCTGGTTCAGGGCTGCGTATGTCCTCCCACGGAGCAATAGGTAATGGGGAATTTCGTATCGGCTGCGACGTTCATTGGATAACAGTTGGAGATACTTCAGCGCTTGCCGGTAATCTTTTCTTTCCAGACTGGTATTCAGCAGATTTTCGAATGCATAATAAATGAGGGACTGGTGGTTGGGAGAGTCTCTAAGTTCTTCTATCAACTTTTTGTACGGTTGGGTATATTTTTCATGTGGCTGCATTGCTTCTATAATTTGAAGGTATAGTTGGCTTGCAGTGAAGTAGGCAAGCGTATCTTTGCTTTTACGGGTTAGCTGTTTGCTGCTATCCGCCATTGCAAGGGCTTGATTGTAGTCTTGTTTTCTGTAATATGCCGCTCTCCTTAGTCCGTATATGCGTGTCTTTAATGTATCGTTCAGTTGGTACTCTTTCAGCAACTTTCCGGTTGATAATAATGTGGAATCGGGTAGATTCTTATATAGGTAGGAAGCGCTTTGCTCTATGTGTGCTTGTAGCCATTTGGCTTGTAGGTTGCTTTGTTTGTAGCACGTGAGAGCATTTCGGAGCAGTGAGTCACCGGGGAGGCCGGTTTTCCATAGCGTTGCTTTATAAGAGAGCAAATAATAGTCTCCTTGTTCGGATAGGGATAATTGGCGGGGGTGTGCTATTTGTTGCAAATAGAAGAATATACTGTCTGTTGAAACTTTTTCCATTTTCATGGCTTCTTTCAGTAGTGATGAAGGTTTGGGCTGGCA
>ENA-UEQR01002060-UEQR01002060.1-human-gut-metagenome-genome-assembly--contig:-NODE-2060-length-10639-cov-6.470271_pt1 | contig 10639 bp, 6 predicted proteins | sample MGYA00242944_ERZ507941 | MGnify/ENA primary metagenome ERZ507941 (study PRJEB26167, sample SAMN06115398) | human gut metagenome | host: Homo sapiens | place: China:Chongqing | collected 2016-06-23...
TGCGCATTCTTCCCTTTCGACCTTGAATCCGTCAAAGTTTGTCTAAGTAGGTCAAAGTATGTCAAAAATCCTGAAAAGTATGTAAAAATGTATTATGCTTATATCAGCTCGAACGGGAAAGGAATGTATAACATGAAAGATATTCAGAACGCTATATACTCCATCGTCGAGGCACGTGGAAAAGAATGTTACTGCATTTTATGTCATGCGATTGACGTTGCGATCGATCATCAACCAAATATGCCGAAGATGCACTTCATCTGCAATGAAGTCCGCAAGCGGACAGGAAAGCGCACCAACGAAGCAGTTTCGCGGGCGTTAAACCGCGCAGCCAAAGACATTTGGCAAAACGGTCGCAGGCGAGAGCTGCGTGCATACTGGATTGAGGAACCACCCACTGCAAAGGAGCTGATTTCATTGATCTCAGCAAAGCTATGGGCAGACCGGCAGGGGTAACCGTGTTGAACATTATTTGAGTCCTAATCTGTCGAATTACGTCCCACGGTGAGACGTAATTCGTTCGCAATCTGAAACCTATGTGGTTATGCGGCATGGCGTTTGCGTAAGACGGGCAGGTCTGTCCAGTCTGCGGGACAGCCGTCCGCAGCAATGTACCCGATTGCCATTCTGGAAAAGCGCATTATTTTGAATACGCTTTTGCGGGCTGACAATCCCGCTTGACAACTGAATAGGGTCAACAGATACGTTTTGTATGTGCGAGCCTATGGGTGCGCGGGGATGCGCGGAATGGGAGGTGATGCCGATTCTGGCGCGGAGCGAGAAACACCTGCATGGAGAGCGATTCATGGCTGGATCGTGCGACGACCGCATACAAAGAACAATGATACTTGCGTTAGCCATACGTCACAGAATGGAACGCCCCGCCATCAGCATGGAGGGAGGTAACAGCCTATGGAGCAGCCTTGCCCGCTGCCGTCTGCCTGACCTATGAGAAAAACAACATTTATTCTGGAGGTTCTTCTATGGACAAACAGCTCGAAGAATCCAAGCCCAAAAAGCAGGAAGAAATCTTATCTCTTTGCGGTGCCGCAATCTCTGTAAAGTATGCAGAGCAAGATGATCCGCATATTACAGAAGCGCTGAAACGTTCGGTTTTCTCCTATGGATTTTATAATAACAGCTACAAAACTTGATAAAATATCCAAAATATGCTATAATTATATTATAAGATGTACCTTGAAAATCAAATAGCGAACAAGGACATACACACGTTTTCTCAGAATGGAGTGTATGTTATGGAACAAAAGAAACGAGTAAATTGCTTATATCGCGTATCAACAATCGGTCAGGTTGAAAAAGATGATATTCCCATGCAGCGGCAATTCTGCCGGGAGTTCATCGCGTCACACCCTGACTGGGTTTTACAAAATGAGTTTTACGAAAAAGGCGTATCCGGTTTCAAGAAATCTGCAAAAGAGCGCGACGCCATGCAGGAATTGCAGCAGGAGGCCGTTGCCGGGAGTTTCGATATTTTGCTTGTCTATATGTTTGACCGTCTCGGCCGCAGAGATGACGAAACGCCCTTTGTCGTAGAGTGGTTTGTCCGTAATGGCGTTGAAGTTTGGAGCGCCGTAGAAGGGCAGCAGCGGTTCGACAATCACGTTGACAAGCTGCTTAACTATATCCGCTACTGGCAGGCCTCCGGCGAGAGCATCAAAACCTCCGTGCGCGTGAAAACCCGCATGGAGCAGCTTACAAAGGACGGCTGCTTCACCGGCGGCATTGTACCATTTGGCTACAAGCTCCAGAAGCAGGGACGGATCAACAAGAAGAATCAAGAGGTCAACGATTTTGTAATCGACGAGGACGCCGCAGAAATCGTGCGTTTCATCTTTTACAAATACGTCAACGAAGGCTGCGGCGCTCAACGGATTTCCCACTACCTTTTGGAAAATGGGATTCGCCGCGCAGACGGTTCCATGATTCCGAATACAACGATCGTCCGCATGATAAAGAACAAGCTATACACGGGTGTGATTTCAAATGGAAACGCGGAATCGGAAATCATTCCCGAGCTTCAGATCGTGGACGAAGCGACCTTTCAACGAGCGCAGGAGTTAATGGAAAAACGCACAACGCACCATGCGGATACGCCGCTGAATCTGCGCGGCAGTTCTCTGTTGGTAGGGAACATCTTCTGCGGACATTGCAAAAACCGGCTGACGCTGACGACCTCCGGCAAGAAGTATATCCGCAAAGATGGAACGGTGCGCAATCAGGTCAAAAGCCGTTATCAATGCCATTTTAAGGCCCGGCACCCAGACCTCTGCGACGGTCAATCCGGCTACGGCGTTATCAAGCTGGATGAAATTGTGGACGCTCTGGTGCGCTACCAGCTCTCCAGAATCCGCGTTTCCGCCAAGGATAGTCTGATAGCCGATCAGCACGAAAAGGCCACAGCGTTTGCCAGAAGCCGCTACAAAATGTCTGCTATGCGGCTGGAGGAAACGCAAAAGGAACTTTCCGACTATGAAGCCGAAACGATCAATGTCATTCGTGGCAAAAGCCGCTTGAATGTTGACCTTCTGAACAGCCTTGTTGCAAAATGCAAAGAAGAAATCGCAGAACTTTCGCAGGAGGTAGACGCACAAAAAGCCGACATGGAACGTCAACTGGAAAGTGCCGCGCAGGAACAGGCCGAATTTGAAAAGCTGGAAAGCTGGGCTGACCTTTACGACAACTGCACCTTTGAAGCAAAGAAGATGATTGTGTCGCAGCTTATCAAGGCCGTCTATGTGTACCGGGATTACCGTTTGGAGGTTGAATTTCGTGTTTCCTTTGATGATTTCAGACGGCTTTGTGTGGGATGCGAACCGAATGGTGGCAGAATTGCGACTGTTGAGAGCGTCTGATTTTGAAAGATACAAAAAAGTTCGGAATCTTCTGCAAAAGCCAGAAAATTCCGAACATTTTGGTGGACCTGAAGAGACTCGAACTCTCGACCTCTCGGATGCGAACCGAACGCTCTCCCAGCTGAGCTACAGGCCCTTATTCACTTTTTTGTCGGCATAGATGCGAACCATCCGCCGGACGTTTGCGCTACATCCCCAAAAATTTGGGGGCATAGATTTGAACCGTTCGCTCTCCCAGCTGAGCTACAGGCCCATTTATGAAGCTGTGCTGTTTCCCGCGCGGTGCTATGACCCGGAAAACATAGATATTATAGCGGCGTTTGGTACGTTTGTCAAGGCTTTCTTTCAAATCCCCGCGCAGATTGGATCTGCGCGGGGATCTCTGGTTTTACACGCCCAGCTTGTTGCGGCGGATGATCTCAGCCTCGTCGGGAGTGGTGGTGGAGGTGTAGCCCTCCAGCGGGATCAGGCGGGCGTTGACCGCGTCGATGATCCACTCGGCATACGGGAAGAAATACTTGTCGAACTCGTGCGGCGGGGTGATCCAGTTGCGCGCGCCGATGACGACGGGAGGCGCATCCAGATAATCGAAGCACATATTCGTCAGATTCTCCGCGATCTCGTTGAGGAACGTGCCTCTTGCGCAGGCGTCGGAGGCCAGGACGACACGGCCGGTCTTCTTGACGGATGCGATGAGGTCGGTATAATCCAGCGGGACAAGCGACGGCATATTGATGACGTCGGCCTCGATGCCGTATTTCTCGGAGAGCGTCTTGGCTGCGTCGACCGCGCGGTAGAGCGTTGCGCCGATGGTGAGGATGGTGAGATCCTTGCCATCGCGGACCTTATTGACCGCGCCGGGGGCCCACTCGTACTCTTCGGCGGGAACGCCGCCCTCGTGGAACTCTTCGCCCTTGCCGTAGATACGCTGGGACTCGAAGATGACGCAGGGATCGGTGCCGTTCAGAGCCGCCTGCATGATGCCCTTGGCCTCATACGGGGTAGCCGGGAAGAAGACCTTCAGACCGGGGATGTGGGAGACGATGGCGACCCAGTCCTGAGAATGCTGCGCGCCGTACTTTGCGCCGACAGACATACGCAGGATCATCGGCATCTTGAGAATACCGGCGGACATGGCCTGCCACTTGGACATCTGGTTGAAGACCTCGTCGCCTGCGCGGCCCAGGAAGTCGCAGTACATCAGCTCGACGACCGCGCGGCCGCCGCACATACAATAGCCGACGGCGGTGCCGACGATAGCAGCCTCGGAGATTGGGGAGTTGAACAGGCGGGAGTGCGGGATCACGTCCATCAGGCCGCGGTAGACGGCGTATGCGCCGCCCCAGTCGCGCACGTCTTCGCCATAGGCGACGAGCGTGGGATCCTCGTAATACTTGTTGATCAGCGGCTCAAAGATAGCGTCGCGGATGTTGTAGACCTTCATGTCGGAGAACTTATTGCCGTCCTTATCGAACGCATAGTGCTCCTTCTTGGCGAGGTCTGCGTAGCGCTTGCAGCTCTCCTTCGGGCCGGTGACGTTCAGCTTCTGATCGGGCGCGCCCATGGAGCGGACCGTCTCGTTGGAGAACATGAGGTTCGCCAGATAGTCCGGGTTCTTGTCGAAGTCGACATACGGAGAGATCTCCTTGTCGTCGGCTGCGCGGCAGATCATGGTCATGCGGTCAGCGGTGTCCTGCAGCAGCTTGGCAAAGAACTCGTCGGACTCGACGCCTGCTTCTACGAGGGCCTCGCGGAACTTGACGATCGGGTCATGGCTGCGCCAGTCCTCGATCTCCTCCTTGGTGCGGTACGCGTTCTGGTCGGAGGTGGAGTGGCCGACGAGACGATAGGTCACGACGTCGAGCAGGACGGGGCCTTCGTTATTCTTGATCAGCTCCATCTTGCGCTTGTACGCGTCGATGACAGCCAGCGGGTTCCAGCCGTCGACACGCTCGGCATGCATCTGGCTCGGGGTGATGCCTGCGCCGAGACGGGCGGGCATATTGTAGGCCATGGTTTCGCCCATGGTCTGGCCGCCCATGCCGTAGAAGTTATCAAAGACGTTGAAGATGATGGGCAGACCACCCTTGCGTCCTTCTTCCCAGAGGGTCTTGAACTGGTCCATGGCGGAGAAGTTCATGGCCTCGTAAACCGGGCCGCAGCCGAGGGACGCATCGCCGATGTTGCAGACGACGACGCCCTTCTTGTCGTTGTTCTTCTGGTACAGCGCAGCGCCCGTTGCGATCGGAGCGGAGCCGCCGACGATGGCGTTGTTCGGGTAGATGCCGAACGGCAGGAAGAACGCGTGCATGGAGCCGCCCATGCCGTGATGGAAGCCGTTTTCACGGGCAAAGATCTCGGCAACGGTGCCGTAGAGCAGGAAGCGGATGGCCAGCTCCTTGACGTCGCTGGTGTCGGCAAATTTCTTGACGGCTGCGAGGGTCTTGCCGCCGAGGAAGCTTTCCATGGTCTGCATCAGCTCTTCGTCGGAGAGCTTGTTGATGCAGCTGAGGCCCTTGGACAGGATCTCGGAGTGGCTTCTGTGAGAACCGAAGGTGATGTCGTCCTTGTTCAGCAGATATGCTTCGCCGACGCAGGAGGCCTCCTGGCCGTAGCTCAGGTGCGCGGGGCCGGGGTAGGTCGTTTCGACGCCGTTATAGTTGGCCTGCGTCTTGATGAGCGTGAGCATATGCTCGAACTCACGGCAGATGGCCATGTCGCGGTAGATGCGGATGAGATCTTCCTTGGTGTAGTTGCCCTCGTCCAGCTCCTGTTTGATGGTCTTGTTGTACTGGCAGACGGGAATATCTTCAAAGTGGATATAGCCGGGTTCACGGACTTTTACGGGATCGATATACAAAGATTTCGGCATAATTTCGTCCTTCCTTTCTCTTACTTGGCAAGCAGCGTCATGAAGTTCTCAAGGCTCTTGCACAGCTCGCTCATGTAGCGCGCGGCAGGTGCGCCGTCGATGACTCTGTGATCGAAGGTCAAAGACAGGCCCATGGCCGGGTACGTCTCAATGGCGCCGTCCTTCGCGGACTTGATCTTCGTCTGGATATTGCAGACGCCGAGAATGCCGGTCTGAGGCGGATTGATCACGGGCGTGAACGCCTCGCAGCCGAACGAGCCGATGTTGGAGATGGTGAAGGTCGCGCCGGACATATAATCGGGGCTGAGCTTGCCTTCGCGGGCCTCGGCGGCAAGCCGCTTGGCTTCCATGGACAGCTCGAGCAGCGTCATCTGGTCGGCGTTAAAGATCGTGGGGACGATCAGACCGCGCGGGGTGTCGCAGGCGAAGCCGAGGTTGACGGTATTGAAGTGACGGACGACGTTCTCTTCGAGGACGTTTGCATTCAGATCCGGGCAGGACTTGATGGTCTTCGCAACGGCGAACATGACCATGTCGTTGAGGCTGACCTTGCCCATGGGCGCGTCAAGCGGCTTGAGCATGGCGCGGTAGGCCTGGATCTGGGTCGCGTCGAAGGAATACTGCTGGGTGAGCTGCGCCATGGTGGACAGGCTCTTCGTCATGGACTTGGCCGTGGCCTTGCGCACGGGGCTCCACTTGACATCCTCAAAGTCGGCGGCAGCGGGCGCTGCTGCGGCAGGTGCTGCATACGCGGCGGCTGCGCCGGAGGCGATCAGCTTGTCGATATCGCGCTCGATGATGCGGCCGTTGGGGCCGGTGCCGGTGGCAAGGGCCGGGTTGACATTGTTCGCGACGGCCTTGGCCATAGCGCGCGGAGAAATGGCCTTCAGCTCGGCTGCGGCGGCAGGCGCTGCGGCAGCTGCGGGCGCGGCTTCTTCTGCGGCGGGAGCGGCTGTGGGAGCCGGAGCCTCTGCGCCGGGCTTCAGGAACTCATACGCGTCGCCGGGGTTGCCGACTGCGCAGACGTTGGCAAGGCACGGAACCTCGTCGCCGTCCTCAAAGAACTTTGCAAGCAGCGTGCCGGAAGCAGTGGATTCACATTCGAACTCCGCCTTGTCGGTTTCGTAGGTGAACAGAACGTCGCCGGCGCTGACGGGATCACCGACATTCTTCTTCCACTCGCCGATGATGCAGGACTCGACCGTGATGCCCTCCTTCGGCATGATCACGGCCTGTGCGCAGGGGCCTGCGGGCGCTGCTGCGACAGCGGGAGCGGCAGCCTTGGGGGCTTCTGCTGCGGGAGTTGCGGGTGCAGCGGAGGCTGCCGGTGCGTTTTTCAGCGCGGAGGTATCCTCGCCGGGGTTGCCGATGGCGCAGACATTGACCAGGCACGGAACCTCGTCGCCGTCTTCATAGAATTTCTCAAGCAGGGTGCCGGAGGCGGTGGATTCGCATTCGAACTCCGCCTTGTCCGTCTCATAGGTGAAGAGGATATCGCCGACGTTTACATGGTCGCCGACATTCTTCTTCCACTCGCCAATGATGCAAGATTCGACTGTAATGCCTTCCTTGGGCATCAATACGCCTTCTGCCATAAGTGTTTCACTCCTATTTTAATCTCAATAAAAATTATTTGTTGGCCAGCAGATACTTCTCTGCTTCCGGGCTCCACAGGCCGTTGTGGCGCTTGGTGATCTCGTCGAGCTTGGCAAAGAGAGGATCGGTCTCGCCCAGCTTGCCGAAGTCGGCGATGGCCGTCAGGGGCAGCTCGATCTGCGTGTAGATGAGCTTCTTGCCGCCGGGGATCTTCGGCAGGTTCAGAACGGTGTCGACGACGGCGTTCAGGCCGCCGATGTGGGTGATCATGGCAGCGGGGTTGATCTTGCCGGAGGTCATCATCTCGATGGCTTCCTTCATGTCGCTGGTGTTGCCGCCGGAGGTGCCGACCACATGGGTGTAGAGATAATGAACGTTGTACCAGTTGAATTCTGCCTTGAACTGGCTGTTGGTCGGGCCTGCAAAGAAGTTCAGGCAGCCGTCGAAGCCGAGGATATCGCCGGCCTGCTCGACAACGGGACGAACCGGTGCGAAGCAGATGACATCGTCATAGCCGGTGCCGCCGGACAGCTCACGCAGGTAGTTGGTGTCGCAGCCGGGCTTGGCGGTGTTGACATAGTGCAGCTCAACGCCCATTTCCTTTGCGTGCTCAACAGTATAGATGCTCTGGGCGCGTTCGAGTCTGGCGTCGTCAATGTCGGTGATGACGAGCAGGCTCGGGCGGCGGTCGCAGTGCAGCGCGTAGTCGATCGCGCCGAGGCCCATGGGGCCGACGGAGGCGAGCATGGCCATCTTGCCGCCCTCGACGATGCCCATCTGATGCTCATAGGAGCCGGGCTTGGTATGGTACATGGCATGGAACGTGCCGATGATGCAGCTCATGGGTTCTGCCAGAGAGCCGTAGAAATACGTGTCGGAGTTGTACGGCAGCAGGTTGTCGGTCAGCAGCGTCTCGATGGGGATGTTGGAATACTGGCTGTCGCCGCCGCAGTACTGGTAGGAGTAGCCGGGAGCCAGCTGGGAGCCCTTGTAGAAATGCGCGGGCTGGATGGCGAAGCCCTGGCCGGGCTTATACTTGTTCTTCCAGTTTTCACCGACCTCGGTGATCACGCCGCAGAATTCAAGGCCGACGATTGTTGGATGCTCCGCAACGTCGTTCGGGACGCGCTTGTGATCCTCACCCTCGACTGCGGCCTTGTAGGTCGACATACAGATCGAGTCGGAAATGACCTTGACCTGAACGTCATCCGGGCCGACCTGCGGCAGCTCGATCTCCTCCAGGCGGAGGTCCATTTTGCCATGGATACGGACAGCTTTCGTTTTCATACGTTCCATTCCTTTCTTGCATTTACCTTACATAAATCATCCAACCAAAAATGGGATTGTGTTGGTTTGTATTGATTTCACCTTATTGTAGCGCAAGAATCCCAAAGTGTCAACGACAAATCCCGCATTCCGGTGCGGGATTGCGTTGTTTTTTGTGGGAGCACTTTGCATCCCCCTCCCCTGCCGGACACGGCGGGCAGAAAATGGCTCCCCTGAAAGGGGAGCCGGGGTGCTGGCGCGCCAGTGCTGATATTGTTACCCCTGCACCCTGCGCAGCGTGAGGGTATAGCTGTACTGCGTCCGTGTGGAATCGATTATGGTGTCGGTATAGACGTAATCGACCGCGACGCCGTCCACGACGGTATGATATTCGGAAAATACGCTGTCGCACAGCTCGGACGCAGCCGTCTGCAGGGGCTTATCGAGCAGGATGTGCCCCTTTTCTGCTCCGGCAAATGCAAACAGGGCGTACTGCATCACATCACCGGACGGGACGCTGATCCAGCCGTCCTCCTCGCCGCCCGCAGCGTGGTAGACAATGCCCGTCAGGACGCCGTTTTCTGTCTGGTATTCCAGCTGCGGCAGGCGGTCGTTGAACATGACGGTTGTTGTCCCACCGTTCGATTGAAAGCTCGATTCTTCCTTCCAACGGCCGTTTTCGTCCAGTTCGATGCCCGCATCTCCGAGCTGGCGCTGGATCCTGTTGTAATTCTCCGCAAACTGCGCAACAGTCAGCTCCCCGCGGTAAACCGGGCCGACCGGCAGCAGTACGCGCAGCACGCCGCCCGCGATCAGCAGCGCAGCAAGCACAGCTGCCGCCGCAAAGCGCCATCCGGCGTGATCGCGGATGGTCTGCTCGGAGCCGTCCTCCCACGGAAGCGCCTTCCCCTGCTGCTCGTCGGTATAGCTGACATACAGGCGGTACAGGCGGAAAACCGGCAGATTCAGCCGGATCCCGTACCAGAACAGGTACGCCGTGCGCTCCCGGCCCTCCGCATAGGTCAGCTTTCTGCCGTCCGGGCTTGTCACGCGCAGGCCGAAGAGCCATTTGCCGGGCGTCGTGCCAAACCGGGACAGCAGCAGCGGCTCCAGCAGGAACATCGTGCCGAGCGTCAGAAGCTCCAGAAACAGCATGCCGCCCCGGCTGTTTTTCAACATGTTGAAGCCAAGAGCCGGCAGGAGCAGCATCCACAGCGTCCGGTAGATCTGGCCGTCGAGCAGGCGCGCGAAGAAGCGCTGCCACGGAAAATGCTCCTTCGGAAGCGTATCACGTTCGAGCACGCGCTCGGTCTGCATTTCATCGAGATACGGCCTTGCGTCGAGCGTCCGGAACTGCGCATGCGCCTGCCGGAGCCGTCCGGCGATCTCCCCCGCCCGGTCAAGCGCTGCCTTTTCCTTCTGTATGGCCGCAATACGCGCGGAAAGCGCCGCATCCAGCTCTGTTTCGCCGCGCACGATCGCCTCGATCTCCTCGACCGAATAGGACGAGCCGCAATAGTCGCATTCGAGCTTCCCGGACGCGCCGACAAAGTGCAGCGGGCCGGTACACGCGGGACATTTGTAATTCGTGATCTGGTCTGCCATGCAGATACTTCGCCTCCTTTGATGGCTCTGCCCGCGCCAAAGGCGCGGGCAGAAAACTCAATTAAAGAACGATATCGCCCTCGTCAAACGGGTCGCCGCATTCGGGGCAGAACTTGGGCGGGTGGGTCGGATCCTCCGGCTCCCAACCGCACTTGTCGCACTTGTACTTGGGTGTTCCGGCGGGCTTGGGCTTGCCGCACTCGGAGCAGAATTTGCCCTTGTTCACCGCGCCGCAGGAGCAGGTCCAGCCTGCCGCGGCAGCGGGTCTGGGCTTGCCGCATTCGGGGCAGAATTTGCCGGTGATGCCGCGCTGGCCGCAGGCGCACGTCCAGCCTGCGGCAGCGGGCGCTGCCGGTGCGGGAGCGCTCTGCGCGGCCTGCTGCTGTACGCCCATCTGATAGAGATTCTGCGCGTTCATGCCGCCCAT
>ENA-UEQR01002067-UEQR01002067.1-human-gut-metagenome-genome-assembly--contig:-NODE-2067-length-10620-cov-5.150716_pt1 | contig 10620 bp, 4 predicted proteins | sample MGYA00242944_ERZ507941 | MGnify/ENA primary metagenome ERZ507941 (study PRJEB26167, sample SAMN06115398) | human gut metagenome | host: Homo sapiens | place: China:Chongqing | collected 2016-06-23...
ATTTTTTATGAGAGCCGCAGTCCAAAGCTGCCACAGGGATTTTTGCTCAGAATCGGCATCGATGATTTCAAGAACATCAACGAGAGCCACGGCAACGAATACGGAGATTATATTTTAAGAAGAACGGCACAGTGTATTGAGGAAAATATAGGCTCGGAACAGAGCCTGTTCCATATTGTGGCGGATGAGTTCGCAGTTGTGGATTTTTCCGGCGGCAGTGTGCAGCAGGCCGAAGATCTTTTCCATGAGATCAAGAAATCCATCTACGCATTTATTGAGCAGAACCAGTACAAAGCGGTGTATACGGTGTCCGGAGGTATCGTGAAGAACGGCGATGTGGACAATTCCTTTGAAAATGCCATGAAGCTTTCGGAGTTTGCACTCAGCGAGGCGAAGGAGCGCGGAAAAAACAGCTGCTATGTATTTGAGGAGGAGGAATACGAAGATTATATGAAAAGCCGCACACTGCTGCGGCAGCTGCATCATGCGGTAAATAATGGATTTGAGGGATTTGAGGCATATTTCCAGCCGTTGGTAAATGCTGCAAACGGTGAACTGACCGGGGCGGAGACGCTGCTCCGCTTCCATTCACCGGAGGGTGGGATGGTATCGCCCGGCGAATTTATCCCGATTCTCGAAGAATCCGGTCTGATTATTCCGGTCGGCAGGTGGGTGCTGCGCCAGGCGCTGGATGCATGCAGGGAATGGCAGAAGATTCTTCCGGAGTTCAAGGTGAATGTTAACCTGTCCTATGTGCAGGTGTTAAAGAGCCGTGTTCTCACGGATGTGCGCAGGATTGTTGATGAGTTCGGAGTCAAGCCGTCGAGTGTCTGCATCGAGCTGACAGAGAGCGGTTATCTGGAGGAGAATGAGCGCTTTGACAAAGTCTGGAACGGACTCAAAGAATACGGTGTATTGCTGGCACTGGATGATTTTGGCACAGGATATTCCAACCTGCGTTGTTTAAGCGATTTAAAGCCTGCATATATTAAGATTGACCGGTCGTTCACATTAAAAGCGCTGAACCGTGAATATGAGTACCGGCTTTTAAATCATATCGTGGAGATGTCCCACAGTCTGGGGCTTCACGTATGCGTTGAGGGAATCGAGACAGAGGGCGAACTTACAAAGGCAAAACAGACAGAGCCGGATTATATACAGGGGTTTCTGTTCGGAAAACCTTGCAGCAGGGCGGAATTCACACAGAAGTTCTTCACAAAACAGGCCGGATAAAGGACTTTTCATGCGGGTGTAAATATGCTATACTTGCATTAGGAGTGAGATTATGCCGGAAGAGGTGCGGCGGGATGTGCGGCATCTGCTGACAGAAAGACGAGGAGAAGGAGAATGACAGAGACGGGTTTTTTGATCTTTATGGGGATCTTATTGCTGCTGGTTGTAATTGTGGTGGCTTCTTCGGTAGCCGGAACAGCGGCGGCAATTGCGGATGACGACGATGAGGAAGAATAAGCATCGTAAGACAGCAGAATAGACAAACGCAGATATGCTGCGGAGAATCGAAAGATTCTCGCGCAGCATAAAAAATATCAAAAATCGACCGACTGGTCGGACGGAATACAAAGTCAAAGAGAGGATACAGATGTGATTTCAAAATTTAGTGTAAAAAGACCGTACACTGTCATTGTGGGTGTAATCCTGGTGATCGTTCTGGGAGTGGTGTCATTTACTAGAATGACGACTGATCTGCTGCCGGATATGAACCTGCCCTATGCGCTGGTAATTACAACGGATGTGGGCGCGAGCCCGGAGGAGGTTGAGACGGATGTGACGGCACCGGTTGAAGCCTCCATGGCGACGACATCCAGCATCAAAAACGTGAGCTCCGTATCGTACGACAACTATTCCATGGTTATTCTGGAATACGAGCAGAGCGCCAACATGGATTCCATTCTGATTGAGATCCAGCAGAAGCTGGACCAGCTGGAGGGAAGCTTCTCGGACAGCGTCGGAAAACCGATGATTATGCAGATTGATCCGGATATGATGCCGGTCATGGTGGCGTCGGCGGACGTGGAAGGCATGGATGAGTCAGAGGTGTCCTCCTATGTGGAAAATGAATTTTCACCGGCACTCGAGAGCGTGGAGGGTGTGGCTTCGGTAAGTGCTACCGGAGTGCTCGAGGAATCCGTGCAGGTGACCATGGATCAGGACAAAATCGATGCTCTGAATGATAAGATTCAGGAAAAGATCGAGGAACAGTTTGCAGATGCGCAGAAGGAACTGGATGATGCATCCGCAGAGCTGGAAAATGGCGAGAAAAAGCTGGAGAGTGGCAAGAGCGAACTGGCAAACCAGGTCAGTGCCGCAGCCAATCAGATTGAAAATGGAAAGATTCAGGCGTATGTCGGCGCATCAGAATTAAAGACGAATATGACCATGATGACTGAGGCAAAAAAGATCATGGAGAAGGCAATTCCGGCACTGCAGCAGCTTTATAATGATGGAATTGCAGCCAGACAGCAGCTGGAAGCGCTGAAGAATATGCTGACACCGGAACAGCAGGAGGCGATTGCGGCAGGCAGCGCACAGATCGAGCAGCAGGCAAATGCACAGCTTGCAACAATCAATGAATCGATCGCCGCATGGGGACAGCAGCTGGAGAGCCTTGGCATCAAAGTACAGACACTCGATGATCTGCCCTATGCAATCGCAGATATGACGCAGAAGCTTGCCGAGATCAATACGGGAATTGCGACCATGCAGGAGGCGCAAAAACAGGTGGACGCAGGTAAAATTGCGCTGGATGAAGCCTCCGCGCAGCTGACGAAGAACCAGATTGAGGGAATCCTGCAGTTGAGCGAGGCGACAGCGCAGCTTGCCGATGCAAAGAATCAGCTGGCGCAGGGACAGAGCCAGCTGGATGCGGCAAAGGATAGCGCAAAGGAATCTGCGGATCTGGATCAGATTCTCACGGTCGACATGCTCGGTAACCTGCTCGCGGCACAGAATTTTTCCATGCCGGCAGGCTATGTCGGGGAAGGCGAGAACCGCTACATGGTGCGTGTGGGCGATAAGCTGGATTCCGTGGACGAATTAAAGCAGGTGGTTTTGATTGATCTTGGTCTGGACGGAATCGGGCCAGTCTGCCTTAGCGATGTGGCGGCAGTGGAACTGGTGAACAACGCCGGTGAGTCTTATTCCAAGGTAAACGGAAACCCCGCAATCATGCTTTCCATTGAAAAGCAGACCGGGTACTCGACCGGGGATGTGACAAAGCGGATCCAGCAGAAATTAAAGGCGATGGAGGCAGATAATCCCGCACTTCACACGGCGATCTTGATGAATCAGGGAATTTATATCGATATCATTGTGCAGTCGGTATTGGAAAATATGATCGTGGGCGCGCTGCTGTCCGTCATCGTGCTGATTCTGTTTTTAAAAGACATCCGGCCGACGCTCGTGATTGCATGCTCCATCCCGCTCAGTGTTATTTTTGCGGTGGTGTTGATGTATTTTTCAAATATTTCCTTAAACATTATCTCGTTGTCGGGACTGGCGCTTGGCATCGGTATGCTTGTGGATAACTCTATCGTGGTCATTGAGAACATCTATCGCCTGCGGAGCGAGGGATATTCCATCAAAAAGGCGGCGGTTGAGGGAGCCGGCGGCGTGACCGGAGCCATTATTGCATCGACCTTAACGACGGTGTGTGTGTTCGTTCCGATTGTGTTCACAGAGGGAATCACGAGGCAGCTGTTTGTGGACATCGCACTCACAATTACGTTTACATTGACAGCCAGCCTCATCGTGGCGCTGACGTTCGTGCCGATGATGGCGGCGGGACTACTTAAAAATCCCAAAGAGGTGCGGCACGCCTTCTTTGAAAAAGTGCAGCAGGGATATGCGAAGCTTTTGGAACTGGCACTCAGGTTCAAACCGGTCGTGTTCATCGGTGTGACTGTCCTGCTTGTGACGAGTGCGCTTGCCGCGTATTCCAGAGGATTTTCCTTTATGGATATGAATATGGAAACCGATCAGTTGACCGTGACAGTGGCGGCGAAGGAGGACGAAAAACTGACGTTTGAGGAACTCTGCGAGCGCGCGGATGAGGTGACGGAGAAGATTGCGGGCATTGACGGCGTGGAGACGATCGGAGCGATCGCCGGAGGAGACAGCGCCCTGATGTCCATGGGCGGCAGCAGTGACAGTGTGACGATGTATCTGCTTCTGGATGAGAATTCCTCCGTCACGGCGGGAGAGATCACGGCGCAGATTGCGGAGCTGACCAAAGATATGGACTGTCAGGTTGACACGGACAATTCGGCGTCGGATATGAGTTCCTTCCTCGGAAGCGGTATTACGGTGCAGATCAAGGGAAGTGACCTTGGCACCCTCCAGGAACTGGCAGGGAAAGTGGCCGGTGTGGTGGAAGCACAGGAAGGAACGGTGGATGTGGATGACGGGCTGGATAATACGACGCAGTCCTACACGATTCATGTCGACAAGGAAAAGGCAGCGGAATACGGCATGACAACAGCGCAGGTATTCCAGCTGGTCTATGCAAAATTGGCGTCCCAGACCGCGGTGACGGCGATCTCTGCCGGCGTGCAGGATTACGAGGTGTATGTAAGGAGCGAGGAGCAGGCGAATGTGACGCTCGACGATATTAAGAACCTCACGTTTTCCTACGAGGATAAGATGGCGCAGTTAAGCAGTACGGGTAGCAACGGGGAGAAAGAGACGGACGAAAAACTGTCGGAGGATACCAAGGATACAGGGGATGCCAAGGATATCGAAGACACAGAAGATACCGGGGATACCGGGGATACGGTAAAGGAGATTCCACTTACCGAGATTGCGACGTTTGAGGCTGGCAGCAGCTTAAACGCAGTGTCCAGGGATTCCCAGACGCGCTATATCAGCGTCACAGCAGGTGTGGATGACACACAGAACGTCACGCTTGTCGCAAACGCACTGATGAAAGAACTGAATAAAATAGATCTGCCGGAAGGATACTCAATTGAGATGACGGGTGAGGATGAGATGATAGCAGATGCCATGCAGCAGTTGTACCTGATGCTGATTCTGGCGGTCGTATTTATCTATCTGATCATGGTGGCACAGTTCCAGTCGTTCCTGTCTCCGTTCATTATCATGTTCACGATTCCGCTGGCGTTTACCGGAGGTCTGTTTGCCCTGTTTTTCACCGGAAATGAGATCAGCGTGGTCGCAATGATCGGATTCGTCATGCTTGCAGGAATTATCGTCAACAACGGTATCGTTATGGTGGATTACATCAACCAGCTCCGCAGGGGCGGCATGACGAAAAAAGAGGCGATCTTAAATTCAGCAAAGACGCGTCTGCGCCCGATCTTAATGACAGCGCTCACGACGATCCTGTCGATGTCCACGATGGCGCTCGGACTCGGTGACGGTTCGGAAATGATGCAGCCGATGGCAATTGTGACCGAGGGAGGCCTGATTTACGGTACGCTTCTGACCCTGTTTGTGGTTCCGTGTATCTATGACGCGTTCAACAGGGAGAAAAATATGGTGGAGGAAGAATTATAATGAATGGGAGATATGAAAACGGGGCACTGCCGGAGAAAGTGCGGCTGCTGTACGAGGCGGTGCTTGCCATGGTAACCGACGGCTGGGATATCAACCGCATGAAGGTGTCGGACATCACGGCGCAGGCGGGGATCGGCAAAGGAACAGCGTACGAGTATTTTTCCTCCAAGGAGGAGATCATTGCGAATGCGGTCCTCTACGATGTGGAGATGCGGCTTGCGCACGTACTGGAAATCACCAAAGGTGAGGGAGATTTTGCAGGAAAATTTGTACAGATTCTTACTTATATGGAAGAGGTGTTCGCGAAGCGACAGGCGTTCTGTCTTCTGGTACGGATCGGAACTGGTTCGTATGAGGTCTCTGAGTCCATGCGCAGGGAATGTGAAAAGAGACAGCAGGCTCTGGGCTGCCATCTGGCGGATAGGATTGTGGAGTCCCTGATGTGCCAGGGCGTGTCGGAAGGCACGATCGGGGAGACGAATCCGTACTTGCAGAAGCTGGCGTTCGTGGCGCAGATGACAGCGTTTGCAGGATACCTGGTCGATCTGGAAAAAGGAGAGAAGATGGCGGTAAGCAGGGAAGAGGCGAAGCGCTTTGTCTATGAGGCGCTGGTGAAGAGTCTGAACTAAAAATTTCTTGACAAAACGTGACGCTGCACGTATCATTAACAGTATGTAACAGGTAGAGAGAAAGAGGAGTACATGCAGACTCGCCGCAGAGAGAGAGACCCATCGGCTGCAAGGTTTCTTGGAAGGAGATGCGTGGAAGGTAGCTTTTGAACCGGAACACCCAGAAAGCGGTACAGAAGATGTACGGCAGCAAGTGTTCACGCCCGGTTCCCGTTAACGAACCGCTGGTTAGAGAGCATCTGACCGGAGCGAAGAACGGCTGTATACAGCTGGTGAACAAAGGTGGTACCGCGATAAGTCGCCCTTTGTATCCTTACGGATACAAAGGGCGTTTTTATGTAATTAGGAAAGAAAAGGAGAGAAGACAATGTGTCAGAATTGTAGCAAAGAACTTGCCAAGACATATGATCCGAAGGGGATCGAGGGAAGACTTTACAAAAAATGGGAGAACAACGGCTATTTCCATGCGGAAGTGGATCGCAGCAAGAAACCGTTTACCATCGTGATGCCTCCGCCAAACATCACCGGACAGCTTCACATGGGACACGCGCTCGACAACACCATGCAGGATATTTTGATCCGTTATAAGAGAATGCAGGGGTACAATGCACTGTGGCAGCCGGGAACCGACCACGCCTCCATTGCGACCGAGGTAAAGGTCATTGAGAACCTGAAAAAGCAGGGAATTGACAAGCACGATCTGGGACGCGAAGGGTTTCTCGAGAAATGCTATGAGTGGAAGGACGAGTACGGCAGCCGCATCATCAACCAGTTAAAGAAGATGGGTTCCTCCGCAGACTGGCAGAGAGAGCGTTTTACCATGGACAAGGGCTGCTCTGACGCAGTGCTTGAGGTATTTGTGAAGTTATATGAAAAAGGACTGATCTACAAGGGCTCCCGCATTGTCAACTGGTGCCCGGTCTGCAAGACCTCCATTTCCGATGCCGAGGTAGAGCATGAGGAGCAGGACGGATTTTTCTGGCACATCAACTATCCGGTAGTCGGCGAGGAAGGCAGATTCGTTGAGATCGCAACAACCAGACCGGAGACGCTGTTCGGTGATACCGCAGTCGCTGTCAATCCGGACGATGAGCGCTACAAGGACATCGTTGGAAAAATGTTAAAACTTCCGATGACAGACCGTGAGATTCCGGTCATCGCAGACCCATATGTCGACAAGGAGTTCGGAACCGGCTGCGTGAAGATCACACCGGCACATGACCCGAACGACTTTGAGGTTGGAAAGCGCCACAACTTAGAGGAGATCACCGTCATTAACGACGATGCGACGATGAACCATTTCGCAGGAAAATACGAGGGGATGGACCGCTACGAGTGCAGAAAGGCACTGGTGGACGACTTGAAGGAGCAGGGACTTCTGGTAAAGGTGGAGCCGCACTCTCATAATGTAGGAACACACGACCGCTGCGGTACGACGGTAGAGCCGATGGTGAAGCAGCAGTGGTTTGTAAAGATGGATGAGCTGATCAAACCGGCAGTGGAGGCAGTGAAGAACGGAGATATCCAGCTGCTGCCGAAGCGCATGGAGAAGACCTATTTTAACTGGACGGACAACATCCGCGACTGGTGCATCTCCAGACAGCTCTGGTGGGGACACCGCATTCCGGCTTACTACTGTCCGGACTGTGGTGAGATGGTTGTGGCAAAGAGTGCGCCCCAGAAGTGCCCGAAGTGCGGATGCGGCCACATGGAGCAGGATCCGGATACGCTCGACACCTGGTTCTCCTCCGCACTGTGGCCGTTCTCGACACTGGGCTGGCCCAAGAAGACCGAGGATCTGGACTACTTCTTCCCGACCGATGTGCTGGTAACAGGTTACGACATTATTTTCTTCTGGGTCATCCGCATGATCTTCTCGGGTTACGAGCAGATGGGAAAAGCGCCGTTCCACACGGTACTGTTCCACGGACTGGTGCGCGATTCCCAGGGACGCAAGATGAGCAAATCGCTCGGCAATGGTATCGATCCGCTTGAGGTCATCGACAAGTACGGTGCAGATGCGCTCCGTCTGACGTTAATTACCGGAAATGCGCCGGGCAACGACATGCGTTTCTACTGGGAGAGAGTCGAGTCATCCAGAAACTTTGCAAACAAAGTTTGGAATGCATCCCGTTTTATCATGATGAATCTGGAGGGGGCTGCGATAACCGAGCCGTCCGCGGATGAGTTACAGCCGGCGGACAAGTGGATTCTCTCAAAGGTGAATACACTTGCCAAGGACGTGACCGAGAACATGGACAAGTACGAGATGGGAATCGCAGTGCAGAAGGTTTACGACTTCATCTGGGATGAGTTCTGTGACTGGTACATTGAGATTACCAAGACGCGCACCTACAACAAAGAGCAGGATCCGGTTTCAGCAAATGCGGCGTTCTGGACATTAAAGACGGTGCTCACAGAGGCGTTAAAGCTGCTGCATCCGTTTATGCCGTTTATCACGGAGGAGATTTTCTGCACACTGCATCCCAAAGAGGAGACGATCATGCTGGCAAAATGGCCGGAGTACCGCGCAGACTGGAATTTCCCGGCAGAGGAAGAGATGTTAGAGCACTGCAAGGATCTGGTAAAAGGTGTCCGCAACGTGCGTACGGAGATGGATGTGCCGCCTTCAAGAAAAGCAAAGATTTTCATTGTGGCAGACGATGCCGCACTGCGTGAGACATTTGAGAAGACAAGAGAGGCATATCAGAATCTGGCAGGCGCAAGCGATGTGAGTGTACAGGCAGACAAGAACGGAATCGAGGACGATGCGGTATCTGTCGTAATTCCGGGAGCAACACTGTATCTGCCGCTTGAGGATCTGGTCGATTTTGAGAAGGAGAAGGAACGCCTCTTAAAAGAAAAAGAGCGTCTGACCAAAGAACTCGCCCGTTCCAGAGGAATGCTTTCCAATGAAAAATTCTTAAGCAAGGCTCCGGAGGCAAAGGTTCAGGAGGAAAAAGAGAAACTCGCAGGGTACGAGCAGATGATGGCACAGGTCGAGGAACGGCTCGCACAGATGAACCGCTAGAAAAGAGTTCGTAAAACCCTGCGTATTGTACCGGAAACGCAAAAAGATGTACTTGAAAAAGTACCATCGGACTAGTATGATAGAATGTAGATGGATTGACAGTAGCAGGTGGGATTTACACAGATTGGGGAGCGGCAGACTATGGCGGAACTTACACAACAGAAACCTATTATACGCATAACATTTGATGAGATGGAGGCCTATATGCTGCTCCCGGAGCCGGAACAGGGAACAGGGTATACGGACTCCCAGATCCGGCAGGAGATGGCAGCGAGAGGAATCACCACAGGCATAGATGAGCAGCGGATTTCCGATATGCTGGAGGGGCATACATACAATGCAGAGCTTCTGGTCGCGCAGGGGAAGAAGCCGGTGGATGGAACGGACGGTTACTACGAATACAAGTTCGACACGAACTTTGACGGCAAGCCGAAGCTTCTGCCGGACGGTTCTGTGGATTACTGGTCGGTACATTCGATCGAGTCTGTGACTGCTGGTCAGGTGATTGCCGTGTATCACCCTGCTGTGTCTGGCGAGGATGGAATGTCGGTCAAGGGCAGGCTGGTGCCTGCCAAGCACGGAAGAGAACAGATGCCGTTAAAGGGCAAAGGTTTCGATCGTATGGACGATGAGGTGACTTATACGGCTTCCATGGACGGTAAGATCGAGATGCAGAATGACCGGATTGTGGTTCTTCCGGTACATGAAGTCTCGGGGAATGCAGAGCTGGCAGAGGGTAATATCGACTTCCGCGGAGATATTGTCATTCACGGGAATGTGGAGAGCGGCGTCAACATCCGGGCAACCGGATCAATCACGATCGACGGTGTCGCCGAAGCGTGCATGCTGGAAGCCGGCAAGGACATCATCCTAAGAGGCGGTATGCTCGGCGGCAACAAGGCGTCTGTGAAGACGAAGGGCGCGATTACTGCGAAGTTTTTTGAGTTCACGAACATTCTGTGTGAGGGTGATCTGCAGGCGGATGTGCTGATGGATTGTTCGGTGATCTGCCATGGGCAGATACGTCTGACCGGAAGAAAGGGCAGTATTATCGGCGGTAAGGTACAGGCGATCCGCGGACTGATTGCAACCTCGCTTGGCAATGATGCCGAGAAGCGCACCGAGAGCTTTGTCGGTGCCGGAATTGATGTGTACAGCCGCCTGCGTGTCATGGAGAAGAAGATCGAGACGACGAGGGAGGAACTGGCGAAGATCGAGGAAGGATTGGAGAAGTTCGAGATTCTCTCCAAGGAGCGTGGCGTCAGCTACACGAACGATCCGCGCCGGACGTCGCTGCTTCGGATTAAGATCAAGGATTCTGCAATGCTTGCCAGCGACGAGGAGGAAGTGCGGAAGCTCCGTATTCTCGCAGAGAGTTCAAAAGGGGCTTGTGTCTCGGTGATCCAGGAGATTTATCCCGGCGTGATC
>ENA-UEQR01002070-UEQR01002070.1-human-gut-metagenome-genome-assembly--contig:-NODE-2070-length-10603-cov-6.003230_pt1 | contig 10603 bp, 7 predicted proteins | sample MGYA00242944_ERZ507941 | MGnify/ENA primary metagenome ERZ507941 (study PRJEB26167, sample SAMN06115398) | human gut metagenome | host: Homo sapiens | place: China:Chongqing | collected 2016-06-23...
TAACACTGCATAGGCATTGCAGTAAAAAATCGATCAATACGATCTATCTGCCATAGTAATGCTTGGCGGAAGGAACCATGATAACGTTCAATTCCGGATCAGCCATGTCTGGATCGATCGGGAACATCGGTCTCACGATATTCTTATAGGGAAGCTTCTTGAAGTCCTGATCCACGCCTCCCCTTGTAAAAGCCATCACCCAATCCGCTTGTATATTGTACCATTGGGTTACAAGGTAACCCTGTTTAACCATTACGATATCCATTTCCTTCGGGTCAATTCCTGAACCCTCTAGGTTTGGAGTGGGAGACGATGTGCCTACTACCACATAAACGCTTCCGGTCTTTACGATAGCGATATCTCTTTTCCGTCTCCATGATTCCGCGTTCTTGTCTTCTTCCGGACTGACATAAACCACGGTACCCGACAATTTCACGGGACCTTCGTAGGAATTATCGACCATGGCACCTACCATGCCTTCTACGTGTCCGCCTACGCCGACCTTACGTGCCTGCTTAACCACTTCTTCTCCCGGGATGGAGCAATAAAGAACGCTCTTTCCCTTATCAGTCTGGAATTCCGGACGCTTCAAGAGTCTCGCCAAAGTCCAAGTGACCTCGCCTGAGCCGCCTCCGCCGGGATTATCTCCCATATCACTGATAAAGAAAGGCTTCTTTTTGCTTGCTATTGCCAAATCGATACATTTCTCGAGCGAATATCCCGGAGCTTCCAGCGAGAACTGCTTACGGACATCCCAGAATTTCTGGGCGAGTTTCTTCGCCCCGGCTTTTACCTGTTCCTCATCGTCACCGTAAACCATCACGGTTCCTTGGTTCCGTGGGTTGTCTCCCCAAACATAACCGATCCAGATCCCTGCGTCTATCACTCCGGGCATGGCTTCAACCTCGGGAACCAATGCGTACAGCGATTTCGCAGGCTCGACACGGGTACTCGACCATTCGCCGGAAACTAGGACAGGAACAGCAACCCATGCCTTGTATGCCGGACGTCCTTTCCCCGACTCAAGACGTTCCAACAAATTGACGACCCCTCGCCGATGTGATTCGCGAGAATCCGCATGCGGTGCTTGACGATAAGTCGTAATCAAATCGGAGTTGAGAGCTACCAACCAAGACGTATTTCCGTGAAGGTCCATCGTGGTGGTAGTCAAGACATCGTTTCCGATCAAGCTACGCACCTTCTCCATGAATTCGCCCTCGGGATCGGCTACGCCTTCCACGCTACAAGCTCCGTGGTTATAAAACCAGAAAGCGTCATAGGGCATATTGGCCTTGATCATCTCCAATGTTTTTTCCACAAATGCGTCGTACGATTCTTTTGTCACGGGGCCTCTTCCACCGCCATAGCCAATCTGCGTGGGAAGCCAAGTGGCCGCCTGTCCCATTGCGGAGTCAGGGCTGAGATAGTCCGGCATTCTTACGGGGTGTCCTACGAGCGGCTGCCTATTCGGGACGAACACGCTGTTTTCTATCTGTATACCGGCAATACCGATACGAGGTTTTTTCTTCTGTCCAAAGACCTCTCCAACGAACGATACGGCCAAGAGACAGATTCCGAGCAATACTAAATTCCTATTCATACTATTATGATTTTTGCGAATTGTTATTTCCTTATTAATTAGTTATTAAACCGTCACTAATATCAATCTCGGTTTGAGGTATAGGCAATACTTCCGCACCGGCGCTGAAAGGAGTCTTAGCTCCAAATTCCGCCTTCTTGGTTCCGTTAAATACTTTCTCGCCCCATCCTACACGTACCACGTCAAAGAACCGGAAACCTTCCATTCCAAACTCCAGATGACGCTCGTTCATGATGTCTTCAAACAATTGGCTTCCTGTATGGTTTTTAGGAGCCAAGTTGACATGGCTTCTTACCTCATTCAGATACTTTTGCGCATTAGCGATATCGCCGCTGAAATAGCAAGCCTCGGCATAGTTCAAATATACCTCCGCGAGGCGGATAAGCCTGAGGTTCGTGGGTTGATTATTTCCCCGATTCTCCTCTCTTTGCCCGGGCGCGAGATATAGTTTGCGATTGTACCAACCGGTTCGGTCGTCCGTAACGGGTGCCACATCGCCTTTGGCCGCGGTCTCGATCTCTATGGCCTCTTCCGTGGAAAGGAGAGTGGTCTTCTTTCGTATGATATCCCCCTCGGCATCATAAGCGTCTGCCAAGGCCTGTGTAGGTTGTGCGCAACCGAAGCCGATCGTCATGTTTCGGGGCATAGACATCAGCACGTGACGGTTGCCGTTATTAACGCCATACCCGCTTTGGGTTGTGGAGGTATACATATTTACTTCAAGGATTGAAGAAGAGCAGTGCTCGCCGTCCAGTGAGAATTGCCAAGCGTAATCCTCCGGAGCGACCAAGCTATACTCACCCCCGCACTCATTCTGGAATTTCTCGAATGCCTTTTTTACCTCATCGTATTTTTTCTCATACAGATAAATACGTGTTTGCATGGCGATGGCCGCGCCTTTGGTAATCCTTCCCGCATAGCTTGACTCGTAGTTAGCCACCTCACTTTTCTTAGGTAATACGCTAACCGCATCGTTTAGGTCTTGCTCGATAACCGAGTATATCTCTTCGACAGACGCACGTCCGAGTCTCTCATGATCGAGATCCAAGACTCCCGTATAGCAAGGAACACCACCAAAGGTTTTCACAAGCTCGAAATAAGTATAGGCGCGAATAAACTTGGCCTCACCGATCATCTGTTCCCTGTTATATTTCGAGAATAGGGCATCGTCTGCCATTTCCATATCCCGTATAAACAACTTGGCCTTATTAATACATTGGTAAGAATACCGATATTTGTTCAAGATCTCGGTATGATCCGCTTGATACTGATAATTCTCCAGCAACGTGAAGGTTTGTGCGTCGTTCGAAGAACCGCTGTAGGTCGCGTCATTCGACAACACGTCGCCGAAACATTGCATTGACCATGTGTAACGGAAGTCCTTCATGACGGAATAGACAGCGGTCAGACGCAAGAAAGCTTGTCTTTCCTCTGATATCTCTCCAGCCTCCGGACTTCCTAACGGAGCTAAATCCAAATCTGCACAACTGCTGAATCCTGTTAAAATCGCTAGTACGATTCCTATGATATATTTGTTTTTAAACATGACATTATAAATTTTAAAAAGTAACATTAATACCTCCGGTGAATGAAATGTTCTGAGGATAGATACCGTAATCTATGCCTCTAGACAAAGAGCTGGACTGACCCACTTCCGGATCCATACCCGAGTAACTGGATATCGTAAACAAGTTCTGGCCGCTTACATAAAAACGTACTTTTTGTAGTTTTATCCTCTGCGTGAGAGAAGCGGGCAGGGTATAACCTAGCTGGGCGTTTCTCAAGCGGAAATAAGTCCCGTTTTCTACGTACATGTCCGAGAAGCGGTCATTGTCGTTTACGTCCGTAGCCGTCAGGCGAGGGATGTCCGTATTTGTATTATTTGGCGTCCAATAGTTCATTAACGCTCTATCCTTGTTCGTTATATCGTTCGGGAAGTAGGTGTAATAACGCATCGCGTTGAATATCTGATTACCGATTGTTCCACCAAACTGCAAATTGAGGTCGAAGCCTTTCCACGCCATACCCATGTTGATACCGTATATGATATCCGGAATAGGATTACCGATCATGCATCTATCACTTGAGTCTAACTTGCCATCGCCATTCGTATCTACGAACAATACATCGCCCAATTCGGCATTAGGTTGGAAATCCGCCCGCTTAACGGCATTCAACTGTTCCTGTGTTTGGATAAGCCCGTCTGTCTTATAGCCCCAGAACGCGCCGATAGGCATACCTTCATTCGTATAGGTGAGGTACATGCTTCCGTTTCGGAATGGTCCATCGGAGATTGGTGTGCCACCATTCAATTTCGTCATGCGGTTACGGATGGTCGACATATTTACTCCCACGTTGTATTCGAAACCGCTTTCGGTCTTGTCTCTCCACTCGAGATTCATCTCGATACCGCGGTTGTTCGCCTCGCCGATATTGGTGTAGGTGTTGCTGGCATATCCCATATAGATAGGCATAGGAGCGGCCAGCAGCATGTCCTTCGTTGTCTTGTAATAATACTCGAAGCTGAAGACCATGCGGGTGTTAAAGAAGCTTGCGTCAAGACCGATATTCAGAGATTCCGTGGTCTCCCATTTAATATCCGGATTGCCCAATCTGCTCACGGCAATACCTTGATACAAGGTCTCATTCTCTCTCGCTCCGAATAAAGCACCGTATTGCGTACTCAATGACAGCAAACTACGATCCACATAATTGGTGATATTCTGATTTCCGATCTGTCCCCAACCCCCGCGGAGTTTCAAGGAGGAAACCCATTCGGCGTTCAATTTCTGGAAGAACGGTTCGTTGTCGATTCTCCAACCTAGAGCGAACGAGGGGAAGTTACCCCAGCGATTCTTGGAAGAGAATTTAGAGGAGCCGTCTCGCCGGAAAGTGGCTGTAATAAGGTATTTGTTATTGTAATCGTAGTGTAGGCGGCCCAGATAAGACATCAAACCATATTCCGTAGCGCTATCATAAATGTATCAGCCTGCTCATTTCCTGTCATCTTAAGAACAAGCTCTCTTATCATCATCATTCCGAATATAAGTCCAAACATATTATAAATCAGCTTAAAAGTTTTATATCTGCTGTTATCAAAATTACTGGCACGCATGGCACCCTCCATACATTCCTTTGTGAATGCTGTTTCATTCTTTATTGTCATCAATTCCTCCCTGTATAACACTACATTATGAACGCCTCTTTAGCAGGCTTTATCTAAAGGATAATTTTAAGCCCGGCGGGGAGGTGTGTCAATGTTATATTGTGACTGGGGGCCGACTCTGGTTTTGTAGCATATATTGGATGAATCTGCTATAATGCTGTTATACATTTCCTATAAGAATATCTATGTTTCAAGATTTATAGGCATATTATTATTGATGAAGAATTGTATGGTATGATTTTTTTGTCATGATACCTATAGATAGTCGTATATTATGACAGCTTATAGGTACTTCCTACACTTTTTTCTATCTCATCAAACAATATCCTTGCCAGAAAGCTGAAAATCACCTATAAACAACACAGTTTTATGTCATCTATAGGTATTTACAGTGAAATCTGCGCTTTATGAGCAGGAATCATACTATTTCTTCCTATAAACAAAAGAATTAATATCTTCTTATAGGTTTTTGTCAATATTCTGTGACAATGCTGTGGCAAGTATTTCACAGATAAATGTCTGTTAAATCAGAAAACAGAAAAAATGTATGGATAGCCTAAAGACAAAGACATGAAAACCAGTACATCGTTTTCGAAATAACTACACCATTCACTTGCCTGCAAAAAGAAAGGAGTCTGCTTATGAAACTTGCATGTATAACCGGAGCATCTTCCGGTATTGGAAAAGAATTCGCATATCTGCTTGCGGAGCTTGAATATGACCTGATTCTGGTCGGAAGAAACACAGACGCGCTTCACGAAATTGCTGACAATGTTGCTGTCAGATGCAAATGTATCACATGCGACCTGTCTGATGAGAAATCGTGCGTAAAGCTTGGAAGGAAACTTCGTCAGTATCCACTTGATATTATGATTAATAATGCCGGGTTCGGAGAACTTGGTGAATTCACAGAAACTAAACTTAAGAATGACATTAACATGATTAATGTTAATATTAAGGCTGTGCATATACTTACAAAGGCTGTCCTTCCTGGATTTATAAGACGTGACAGGGGCTACATCATGAATGTTGCATCAAGTGCCGGACTGCTTCCGGGTGGACCTTATATGTCTACCTATTATGCAACCAAAGCATATGTGACAAGCCTTACCACTGCAATCCACGGGGAACTGCGCGACTTAAAGAGCAATGTACACATAAGTATGCTCTGTCCAGGCCCTGTTGATACTAACTTTAACAATGTCGCTAATGTCAAGTTTGCACTATCAGGAATTCCTGCTGACTACTGTGCTTATTATGCACTCTGTAAAATGTTTACAGGAAAACTTACGATTGTTCCGACATTTACAATGAAAGCCGGCGTTTTTGGCAGCAGATTCCTGCCAAGACAACTTCTCGCTTACATGACTGGACATCAGCAGAAAAAGAAAACAGACAATATCTGATATAATATTGCCTGTCACTAATTTAGAATTTCTTTGAAAATATTATATTTTTTCTTTCGGCAAGCACTGCCCTGTTAAAGAACACATCAACTGCCGCCCTGTAATCAGCCATACGCTGGGATTTCTTGATTGCCTTGATTTCTTTTTTGCAGTCATCAAACACATATTCCATATAACACCACATTTCTTTCATGCGGTGTATGGCATGTGTGTCACCCGGCATTATGGCTGTGCGGGCCGCATATACAAGGTCGTGCAGCTCCTTCATCAGCTTCTTGTCTGCGTTCAGGTCACGCACCATTCCAGCCGGATTATCATCTGTCAGTACATTTATTAATCCCGGGTCTGCAATAAGCCCCCTTCCAAGCATAAATGTATCAACCTCCGGAAACATCTCCTTCATCTCAAGGAAATTCTTCCTTGTAAATATATCTCCGTTAAGCACCAATTTATTCCTGCTGTTATCCACTGCGTATCGGAAAGCGTCAAGATGCAGCTCATTTCTGTAGTAATCTGTACGCACTCTCGGATGAACAATAAGTTCCTCAAGTGGATATGCGTTATACACCTCCATTATCTGTGGAAAACTGTCATCATCTTCAACACCGATTCGTGTCTTGACCGAAACCTTAATATTCTCTCTTATAAATGCATCCTCAAACACCTCATCAAGAAAACGGTCGAGCTTTTCTGTGTCGCGAAGCATTCCTGAGCCTTTATCCTTTGAAACAACTGTGCCTGACGGACAGCCGGCATTAAGATTAATCTCGCTGTAGCCGTATTTTTCATAAAGCATTTTCGCAGTCCATATAAAATCCTTAGCTTCATTGGTCATCACCTGTACAACCGTATATGTTTCTTTATTATGCTCACGGTCTATGTCACGCAGCTCTCTTGCAAGAAAATTCTCTGACTTATTAGGTAAGATAAACGGTGTAAAATATTTTGTAATTCTGCCTTTTCCAAATGTTTTCTCATAGGCATTTCTGTATGTAAAATCTGTAAGCCCCTCCATCGGGGCCATATATATAGTATTGCTCATATACTGTATCTTTCTGTTATTCTAATGTAAATGTGCCGTTGCTGTTAGTCACAATGGCTGTCTCGAAAAATTCTTTTACTGCCTTTATCATGTATTCTGTGTCCATAATTCCTGCTGTCTCGTAAGGTGAGTGCATTGCAAGCTGCGCAAGCCCGATATCTACTGTGTTCATTGACACATGGCAGTTAGCTATATTTCCAAGTGTTGAACCACCCGGAATATCTGAACGGTTAGCAAATTCCTGTGTCGGAACTCCCGCTCTTGTACATATCTCTTTAAATATCGCCGCAGAAACCGCATCTGTTGTGTATTTCTGGTTGGCATTGTATTTGATGACTATACCTTTGTTCATATGAGGTCTGTTAGTCGGATCAGCTTTCTCCTGATAATTAGGATGAACCGCATGCGCATTGTCCGCTGAAAGCATGAAAGAACCTGCACACGCCCTTATATAATCCTCATTATCCTTGCCGGCACACGCAGCTATACGCATAAGCACATCTGATAAAAATGTTGAATCTGCTCCCTGCTTGGTGCTGCTGCCAACCTCTTCATTGTCAAATACCGCACATACCGCAACGCTTTCCTGGTTGCTCTCATCACTGTCTATAAGCGCATTCATGCATGAATATGCACACATCACATCATCAAGTCTTGGTGCTGATATAAATTCATTATCCGCACCCCATATAGTTCCTGCCTGTCTGTTGTACACAAACAAATCACTGCTTATCACTGACTCTTTATCTGTCTGTGCTGCATCAGCTATTATACTGTCAAAAAGCCCTTTTGATTCTGCCTCTCCTATAAGCGGAATCATATCCTTCTGTGCATTGTAATTAAGCCCTGTGTTGGCTTCCCTGTTCATGTGAATTGCAAGATTAGGAATTATGCATAAATCCCTGTCTACATTTACAAGGACTGGCTTTAATACTGCACCTTCCCTTACTATTGCCCTTCCTGCAACTGAAAGAGGCCGGTCAAACCACGGTGCCATAAGCATGCCGCCGTATTTTTCCACATTTAACGAAACGTAATTCTTGTCCGGTGTCAGCTCAGGATTCTCTTTTACCTTAAATGACGGTGAATCACTGTGTGCGGCTGCAATCTGATAATTGATAAAGCCCTCTGCCGCCGGCATTCTGAAAGCTATTATGGAAGAATCATTTCTTGTTACATAGTATTTGCCACCCGGTATAAGATGCCATCTGTCCCTCTCATTAAGGCGCACAAATCCGGCGTCGTCCATCAAATCCATAAAATTCGCCGTTACCTGAAATGCTGTAGGACTTTTTTCTATGAATGACATCATATCTTTTGATACATTTATAAATGTGTTCTCTTCCATAACTGCTCCCTTCTATCTGCGTCTTCTTTGTCTGTTATGTCTTCTTTTTTTCTTATTGTTCTGTACCATAATGACTACTGTTATGATTATTATCGCAACTATCACTACTACAATTATTGTAAATACTGCAGTACTTTCACTAAGTCCTTTTTTACTCTGTGAATCTGATGCTTTATTACCTGCTGTCTGTTCATTATCGTCTGTTACCACATTTGCAGCATATTCCCTGTAAACGGTCTGGTTACACAGGCTGCATGTTCCTGCCTCTATTCCATCTTTCTTGTCTGTTCCCGTAGCTTCCTTTACAACACTGTAATTGTCAACCTTATGCTCATGTATTGTGTATTTATCTGAATACGTATAACCACATGTGCTGCATGTATGTGTTGTATAGCCGAAATCCGCTGCTGTTGCCTCTGTTACTGTGTCAGAGTATGAAGGATTGCTGCACATTTCAGGAAGGAGTGTAACTGAATAATCATATGTCTCATTTCTCTTGAAATCTGATGTGAAGCCTGAATATGCATATGTCCAGTTCATGACCTCCCCCATATTTGCCTGACAGTATGCACGGCGGTCTGTATTGTCCTCGAAAAATGTTATCATTCCCTTAACTTTGTTGTTAAGCACTTCGCCCTGATATGTCTTTGACAGTTCTAACGGATATACCATGTACATTCCTACAAGTCCGCCATCATGTACATATCCGTGGTCTGAATCGTATCCATCTATTGTTATAGAACAATTTCTTATATTAAAGAAACCTGCTGCATACGCGCCTCCCATGAACTGCTCGTCCCTGACCGCTGCGTCTGTATCGACACATACAAGTGTCACATCTGTAGTAATATTATCAAGATTGCCGCTTCCAAATCCAACAATTCCGCCTGTTCCCCACATTTTAGCTGAATCTGTGAGTGACACATATGTATCCTTAATTATACAGTCTGATATGTCGCTGTCGTCTGCAAGCCCTGCTATTGGTGCCGCAAAACATGGTTCCGTTGTAGTAATCTCAATTCTTGCTCCATATATATCCAGTCCTGTTACTTTCGCACCTGTAAGCACACCAAAGAAGCCTGCGCCGTATGTTTTGTACTCTTTTCTGTTGCCGTCATAGGTCTTCATTGTCTTCTTGCTTACTGTCTTTACTGACAGGTTAAGTATGCTGTGTCCGTTACCGTCAAATGTTCCCGAAAAATTCCATGGTGTCCACTCAACTCCTGTCATATCTATATCTGTCATCAGTTTATAATTTCCTGACGCACTCTTAGCTGCTTCCACAAGTTCTGACGCTGTTCGGATTTCTGTGTATTCTGATGCTGTCTGATTTGCTGTACTTCCTATTACAGTGCTTCCTGTCACAGTGCTTTCTGTTGTCTGTGTATCTGCATTTGCCATATTAACCGGAAGTGCTGTTGCCGCAAGTATTACTGCTGCTATCGCTGCAGCCTTTTTAATGTATGATTTGTTAAACATATTACTGCCTTTCTTTCCCTATACAATTCATTGGCTTTCCCAGCCGGGTTTGATTATAGCTCAAAGAAATGATGCGGTCTAGGGGGGTATTGTGTTTTAGTTTTGGTGATTATGAGAGGGGGAAGGGAGAACGGACGCCGGGTTAATTGGCATATTTCCTTCCGCAGACCCGCTCCCGCTCGATGAAAAACGTAGCGGTACTAAACTCGCCCGTGGCAGCCGCCAAAGGCGGCTCCCTCGCCTCGTTAAGTGCCAACGTTTTCCAACGGTCTGCTCCAGGAAATATACACAATTAACCCGACTGGCTCTCTCCCTGCCTCTTACAATCCCGAAACTAACACCTGACGATATCGCTTCGCTCACCTGGGTCTGCAAAAATTTTGAGGTGAGCCTTCATTCAACACCCGTCCCGGTCACACCCCCCTCCGGAAGTCCCCCGATGAGCCTGCAACATCGTGAGGGGCGGCAACGTAAGCGGCGGGCGCGTGGATAGTGTTAGTTTCAGACCGTTGGAAAACGCCTGCACTTAATGAGCTGGGAGCCGCATTTTATGCGGCAAACC
>ENA-UEQR01002071-UEQR01002071.1-human-gut-metagenome-genome-assembly--contig:-NODE-2071-length-10602-cov-8.614917_pt1 | contig 10602 bp, 9 predicted proteins | sample MGYA00242944_ERZ507941 | MGnify/ENA primary metagenome ERZ507941 (study PRJEB26167, sample SAMN06115398) | human gut metagenome | host: Homo sapiens | place: China:Chongqing | collected 2016-06-23...
TTTCCTTATAGATTCTGACTATTTCATCTTCCAGGTCTTCCCTGTTTCTCCTCTTAATCAGTCTTCTTTTCTTAGTTCCATAGTTCTTTCCCTTATAGTTCTCCATTACCAGCTGCTTATTTTGCGGCAGTTCTACCTCTTGGGCAAGGAAACCTGTAAATTCGGGGAACTTAGGCTGGTCGATCCCTCCGATATCTTTTCTTACATACAATTTAAACGTAACCAAAATACCTTCCTGTTCATATACATTCCGTTTAGAAACATCGATTGTCAGAAAAGCATCGTCCTTACTGATACCGGTACCGGTCGAACCGCCTTTGGTTGCCTCTTCCGCCTTATCGGGAGGAAGCACTTTTATCACCAATGCGTTAGATGTGTAATTGGCGCCTTTGACCTTGATTGTTGCCGGTGCGATATTGAAAGTACCCTCTTTCTTCGGTTGGAGAATATAGGTGAACGTCAATGACGTTTCGGTTGTCATTTTACCGTTAATGATCTGGGTACTCATATTTGTGGAAGTAGACGGACCTATCAATACCTCAAAGTCCGGTATTTCCGGTACACGTATATCCCTACCTTCCGCATTCACCGTGTACGACAATCTGAAAGTTTCTCCCATAACAACAGCTTCCGGAGCAGAAGCCTTGAACGTCACATCCGCCGCTCTGGCTACCACTCCGAAAGTTGCAAAGAGAACAAATAAGAAAACTAATTTCCTCATTCCTCAATCCTTATTTTTAATTTTTAATTCTTAATTTTCAATTTCCGTTTACCACTCCTTATCCGTGCGACGACGCTGTTGCTGTTGAGCCTGCGCTTTCTTCACCTTCTCCTGAGTGTCTTTTTCATCCTGCAGGAAGGCATCCAACATCTGCTGAGCGTTATCCTTGCTCATCTGTTCCTGCTGCTGCGGCTGTTGTTCCTGTGTCTTATCCTGCTTCTTATCATCCTGCTGTTGTTGCTGATCTTGGTTCTGCTGCTGTTGATCCTGTTTATCCTGATCTTCCTTCTTGTCCTCGTTCTGATCCTGATTTTGATCTTCATTCTGCTGATCGTGCAACAACTTTTGTGCCAAAGCCAAATTATAACGTGTTTCATCATCTTTCGGATTCAGGCGCAAAGACTGTTTGTAAGCTTCGACACTTTTGGCATACTCTTTACTCTGCATGCCAATATTTCCGACATTATGGTAAATCTCAGCCAAGCGGGCTTTACCTTCGGGCGTTTCGATCATCTTCTCCCCCTGTCCGGCTAGCAACTGGTACTGCTCAGCAGCTTCAGGGAATTTCTTCTGCTTATACAAAGCGTTCCCCAAGTTATAAGTTCCTTCGGACGAACGCGGGTTCACTTCCAAACTTTTCCGGTAGGCGATTTCCGCCTCGGTAAACTTTTCCGTCTCATAAAGTTTATTCCCCTCCCGCACATTCTTACGTTCCGCCTTCTGGGCAAACACAGCCCCGCAGCAGAACATGAATGCCGCCATCCATATAATCGATTTTCGCATACGTTTCATCTTATCCATAGCATTTTAAGAGAATAATTTTACTTTTTTGAATACACGGTTCTTGCGGTCCAGCGTCATGAAATCCACTAAAAGCAGAATCAATGCGATCCAGGCAAACGTCTGGAAACGTTCGTCATATTCCGAATAGACTTTGCTGTCCAGTTCCGATTTATTCATTTTATCGATCTCTTTTTGAAGTGCACGAAGCGCTGAATTGGTGTTGTCGGCACGGACATACGTCCCATGGCCGGCAGCCGCAATCTCCTGGCACATCTCTTCATTTAGTTTCGTGATCACCACATTCCCATCCTTATCCTTCATGTAGTTGTTGCTGCCGTCTACCGGGATCGGAGAACCTTTCGGGTCGCCCATGCCGACAATGTTCACATGAATGCCTTTTTCTGCTGCTGCGGCAGCTGCTTTCACGGCATCGTCTTCGTGGTTCTCACCATCGGTGATCAGGATAATCGCCTTGTCCGATGTCTCGCTCGGTGTAAAGGAACGCATCGCCAGGTTGATAGCTGCGCCGATAGCCGTACCTTGTGTCGACACCATCGACGGGTTGATGGATGAAAGGAACATCTTGGCCGAGACATAATCGGAAGTGATAGGAAGCTGCGTGAAAGCATCTCCCGCGAAAACGATCAGTCCGACCTTATCATTAGAAAAGCCGTCAGTCAGCTTGGACAACATCTGCTTGGCCTTGGACAGGCGATCCGGCGAGACATCTTCTGCCAACATCGAATTGGATACGTCCAGACAAACCATGATCTCCACTCCCTGACGCTTCACTGTCTCCAGTTTGGAGCCGAACTGCGGTCCGGCCATAACTATGATAACCATCGTGATGGCTCCGAACAACAGCCAAAACTTCAGATGCTGACGCTTGGGAGAAACCTCCGGCATCAACTCTGCCAACAATTCGGGATTACCATATTTCTTGATTGCCTTCTTTTTCAAGACGATTGCATACACATAGAATGCAACCAGTACGGGAAGCAAGAAGAGCAAGTATAAAAAGTCCGGATGTGCAAAACGAAACATAAGCCTTTTATATTTACGGTATATTTCTTAACAATGTATTTCTCAATAATATCTCGACCAGCAACAGCGAGAACAGCAGGATCGCCCAATTCTTGTACTCTTCCTGCTTTTTACTGTATTCCTGCACGCTGATCTTCGTCTTCTCCATCTTATCGATTTCCGAATAGATCTCCTTCAGGCTGGCATTATCCGTCGCACGGAAATACTGTCCGCCGGTCGTAGCGGCAATCTGCTTCAGGGTCGGCTCGTCGATCTCCACATCGACATCCATATACTGGACACCGAAGGCTGTCTGGAACGGATAAGGAGCCTTGCCCTGCGTTCCGACACCAATCGTATAGACACGGACCCCGAACGTCTTGGCTATCTCGGCAGCCGTCACCGGAGCGATCTCGCCCTGGTTGTTCACACCATCCGTCAACAAGATAATCACTTTCGACTTGGCCTGGCTATCCTTGATACGGCTGACAGCATTCGCCAACCCCAAACCAATCGCCGTCCCATCCTGGATTATACCCGGCTGGACATCCTTGAAAAGGTTCAACAGAACCGTATGGTCGGTTGTCAACGGACATTGCGTGAAGCTCTCCGCCGCAAACACGACCAAACCGATATTATCGTTCGGACGGCCGTTGATGAAAGCGGACGCCACATCTTTGGATGCTTCCAGACGGTTCGGTTTCAAGTCCTGCGCCATCATACTGGTCGAGATATCCATTGCCAGCACGATGTCGATACCTTCCGTCGAAGAGTTCTGCCAACTGTTGGTCGACTGCGGACGCGCCAATATCACGACGAGGACAGCTACCGCCGCCATACGCAAAATGAAAGGGACATGCCTGAGCCAGACTTTCCAGGAGCTTGCTCCCGGAGCATCGAAACCTTCCGTAGACGACACCTGCAAACTCGCCTGATTCTTGCTCAGTTTGTAGACGTACCATCCGATCATTGGGATCAGCAACAATAACAAATACAGATATGTAGGATTTGCAAATATCATCTTATTCTTTACTTATATTTGAATCATTCTTTTCTACAGACTTTTCTTCACCTTCAGCCTTTTCACCTTCTCCGGGAACGGGAATCTCTTCCACCTTCGTCTGGTTAATGAACAGATAAGCGTTCATCAAACTCAAGTCGTTTTCATCGGGTAGCGGATTCATCTTCGCGAACTTCACGAAATCGGCCAGTTGCATGATCTGCTTCAGGCTTTCATAGACAGAAGTCGCCTCCTGCTGCTTACGGATGATATCAAGTATCTCACCGGAAGTCATTTCCATAGCATTGATACCGAAACGATCCACAATATAACGACGCAACGTATCCGTAATTAATGTATAATACTCCTTGCTACGCCCCTGTTGCCAGAGCTTCTGCTGCTTGATCTCGTCAAGTTCCTTGATCGCCTGTTCGTGAGGCGGAAGTTTTGGTTCCGGCTTCTTGAACGGCAGGATGGACTGACGGTTACGCATACGTTTGATCACATAGGCAACCACACAGATCAGGAACAGAGTCAGCAACACACCGAATATCCAGGGATAGTAATCGGCCAATACAAAAGGCGGCTTCCAGACGTTTTTAATATCGTAAAACTCCTCCGGTTTGTCGGCATTGACAGGAACCGTCGACACCTTCAAGGCCACTTGGTTGGAGTAAACGGTATCCGCCCCGTCGATCACCATAAACGGGGGCAACAAATATAGAGAAGAGTCGAAAGAGGTCACCAGCAAGTCCTGCTCGATCAGCAGGCGGTCGTTTTCAATCAAGGTGGAGTCCGCTTTCGGAATTTCCAGCACCTCCACTCCTGCCATCAACGTGTCACGCGGGATGACAAGCTGGACGGCCTTATCTTTGTCTGCCGTTACCGTCAAATGTAAAACAGTCTGCTCTCCGATCAGTATGGCGGCAGAGTCGACACGAACGTCAACGAGCGTCTGCTGCGCATATGCTTTCCCGCCGGACAGGAATGTTCCACCGGCAAGTGCAAGTAACAGAATGCTTTTCTTTATTAATTTCATTTGTTTGCTTTAATTACGTTTGTCAAAAAGAGCAATCAATGCTTTCACATAATCATCTTCCGTACGGATGGAGACCGAATCGACACGACATTTCTTGAATGAATCGCTCATGGCAGCCTGTCGGCGGTCCCACCATTCCTTGTAGGCGGCCCGTACACGGGCGGACGAGCTGTCTATCCAGCGCTCCTGTCCGGTTTCCGCATCCTTGATCTTTATCAGCCCAACAGCCGGAAGTTCCGTCTCGCGGCGGTCATACACCTGTATGGCCACCACGTCATGCTTGCGGTTGGCGATGGTCAAGGCCTCCTTGAAACCGTCTTTGTCGATAAAGTCGGAGATCAGGAAAGCCGTACAGCGCTTCTTGATCGCATTAGTCAGATATTTCAATGCCTGTGCAATGTTGGTCTGTTTTTTATCCGGCTGGAAGTCGATCAGTTCGCGAATGACATACAAGATGTGCTTCTTCCCTTTCTGAGGAGGAATGAATTTCTCTATCTTGTCGGAGAAGAACACCACACCGATCTTGTCGTTGTTCTGGATAGCCGAGAAAGCCAGTGTCGCCGCGATCTCCGTAATGACTTCTTTCTTCATTACATTCACGGAACCGAAGTCCCTGCTGCCCGACACGTCGATCAGCAACATCACCGTCAGCTCCCGTTCTTCTTCGAACACCTTCACGTATGGGCGGACGTAACGTGCGGTCACGTTCCAGTCAATATCACGGATATCGTCTCCGTATTGATACTCGCGCACTTCGCTGAACGCCATACCGCGCCCTTTGAACGCCGAATGGTATTGCCCAGCAAAAATATTGCGTGACAAGCCGCGCGTCTTTATCTCAATCCGTCGAACCTTCTTTAATAGTTCACTTGTTTCCATATTATTCAGTTGAAAGTTGAGAGTTGAAAGTTGAGAGTTAATAAGGAGAGCTAAAAACGGGCTGCTTACGCAACTTTCAACTCTCAACTTTCAACTTTCAACTATTTAAGGGACTTCGACTTTGTTCAGGATTTCGCTGATCACCTCTTCGGAGGTCAGGTTATTGGCTTCCGCTTCGTAGCTCAAACCGATACGGTGACGCATCACGTCGTGGCATACGGCACGGATATCTTCGGGGATCACATATCCTCTGCGTTTGATAAAGGCATACGCACGGGCAGCCAGCGCCAAACTGATGGACGCACGCGGAGAGGCTCCGAAGGAGATCATGTTAGCCAGGTTTGCCAAACCATGTTCCTGCGGGAAGCGGGTAGCAAACACAATGTCTACGATATAGCGTTCGATCTTTTCGTCCAGATAAACCTCACGGACAACCTTACGGGCTTCGAGGATCTCTTCCTTCGTCAGGATCGGTTTGATGTCCGGCTTCACTCCGGAGATATTCTGACGGATAATCAACTTTTCTTCTTCTTTCTTCGGATAGTTGATGATGACCTTCAGCATGAAACGGTCTACCTGTGCTTCAGGCAGCGGATAGGTTCCTTCCTGCTCGATCGGGTTCTGGGTCGCCATTACCAAGAAAGGAGACGGTAATCTGTATGTATTTTCGCTGATTGTCACCTGGCGTTCCTGCATTGCTTCCAGAAGGGCACTCTGCACCTTTGCCGGAGCACGGTTGATTTCATCCGCCAATACAAAATTAGCGAAGACTGGACCTTGTTTGACTTGGAATTCTTCGCTTTTCTGACTATAAATCATCGTACCGATCACGTCAGCCGGCAGTAAGTCCGGCGTGAACTGGATACGGCTATACTTCGCATCGATCAATGATGCCAGTGTCTTAATGGCCAATGTCTTTGCCAATCCCGGCACACCTTCCAGCAGGATATGGCCATCTGAAAGCAGACCGATCAATAATGATTCAACCAAATGTTTCTGTCCAACAATTACCTGGTCCATACCCATCGTAATCATGTTCACAAACGAACTTTTACTTTCAATTCGCTCGTTCAACTCACGAATGTCTACTGTCTGACTCATAGATTTTTTTCAATTATATTGTTACTATTTTTTACTTGCTTTTTTTAAGATGCACAAAATTAGAAATGTTAAATTCGTATTCTGCACTTTCGCAGTTAAATAATACTAACCTGCACAGAACTATTTTGTTTTATTTTACTTAAAAGAGAGAGTTTTTATTACAGTTTGCCACTCAGTATCTCAGTCTGGCGGGCAGCGGCTTTTTCAATGGAAGAACGATCACGACGGTCGATGCCGTACATTTCCGGTGCAGGCACCTCGATCACAGTGCCGATAGGCACGTTATTCGGGTCCGTTATGACAGCTCTATTATATTCATACAGATATACCCAAAACAATTTGCTTCCGTAATATTTCAACGAGATCAGCGTCAGGCGGCTTCCCGACTCGATCTTGACACGGGCAATGACTTTAGGCGAAACGGCTTCGGGTTCAACTTCCGGATTTTCCACCGTTGTTTCACCCACAGTCTGGGAGGAATCTTCATTGGCAAAAACGATTGTCGTATCCGGAACGGCTTCGGTCGCAACAGTCTCTCCTTTGGGAAAGACCGTATCAATCCTCAAGAGCTCTTTTTCCTTTTCGAAAAAGTACGTGCGATTCAGGTAAAGCCCGATATTGAATAGCATAAGAAGGAATACAAACATAGAAACAACGGCAATCCGCTTCGTGCGGGGCTTCTTTCTTTCCGCATCCGGACCAGTTTCTACCTCTTCGATCGGACTGTCAGGTCCGGAACTATCTGAACGTTCGTCCACAACCGGTTCAAGGGTATCCATCCCTTCATCTTCGGGCTGCCCGGCAGGTTCTTCTTCTGAAAAGACAACAGGTTCTTCTTCGGGAAGATGTTTCTCTTCCGGTATCATCTCCTCAATCGATTCGTCTTCCGTCTCTTTTATGTCCGGTTCGTCCAACACGACATCCATATCGGTAAAATCGACATTCTCCCGCAGTTCGGTCGTTTCAAAAAAAGAGAACGGTTTATTAACAAGCTCCCGCAGTTCCTTGTCCGGCAGGAAGGAAAACTTGTAATGTTCCGGGATTACAAAACGTTCACCCGTATTCACATGAATGCTTTCACGCTTCTCCACCGGAATGATCTTAAAAGTACCGAGCCCCTTGACCTTTACCAGTTTATCCGTATAGACACCTTCCGACACGACCGCTATGAATTCTCTCAAAAAGCGCTCGGAACTATTCTTGTCCTTACCTGTATATTCGGCCAACAGACCGGCCAGATCCTGTATCGCCAGCCGGTTATTCATGGTCGCCTAATTCTTTAAGTTTATTCTTGACGGTCGTTCCGGGTTTGAACACCGGGACAAGTTTTGGGGGGACTAAATACCGTTTTCCGTTTGAAGGATTGACAGAGATCCGTTCCGCTTTTTTTTTCACCTCAAACTGACCGAAGCCCTGCAAATATATGGTGTCGTTATCTACCAGACGCGAACTGACGACGGAACTCAGGACAGAAAGCGTTTCAGTAACTTCCTGCGCAGTCCAACCCATACGGGCGGCAAGTTCAGTAACCAGTTCCTTATTTTTCATATCCGCGTCCATTAATAGATTATGCAGCTATATTAGTTATTTTTTCGTTAACCGACAAATATATTGACAGTTTTTACATCAATTCAACACTTTACCATACAGATCAAACGCTTGTGCGTCAATCACCTTTACTTGGTAAAAGCTACCCGGACTCAAGGGAGTATCCTTGGAGATCAATATTTCCGGATCTACCTCGGGCGAGTCGTATTGCGTACGTCCCACGTAAAAATCCTCCTCCTCCCGGTCTACGATCACTCGGAAGGTCTGCCCTACTTTCGAGGCGTTCACGTCGGCGGAGATGCCTTCTTGCACACGCATCAAGTAATCCAGTCGGTCTTGCTTCACCTCCTGCGGGATCTCGTCTTTATAATGCTGATAAGCATAGGTACCCTCCTCATGGCTATAAGCGAAAGCGCCCATACGCTCGAAGCGGATATCTTTCACGAAGCGGATCAACTCCTCGAAATCCTGTTCCGTCTCGCCGGGATGACCCACCATCAAGGTGGTGCGTAGATGGATGCCCGGCACTTCCCGGCGCATACGCTCCAACAGCTCATAGGTCTCGGCCTTCGTGATATTGCGGCGCATCATCTTCAACATCGGGTCGCTGATATGCTGGAGGGCGATGTCCATATACTTGCAAACGTTATCACGCTCACGCATCACCGGCAACAGGTCATAGGGGAAATGAGACGGATACCCGTAATGCAAACGAATCCACTCCACGCCCGGGATGTCGGATACCCGCTCCACCAGTTCCGGCAAGGCCATTCGCTTATAGCGATCGAGGCCATAAAACGTAAGATCTTGGGCGATCATCTGGAATTCTTTCACGCCTTGCGCGACCAAGCCACGCACCTCGTCTACGATCTCGTCCATCGGACGGGATTGATAAGCCCCGGTTATGATCGGGATCGAACAGTAAGAACAAGTACGGTTGCATCCCTCCCCGATCTTCACGTAAGCGTAGTGCCTCGGGGTGGTGAGCACACGCTCGGTAGCCAGCTCTTGATGGTACGACTTGCCCAGATCGGAGATCAACTCCTTCCAATTGAATTTCCCGTAGAAACGATCTACCTCGGGAAGTTCCTTCTCCAGATCTTTCAAGAAACGCTCCGACAAGCACCCCATCACGAAGAGCTTCCCGATCCGTCCTTTCTGCTTTTGCTCGCCCAGCTCGAGGATCATATTGATCGATTCCTCTTGGGCGTCGCCGATGAAACCGCAGGTATTCACCACCACGATCTCGCCATTGATCTTATGGGGATCATGCTCTACCGTATAGCCATTGGCAACGAATTGGCGCATAAGTTGCTCCGAGTCCACTAGGTTTTTCGAACACCCCAGCGTAATAATATCTACTTTATTTTTTCTCATTCTCCAAATAACGAATTGACAAACTCACGTTTGCGGAATACTTGCAAATCCTCCATCCCCTCGCCGAGTCCGATATATTTCACGGGGATACGGAAATGGTCGGAGATACCGATCACGACACCCCCCTTGGCGGTACCGTCCAACTTGGTCACGGCCAAGGCGTTCACCTCGGTGGCGGCGGTAAATTGTTTCGCTTGCTCGAAAGCGTTCTGCCCGGTAGAGCCGTCCAATACCAACAATATCTCGTGGGGGGCGTCCGGGATCACCTTCTTCATCACGTTCTTGATCTTGGTAAGCTCGTTCATCAAGTTGATCTTGTTATGCAGACGTCCGGCAGTATCGATAATCACCACGTCGGCATCGTTCGCCTTGGCGGAGCTCAGCGTATCGAAAGCCACGGAAGCGGGGTCCGAGCCCATGTTCTGCTTCACGATAGGTACGCCTACCCGCTCGCTCCAGATCACTAGTTGCTCCACGGCGGCGGCACGGAACGTATCGGCGGCGCCCAGATAGACCTTCTTGCCGGCTTTCTTGAACTGGTAAGCCAGCTTACCGATCGTGGTCGTCTTACCCACCCCGTTCACGCCTACAACCATGATCACGTAGGGTTTCTTGCCCTCCGGAAGTGCGAATCCCTCGGCATCCTCCGTATTGTTCTCTGTCAGCAAGCTAGCGATCTCGTCACGCAGCAGGGTGGTCAATTCTTGGGTGGTGACATACTTGTCACGGGCCACACGCTTCTCGATACGGTCGATGATTTTCAACGTGGTATCTACACCGACATCCGAGGTAATCAGTACTTCCTCCAAATTATCCAACACATCGTCGTCCACCTTACTCTTACCGGCGATCGCCTTGGTAATCTTGGAAAAAACACTCTCCTTCGTCTTCGACAGACCTTTATCCAAGGTTTCCTTCTTGTCCTTACTGAAAAAGCTAAAAATACCCATATTTATTTTGTTTCTGTTTTTATTTACTTCAAATCACACTTATCAAGTAGTTTCCGGATCTCCTTAACGGACATAGACTCAATCTCGCTCTTATCATACATCGTCACAAGAAAAATTGTTCCTTCATCAACGCTGACAAGTACCGTAAAAGTTATCACCCGAGCTCCCCCTCTCTTGCCCT
>ENA-UEQR01002076-UEQR01002076.1-human-gut-metagenome-genome-assembly--contig:-NODE-2076-length-10590-cov-3.571388_pt1 | contig 10590 bp, 7 predicted proteins | sample MGYA00242944_ERZ507941 | MGnify/ENA primary metagenome ERZ507941 (study PRJEB26167, sample SAMN06115398) | human gut metagenome | host: Homo sapiens | place: China:Chongqing | collected 2016-06-23...
GGCTCGATCGAGGTGGACAGCGTGGAGAGCGAGGGCACGATCGCCGCGCCGGCCAAACTGATGCTCGACTCGCTGAAGGAGTTCCCCGAACTGCCGCTGACCATCGAGGTCAACGACAAGAACTGGGAGATCAAGATCAACTGGAAGAGCGGATCGCTCTCGATTCCCGGAGCCAGCGCCGTCAGCTATCCCGCCGTGCCGCAGCTGAACGCCGAGAAAAAGGAGCTGCGCCTCGACGTCGACACCCTCGTGAACGGCATCAACAAGACGATTTTCGCCACGGCGGACGACGAACTGCGCCCCGTGATGAACGGCATCTATATCAATCTGGCGCCCGACGCGCTGACGTTCGTGGGAACCGATGCGCACAAACTCGTGAAGTACGAGGCCGAGACCGAAAACGAGGTGACGGCGTCGTTCATCCTCCCGAAGAAGCCCGCCAACCTGCTCAAGTCGGTGCTGCTGAAGGAGGACGACGCGATCGAAATGGCGTTCGATTCGAAGAACGCCCTGTTCAAACTCAAGAGCCACACGCTCGTCTGCCGCCTGATCGAGGGCAACTACCCGAACTACAACGCCGTGATTCCGTCCAACAACCCCAACAAGGTGCTGGTGGACCGCATCGAGCTGGTCAACGGCATCAAGCGCGTGGCCGTCTGCTCGAACCCCACGACCAACCTCATCCGCATGGACATCGCCGACAACAATATCAACCTCACGGCCCAGGACATCGACTTCTCGGTGTCGGCCAACGAGACGATCTCGTGCAGCTACGACGGGCAGCCCATTTCGATCGGCTTCAAGTCGACGTTCCTCGTCGAGATCCTCTCGAACATGGATACCCCGACGGTGGTGGTGGAACTGGCCGACTCGACCCGCGCCGGCGTCTTCAAACCCGTTTACGACGACAAGCAGTCGAGCGCGACGCTCATGCTGCTCATGCCGATGATGATCAACGCATAACGGCCGTCAGATGAAGCTGAACCTCAAACGACCGATCATCTTCTTCGACCTCGAAACCACCGGCGTGGACACCGCCCGGGACCGCATCGTGTAGATCTCGGTGGTCGCCGTATCATTAAAAAACGAGGAGCTCACCAAAACCCGGCGGCTCAATCCCGGGATGCATATCCCCGAGGAGGCCTCGGCCATACACGGCATCACGGATGACGACGTGAGGGACTGCCCGACGTTCGCGCAGGTCGCGCGGTCGCTCGAACAGTTCATCCGCGGCTGCGACTTCGGCGGCTTCAACTCGAACCGCTTCGACCTGCCGGTGCTGGTCGAGGAGTTCCTGCGCGCCGGCGTGGACGTGGACTTCAAGCGCCGCAAGTTCATCGACGTGCAGAACATCTTCCACAAGAAGGAGCAGCGCACGCTGGTCGCGGCCTACAAGTTCTACTGCGACAAGGACCTGGAGGAGGCCCACTCGGCCGAGGCCGACACGAAGGCCACCTACGAGGTGCTGAAGGCCCAGCTGGACCGTTACGACGATCTGGAGAACGACATCGACAAGCTGGCCGAATACTCGTGCCGCGCCGAATCGGCCGACTACGCCGGGCGCATCCTCTACAACGAGAAGGGCGAGGAGGTCTTCGGGTTCGGCAAGTACAAGGGCCGTTCGGTGGCCGAGGTGTTCCGCATCGAGCCGAGCTACTACGCCTGGATGATGAACGGCGATTTCCCGCTCTACACCAAGAAGGTCATCACCGAAATCCGGATGCGCGATAAAATGAAATGACGATGAAACGACTCTGTGCCGCAGCTCTGATGATCGTGTGGGCTTTCTGCGCCGTTGCGGCGGGGAAGTCCGCAACGATCGTCTACATCAACGGTGCGAAATACTACATCCACACGGTGCAGGCGGGCGAGACGCTCTACGGGCTTTCGAAAACCTACGGGGTGGGCGAGAAGGTGATTCTCGAAAACAACCCCTCGATCGCCCGCGGCCTGAAAACCGCCGAGAACATCAAGATCCCCTTCGTGGCCGACGTTCCCGAACCCAAGTCGGACAAGAAGCTGCGCAAGACCTTCGACTTCCATTTCGTGTCGAAGGGCGAGACGCTCTACGCCATTTCGCGGCAGTACGAGATTCCGGTGAAAACCCTTCTGGAGGACAACCCGAACCTCGACCCGCTGCACATGCGCCTCGGCGAACGCATCCTGATCCGCAGGAAACAGATCGGCTCGGAGGACGAAGCCGGAACGAAGGAGCAGTGGGAGGAGTACCGGCAGTCGCTGAACAGCGTGGCCGAGGAAGGCACGGCCTACCACATAGTCCATCCGGGCGAGACGTTCTATTCGCTCTCGCGCCGCTTCGGGATCACCGAGGCGGAGTTCAGCGCGCTCAACGGCGGGCTGAAACCCGCGGACCTCAAGGCCGGGGCCATGGTCAAGATTCCCGCGCCCGAGGCCGGACAGATTCCGGAGGGCGCCGACAGCCTCCAACGGCAGGACAGCGTGCCGGAGACCGGGCAGCAGGTCGTGCAGATCGACTTCCGGGCGCTCCGGGCCGGCGACCCGCTCGACGTGGCGCTGCTGCTGCCCCTCGCCACGGGCGGCGAGCCCAACGGCAACTACCTGGAGTTCTATCAGGGTTTTCTGCTGGGGCTGGACAGCGTGAAGCTCAAATACGGACGTTCGGTGAACGTGGACCTCTACAACACGGCCCGCGACACGGCGCGCATCCGCGAAATCGTCGAAAGCGACGCCTTCCGGAAAGCCGACCTGATCGTCGGCCCCGTCTACGAGGAGGGGCTGTATCCGGTGATCCGCTTCGCCGAGGAGAAAAAGATTCCCGTGGTGTCGCCGCTGGCCAATATCGAGGGGATGAACAGCGACGTGCTGTTCCAGCTCGCGCCCGACCCTTCGCGCAAGTACGAGAAGGCGGGCGATCTGGTGAACGGCGACAAGCGCGTGACGCTGATCTGCACCGAGTCTGCCGACAAGGAGTTCGAGCGCGAGATGCTCGCGCTGCTGGGCGATTCGGAGTATCGCCGCTATACCTATAAATACGAGCATCCCACGGCCCGCTCGGCCGACAGCCCGAGCGACCTCACGCCGCTGCTGGAGAATACGGACGACAACGTTTTCATCATCCTCTCCGACAACGAGGTGGACATCGACCGCATTCTCGCGGCTCTGGCCTCGGCCGATACGAGCCTTACGAGCCGCGGCCGCACGGCGCCCCGCTTCGTGGTGCTGGGCAACACCCGCTGGAACCGCTACAACACCGTCGACCGCGCGATGTTCTTCAAGAACCGCGTGATCTTCTTCTCGACCTACCACGCCAAACGCGACTCGGAGACCGTGCGGGCGTTCGACGACGCCTACATCCGCGCGTTCGGCGCGCTGCCGACGCTCTATTCCTACCGGGGTTACGACACCGCCGTGATCTTCGCCCCGGCCATGTACGGCGACATCGAGTACGACCTCGAAGACCGCCGCTACACGCCGTTGCAGACGACCTATCGGTTCGGGCAGAACGAAGGCCGCGAGAACCACGTCAACCGCAACTGGACGCGGGTCAACTACAACAGCGACTTCACCATAACCATCGAATGACAGAGCCATGGCAACTTTGACGAATACGATTCCCGAGAAAACCATCGAGCGATTGAGCGAGTACCGCCGCACGCTGCGCGCCAGCCATCGGCAGGGCATCACGCATATCTTTTCGCACGTACTGGCCGGCATCCACGGCATCACGGCCGTGCAGGTGCGCCGCGACCTGATGCTGATCGGCTTCTCGAGCGACACGAAGAAGGGCTATGACGTGCAGGTGCTGATCGAGTACATCAGCCGCATCCTCGACAGCCCCTCGCCCATGAACATCGCCGTGCTGGGCATGGGCCATCTGGGCCAGGCCATCACCAAATATTTCAACGGCAAGGGGCTCAAGCTGAAGATCACCGCGGCGTTCGACGTCGACCCCGAAAAGGTCGGCAAGACGATCGACGGCATCCCGTGCTACCATATGGACTCCTTCGAGGAGGTGGTCGAGGATAAGGACATCTCGATCGTCATCGTCTCCTCGCCGACGAAGGTGGCTCCGAATCTCGTGCTGCCGATCATCAATGCCGGCATACGGGGGGTGCTGAATTTCACCTCCACGCCGCTGAACTTCCCGCAGGGGATCATCGTCGAGAATTACGACATCACCACGCTGCTCGAAAAAGTCGCCTACTTCGTCAAGGAGAGCGACGGGAGCAATTCGTAACCGTGTGCCGGAGAGGGAGAGAGAGATGAGGGTATTTCACGGTTTCGACGCACTTCCGCACTTCGTCCGCCCGGCGGTCACCGTCGGGTCGTACGACGGCGTGCACCTGGGCCACCGCGCCCTGATCGGGCGGCTGATCGCCGAGGCCCGCGCCAACGGCGGCGAAAGCATTGTGCTGACCTTCGAGCCGCACCCGCGCATCACGCTGGGAAAGGCCGAAGGGCTGCGGCTGCTGACGACGCTCGACGAGAAAACGGCCCTGCTGGAAGAGCTGGGGGTGGATAACGTGATCGTCATTCCCTTCGACAGGGCGTTCAGCGCCTTGTCCGGAGAGGAGTTCGCGGACGATTACCTGATCGGAAAGGTCGGCGCCGAAACGCTCGTCGCGGGCTACAACCACCGTTTCGGCCACGACCGGATCGACTGCGACACGCTCGCGGCGTCGGGACGGCTCCGCGTCGTGAAGGTGGGTCCGTGCAGGGTCGACGGCGAGCATGTCAGTTCGACCGTGATCCGCCGGCTGCTGGATGAGGGGAAAACCGCAGAGGCCGAATTGTTACTTGGATATTCCCTGCAAACCGAAAAATAAAAAAACATGTTAAGTCACGATTGTCAGATACGCGTGTGGTACAAGCACACCGACCAGATGGCCATTTGCCACCATTCGAATTACATCTGCTACTACGAAGCCGCCCGCAGCGAGTTCCTGCGCGCGCTGGGCATGTCGTTCGCCGAGGTCGAACGGCGGGGCATCATGATGCCGATCCTCGAAGTGCAGTCGAAATACCGCAAGCCGGCCTATTTCGACGAACTGCTGACCGTGCGCATCATCCTCCGGGAAATGCCCTCGACACGCATCAATTTCTTCTACGAAATCTACAACGAGCGGGGCGACCTGCTCAATACGGGCATGACCCAGCTGGGCTTCATCCACAGCGATTCGCGGCGTCCGTGCCGCTGTCCGGAATGGTTCCTGGAGCTGATCCGCAGCCGCTGGACCGAATAAGACGCCCCGTTTCGGGTCCGATTCATGCCGCTTCGCCCTGCGAAGCGGCTTTTTCTGCGCCGTGACGGCATTTTCATCGCCCGGAAAGTCCCTCCCCGCAGTCCGGATTCCGGGACCGCTCCGTCGGGGCGGAAGCAAACCGGCGTTCGCTTCTGCACCCGACGTTTCGTACCTTTGGATACTCCCGCTCGGCAATGTTCAAGTAAATTTGACATTGCCATCGCTTATTCGTACCTTTGCGGCTCAATTTGCGACAACTTATGATTTCAATAGACGGCCTCACCGTAGAGTTCAGCGGCACGACGCTTTTCAAAGACATCTCCTTCACGATCGGCGACAAGGACCGGATCGCCCTGATGGGCAAAAACGGAGCGGGCAAATCGACCCTGCTGAAGATCATCGCCGGAGTGCGTTCGGCCACGCGGGGGCGCGTGACCGTGGGCGAAGGCGGGAAAGTGGGGTATCTGCCCCAGCACCTTCAGGTGGAGGACGGGCGCACGCTCGTCGAGGAGGCGTCGCGGGCCTTCGAACACCTGTTCGAAATCGAGCGGCGGATCGCGGCGCTCAACGAGCAGCTCACGACCCGCACCGACTACGAAAGCGAGTCGTACATGCGGCTGATCGAGGAGGTCACGGCCATCTCCGAGAAGTTCTATGCCGTGGACCTCACCAACTACCAGGAAGACGTGGAGCGCATTCTGCTGGGGCTGGGCTTCGAACGGAGCGACTTCACGCGCCAGACCTCCGAATTCTCGGGCGGCTGGCGCATGCGCATCGAGCTGGCCAAGCTGCTGTTGCAGAAACCCGACCTGCTGCTCTTGGACGAGCCGACGAACCACCTCGACATCGAGTCGATCGAGTGGCTGGAGGATTTCCTGATGAACAACGCCAAGGCCGTAATGGTCATTTCCCACGACAAGGCTTTCGTGGACCACATCACCACGCGCACCATCGAGATCGCCCGCGGACGCATCTACGACTACAAGGTCAACTACTCCCATTACCTCGAACTCCGCAGGGAGCGTCGCGAGCAGCAGCAGGCGGCCTACGACAACCAGCAGAAGATGATCGCCGAGACCCGCGAGTTCATCGAGCGTTTCAAGGGGACCTATTCGAAGACCAATCAGGTGCAGTCGCGCGTGCGGATGCTCGAAAAACTGGAACTCATCGAGGTGGACGAGGAGGACCGGTCGGCGCTGAACCTGCGCTTTCCGCCCGCCCCGCGTTCGGGTTCCTATCCGGTCATCACCTCCGAACTGGGCAAGGCGTACGGCGACCACCGGGTGTTCAGCGACGTGTCGATCACAATCGGGCGCGGCGACAAGGTGGCTTTCGTGGGGCGCAACGGCGAGGGCAAGTCGACGATGGTCAAGGCCATCATGGGGCAGATCGACTTCGAGGGCGAGATCCGGATCGGCCATAACGTCCGGATCGGTTACTTCGCGCAGAACGAGGCGTCGGGGCTCGACGAGTCGATCACCGTCTTCAAGACCGTCGACGACATCGCCGTGGGCGACATCCGGACCCGCCTGCGCGACATTCTGGGGGCGTTCCTGTTCCGCGGCGAGGACATCGACAAGAAGGTCAAGGTCCTCTCGGGCGGCGAGCGGGCGCGTCTGGCGATGGCCCGCATGATGCTCGAACCGCGTAACCTGCTGGTGCTGGACGAGCCGACGAACCACATGGACATGCGCTCGAAGGACATTCTCAAGAACGCCATTATGAAGTACGACGGCACGGTCGTCATCGTGTCGCACGACCGCGAATTCCTCGACGGCATGGTGCAGAAGGTCTACGAATTCCGCGACGGCGGGGTGAAGGAGTATCTGGGCGGCATCTACTATTTCCTCGAAAAGCGCAAGCTGGAGTCGTTGCAGGAGATCGAGCGGCGCGACGCTCCGGCCAAAATGCCTGCGAAAGGCGACGAACCGAAGCCGGCCGTATCCGGAAAGCTCTCCTACGAGCAGAGGAAGGAGCAGGAGAAGCAGCTGCGCAAAGCGAAAAAGGTCGTGGAGACGATCGAGGCGGAGCTGGCCGACATCGAGAAGCGGATCGCGGAGTACGATGCGCGGTTCGCCGCCGCGACCGAATACAACGAGGCCGACTACAAGGCTTACAACGAACTGAAAACCCGTTACGACCACCAGATGCACGAGTGGGAGAAGGCGTCGTATGAACTGGAAATCATCGAAAACGAGTGATTCCCAATTCTCTCGGGCACCTTTCGAACTTCCCTCGCCGGTCGAGACAGTCACATACGTGGAGTATGCTCCTGCCTTGCCTGACTCGCGAAACTCAAAATATGCTCCGCGATAATCGGAAATCGGGAATGGCGAAGAACGAACAAAGCAAATATACCTAACTATGGATAGCAACCTTATTTTCGGGATTCGTCCCGTGGCCGAAGCGATCGAGGCCGGAAAGCAGATCGAGAAACTCTACATCCGCAAGGGCGCCGAAGGGCAGCTGATGCAGGAGCTGAAAGATCTTTGCATGCGCCACCGTCTGCATTATCAGGAGGTTCCGGTCGAGAAGCTCAACCGTCTGACGCGCGGCAACCACCAGGGCGTCGTGGCGCAGACCGCGGCCATCGAGTATGTGCAGCTGACCGACATTCTGGAACGTGTGCCCGAAGCCGAGACGCCGCTCGTGGTGTTGTTCGACGGGGTGACCGACGTGCGGAATTTCGGGGCCATCGCCCGTTCGGCCGAGTGCGCCGGAGCCCACGGACTCATCGCGCCGCTCAAGAACTCCGCTCCCGTGAACGCCGAGGCCATCCGTTCGTCGGCCGGGGCCCTCACGACGATCCCCGTGTGCCGCGTGGGGTCGGTCCGCAATACGCTCAAGCAGTTGCAGACCGAGGGCTTTCAGGTCGTGGCCGCCACGGAGAAGAGCCGCAAACTGCTCTACGATGCCGATTTCCGCCGTCCTACGGTGATCGTGATGGGCGCCGAGGATACGGGCATCTCGAAGGAGGTCCTCAAACTCTGCGACGAGCAGCTGGCCATTCCGCTGATCGGCCACATCGAGTCGCTCAACGTCTCGGCTGCGGCGGCCGTGATGCTCTTCGAAGTCGTGCGCCAGCGCATCGGGCCGGAGAACTGAAAGGAGGAAACGGAGTCCCGTCATTGCGAGGAGCGCAGCGACGCGGCAATTCTTGCGGCGTTACGACACTCTCCGCAGATGGCCGCGGCATCTGACGATGCCTCGCCATGACGAACGAATATGCAAAGCCGACAATCAAAATCATAATTCTGTGAAAGCCAAACTCGAATACTGCCTGCGCTGGCTCCGCGAAGGGGCCGTGCGGGTCGTGCGGTCGTACCCGGTCGAAACGCTCCTGGCGCTCTACGCCTGCATCCGGTGCCTGCTCACCTACGAACTCGATTGGAGCGAGGAGAGATTGTTCAATGGTCTCGCCCTCGTGCCGTTGTTCTTCGCCTTGGCGCTCGCCGTCAACAACCTGGCGGGGCGCGGCCCGTGGCGGAAAGTCTATTGGGCCGTGTGGACGCCGATCGTGCCGCTGACGCTCTGGAGCGGGCTCGGGGCGTGGGTCGAAAGCGCTCCTTTCCGCATTTCGCTCGGCATACTGGCGCCGCTGCTGTTGCTGTTGAGCCTGCGGGCCGTGCGCAACGACCGGTTCGTCAACGGCGCGCTCGTCTGGCTGCGCTCGGGTGCGCTGGCCCTGCTGTTCGCCAATGTCGCGCTGGGGCTGTTCTATGCGATACTCTATTCGGCGACCTATATCTTCGGCCTCGACGGAGCGTGGATCGAACACGTCGCGGTGTGGGCCGTGACGATCTGCGAGACGCTGGCCGTGCCGCTGCTGTTCCTGATGATGGCCGACCGCTGGCGGGACGCCGAACTGCGCGGCAGCCGCATCCTCGAAATGCTGCTGAACTACATCGTGACCCCCGCGCTGCTGATCTACGCCGCAATCCTCTACCTCTACATGGCCAAAATCCTCGTCACGTGGACGCTGCCCGAGGGCGGCGTGGCCTATCTGGTCTTCGGGTTCACGATGACGGCGCTGGCCGTGAAGGCGCTGGGGCGGCTGCTTGAAAAACGGATTTACGACTGGTTTTTCGACCGTTTCAGCCTTGTGTCGCTGCCCGTGCTGACGCTGTTCTGGATCGGCGTGGTGCGCCGCACGAACGAATACGGCCTGACCGAACCGCGCGTCTACCTCGTGGTGTGCGGCGGTCTGATGACCCTCTGCGTGCTGTTGTTCCTTTCGCAGCGTACGGGCCGTTACCTGTGGGTGTGTCTTGCGGCATGGGTGAGCTTCGCCGCGCTGGCTTACGTTCCCTTCCTCGAGCCGGAGCGTATCGCCGTGCAGTCGCAGACGCAGCGCGCGGAGCGGGTGGCGGAGCGGCTCGGACGCCTCGGCGGGGACGGACGGCTGCTGCTGACGCCGATGCCGCTGGCCGATACCGTTTATAAGAAGGAGTACCGGAAACTCTACGAGTCGCTCGACTATATCCGCCGCGACAGCGCGGCTTTCGCCCGTTTCGGCGTGAAGGACCTCGACGATCTGGCCGCGATTTTCCCCGAAGCGATGCGCGATTACGTGAGGTGGGGCTATGATTGGAGTCGTGTCGATACGTGTGTCGATACCAATATTATTGAACTGGAGGCGCCCGTTAATGTCCGGTTCGAAGTAAATGCGGAATATCCGCATTATTATACGAATCTCCGGAACTGGTACAGCGATGATAGCTATAATATCAGGAACGATACGCTTTGTCTGTATTTGGGGGAAGAGGGTGCCGTGTACCGGATTCCCTGTCGGGACTTGCTGGAACGCCAGCTGGAAAGGAGTGGATTCGATCCGGCCGAAGCGTGCGAGCCTGCGCCGGAGCAGTTGCTGCGGCTGTTGGATTACCGCGATGACCGTTGCCGGATTCTGTTCGAAAATATTAAGTTGGAACGTACGGATTCTGCCGTTGTAATACAGGGAATGGCGATCAATGCTGTGCTGATGCGATGACCTCCCTCTATGTGCATCCCCGGCTGGGCGAGGTGACCCTCTCGCAGACCGTGCGCGCCCGCCGCATTTCGATTTCGGTGCGCGCCACGGGCGCCGTGCGGCTTTCGTTCCCCTGCGGGGTGCCGCAAAAACGGGCTTTGGATTTTCTGGAGCAAAAAGCGGAATGGATCGGGGCGGCGCGCGAACGGCTCGCCCGCAAGCGGGCATCCCTGCCTCCGCAGTTGCCGCCCGAGGAGCGGAAAGCCCGCATCGAGGAGCTGCGCCGTGCGGCGAAAGCCGACCTGCCGGGCCGCATCGGGCGGCTGTCGGAGGCGACGGGCCTGAAGTGCGAAAAGCTTTCGATCCGCGCCGCGCGCACGAAGTGGGGGAATTGCT
>ENA-UEQR01002079-UEQR01002079.1-human-gut-metagenome-genome-assembly--contig:-NODE-2079-length-10583-cov-6.105559_pt1 | contig 10583 bp, 9 predicted proteins | sample MGYA00242944_ERZ507941 | MGnify/ENA primary metagenome ERZ507941 (study PRJEB26167, sample SAMN06115398) | human gut metagenome | host: Homo sapiens | place: China:Chongqing | collected 2016-06-23...
TGTGCTGGCCAGGCATCTCGGCAGAGCTCAGCACAACATCGTTTTTCCCCCACCAGAAGTACACAGGCGGATAGTCTGCGTCTACCATATTACACAGGTTTGCCCAGTAGTAACGCCAGCCGCAGGTGCCAATGTCATACAGAATGTGGTAAAGCGGCTTCATCACTGTCAGGTCCACCACCGGGTAACCCAACAGCAGTGCACCGGGTCTTTCCACCTGATAGGAGCCATAGCCCCGTTCCTTGTTTGCAAAGATTCCTGCGATCTGTCCGCCAGAGGAATAGCCCACCAGCGCATAATTTTCCGGCTGTACGCCGAACTGCCCGGCATGGGCCGTGATAAACTTTACCGCATTGGCAAGATCCTGAATGGGCGCATTGTCGCCCATGTCGATCCAGGTGCGGTACCGCAGCACGAACACGGTGTAGCCCTGTTCATGCAGCTGGTAGGCCGCAGAGCCGCCCTCTTCCATCTCGGAGGTCATGGTGCTGCCATTGCCGGGCACCACCAGTGCATATTTGCCACCCGGCTCCTTGCCCGGGAAATAATACAGCTGCACACACCCCAGTGAAGAGTTTGCCGCGATCTCTTCCGGGCTGTACACCTGCCAGGTCACCTGTACCCCATTGCGGGTATTTTCCGCCACCAGATTCATGGCCGCCACGCTGTCATCCACCAGCTCCGGGCGCATGTACTGTTCCAGCGTTTTGTTCTTCCAGTATTCGTTGCCAAGGCCGCTCAGCTCACGGCAGTAAGTATAGTAGCCAGACGACTTGATGGCCGGGTCATCCCGCAGCTGCTGCAGGGTGGTCTGCCGGGTGAACGCCGCCGAATTTTGTGCTGCCCATACGGGCAGGCTCAGGCAGGCCAGCTGTGCCAGGCACACCGCCCCGCACAGCAGTTTCTGTTTCCATTGCATGATCGCTTTCTCCTCCTTATCCCGCCAGGCCGGACCTGGACCGGGATCTGATAAATTTATTGTATCACATCCGCGTATATTGTCAAAACAATTCTGCGTCCCCCGGCCGGGGGAAATCTGTCCTCTCAGGGGGAGCTTTTTCCTACGGAAGGATGCGTTTGCATTCTTCACGGTATGAGGAAAACGTCATCAAAACAGCGCATTAAGCTCGCCCTTCGGGAGAGCTGGCGCGGAGCGCCTGAGAGGGTTTATTTCTCGTTCTCCTGCTCCACAGTGGCACTCTCGTCCACCTCATCCAGCTCCACAGCACTGGCTTCGGCATCGGTGCGGGTCACATCCGGGGCGACCACGCCGTCACCGTTCAGGTCTTCGCCGGTCAGGGACTCCAGCATGGACTGGGTCTCCGGGTGCAGCTTGGTAAAGCGGCGCACGGCCAGCACCGTGTACAGGGCGCTGAGCAGGTTGATGGCCCCCTCCACGATGAGGATGATGCCAATGGCCATCACCAGCTTTTCCATGGCACCGAAGGGGTTGATGACCAGCACCACGCCCAGCACCACGCTGAGCACCGGCAGGAACAGGAACCCTTTCCAGCTGTCGTAGCCGCAGCGGCGCAGATCCAGCGCATTCTGCACCCGGCCAATGGCGTCAAAGATGACGAACAGGCCGAACACGATGGGCAGGATGCTCACCACGATGTCGCTGCGGATGATGAGGAAAGCCCCCAGCGCCAGACACACGATGCCGGAGACCAGGGTAAGCTGGCTCTGGAACACCCCGCGCTCCACCGCAAAGTAGCGAACCAGCTGCACCGCTGCGCAGGCCAGCACCACGCCGCCCAGCGCATAGCACACGATGTTGAGGGCCGTACCGGGCTTCATGACCAGAAAAACGCCCAGACCCAGATACAGCAGACTCATGAGGACCAGATTCCACTTCAGCTTTTTTACCATAGAGTTCACGTTCCTTTCAGGTTATACGGCCACGTCCTGCTTTTCGGAGAGCGGGACGATGACGGTACGGTTGATGCGGGCCATGAAAACGAGGCTCAGCGCAAGGCTGGCCACCTCCGCGATGATGAAGGCCCACCAGACCATGTTCACCTCGCCGGTGCGGCTCAGCAGCCATGCAGCGGGGATGAGCACCACCAGCTGACGGCAGATGGAGACGGTCAGGCTGAACACGCCGTTGCCCAGCGCCTGGAACACCGAGCTCAGCACGATGCCGGCACCCGCCAGCAGGAAGTGGGGGCAGATGATGCGCAGCGCCGGGACGCCGATGGCCAGCATGGCGTCGCTGGCAGCGAAGAGTCTCAGCAGCTTATCCGGCAGGAACTGGAAGATGCAGAAGCCCACCAGCATGATGCCTTCGGCATAGCACACCGCCAGCTTGATGGTCTTTTTCACGCGGTCCGGTCTGCGGGCACCGTAGTTGTAGCTGATGATGGGCACCATGCCGTTGTTCAGGCCGAAAATGGGCATGAACACGAAGCTCTGCAGCTTGAAGTAGACGCCAAACACCGCCACCGCCGTAGCCGAGAAGGCCATGAGGATCAGGTTCATGCCAAAGGTCATCAGGCTGCCCACGCACTGCATGGCGATGCTGGGCAGACCCACCGTGTAGATGCGGCCAATGGCCTTGGCACTGGGCCGGAAGCCTTTGAAGCTGATCTGAATATCCGGGTTTTTGTTCAGGTTGAAGAACAGGGTCATGCCTGCGCCACAGAACTGGCCGATGACCGTTGCCACAGCTGCACCGGTGGTGCCGGACAGCGCCTGCCCGCAGTAGCCAAAGATGAAGATGGGGTCCAGAATGATGTTCACCACTGCACCCACCAGCTGACTGATCATGCTCAGGTAGGTGCGGCCGGTAGCGGCCAGCAGCTTTTCGCCCATGGTCTGGGTGAAAAGGCCCAGACTGAAGATGCAGCACACCGAAAGGTACTGGATGCCCTGCTGGGCAATGGCTGCATCACTGGTCTGCGCATAGAAATAGGGCTTCATGCAGGTAAGGCCGATGACCAGAAACACCACAAAGCTGCACAGTGAAAGAAAAATGCCGTTCTCTGCCGTAACGTTGGCACGGTGCTGGTTCTTTTCGCCCAGACTCTTGGACAGCAGGGCGTTGACGCCCACGCCGGTGCCCACGCCCACGGCGATCATCACGTTCTGCAGCGAGAACGCCAGCGAGACGGCGGTGAGGGCGCTTTCGCTCACATGGGACACGAACACCGAGTCCACCACGTTGTAAAGTGCCTGCACCAGCATGGAGATCATCATGGGCACGCTCAGCTTGACCAGCAGAGGGTTGATCTCCATGGTGCCCATGATATTTTCCCGCGCGGCGGGAGAGGTTTGGGATTGCTTTGTTTCCACGTTTGCTCCTTTTTTGACATTGGGATTCAGGGGATATGGCAAGGCAACTACCGAACAACTCCTTCCGTCATCGCTGCGCGATGCCACCTCCCTCAATGAGGGAGGCATTGGCAAAATCAGAAACTCCATCATACTGCCAAAGGCTCCCTCTCCGAGGGAGCTGGCACGGCGGGAGCCGTGACTGAAGGAGTAAAACCGTCGCCGTTGCCCGAAACGTGGGCAGGGCGCTTGCACACCCTACCCACGAATCATCGTTGTTTTATTTTTGAAGCGCCCCAGCGGTCAGCCGAGGACTTTCTCCTTGGCGGCGGCTGCGTCCAGGATCATCTTCACGCAGGTCTCGCGGCCGAGAGCTGCGTTGATGGCCAGATCATAGTTGTGGGCATCGCCCCAGCGGTTCTGGGTGTAGTAGTTGTAGTAGGCAGAGCGGTTGCGGTCGGTCTTTTCCACCTCTTCCTTGATGCCCTTTTCGTCCTTGGCCTTGACCAGCGGGTTGGTCTTTGCGTATTCCAGCCGCCATTCCTTGGGTGCATACACGAACACGCGCAGCACATCCTTGCGCTCGCGCAGCACGTAGTCGCCGCAGCGGCCCAGGATCACGCAGGGGCCTTCCTCGGCCAGCTGCTTGATGATGCGGCTCTGAAGAATGAACACCTGATCGCCCAGCGGCAGCTCATTGCCCATGGTGTACAGGCTGTACAGCAGGCTGTGGGTATGCCGCTTTTCACTGGCAGCAACAGCTTCTTCCGAAAGGCCGGAATGCTTTGCTGCCATGGTGATCAGCTCTTTGTCGTAAAGCTTGATGCCCAGTGCATTTGCCACATCTTCTGCGATGTAGCGGCCGCCCGTGCAGTATTCACGTCCCAAAGTGATGATCGTCTTTGCCATAATGTGTTCCTCCTGTGTGTATGATTTCGCTCAGGTGCTGCCGGTCACTTCTCCGGCTTTGCCTGTGCTTGGGAAGCCGGTCGTGCTGTATCCGGTGCGGGCTTCGGCTTGGGCAGCCGCACCTCCGCCACCCGCATGGTGCCGGTCTGGTCCACAGCGTACACGCTGCAGCGTCCGCCCTCGGCCATCTGCGCTGCCGGAAAGCGGATGCCGCCGTCCCGGGTGCGCTCCATGCAGTGGAAATTGCGGTGGGCGGTGGTGGCGTGGGCCACACCGTCGTGCAGAGCGTAGGCCGTCCAGCCGGAAAAATCCTCCGGCAGCGGGTCGGCCTCACCGTGCTGTTCAAAGAAATAAACGCCCTCTTCCTTGCCGGGGACAAGCTCACAGCGCAGCCGCCGAGGGCGGTTGGCTGCAATGTCGCGGGGCTTTGCGCGCAGGGCAATGGCCCGCCCGGTAAAGTAGCGCATAAAATCCACCAGCGCCATGGTGGTGCCCACCGAGCCATCGGAATCTGCCGCAGGGTCGTTGAGCTGCACCAGATCCACCATCCGGGCCTCGTCATGATCGAAGCCCCGCAGGCCCATCCAGACCCGCACCGGGTCCCGCTGGCCCCGCACGCGCCGTTCCACCTGCACCGCCACACAGCAGCCGTCGTGGATCTGGGCGCGCAGGTCGGCAAGGTCCATCCATGCCTGCCAGCAGGGGTAGCCGCAGCAGCCCGCCGCAGCCGCCGCAAATGCGGCATTGCCGGTGGTCCTGTCGGCCATGTCCTCCATCACGTAGGCCACTTCCTCGGGCAGGATATCCTCGCCCCAGCAGTTCATCAGGGCCGCCATGACCAGCGGCAGGTCCATGGTGCGGCCAAAGCTGGGGTCGTGGGCGGAAAGGCAGTATTCCGGCAGATAGAGCTGTCGGTTCAGCGGGTGGCCGCTGTGCTTTTCCCACGCCAGCGGCCGCACCGCAGCGGCCAGCAGCCGCACCTGCGGCGAAACCTTGTCGTCGTTTGTGGAAAGGTTCACCTGCAGCTGCACGCCGGTGCCGCCGCCGGGCGTTGCCACGGTCACGGTATCGCCCATGAGGAAGATCATGCCGTCGTCGCTCTGGGAGGTGCAGCTGCAGCGGGGATAACCCGGTGCCCACTTGCCAAAGCTCATCCAGCCGGTCCATCGGCTGCCGGCATAGACCCGGCAGCGCACCTCCACCATGGTGTTGTGGGGCGCAAAGGCGTTCCAGCTGACATTCAGGTTGCAGAACGGCGGCATGGCAAACTCCGGCGTGGTGTAGCTGCCATACTGCAGGCAGCGGCCCGCCACACTGTCCAGCACCAGCGCACCGCCGTCCAGCGCCACATTGTCCAGCTGCCCGCGGGAGAAGGTCTCGGTGCCCTGCAGGACCAGATTATTCCGTTGTTCCATGGGACACATCTCCCTTCTTAAAATTCACGCTGTTCGGTCGATCCCGGAAAGCGCTTTGAGAAGCTTCCCGGCAGAAGATCATTTTTCGGTGTCGTCCTCGCCGGAAGCATAGTCCTCTTTCAGGGCTGCTTCCAGCTCGGCATCCTTCATTTTGCGGATGCTCTCCTCGATGTGGAATACCTTTTCGATGTCGCCGTAGATGATCTGGCAGGACACCTCGGTGACGAACCAGAAGCCGAAAATGAGCATCAGCAGCAGGCCCAGCGGCATGCACAGGATCACCACGCCCCAGAACAGGATCTGCACGATGGCAGCCGCCAATGCGTGGGGCAGGAAGGCGATCATGCAGTTGAGGCTGTTTTTCATCGTCAGGCTGAAGGGCTGATCCAGCAGCACCACCTGCGGCCACATGTAGGCGAACAGCATCTGGAAGATGAGCAGGTTCAGCACCGTGGCCACCCACAGCGGCACGCCCACATTGGTGCCCTGCGCCAGCATGCTGAAGCAGAAATACACAAGGAAGATCTGCATCGTGACCACGACGCAGTAGAAGATGCCCGGCGCAATACTGGCCTTGAAGTTGCGCTTGAAGGCGCGGCGGTAGGTCACCCACCAGTAACCGGCCTCATCGCGCAGGGCGCGCAGCACGGTATCGTACATACCGGCCAGCGCAGGCCCGGCCAGAATGCCGCCCACCACCGCACTTGCCAGCATGACAGGCAGGCTGTTTGCCAGAAAGCCGATGTACACCAGACAAATCACCGGCAGAAAGCCGATGCAGGCCAGCAGGTTTGCAAGGAACATGCCGTTCATATCACGGCCCACAAGCTCAAAAAAGCGGCCTATGCCAGTCTTTCGGGGGGCGTCTTTTTCCACGCCCTTGCCGGCTTTGAAGTCGTTTGCAGAAGGAAATAAACCCATATTCTATGGTACCTTTCTCTTTCTCCCATTGGTCCAGCAAAGGTGTTTCACACAGAAAGTGCCATTGTGCTGGCTTTACAACTATAAATATACCCGCATTTTGTCAATTTTGCAAGACCGCAGATCCTCCGATTTGTAAAAAAAGTGTTATTTCTCCCCTTTTTACAAAAAGTGTGATACAATGACAATGGCATATTTTGCCGAAGGGAGGAAAACACAATGAGTATTTTTCGCACGATTGCGATGTTTATCTACTTATTTGGTTATATGATCGTCCATTATGGCGTGCTGCGCCGGGCGGAACGCGCTCTGGCTGCAGGCGACACGCAGCTGGTGGAAGAGCTTGTCAACAAGCATATCCCGCACTGGAGCCGGGGCATTTTAAAGGTGACCGGCGTTTCCCTGAGCGTGGAGGGCCTTGAGAATATCCCCAAGGACACCCCCTGTGTGTTTGTGGGCAACCACCGCAGCTACTACGACATCCCGCTTTTGCTGGCCAGTCTGGATAAGCCCCACGGCATCCTTGCCAAGGAAGAGCTGGAAAAAATCCCGCTTCTGAACCGCTGGATGAAGCTGCTGGGCTGCGTGTTCGTGAAGCGCGACGACCTGCGGGCATCCGTGCGTGCCCTGAACGATGCCACTGCCATTGTGGAGAGCGGCAAGAGCTTCGTCATTTTCCCGGAGGGCACCCGCTACAAGGGAGAAGAGGGCGGTGCCGGTGAGTTCAAGGCCGGTGCATTCCGCATTGCCGTCAAGACCGGCGTGCCGGTGGTGCCGGTAGCCCTGACCGGTGCCCGTGCCCTGTTTGAGGGCAACGGCAACCTGTGCCATCCGGGCAGCGTGCATATCAAGGTGCTGCCGCCCATCCGGACTGCAGGCATGAGCAAGGCCGAGCAGAAGCAGCTGCCGGACGCTGTGCGTCAGGCCATTCTGGCACAGCTGTAAATCAGAACTTGGAGGAAACTGCCCCATGGCAAGCTACCGTTACGAACGCGATATCGACCCCAAAGACCTCCAGCCCCGCAAACAGCGCCAGTACACCCGCAAGGAACGCTGGGCCAACTGGTGGGATTATAACCTCAAGTGGGTCATCATCATCGGCATCATCGTGGTGTTCTTTGGCTACAACTTCATCGGGCAGTACTTTTTTACCGTCCATGCAGATTACAACGTAGCGGTGGTGGCCCCCCACTACCTGCCGGAAGCCACCCAGACCGCCCTGCAGGACGCCCTTGCCGCCTACGGTGAGGACCGGAACGGCGATGGCAAGGTGGTGGTAAAGCTGAACCTCTACACCATGGACTTTGGCAACGAGGACTCGGACGCCTACCTTGACATGGCCGGCACCACCAAGCTTTCCACCGACATTCAGGGCGCGCTGAGCTCCATCTTCATCCTGTACGACCCCGCAGGCTTCCAGAAGACCACCGGGACCCTGCGCTACCTTGACGGCAGCCTGCCGCAGTCCGACGCAGACAGTGACTGGTGGAACATGGTCTACCGCTGGACCGACTGCCCGGTGCTGACCGGCCTTGATCTGGGCGATTACGCCTCCGATGCCGTGCAGAGCGAAAGCGGCTCCAGTCAGGAGCTGCTCAGCCAGTACTACATCGGCATCCGCGGTGCATGGAACAAGGACACCGCCGACCTGCTGGCTGGCGGCGAGGCGCTCTGGAGTGCCCTGACCGCCGGGGCTGTTTCCACCGCCGGGGCCGAGGGGTGAGCCATGCGGTTCCGGATAACGCGCGGCGGGCCCGCCGCACAGCTCCGCTTTGACCGGACGGCAAAACCGGTGGTAAAGCCACAGCCGGAAAAGCCGGTCTCCCTTGCGCAGGCGCTGGACAATCCCTACGGGAGATATTACGGCAAAGCAAGGAGCCGGGAAGAGCTTTTGGCAAAGCGGCACGATTGAAAATGGCCGCCGCGTTCGCTTTGACCATAATTAGCGGAAATTTTATTTTTTATTCGCGTTTGTCGCGGCCTGCGGAACTTGTCGGGCCCAAGTCCCTTCCCGTGAAAATGGGTTTCAGGAAAGTCCGCAGACTTTCCTGAAACCCGAAATTTAAAATCTTTTTTCCGCTGAAGATGCGCAGAGCAGCGCGGAGCGCATTCAAAATCGTCCCTCTCACGTATTTCCATCTTCCTGCATAGGATGGTGCACAACGCAGCGGGAGGGAAGAAAGGCATGGAGACAAAGCGGTTTGCGATCGTGGGCACCGATGCCCGGCAGGCGGCGGCAGGCCGGGCGCTGGAACGGGCGGGCTGTGCGGTGAGCGGGGCCGAACAGGTGGCGCGGGCAGACTGCATCCTGCTGCCGCTCCCGCTGGACGAGAGCCGCACCCCGCTGGCAGAGCTGCTGCGTGCCGCAAAGCCCGGCGCGGTGGCGCTGGGCGGCAGGCTCTCGGCGCAGGCAAAGACCATCGCGCAGGAAGCGGGCGTGGAGCTGGTGGATTACTACGCGCGGCCGGAGCTGGCCATCTACAATGCCATCCCCACGGCGGAAGGGTGCATCGGCATCCTGCTGCGGGAGAGCACCCGCACCCTGTGGGGCGCAAACATCCTGCTGCTGGGCTTTGGCCCGGTGGGGCAGGCGCTGGGGGTACGGCTGGCAGCGCTGGGAGCAGATGTGACCGTCTGCGCCCGGCGTCCGGAACAGCGTGCTCTGGCCGAGAGCCTTGGCCTGCGCGGTGCAGAGCTGGCCCGGCTGGGCGCTCTGGCCCCGGCCTTTGACCGGGTGGTGAACACGATCCCTGCACCGGTGCTGACAGAGCCGGTGCTGACGGCCCTGCGGCCCGGAAGCCTGATCGTGGATCTGGCCTCGAAGCCCGGCGGAACGGATTTTGCGGCAGCGCAGCGGCTGGGCCTCCGTGCCATCCATGCACTGAGCCTGCCGGCGGTCTGCGCGCCGGAAACAGCGGGCGAAGCGGTGGCACGCACGGTGCTGGCCATTTTGCGGGAGCGGGAGGAATGCACATGACCACACAGAAAAGGGGAAGCGCCGCATTTGCAGTGTGCGGCAGCTTCTGCACGCTGGAAACGGCATTGGAAGCAGCGCGGATGCTGACGCTGCAGGGCTGGGATCTGCTGCCCATCATGAGTTTTGCGGCCGGGCAGGACACCCGCTTTGGCACCGGAACATTCTGGAAGGAACGGCTGGAGACCCTTACCGGGCACCCAGTGCTGGATACCCTGCAGGCCGTGGAACCGCTGGGCCCCAGACAGATGGCACAGGCGCTGGTCATTGCGCCCTGCACCGGGGCCACGCTGGCAAGGCTGGCGGCGGGCCTTTCCGATACGCCGGTGACGCTGGCGGCAAAGAGCCTGCTGCGGGTGGGGTGCCCGGTGCTGGTGGGCATTTCCACCAACGATGGGCTGGGGGCGTCGGGGGAGAACATTGCCCGGCTTTTCCAGCGCAAGCATTACTATTTTGTGCCTTACGGGCAGGATGACCCCATTGCCAAGCCCAGCAGCCTGAAGGCGGACTTTGCCCGTCTGCCCGCTGCACTGGACGCTGCGCTGGCCGGGCGGCAGCTGCAGCCCGTTCTGCTGCAAAACAACGTCTGAATGGCTTTTCAGCCGGGACAAAATGTGGTATACTGAATTTGATGCTTTGCCGGTGCGGTACGGCGGGGCAGAATAAGCTTCGATGGAGAAAACCAGATGAAAAAACTGACCGCAGCGCTGTGTGCTGTGCTGCTTGTGTTCTGTATGTTCGTGCCGGGGGCTGCGGCGGCTGGCCCTGCCCTTGGTGCCACCCGCGCTTACTGCATCATCGATGCAGACACCGGCCTTGTGCTGGCACAGCAGAATATGAACGAAGAGCTGCACCCGGCGTCCATCACCAAGGTGATGACGCTGGGTCTTGCCTGTGAAAAGGCGCAGGGAAACTGGGAGGATACAAAGCTGACCGTGAGCCACGAGGATGTGTACTCGCTGGCAGGCACCGATTCCAGCCACATCGCCCTGCTTGAAGGCGAAGAGGTCCCCCTGACGGATGCGCTGTATGCCACCCAGATGGCCAGCGCCAACGACGGCGCGAACCTGCTGGCCGAATATGTGGGAGAG
>ENA-UEQR01002080-UEQR01002080.1-human-gut-metagenome-genome-assembly--contig:-NODE-2080-length-10582-cov-5.166302_pt1 | contig 10582 bp, 4 predicted proteins | sample MGYA00242944_ERZ507941 | MGnify/ENA primary metagenome ERZ507941 (study PRJEB26167, sample SAMN06115398) | human gut metagenome | host: Homo sapiens | place: China:Chongqing | collected 2016-06-23...
CGCTTTCCCCGCGGCTGGAACCTCCGCTGGCCCGAACTCTACGCCCACCTGACGACCTACCGTCGGAAGTTCCGCGCCAACCGATGGCACGACGCGGCGGATGTCGTGACGGGCATCGTCGAGCGCGAGGCCGCCGGCCGGGGGCAGAAACGGGTCCGCGGCATCCGGTTTTTGTGAGCGGACAATGTGAAGTCTGCGTTAAATATGTTCCCGCGCGGAACCAAACGCTCCGATTTTCCGTACCTTGTACCCCGTCACGTCACTTATTCTTTTAAGTAAACAGCATGAAATCATTGAAAATCGGAAATTTATGCGCCTCCATGCCCATCGTTCAGGGCGGTATGGGCGTAGGCGTCTCCCTTGCGGGCCTGGCATCGGCCGTGGCCAATCAGGGCGGTGTCGGCGTCATCTCGTCGGCCGGTCTCGGGGCGATCTATAACAACTATTCGAAGGACTATCGCGCCGCCTCGATCTGGGGGCTGAAGGAGGAGCTTCGCAAGGCCCGCGAAGCGACGAAGGGCATCATCGGCGTCAACGTCATGGTCGCCATGTCCAACTTCGCCGACATGGTGAAGACCGCCATCGCCGAGAAGGCCGACATCATCTTTTCGGGTGCGGGGCTTCCGTTGAACCTGCCGTCGTTCCTCACGGAAGACGCCAAGACCAAACTGGCTCCGATCGTTTCGTCGGCGCGCGCCGCGAAGGTACTGTGCCAGAAATGGTTCTCGGAATATAAGTACATCCCCGACGCCATCGTGGTCGAGGGTCCCAAGGCGGGCGGCCACCTGGGTTACAAGGCCGACCAGATCGCCGACGAGCACTATTCGCTCGAAGCCATCGTTCCGCAGATCGTGGCCGAGGTCCGTGCCTTCGAGGCCGAGCACAACTGCCGCATTCCGGTGATCGCCGGCGGCGGCATCTATACGGGCGAGGACATCTACCGCATCATGGAGCTGGGCGCCGCGGGCGTCCAGATGGGCACGCGCTTCGTCACGACCGAGGAGTGCGACGCCGATCCGGCCTTCAAGCAGAGCTACATCGAGGCGCACGAGGAGGACATCGAGATCATCCAAAGCCCCGTCGGCATGCCGGGTCGGGCCATTCGCAACTCGTTCCTCGACCGCGTGAAGGAGGGCCTGAAGGTCCCCAAGGCGTGCCCGTTCGACTGCATCAAGACGTGCGACGTGACGCACAGCCCCTACTGCATCATGCTGGCCCTCTATAACGCTTTCAAGGGCAAGCTCCGCAACGGCTACGCCTTCTGCGGCTCGAACGCCTGGCGTGCCGAGAAGATTCAGTCGGTCCGGGAGCTGATGACATCGCTCCGCACCGAGTACGACAGCTTCGCCGCGAAATGCGAAGGCTTCTCGCTCCGGGAAAAACTCTTCGGCGCGAAGTGATCCGCCGCCTCCCAATAAAGACAAACCCCTCCCGGCCATTTGGCCGGGAGGGGTTTGTCTTTGCCGGATGTCGTGCGTCATTTCGCCGCGGCGTAGACGAGTTTGAGTTTGGCGAGCTGCGCGTTTTTCTTGTTGGTGATCTCGATGCGGTAACGCAGGTTCTCCCGGGCGTCGATCAGTGTGTAGGACCATGTGCCGTCGTCGCCGTAATCGAGCGTATACTGCGGTTCCGAATCGTCGGCGCCGAACAGGTCGAGGCTGACGTCGTTCTGCTGGCTCGTGGGCAGGTAGTGAACCTCCGAAAGAACTTTGCCGGCGATGGCCGGGAATTCGACGTATGCGCCTAATTTGCTGAAAAACAGTCCTTGGGCCGGATCCGGAATGGAGGGGCTGAACTGTTTGTTGTCGAGCCAGTATAATTTGCCGCCCTCGTCCGGATCGACGAAAATGGCAAATGTGTAGCCGCCGATCGTGTACTCATGGCGCCCGGTCGTGAAGTTATCCGTCGAATAGGGCGGCAACTCGGGGGTGGCGACCGAAGCTCCCAGCGTAAAATCGGCCACCAGGGTTACCTCGGACGGCAGCACCGGGGTGATTTCGTCCTGGCTGACGCTGACGGTTTTCACTCCGTCGACGCTCGTGGCCGCGATCTCGATGCTGCCCAGCTGCTTCACATAGCCGTCCCAGTTGCCCGCGGCGGCGGTTACGCGGACGGTAGCGTCACCCGTGCCCTCGGTCTTGTCGAGCGTGAAGCCTTCGCCCGAGGGGACGGCCTTCCACGCGGCGGTCGTAGTGATGGTGAAGGTTTCGGACTCCCCGGCCTCGCCGCCCAGTACGAGGTCGTCTGTGCTGACGGTCAGCGTCGCGGTGTTCTTGTCGTTGCTGTCGTTGCAGGCGGTTGGGCCGGTGACGGCGAAAACTGACAGCAGCAGCCCCGAAAGGACCCGCATGAATCTGGATGTTTGCATAAATTATTTTTTTTGTGAGTGAGTAGCTTACAACTCCTCGAGCCGCGCCACGGGCGAGACGTCGAGCGACGAGAAGTCGCCCCGCAGGTAGCGGTAGTAGCCCGCCATGGCGATCATCGCCGCGTTGTCGGTCGTGAACTTGAACTCCGGAAGGAACGTTCGCCAGCCGCGCCGGCGGCCCGCTTCGGCGATGCCGTCGCGCAGGCCCGAGTTGGCCGAGACGCCGCCCGCGATGGCGATGTCGCGGATGCCCGTCTCCTTCGAGGCGCGGATGAGTTTGTCGAGCAGAATCTCGACGATGGTCCCTTGCAGCGAGGCGCAGAGGTCGGCCTTGTGCGTCTCGATGAAGTCGGGGTCTGCGGCCACGGCGTCGCGCAGCGTGTAGAGGAACGAGGTTTTCAGGCCCGAGAACGAATAGTCGTAGCCCTCGACGCGGGGATGCGCGAAGCGGAATGCCTTCGGATCGCCCTCCTTGGCCAGACGGTCGATCACCGGACCGCCCGGGTAGGGCAGCCCCATCACCTTGGCGCACTTGTCGAAGGCCTCGCCTGCGGCGTCGTCGATCGTCGTGCCGATGATCTCCATTTCGAGCGGGGAGTCCACGCGCACGATCTGCGTGTGGCCGCCGCTCACCAGAAGACACAGGAACGGAAAGTCCGGATGGGGCAGCGTGCGGTCCCGAAGGTCGATGAAGTGCGAGAGGATGTGCCCCTGAAGGTGGTTGACCTCGACCATCGGGATGTTGCGGGCGATCGAAAGCCCCTTGGTGAACGACACGCCCACGAGCAGCGATCCGACCAGCCCCGGGCCGCGCGTGAAGGCGATGGCGTCGATCCGGTCGGCGGCGACGCCCGCCTCCTTGAGCGCCGTGTCCACGACGGGGATGATGTTCTGCTGGTGGGCCCGCGAGGCCAGTTCGGGGATCACGCCGCCGTATTTGACGTGAACCGCCTGCGAGGCGATGACGTTCGACAGCAGGACGTTGTTGCGGAGCACGGCGGCAGAGGTGTCGTCACACGAGGATTCGATGCCGAGAATTGTAATATCCATCCGGAATTATAATTGTTTTTTAACTATTTTCGCTAAATTTGCAGGTTATATAGGAGTCCTGATGCGCAAAGGTATAAAAATATTGGGAAAGGTGTTCTCGGCGGCGGTTTTGTTGCTGATAATTGTTCCCGTGGCGCTCTCGCTGCTGCTCGACATTCCCGCCGTGCAGAACTACGCGGTGCACAGGGCCGCGTGCTTCGTCTCGCGCAAGCTGGAGACCACCGTGTCGATCGACCGCGTGGACATCGGCATCTTCTCGAAGGTCAGGGTCAAGGGCTTCTATGTCGAGGACTACCAGCGCGACACGCTGCTTTACGTCGGGAAGCTCGACGCCTTCATTACGAGTTTCGGCATCTTCGGCGGCGGGCTGGAGCTGAGCCGCGGCGAGATCGCCGACGCGAGGCTTTACCTGCGGCAGACGCCCGGCGGGGAGATGAACATCAAACAGATCGTCGACCGCATTTCCGACCCCGACAAACCCAAGAAGGGCAATTTCCGCCTCTCGCTGAAGAAGGCCTCGATCGAGAACATGGACCTCTGCCTCGAACGGCTCGACCATCGCGATCCGGAGCACGGCATCGACTTCTCGCACATGCACCTCTACGGCATCACGGCCCGCGTGGACGATTTCACGATCGACGGGCAGGCCATTTACACCTCCATTGCGGCCTTTTCGGCCCGCGAACGCAGCGGCTTCGTGCTGAACCACCTGGCCGGGCGGTTCTACATGACGCAGGGCTGTCTGGGCTTCGAGAACGCCTCGATCATCACGCCGCGTTCGAACGTCAACTTTCCGTTCGTCTCGCTGGCGGGCGACTCGTGGGCGCAGTACAAGGATTTCATCGGCGAGGTGCGCATCGACGCCTCGATGCGCAATACGACCGTTTCGACCGACGACATCGCCTTTTTCGCCCCGAAGCTGCGCGACTGGCATGTGGATTTCACCGACGTAAACGTCGAGGTCGCCGGCGTGGTGTCCGATTTCACGGGCCGGATCAGGAGCATGCAGATCGGCGAGGGGACGACGCTCGTGGCCGACGCCTCGGTGAAGGGGCTTCCCGACATCCGGAAGACCCGTTTCGACCTGTCGGTTCCCCGCCTGCGCTCCACGGCCCGGGCCGTGGACGAGCTGGCCCTCGGCATCGCGGGCCGCAAACTCTCGGACAAGCTGGTCGGCGTGCTGGGCAATTCCGGGCAGATCGACCTCAATGCCCGTTTCCGGGGACTGCTCTCGTCGTTCGACATGCAGCTGGGCGCCGCGACGGGCGTGGGCAACGTCTCCTGCAACCTGAAAATGGCCCCGGTCAAAGGGGGGTTGAGCAGCGTGCGGGGCGATGTCGAGACGCGCAACCTGCGTCTGGGCGAGCTGCTCGACCGCCGCGATCTGCTGGGCAACGCCACCCTCACGGCCTATGTCGACGGCGTGATCGGCAGGGGCGTGGCCGACGCCAACGTCGTGGGCAACGTCACGCAGCTGGGATTCAACGGCTATGTCTACGACTCGCTGCGGCTCGACGGCCGCCTGCGCAACCGCGAGTTCGACGGACGCATCACGGCCCGCGATCCCAACCTCGACTTCGACTTCTTCGGCACGGTCGACCTGAACGACTCCGTGCCGCGCTACGACTTCACGATGGACCTGCGGCACGCCGATCTGGCCCGGCTGCACGTCAACCGCCGCGACTCGGTGTCGCAGCTCTCGGGCCGCATCGTCGCTGCCGCCGGAGGGCGTTCGCTCGACGATCTGAACGGCCGCATTCAGGTGACCGACGCCCGCTACCGCTACAACGACAAGGAGATCGCGGCCGCCAGCATGACCGTCACGGGCGAGAACTCCGAGCGGAGCAAGTTCGTGGAACTGCGCTCGGACTTCGCCGACGTCACGTTCCGGTCGAAAACCAGCTACCGCACCGTCTTCGAATACCTGCGCCGGAGCGCGTGGAAATACCTGCCGATGCTGGGCGGCGAAAAGTGGGAGGAGACGCCTTCGGAACGCAAGGCCGCCGTGGCCAACGACTTCTCGCTGCTGTCGGTCAACATCCGCAATTTCAACCCCGTGGCCGACGCCGTGTCGACGGGACTTCAGATCGCCGACGGCTCGTCGCTGCAACTGTTGTTCAATCCGGCCAGCGACCAGTTGTCGCTCAAGGCAGCGTCGGAGTACATCGAGCGCCGGCGCATGCTCGCCACGCGCCTTTCGGTCAACGCCTCGAACCGCGGCGACTCGCTGGCGGTCTACGCCTCGGCCGAGGATCTCTATGCAGGGGTGCTGCACCTTCCGCGCCTCTCGCTGACGGGCGGCGCGCGGCAGAACCGCGTGCAGCTCTCGGCAGGCTTCGACGACACCCTGCGCCGCGTCTCGGGACTCGTCGGGTTCCGCGCCGCGGTGGCCGACGAGCACGGACCCAACGGCCGCGTCGTCGATTTGCGGATTCTTCCCTCGCACATCACCCGCGGCGACAAGACGTGGCAGATTTTCGCCCGCAAAATCCTGCTCGACACCGCGCAGGTCGTGATCGACAAGTTCTACGTGATGAACCGCGAGCAGGAGCTGCTGCTCGACGGCGTCGCCTCGCGCAGCCGCGAGGATTCGGTGACGCTCTCGCTGCATAATTTCGACCTGGCGCCCTTCGCGCAGGTCGCCGAGCGCATGGGCTATTACATCGAGGGGCGCACGAACGGTTCGGCGGCGATGAAGTCGGTGCTGCGCGGCGGCGAGATCACGGCCGACATCCTGCTCGACAGCGTGGAGGTCAACGACATTCCCGCGCCGCCGATGCGCCTCGCCTCGCGCTGGGACTTCGCCCGCAGCCGCGCCGGAGTGACGGTCTCCGACCGTATCAGGCGCGACACGCTGATCCGCGGTTTCTACGCTCCCGACCGCAACCGCTATTTCGCCCGGCTGGACGTCGACAGTCTCGACATGGCGCTGCTGGACCCGATCCTCGCGGGTGTCGTCTCCTCGACCGAGGGCATGGCCTCGGCCGGCCTCACGTTGCAGGGCCAGGGCCGCAAGGCCGATCTCGAAGGCGAAATCCGGGTCGCGGGGCTGAAAACCACGGTCGATTTCACGCAGGTGACCTACTCGATGCCCGAGGCCGTGCTGAACGTGAAGAACAACCGGTTCCGGGCTTCGAACGTTCCGATTTTCGACCCCCGGGGCAACCGGGGGCGGTTCGATTTCGACATGAGCCTCCAGCACCTTTCGAATATCTCCTACGACGTGCGCGTGGCCCCGCAGCAGATGCTGGTGCTCGACACCGACTCCGACGACAACGACATGTTCTACGGCAGGGTCTTCGCCACGGGCGCGGCCCGCATCTCGGGCGACAAGGGGGCGGTGAACATGGATATAACGGCCTCGACCGACGGCAACTCCTCGTTCGTGATGCCGCTGTCGAGCAAGTCGAACATTTCGAACGCCGATTTCGTGGTCTTCGAGCAGCCCGAGCAGGCCGATACGCTCGACGACGTGGCGCGCAAGAAACTCTCCTTCGAGCGCAAGCACCGCCAGAAATCCGACGCCGGGAGCCAGATGAAGATCACCCTCGCGCTCGACGTGCGGCCCGACGCCGAAGTCGAACTCGAAGTGGCGGGCAACACGGTCAAGGGGCGCGGCGCGGGCGCGCTGAACCTCCAGATCAACCCCAAGGCCAATATTTTCGAGATCTACGGCGACTATACGATCGCGGAGGGCAGTTTCATGCTGTTGCTCCAGCAGATCATCAACAAACGCTTCACCATCGAGAGCGGTTCGTCGATCCAGTGGACCGGGTCGCCGATGAACGCGATGCTCGACATCGACGCCGTGTACAAGGTCAAGGCGTCGCTGCAACCCCTCCTGCAGGGCACGGCCGACCTCGGGGGCGACCGTTCGGTTCCCGTGGAGTGCGTCATTCACCTCGGCGAGCGGCTTTCGAACCCCACGATCACCTTCGACGTGCGGGTTCCCGGCTCCGATCCCGAGACGCAGAGCCTGATCGCTAATGCTCTCGCGACCCCCGAGACGGTCGACACGCAGTTCCTCTACCTGCTGCTGTTCAACAGCTTCATGTCCGAGAACTCGTCGCAGGCCTCGTCGAACATCGGCAGCTCGGTGTCGGCGGCCACGGGACTGGAGTTCGTGTCGAACATGGTCAGCAACTGGCTTTCGTCGTCCGACTACAACGTGGTGATCCGCTACCGGCCCAAATCGGAACTGACGAGCGACGAGGTCGATTTCGGGCTGTCGAAGAGCCTGATCAACAACCGCCTGTTCGTCGAGGTCGAGGGCAACTACCTGATCGACAACAAGCAGGCCGTGAACAGTTCGATGTCCAACTTCATGGGCGAGGCCTACATCACCTACCTGATCGACCGGGCCGGGACGCTCAAGCTGAAAGCCTTCACGCAGACCATCGACCGCTTCGACGAGAACCAGGGTTTGCAGGAGACCGGCATCGGCGTCTACTTCAAGGAGGATTTCGACAACCTGCGCGACCTGCGGCAGCGGATCAAGGAGCGTTTTACGAACAAGAAGCGCAAGGCGCGGCGCATCGCCCGCCGTACGGCCCGCGCGGCCGAAAAGGCGGCCGAAGATGCGGACCGGAGCCGTCTGCGCGAACCGGCGGATACGCTTTCGCCGTTCGGATACGTTAAAGAGGAAGAGGATGAATAGAAGGTGAACTTTGCGGTTAAGCGAGAGCAGAGACTGCTTGAAAAGTGAAAGATGTCCCTGCGGTGATTGAATCCGACTTGATGCCGGAGCCGTGAAACAACGACCCGACTAAAAGCGCGGGCGGAGGGGCCGGGGCGCGTGCGCCCCCGCGAATAGTCGCCCGGAGCCAGCGTTAGCCGGTTCGTCGCAGGCAAAGGCATCCGTCGGGGAGTTTTTGGTACTTTTTGCGGAAAAAAGTACATGAAATCCCGCGGCCGCAGGCCGCAAAAACTACCTCTTGCAAATCACGTTGAAATCGCAGAACTTGCAGGTGTCGGCGTCCTCGCACTGGCGGAAGGGCACCGAGGGATCGTAGAGTTCCGCCAGCGTTTGGCGCACCAACTCCTCGAACCGTTCGGCATAAAGCGTGTAACGTCCGCCGCGGACGCCCGTTTCCCGGTCGTCGAGCGTCGGCAGGTAGTCGGGACGGTTCATCGCCCGCACGTAGTAGAGCGTGGGTTCGGCGTCGACGCCCCGCGTACGGTAGAGCATCATGGCGTAGAGCAAGGTCTGGAGGATGTTCGAAAGCCGCTGTTTGCCTTCGCCGCGGAAAAGGCTCTCCACCCCGGCGAACTCCAGGTGCGGCGCCCCGGTCTTGTAATCGACCACACGCAGCGTTCCGTCGTCCAGCGCGTCGATGCGGTCGGCGATGCCCGCGAACTTCATGCAAAGGGGGCGACCCGCCGCCGTGAAATCGAATCCGTATGCCACTTCCTGCTCCAGCCCCGTGACCGTGAAGCCGTCGTGCGCCGCATCGTAGGGCATCACCCCGCCCCGCAGATAGCGTGTAACGATGTCTTTGACCAGCAGCAGGTTGCCCGTATAGTCGTCGGTCGTGGCCGCGGGGTCCTGCAAATAATTCTCGTTGATCGCCGCCTCGACCGCCGCGGCGATCTCACCCGTGCGGATCATCGCCCGCAGGGTCTCGCCGGGGTGCGCCTCGCCCACGATCCGGGCATAGAGTTTCTGCACCGCGGCGTGAAGGATCGTGCCGAACATCGGGGCGTCGACCTCCTCGGCGATCTCGTCGTCGGCCTGGAGACGCGCCACGGAGTGAAAATAGAACCGCAGGGGACAGGCCACATAGCGGAAGAAAGCCGTCGGCGAGAGCGTGGCCTTCGATTCTGGGTCGGTGAAGCGTCCGAGACGCTGCATGATCCCCTCGTCCTTGGCCACCTCGATCGGATCGGTCTCGGCGAGGTTGACATCCACACCCACCTCGACCTTCCGGACGGGAAATCCGCTCTCGTAGTCGAGCTGGTAGATGTAGCGGCTCGGTTCGCCCGTCGATTTGTCGTCGGCGTGCGAGCAGTAGAGCATCCACACCCGCCGGGCGCGCTGCACGAGGCGGTAGAAATAGTAGGCGTAAACCCCCTCGTGGTGCTCGGGCGTGGGCAGTCCGTAGGCCGCCCGCAGGTTGTAGGGCACGAACGACGCCTGCGCCATGTGGTTGCCCGGGAAGTTGTCGTCGTTCATCGAGAGCAGGACGACGTTTTCGAAATCGAGGTTGCGGGTTTCGAGGATGCCCATGACCTGCACCCCTTCGAGCGGCTCGCCCTCGTAGGGAATGCGCAGGGTTTGCAGGTGGCGGCGCAGGAGCGACGCATAGACCTCCGGAGTCAGTTCTATGTCGCATTCATCCAGCGAATTGCGCAGTTTGGTGAGCTCCTCGGCGATCACGGCCAGAAACTCCACCCGCTGCCGGGCGTCGTCCCCCTCGTAGGGCATCCGGGCCACGGCGGCCGTGACCCTCAGCAGCCAGTCCGAAAGTTCGGGCCACGCGGCGGCGGGTGAAAAGATCATCCGCAGCAGGTCGTTGCGTCCCAGCCATGCGGCGTCGACCGAAATGCGCCGTTCGCGCACGATCTCGTCCTGCATGGCGCGGGTCTCGCGGGCATCGCTGTCCGCGACGTAGGGGTGCGCGAGAATGCCCACGGCGTCGGCATGGTAGAACGTGCATCCTGCGCCCTTCGTGCGGCGGTGGGCCTGCAACTCCACGAGGCGTTCGACGAAGGTGTAGGCCAGGCTGGCCCGCAGCGGATAGCCCATCGTGACGTTGACCTTCCCGATCTCGGGCGGCAGGGCGTAGAGCAGCGGCAGGAGCAGGTTTTCATCGGTCAGCACCACGGCGGTGCGCTTGTCCAGCGGCCCCCGTGCGGCCAGTTCCCGCAGGATTGCGGCGGCGTGCTTGCACTGCACGGCGTTCGACACGGCGGCCACGGCGGTCAGCTCCTTCGGACGCTCCATGTTGTCGTGCGACACGTCCCCGCGCGGCGGGAACTGCACGACGTTCTCGCGCACGAACATCCCGGCCTCCTGCTCGGGGCGGTCTTTATAATAGGAGTCGTAATCCCAGTAGAAATCGGTCTCGGCAGCCGTCGAGAGGAAGCGGAAAAGCTGTTTCTCGCACTCCGACAGGGCGTTGAATCCCGCCACGACATATTGCCGCGCCTCGGAAAAGGCATACC
>ENA-UEQR01002081-UEQR01002081.1-human-gut-metagenome-genome-assembly--contig:-NODE-2081-length-10582-cov-4.312137_pt1 | contig 10582 bp, 13 predicted proteins | sample MGYA00242944_ERZ507941 | MGnify/ENA primary metagenome ERZ507941 (study PRJEB26167, sample SAMN06115398) | human gut metagenome | host: Homo sapiens | place: China:Chongqing | collected 2016-06-23...
TCCATCGCTGTGCTGACGCTGGACAGTGAGCCGGTCAACCAGGACACCGGCAAGCAGAAGATCTTCACGACGCTGGCTATCCGGCTGGTGCTGGACCGCGCCGCCACGACGCAGGAGGCCGTTGACCTGCTGGACAGCTATGATATGTTTGCGACCTCCGGGCGGGACTACCACTTCTTTGTCGTTGATGCAAGCGGCGATGCCCGCGTGCTGGAATATGACCCGGAGCAGGAGGGCCGCCCGGTCCATGCGCAGGCACCGCATATAGGTGTTGATGGGCTGGCCGTAGACCGATTTGAAGCACTCTTTCAAGGCCGTGGTCGGGATGGAAAAGCGCCGGGACAGCTCAGTGATGGTGTAGTGACGCTCCAGATCCCCGGTCAGCAGGCGGTGAATCGCTTTCATTTTCTCCACCTGCGTCTTGTAGAAGTAGGGCTTCTCCGACTCCGCGGGCAGTTCCAGGGCATCCAGATAGAGGAGCAGTTCCAGCGTCTTGATGCGGAAATAGGGGAGCTTGATCTGTTCCGGTACGGCATAGAGCTCCTGGAAGATATGATCCAGCGAAGGGGCCCCGTGGAGTACCTTGGGGTGGGGGCCGGAGCAGTATTTGTCTCGGAGGCGGTACAGGTCCACCGGAAAGTCCCGCACCCATTCGGCCAGGGCCTGGGCTGCCCGAGGCAGCTCCAGCCCCACCGTGATCCCGTGATAGTGGGAAAGTGGAAAGACAAAGTGCCCCCGGTGCTCCAGCCGCCGGTCCAGCTTCAGGTCCCCCGCTTCCACATAGGAATAAGCATCCGGTCCCGCCGGGTACTCCATCCGTCCCTGGCGGCAATAGTCGATGCACAGCAGATCTCCGGTAATGGTCAGGTCGGAGTCGTAATCCTCCATGTGGAAGTCGTTATACATCAAAGTGATCCCGGGTTACAGGTCGTACTGGGTCATGGTCCCATCCCCGGTGCCGCCCATCAGCTGAAAGACCCGGCAATGATCATTTTCCACCACCACTTTTGGAAAGCCATTTCCCGCTATCATCTGCTCCAGCATAGTTCCCCTCCTTACAGATGCAGGACCCGGTCACAAGCCTGCTGCAAAAACTCCTGGTCATGTGTTACCACCAGCACGATGCGGCCCTGTCGGGCCAGATCCCGGATCACGCCGGACACCTCCACCATCCGGGCATAATCCAGGCCGCTGGTGGGCTCGTCAAAAATCAGCACCGGCTTTTCCGACAGCAGGCTCACCGCGAGCCCGATAAAAAACGGCAGCAGCACCGGCAGCAGCAGCGCGCCGAACGCCCACGCGCCGAGCGCACAGCCCAGCGCGATCAGAACGGTCTTCCAGATTTTGCGGCTTTTCATGCTTCGAAATTCCTCCTGTGCTTTTCTGCTTGCAATTTGCGGGTATGTGGTGTATATTGAAGTCTGAGTATAGACACTTGCTTTTCCAACACGGACAATTGTGAGGTGAACGCTATGGAACATAGCCCGAAGTATTATATCGTGGAGGCCGCCGCCCTGCCGGAGATCTTCCAGAAGGTCGCCGAGGCCAAGCGGATGCTCGAAACCGGCGAGACGGACAAGGTCAACGTGGCCGCGCAGGCTGTCGGCATCAGCCGCAGCGCGTTTTATAAGTACCGCGACGCCATCGCGCCGTTTCAGAACCTGATGGCCGGCCGCATCATCACGTTTCAGATCATGCTCAAGGACAAGGCCGGTATCCTGTCCGAGATATTAACTATTTTTGCCAATTGCGGCGCGAATATACTGACCATCAACCAGTCCATCCCCACCGGGGGCCGCGCCATGGTGACCATTTCGGCGGAGACGAGCAATCTCAACTGCAACATCGAAGCGCTGACCCAGCAAATCGCAGAAAGGACGGGCGTAGTCAAGGCAGACTGCGTCGCAGGATAAGCATATGCACGGATTTGAATATTTCGTACCGACTGAGATCGTGTTCGGCGCAGGCAGCACGGAGAAGCTGCCGGAGCTGCTGAAAAAACGCGGACTTTCGCGCGTGCTGGTCGTCTACGGCGGCTCGAGCGCGAAGAAAAGCGGATTGCTTGACCGCGTGTTCCGGCTTCTGGACGAGGCGGGCGTTCAATATCGCGCGCTCGGCGGCGTGCAGCCGAACCCGCGCGCGGCGCTGGCCCGCGAGGGCGTGCAGCTGGCGCTGGAATCGGGTGCGGAGCTGATTCTGGCGGTCGGCGGCGGCAGCGTCATCGACACCTGCAAGGCCATCGCCCACGGCGCGGCCAACCCCGGCACAGATATCTGGGAGTTCTGGAAGCGCCGCGCGCCGCTGACAAAATCCATGCCCGTCGGCGTTGTGCTGACCATCCCGGCAGCCGGCAGCGAGACGAGCGACTCCGCCGTTCTGACCAACGCGGAGGCAGGCGAAAAGCGCGGCCTCAACACCCCGTTCAACCGCCCGGCCTTCGCCATTCTCGACCCCCTGCTCGCCGCGACGCTCCCGGTGCATCAGGTCGCGTGCGGCGTGAGCGACATTCTCATGCACACGCTCGACCGGTATTTTAACCCCGTCACCGATAACGCTCTGACGGATGAGCTGGCCGAGGCGCTGCTGCGCGTCGTGCTGGAATACGGCCCCGCCGCTGTGCGTGACGCGCATGACGAAACGGCCATGAGCGAGATCATGTGGGCAGGCTCCCTGTCGCACAACGGCCTGACCGGCCTCGGCGGCAGGAAGGACTTCGCCACGCACCAGCTCGGCCACGCGCTGAGCGAAAAATTTGACGTGTACCACGGCGACAGTCTGACCGCCGTATGGTCAAGCTGGGCGCGGTCCGTCACGGATGCAGATCCGGCGCGCTTCGCCCGCTTCGCACGGAACGTCTGGCACGTGGAGGAGGCGGACGACACCGCCGCCGCGCTTGCCGGCATCGCAAAGCAGGAGGCATTCTTCCAGTCCATCGGCATGCCCGTGCGTCTGAGTGAGCTTTCCTGCGGCAAGCAGGACGAGGCGGGTCTTGCCGACCTTGCCAGCCGGTGCAGCTACGGAAAAACACGCACGATCGGCACGTTCCGCGTGCTGGACTATGAAAGCATTCTTGCGATCTACCGCAGGGCCAACGAAGCGTGAGGGGGGCTGGCATGAAAAAGCTTGCCATTCTCGGCCCCGGCGTCGTCGGCGGGAGCTGCGCGGAGATCTTGCTGCGGGACGCAGATCTGCTCGAACGGAACGCGGGCGAACAGCTGGAGCTTTCGTATGTGCTGGCGCGCCGCGCGCTGCCGGACAGGCCGTATAAAGACAAGGTCGTCACGGATTTTTCTGTGATCGAGCGCGACGCGAACGTGTTTCTCGTCATAGAAACCATCGGCGGCTGCGGCGCAGCGCTTGAGTATGTCCGCCGCGCGCTTGCCGCAGGCAAGCACGTCGTAACGGCCAACAAGCAGCTCATCGCCGAGCACGGCGCGGAGCTGCTGGCGCTTGCGAAGGCGAATGGCGTGAGCCTTCTGTTTGAGGCCTCCGTCGGCGGCGGCATTCCGGTGCTGCATCCGCTGAGCCAGTGCCTCGGCGCGAATGAAATTTATGAAGTGCGCGGCATTCTGAACGGCACAACGAATTTCATCCTCACGCAGATGCTCGAATACGGGCAGAGCTACGAAGCGGCGCTCCGCGACGCGCAGACGCGCGGCTACGCCGAGCAGGACCCGACCGCCGACGTTGAGGGCATCGACGCCGGCCGCAAGGTCTGCATTCTGGCCGATATGATGTTCGGTAAAAACGTCGACCCGTCCCGCGTCCGCATGACAGGCATTTCCGCCATCACGGCGGAGGACGCCGCGTTTGCAGAGGCAGCCGGGATGAAGCTTCGCCTGCTTGGCCGGGCCGTCCGGCAGGGGCAGGCGCTCACCGTCTTCGTCTCGCCGCATTTCATCGCGGGCACGCAGCCGCTGGCCCCCGTCTCCGGCGTTCTGAACGCCGTCGAGGTGCTGGGCAGCAGCGTCGGCGCGGTCATGTTCTCCGGCCCCGGCGCAGGCGGCCCGGCGACGGCCAGCGCCGTTCTGGCAGACGTCATTGACATCGTCCGCAATCCCGGCCGCAGCCAGCCCGTCAGCTGGCCGGCAGAGCCCGCCGCGCTCTGTGACCCGGAGGAATTCGAATCCCCGTTCTTCTTCCGCACAAGACTTTCCAAAGAAGCCTGCGAGCAGGCGCTCGGCCCCGTCCGCTGGCTGCCCGACGCAGGCGCGTTCCACGGTGGCTTTACGCAGAAAACCACCCGAAGGGCGCTGCGTGCCTCCGGCCTCGTGCTGGACGCAGTCTGGCCCTTGTTGGCATAAAAACGTTCTGAATCCGCTCTCCCCTGTCATACATCTATGGCAGGGGGGATTTTTTATGAAACGCAAATGGTGGACCGTCTGTTTTCTGAGCATTCTCGCCGGTTCTGCGCTCCATTTTCTTTATGACCTGTGGCCGAACCCGCTGACGGCGGTGTTCGCGCCGGTCAACGAAAGCGTCTGGGAGCATCTGAAGCTGCTATACTGGCCGTTTCTTGCCGCCGCGTTCGTGCTGACGAAGGACGAAGCGGACGGCCGAAAAAGCTGGTGCGGTCTGCTGGCGGGACTTCTGGGCGCGCCGCTGCTTCTTCTGGGCGCGTATTACACACTCTTGTCCGGCTTCACGCTGCACGGACTGCCGCTCGACCTTATTTTGTACGCGCTTGCAATGGCCGGCGGCTTTGCGCTGGCATGGCATTTGCAGAGGGCCCGCCTTCCCGCATGGCTGTGCGGCGTGCTGGTGATCACGGCGGGTATTTACGGCGCTGCGCTGGCGCTGTTTTCCTTTGCGCCGCCGGAGCTGCCCATTTTTCTGCCGCCGGTCTGAAATTTTCTGCATTTTTGTGTTGACAACCGCGTTTTTCTCCTGTATAATAGCCCGGAGAAAACAAAGAAGGAGCGGCGAGCACCGCAACTCACCTCCAGCTGTCTGCGAAGAGGTTCATAATTTCCTCCGCCTTGTGCGGAAGTCTGGATTTTATGTGCGGGTGCTTTGCAGCATCCGCACTTTGCATTTGGAGGTGCTTTACAATCGGTAAATTAGAACATCAGATCAACGAGGAGATCCGCGACAAGGAGCTTCGCGTGATCGGAGCTGACGGCAGCCAGCTTGGTATTATGACCTCGTCCGACGCTCTGGCGCTTGCCGAGGAAAAGGACCTTGACCTTGTCAAGATCGCGCCGAACGCTGTTCCGCCGGTCTGCAAGATCATGGATTACGGCAAATTCCGCTTCGAACAGCTGAAAAAGGAAAAGGAAGCCAAGAAGAACCAGAAGGTCGTGGAGATCAAGGAGATCCGTATGTCTCCCAGCATCGACACCAACGACTTCAATACCAAGGTCAAAAGCGCAGTCAAGTTCCTGAACGATGGCAACCGAGTCAAAGTCACCGTACGTTTCCGCGGCCGTGAAATGGCGCATACGTCGCTCGGGCAGGAGCTTCTTGCGAAGTTCGGCGCCGATTGCAGCGAGATCGCCACGATCGCCAAGGACGCCAAACTCGAAGGACGCAATATGTCCATGTTCCTGAGTCCCAAGAATTCCAAATAAACTACAATCGCAATCACACGGAAGGAGAACCACTATGCCTAAGCTGAAGTCCCATAGCGGCGCCAAGAAAAGATTCAACCTCACCAAGAACGGCAAGGTCAAAAGAGCGCACGCATTCAAGAGCCATATCCTCACCAAGAAGACCACCAAGCGTACCCGCAACCTGCGCAAGAACGGCTACGCCGACGTGACTGTGGAAGATATCGTGAAGAAGATGATCCCTTACAAATAATCGGTAAGGGTTGACGACACATAGGAGGATAATATAATGGCAAGAGTAAAAGGCGCAATGATGACGCGCAAAAGAAGAAATAAGACCCTGAAGCTCGCGAAGTCCTACTGGGGCTCCAAGTCCCGTCACTTTAAGATGGCCAAGCAGGCCGTTGCAAAGTCCGGCGTTTATTCGTATGTCAGCCGCAAGCTGAAGAAGAGAGATTTCCGTCAGCTGTGGATCGCCCGTATTTCCGCGGCCGTCGCTCCCTACGGCATCAACTACAGCCGTTTCATCTACGGCCTCAAGAAGTCCGGCATCGAGATGAACCGCAAGGCTCTGAGCGAGCTGGCCATCGCCGATCCCGAGGCATTCAAGGTCCTCGTTGAGACCGCCAAGAAGGCTCTGTAAGAAAATTTCACGGCCGCCATATGTGTATGGCGGCCGTTTTCTATTAAAAAGGAGAAAAATATGTCCTGGAAAGCAGTTCTGTTTGATATGGACGGCGTCCTCATCGACTCGGAGGAATACATGGCCAAGACCGGCGTGCGGGCGCTCAAAAAGTACGGCATCGAGGCGAAAGAGAGTGACTTCGCCGAGTTCGTCGGCTGCGGAGAAAACCGCTATGTCGGCGGCGTGGCAGAAAAATACGGCGTGCCGTACCGCACGGAGATGAAGGACTACCTCTATGCGTGCTACGGCGAGCACGTGAAGGAGGAAGCCAATATCCCCGACGGCGTTCTGGACGTGCTGCACACGCTGCGCGCGCGGGGCTACCGTCTGGCCGTCTGCTCGTCGGCAGACCGCGTGAAGGTTCTCATGAACCTGTCCGCCATCGGCGCGGAGGAATCCCTGTTCGACCAGCTTGTGACCGGCACCGACATCAAAAATCCCAAGCCGGACCCCGAAATTTATCTGACAGGCGCGGCCAGTCTCGGCCTTGCGCCGTCCGAATGCATCGTCGTTGAGGACGCGCCCAGCGGCATCCGTGCGGCCCATGCTGCCGGGATCGAGGCCATCGGCCTTGCGACCAGCTTCCCGGCGGACTATCTGCGCGAGCAGGCACAGCCGGAGTATCTGCTGCCGGATCTCAAGTCGATTCTGACGCTGCTGTGAGTCCCATGCCGGAATTTTTACCGATTTCCCGCGCCGATATGCAGCGGCGCGGCTGGGAGCAGTGCGATTTTGTCTACATCATCGGCGACGGCTATGTCGATCACCCGTCGTTCGGGCTGGCAATTATCAGCCGCATTCTGGAGAATGCGGGCTATCGCGTGGCAATGCTCTGTCTGCCGCCGTGGCAGGATGCTTCCGCGTTCAAGCAGTGCGGCAAGCCCCGGCGTGGCTTTCTGGTGTCCGCGGGCGTGATTGACAGCATGGTCAACCACTATACCGTCGCGAAAAAGCGCCGCCACGACGATGCCTACGCCCCCGGCGGCAAAGGCTTCATGCGCCCCGACCGCGCGACCATCGTCTACTGCAACCGAATCCGGCAGGCGTACCGCGATGTGCCGATTCTCATCGGCGGCGTGGAAGCAAGCCTTCGCCGTTTCTCCCACTATGACTACTGGGACGACAAGGTGCGCCACAGCATTCTGGTGGACTCCGGTGCGACGCTGCTGATGTACGGCATGGGCGAAACGAACATCATCGAATGCGCAAACTGGGTGGCGGACGGCATGAATCCGGCGGAACTGCCGAAAATGCGCGGCATCTGCTACATGAGCAAGACGCCTGACCCGACGTGCGTTCAGCTGCCAAGCCATCAGGAGGTCAGCACCGACAAGCGCAAGTACGCCGAGGCGTTCGTCATCCAGTACGACGAGCAGGACCCGATTCGCGGCAAGCGCATGTGTCAGCAGCAGGACACGGATCGGTATCTGATACAGAATCAGCCGTGCCTGCCGCTGAGCCGTGAAGCCCTCGACGCAGTGTACGACCTGCCCTACACGCGCACTTATCACCCGATGTACAAGGCGGAAGGCGGCATCCCAGCGCTGCAGGAGGTTGAATTTTCGATTGCCTCCACGCGCGGATGCTTCGGCTCGTGCAATTTCTGTGCCATCACGTTCCATCAGGGGCGCATCATTCAGAGCCGCAGCCCTGAAAGCATCCTCCGCGAAGGGAAGCTGCTGACACAGCTGCCGAATTTCAAGGGCTACATTCACGATGTCGGCGGCCCGACGGCGAATTTCCGCAAGCCTGCGTGTCCAAATCAGCTGAAAGTCGGCGCGTGCAAGCATCGGCAGTGTCTGTTCCCGCAGCCGTGCAAGAACTTGCAGGTTGATCACGAGGAATTTCTGTCCATCCTCAAGCAGCTCCGCGAACTGCCGAAGGTGAAGAAGGTGTTCGTCCGCAGCGGCCTGCGCTACGACTACATCATGTCCGACAAGAACCCGACGCGCTTCCTGCGCGAGTTCTGCAAATACAACGTGTCGGGGCAGCTGAAAGTCGCGCCGGAACATGTCTGCCCGTATGTACTTGACCGCATGGGCAAGCCGCGCCGCGAGCTGTACGACGCATTCGTCGCGCGGTATCAGCAGGTGAACGAGCAGTTGGGCTTGAAGCAGTACTTAATCCCCTACCTGATGAGCAGCCACCCCGGCAGCGACCTGAACGCCGCGATTGAGCTGGCATGTTACCTGCGCGACACGGGGTTCTACCCGGAGCAGGTGCAGGACTTCTATCCAACGCCCGGCACGCTTTCGACGTGCATGTTCTATACCGGGCTTGACCCGCGCACCATGCAGCCCGTTTTCGTCGCGCGGTCGCCGGAGGAAAAGGCGATGCAGCGCGCGCTGATGCAGTACAAGAATCCGCAGAATCAGCCGCTGGTGCGCAAGGCACTTCGGCTTGCGGGGCGCGAAGACCTGATTGGCTACGGCAAGCAATGCCTTGTGCCGCCGGAGCGCGATATGCGGGATGACCGCTATCCGACGCGTCCGGGCGACAATCCGGCACACGCGCGCAAGGCGACTCGCCACCCCGACAAGCGGCAGCAAAACAGCGAAAAGCCGCAGAACCGCCGTCAACGGAGAGGATACTAATTGCATAAGGAACGCCCTCGGATGCAGTCAAATTCGACTGTCCGAGGGCGGTTTTTTCAATTATTGCAACAGCCGCTGCGCCATGCTTTCTACGTCTTCCAGCGTCAGGAGCGTGACCGACCCGAACGGCGCGTTGAGCAGCACTTCAACCGCACGGCGGTAGCGCGTCAGCAAATCCACCAAAGCGGGCAAATCGCACGGCTGCTTGTCGTTTTTCGCCTGCATGAGCTGTGCCGCCAAATCGAAAAAGCAGTCACCCAGCAGGTGCAGGACGATGCCCGCCACGCCGCGAATCTCCGTGAACAGCGCGCCGCTCTGGACACCCTGCGCAATCGTTTGTTCCAGCAGTGGGTGGACGCGGTCGGACAGTGCGTCCAAGTACGTCAAAGCCATCGCGCGTCCTTCCGGCGAAGTGGCCATCGGCAGGAGCATCGCCGTGAACGCCGCGTCTTCATCGCGCATCGGCAGACACGCCGACAGCAGCAGATTCAGCCGCGCAAGGTCATCCGGCGCATCAGCCAATTGGGCTTCGGCACGTTCCGCCGATTCCTGCGCGTGCTGGTGACTGAGCAGCGTCATGATTTCTTCCTTGCTGGCGAAATGGTGGTAGATGCCGCCCTTGCTGACGCCCGCCGCACGGACGATTTCCTGCATACTGGCGGCTTCGTAGCCCTTTTGGCAGAAAAGCTGCTCTGCCGCCCGCAGAATCTCCCGCTTCGTTTCGTCACCCTTGCGCATGTGCTGTTTCCTCCCGTTACTCCGCGTTTTCGCGGTGCATGGAGCGCTCCGACGAAAAGCCGTTCGGATAGCGCCCATGCAGTTTGTTAAGATTCCCCTGCAAAATTTCGCTCAGCGGCACATTCAGCCCCTGCGCCGCCTCCGCTAAGTACCACGCGACGTCGCCAAGCTCCTTTTTCAGTTTCTCCTTATCCAGCGGATGCCCCTGAAAGCGGTGCTTTTTGAGCAAATCAATCGCTTCGCCGCTCTCGCCGCAAAGCCCCATCAGCGCGTTTTCCAGCACATCCTGCGGATTCAGCGCTGGATTAAGCAGGGACATGGCCTCCTGCTGATAATCATCGACATTCATTGCGCCTGCTCCTTCCGCTGCATGAGTTCCAGCCCCATTTTGCCCGTGATTTGCTCCGGCGTCAGCACCATCAGGCACAGGCGGCTGGCGAACTGTGTATATTCCACTTCGGCGGCGGATTCATCCGGATAGAAGCGCTTCGCCAGCGCAATGCACAGGTCATGCTTCTGCTTTTCGTCCGTCACGATGGCGATTCGCCCCTTGACGATGACGCTGCGGTACGCGGTCGTGTACTTCTCCGGAATCACGTCGTCCGCGTCAATCACGCAGAAGGACGCGCGGTTATCGCGGCGGATGCAGTCGATTTTCTGCCCTTCGAGCGCGCCGTGAAAGACAATCACGCCATCCACCAGCGCATAGGACAGCGGCACGCCGTACGGGAAGCCATCAAGGGAAGTCAGCGACAAAACACCGCTGGTCGCCCGGCGAAGCACCTGTTCGCATTCTTCTTGGCACAATGCCTGTTTGTTCCTGCGCATGGTCATGCCTCTTCCACTGCCTTTTTCAGCGGCGTGAGGTCGATGCCTTCCGCGTCATTGAGCACCTTCAGCAGGCTCCCCAGCATCTGCTGTACGCCGCCGGGCACGTCGCTTTCCACATTCAGCGGCAGCACGGGGTCATGCACGGACAGGCGGAGCAGGAACCAGCCGTTGTCCATGCCGCCGTC
>ENA-UEQR01002086-UEQR01002086.1-human-gut-metagenome-genome-assembly--contig:-NODE-2086-length-10554-cov-13.475136_pt1 | contig 10554 bp, 5 predicted proteins | sample MGYA00242944_ERZ507941 | MGnify/ENA primary metagenome ERZ507941 (study PRJEB26167, sample SAMN06115398) | human gut metagenome | host: Homo sapiens | place: China:Chongqing | collected 2016-06-23...
AGGACGACCTGCTGGAACTGCTGCAACGCGCCATCACCACGGACACCGTGCTGAAGGAACGGAAAATAGAACTGAAAAAATCCGATGCGAACATCATAGGCCATGTACTGGATAAGAAAACGAAAGAGCACCTTCCTTACATCACCATTGCACTGAAAGGAACAACGATAGGAACCGTGACCGACGCTACCGGACATTATTTTTTGAAGAATTTGCCGGAAGGTAACTTTATACTGGAGGTTAGCTCGGTCGGCTACAAGACCGTGACCCGCAACGTGACTCTGAAAAAAGGAAAGACACTGGAAGAGGATTTTGAAATAGAAGAGGACGCGATTGCTTTGGATGGGGTAGTGGTTTCCGCCAACCGCAGTGAAACGACGCGCCGTTTGGCTCCTACTTTGGTAAATGTCGTCGATCTGAAGCTATTTGAAACGACTAACTCTTCCACTTTATCGCAAGGGCTGAACTTTCAGCCCGGTGTACGTGTAGAGACAAACTGCCAGAATTGTGGTTTCCAGCAAGTCCGCATCAATGGACTGGACGGACCGTATACGCAGATTTTGATAGATTCCCGTCCCGTATTCAGTGCCCTTTCCGGAGTGTATGGCCTGGAACAGATTCCCGCCAGCATGATTGAACGCGTAGAAGTGATGCGTGGGGGAGGTTCCGCCTTGTTCGGCTCTTCGGCCATTGCAGGAACCATCAATATAATCACCAAAGAGCCTTTGCGCAATTCCGGCCAGCTGTCGCACACCCTTACTGCTTTAGGGGGCGGCTCCTCATTCGATAACAATACCTCCCTGAATGCTTCATTAGTGACGGACGATCATCGTGCCGGACTGTATATCTTTGGTCAGAACCGTCACCGGTCCGGATATGATTATGACGGAGACGGATTCACCGAACTACCTAAATTGAAGAATCAGACAGTGGGCTTCCGCTCTTATCTGAAAACAAGCACTTACTCCAAACTAACCTTCGAATATCACCACATGCAGGAATTCCGTCGGGGAGGGGATATGTTGGACCGTCCTCCTCACGAAGCCCATATTGCAGAGCAGTTGCAACATTCGATTGATGGTGGAAGTTTGAAGTTCGATTATTTCTCGCCAGATGAAAAGAACCGTCTAAGTATCTTTGCGTCAGCCGCCAATACAGATCGGGACAGTTATTACGGACCGGGTAACGATCCTCTGAAAGCCTATGGAAAAACAACGGATTTAACCGCTATGGGCGGCGCGCAGTATGTACATACGTTTGATAAGTGTTTTTTTATGCCTTCTGACCTCACGGCAGGACTTGAATATAACCGTGATCGTCTGAAAGATAATATGTGGGGATATGACCGCCACACGGATCAGACGGTAAATATTTACAGTGCTTTTCTGCAGAACGAGTGGAAGAACGACCGTTGGGGCATTCTGATCGGTGGTCGTCTGGATAAGCATAACATGGTAGATAATGTCATCTTTAGCCCCCGTGCCAACTTGCGTTTCAACCCGACACAGAATATAAACCTGCGTTTGAGCTATTCATCCGGATTCCGTGCTCCGCAGGCTTTTGATGAAGATATGCATATTGAAAATGTGGGCGGAACAGTGGCAATGATTGAGCGTGCGAAGAACTTGAAAGAAGAGAAATCCCAAAGTTTCAGTGCGTCCGCAGATATGTATCACCGTTTCGGAGTATTCCAGACGAATTTCTTGATCGAGGGCTTTTATACAAGACTGACAGATGTCTTCGTGTTGGGCGAACCTTATGACCGTGGCGATGGGATATTGGTAAAAACACGCAGTAACGGTCCCGGCGCGAAAGTGATGGGGCTAACGCTGGAGGGCAAAGTGGCTTATCTTTCCATCCTGCAAATACAAGCGGGACTCACTTTGCAACGCAGCCGATACGATGAACCTCATAAATGGCATGACGACGCACCGGCAGAAAAGAAAATTTTCCGTACTCCCGATACATATGGTTACTTCACAGCTACTTATACTCCCATCAAACCTTTATCCATTGCCCTGTCAGGAACTTATACCGGGAGAATGTTAGTGCAACGCATGGATATCACCGCCGAGAACGCCGAACTGGGCGCAATGCCCGAACGAAAGGCGGAAGCCATCCGTACACCCCGTTTCTTCGATTTGGGAGTGAAACTGGCTTATGACTTCAAGCTATACAAAACAGTCGATTTGCAACTAAACGGCGGAGTTCAGAACCTCTTTGAGTCTTATCAGAAGGACTTTGATAGAGGAGCTAATCGGGATTCCGGCTATATTTACGGGCCTTCTCTGCCGAGAAGTTTCTTTGCCGGAGTGAAGATTAGCTATTAGGTTGTTTCTATACGATTTTGCAGACTTGTCGAGTTTTACAGGGTGTAACTAGTCGGTTTCTCGTCAAGATTCATTAACTTTGTCGGGAAAATAAATGCTAAGCAATGGATATACCGGCTTTACACACACTAACAAACGGCATTATTATCGGAATATGTCTGTCTATATCTTTCGGTCTTGTCTGCTTCAAGCAGATGGCGCACGCCATTAATCCCAAATACAGGCGTGCATGCCATTTCTTCATCGCTGCTTCTCTCATTATCGCTGCCGGTCATTTGGCGGAGTTGCTGGTTGACGGGTTCGGCGTATACCGGTCGTTGGACTTATTCTCAATATTGGTGTTGGTGCTTGCTTCTTCGCAGGCGTTGATGTTCACGTTTATGTTGATATTGCTGTTCGACAGCAGATACGTCACTTTTGCCAATGTGATGAAGCATGCGGCGCCTTCGCTCGTTTTCATTCTGCTGTATGTGGTGAGTTGCTGCATTGAAGCGGACGTCTGTGTATATTCTTTGGCAGAATGGCGTGCGTGTGTCGTTCACAATCTCCCGTTGGCAGTGCGGACCTTGTTCGGTGTCACCTATACCGTACAACTGTTCGTTTACATCCGCCTCTTTTTCCGTAAAAAACGCCACTACATCACGCATTTAAAAGAATTGACCGGAGAGTGTATCTCCAAACTGGAACTCCGGTGGACGATGCGCGCTTTCCTTTATGCGTTGAGTATCGGCATTGGCGCATGGGTTTTACTTGTCTGTCCGGGACCGATACCCGAGTTTAGTTTCAGTTTCCTTATCGTGGTTTTCTATCCTGCTTTTGCATGGCTGTACACTAACTATCATTACACTTACGAGATGCTACGCCGTTTTATCGTCGAACAGGATGGGAAACTGCCCCAACCACCGCTCGAAGCCGATATGGGCGACCTCATCTGTTACCTGCAATCCGGCGATAGCAACCACTTGTTTGAAGAGCTCGAAGCCTATCTGCAGAAAGAACAACCGTACCTCGACTACAACTTCAAGCGTGACGACCTGATTAAAGCTCTTGGCACAAACGAGCGTAATCTCTCCGCCGCTGTGGGGCGTGCCACAGGACTGACCTTGCAAAATTATCTTCTCCGCCTGCGCATCCGTCATGCCATGGACTTGCTCCTGCTTCCGGACTACGCGAACCACACAATCGAAGACATTGCCGGAGCGTCGGGCTTCAAGGCAATGCGCACCTTCAACCGCAATTTCCGCGAATTGGTAAAAATGACTCCTACTGAGTTCCGCCAACAAAAGTCTGTACTTTAAAGGAGAAGGCGATACTCTTTTATCATCAAATGCTGTTGTTTCCATCAATGCATAGGTAGAAGTTTCTCCGAACAATGGAATTTCCGGCAATCCTGCAAGATTTGCAGGATTTTGGCTATACAATGCAGGATTTTGGCTATACCTTTTCGTTGTTGCATATTACTTTTGTCCGAAAAGAGAACACGATTTATTCACCCTTTTAGAAAGACAAAAGAAGTATGAAACAACTAAGAATCTTTTTCCTCTGCCTTATGGCAGCAACGTTGGCAACCGCCTGTGGCGACGACAACAATGACGACAACTCCGTGCCCGTAGAGAGCATCACCCTCAATCATGAGACTCTGACCCTGAAATCGGGAGCGACCGAAACGCTGGTTCCCACCATTGTCCCCGACCGGGTGACTGCCGAATCCGTAGTATGGAGCAGTGACAAAACTTCCGTAGCCACCGTAAGTAAAGACGGACTGGTGACCGCCGTAGCTGAAGGAACAGCCACCATCACCGCCACCGCACGCGAAAAGTCCGCCACCTGCCTTGTGACGGTCAGCAGCAACAAGACGCTTGTCACTACCGCAGCCGAACTGAAAACCGCTATTGAAACGGCAGACGGCACTGCGGATGCACCAACACAAATCATCCTCGGTAAAGATATTGAGATTGCTGCGGATGCAGAGCATTTTGCCTTTTCAATAGACGGCAAACACATTGCTATCGACGGCGGAAATAATCCTATCGGCAGCAGAAATTATAGTATTTCCCGTACCGCTAGCGACAAAAGCCTTTTTGAGCTTACAAACGGCGCTTCATTGAAGCTGACCCACCTCGACATTTATGGAAATGCTGATGCCCATTTAGCTGAAGTCGCCTGCATATTTGTTAGGGCGTCTTGCAAACTAACGCTGGGTAACGGCTTCGAACTATATTCCGGCGATGGGAATGATAATGACCAGCTAATTGGTATCTCTGTCGGTGATAATGCCACGCTCATTATGGAAGGCGATGCTGAAATCTCCAAAAGCATAAAGGGGCAGGAAGTGCTTGTTGCCCCTACAGGAATACTGCAACTGAAAGGCGGAAAAATAAAAGCAAGGGAGGAGGGAAACTATGGGAGTGAACGGAGCCTCTGTCTGCAAGCTGCGATTAATGGCAATCAAGTGACCATCCCCACCGTTACGGTTGAAAACGAACTTCCGGCGGATTCTGATTTTAAATTAGATCTATATGATTACGTGTTGAGTCGTTCCACTGTCCGGCCAGGAGCCGAAACCGTTGTTAAGGGAACCGACAGCTACACCTTGACTGACAGTGATCTTATGAAGTTCCATCTGATGACTAATACTACTGGGGGCATGACATATTATGACAGTCTTTTCGAACTTTATCTGGACGGTAATGCTATCAAGATGCGTGCGAAATGACAAGCAGCACAGAACGTAACCAATAAATAGATATTCACTTTCCTTAAAACAATCATTATCATGGCAACAAACGAAAAAATCACGCTCAATGTTGACCTTTACGACAACATCATGACCGAGCAAAAAGGCGACTACACCGGACGCGCACGCATCACAGGCAGTCTGCACAACAAAGAAATCGCAGCACGCATCATCAAGGAGCGTACCGAGTACCGGCAGGAGACCATCGAGAACATCCTCGACCTTGCCGACCAGAAGAAGGTGGAAGCCATCGCCGAAGGGAAGAGCGTGGTAGACGGTGTGGGACAGTACATCGTCACCGTACGCGGTTCGTTCCTCGGGGAGAACGCCCAGTTTGACGCCACGAAGCACTCGCTCGGTGTGTCCTACACACCGGGACAACTGCTGCGCGACCAGCTCAAAGCCGTAAAAGTAATCTGCAACGGGCTGGCACAGACGGGGCCGGTCATCAACTCCATCACCGACTCCGTGACGAAGAGTATCAGCCAGGTCATCACTTCCGGCGGTCCTGCCGTTATCAGCGGAAGCAACATTAAAATCCTCGGTGACGACCCTTCGGTAGGCATCTATCTCACCAAAGACGAAGAGGGAGCCGTCCCGTTGAAAGTGTCCGTCATCGTTCACAACGCACCGTCACAACTCACCATCATGCTACCTGCCATAGAAGCCGGAAAGCTCTATGCGCTAAGCATCACGACACAATATAGCGGAAGCAACAAGGCATTGAAAACGCCACGCTCTTACCGTTTCCCGATTCTGCTGGGTGACGAAAACGCGGGTGGCGGCGGTGGCGGCGGCGAAGCGCCCGACCCTGAAATCCCCGGAGGAGGTGAAGCCCCCGACCCGGCTGCATAAAGAAGCAGGTCACGAATGAGGACGGACAGTCCGGCTGCAGACAGCGCATCCGCCCTCATGGCAAACAAAAAAGGCGGCAGCCTTTCATAATTTACCCTTTTAAAGAAAACAGAAAGACGCATGAAACAACTAAGAATCTTTTTCCTCTGCCTTGTGGCAGCAACGTTGGTAACCGCCTGCGGCGGCGACGACAAAGACAACTCTACACCGGTAGAGAAAATCACCCTTGACAAGGACAAACTGACGTTTGTGGCTCAATGGAAGATGCGGCCATCCCATTTTCCCGAAGGTGGATTCACGGTGGTGAAAGGAGACGGATACACCTTAACCCAACTCGATCTTGAGAAAATCACCTCATTGGAAATGGACGTCACCGGTAGTTCTGTAACCTCTGAAAACTGCGAACTGGTACTGGATACAGCCGAAAATGCCATCAAGCTGCGTATCAAAGCAACAGCCTATTGAATACGTAAAACCGGAACGGCGGAAAGGGATGTGTGCCGCAGTAGGCTGGGGAGACGTGCCGCAGCAGGCTAGGGAAGCATGCCACAGCAGGCAAGGGGAGCATGCCACAACAAGTTAGGGAAACGCACCACAGCAAGCTGTGGCAATACACCCTAATTTCCCGGCTACGACAGCACAGAACACGCAAAAAGGCAGCAGTTACTCACAGACGAGAGCAACTGCTGCCTTTTTCATGTGTCACATCATATCCTTGTCTACTTCAAGCAAGTGGCGTACGCTGTTAATCTGTTTCGATTTCCCAGTCTCCAATCGTTCTCGTGGTACTGTCGAAGTTGATGCCGACCTTCACCACTTTCCGGTGGTCTGCCTCATAAGGAATCGCATACCCTTTGCTGTTAATTTGCGCCAAAGCCTCTTCTGCGGTGCCGTTCATTTTAAATTCAAGTACATAAATAGCATCCTGCATTTTGATAACCACGTCCGCCCGTCCGACAGCGCTTTTGACTTCGGTATCCACATATTGTCCCATCAAGCGGAACAGAAGATAGAATATAGTTTGATAATGTTTTTCCTCTTTATTGTTCAAGTCGTTCGGAATAGAGGCGAAGAAAGACCGGGTGCGTTCAAGGCAAGATTCAAGGTTCCCCTTCATTAAATCACGCACAAAGGACACTACATAAAAGTTGCTTTCGCGCGTAGGTTGGTAAAGATAAGAAGGGATGAGCGACTCGATAAAGCCGATTCTTACTTCCTCGTTCGGGTAGCCTAATGTATAGGTACGAAAGAAAGCATCGTACGACTTGATTGTGAGATAACCGCTTTGGTAGAGCACCGGAATTGGGTCGGTGAGACAATCCGTAGCCTTGTCGAAGTCTTCCGGCTTGGCGTCCATACGGTCGAGCAGACGGATATCAAAGTTCATTTGTTGCAGGAGTTCTATCAGAAAGGTAGGGGTACCGGTAGAAAACCAGTAGTTCTCATAACTCTTTTGGGCAAAAGCATTAATCAGGCTGAAAGGATTGTACACATCCACACAGGATTTACTGAAATGATATCCGTCATATTGCTTCTTCAAGTGGGCGCACGCCTCTTCATACGTTTCATCGTTGGCTTGTGCCATCTGTTCGACATCAATTTTCATCTGCGTGCGCAGTTCTTGTTCGGTGATGCCGCAGATAGCACTGTAATCATCCCTCATGCTGATATTCTGCAAGTTATTCAACTCGCTGAAGATACTCATTTGGCTGAATTTGCTGATACCTGTCAATAATAAGAAACGAAGATACTGTCCCTGGGCTTTCAGTGGACTAAAGAAATCCCGCATGATATTACGTATTTCCTTTTGAACTTCATCATTATGATTGCTGTCCAGCATTGGTGAGTCATACTCATCTATTAATACCACCACCTGTTTACCCGTCTGTTTGTAAGCACGACGAATAATTCCTTCAAAACGTAAACTGAAAGTCGTTTCTCCTTCTTCCCATTGATAAATTTTCTCCCATAAAAGCAATTGGCGGTTAATAACGGCTGACAGCATATCAGCGGTTATATATTTACTCACACTAAAATCAAAGTGTAATACCGGATAAACCGTCCAATCCTTTTCCAGAGTCTCCATAGCCAAGCCCTGAAACAGTTCTTTTTTTCCCAGGAAATAAGCCTCTAGTGTAGAAACCAGCAAACTTTTCCCAAAGCGTCGGGGACGACTTAGAAAATAGACTTTATTTGTATGAGTCAAACGATAAATCAATTCCGTTTTATCAACATAGACACAATCATTATTGCGTAAATCTTCAAAGTTCTGTATTCCTATCGGATATCTTCTGAAATTCTCTTCCATGACGCATATTTGTTTTTAGCGTGAAACATACACAAAGATAATGATATTTAGTTTCAAGTCAATTATGCCTGTTCTTTTTTTAAGAAAGTCCAACGTTGGATATATACTTAGTGGGAAAGGAGCTATCGGTGTTTCTTTGCGTAATGCATTGAAAAGCGATGAAACATATCTTTGACGACAAGCGGGTATAAATACACTATCAGCCAGAATTTTCACCTTCTCACAACTATCAGACGATTAATTTTATGCATAATGAGAGATAAAAGAGTGAAGTTCTGGTCTTAAATTTGCTTATAAACAGGTTAAAGTTATAGCGTAACTGATTGATAATACGTTTGTAACATCTTGTCATCATCTTGCAATGACTCTTTCAATAGATTGTATTTATTTCGTCTTATAGTTGTAATGCTCACCCTCTATCTTTGCCGACGTAATTAAAACGTAGAGCAAAGTTAGATGAAAAAACTATTTCTTATCCGATTTTCAGTGGTAGCCTTCTTTTGCCTGTTGTGTGTACTTCCTGCATTGGCTGCTAATATCAAGATTAAAGGAGCTGTGAAAGACAAACTATCCAAGGAACCTTTGATAGGAGCTACGATACGTTTGCTCGGAACTCAAGCCGGAGCAGTGACCGATATGGAGGGCAATTTCGAATTGAACAGTATGGGCATTCTGGAAGGTATGTATGATATTGAGATTAAATATGTAGGCTACAAAACAGAAGTGCGCCATAAAGTGCGTGTGGAGAATGGAAAACAGGTGATACTGAATCTGGAGTTGGAAACCGATGCACAGGAACTTGCCGATGTGGTGGTTGTAGCTAAGAAGAATAGGGAAAATGAGAATATGCTGTTGCTCGAACAGCAAAAAGCAGTCATTGCCGTACAATCTGTTGGTGTCAGGGAGCTTTCCCGCAAGGGTGTTTCGGATGCAGAAGGTGCTGTGACGAAAGTTGCCGGAGTGTCTAAACAAGACGGAGTGAAAAATGTCTTTGTCCGTGGATTGGGAGACCGGTACAATGCAACTACTTTTAATGGATTTGCTCTTCCTTCCGAAGACCCGGAATATAAGAATATCTCTCTTGATTTCTTCGGTACGGACATTATTCAGTCCGTAGGCGTAAATAAAGCATTCAACGCGGGAGGCAGCAGCGATGTCGGAGGGGCAACCATTGATATCGTATCCAAAGAACTCATTGGTAGCGGTAATCTGGGATTCGGCATTTCCGGTGGCTTGAATACACAAACGGTAGCAGCCGATTTTCTGAAACAGGATGGAGTGAACTTCATGGGCTTTGCTAATCGCACCGAACCTGCCGATGAAAACTCATGGAACTTCAGAAATAAGTTAGACCCTTCCGCTCAACATTTGCAAATCAACCGGAGTTACAGTATTTCCGGAGGTAAACGATTCTATGTCGGAAAAGACAAAAATCCACTTTCTTTCTTCCTGACTGCCGGACATACGACGGACTATCAGTATACGGATGAAATCATACGTAATACAACTACCGGCGGTACGGTCTACAAAGATATGAATGGAAAGAAGTATGCGGAGAATATCAGTCAGCTGGCACTTGCCAATGTGGATTTCGATATGCAGAACCGTCATCACATCAGTTATAATTTGATGATGATTCATGCCAATACCCAGTCGGTGGGCGATTACAACGGTAAGAACTCGATTTTTAGTGACGACTATGAAAACCTCGGATTCACCCGTCGCCAACAAACGAATGACAATATGCTGATCGTTAACCAACTGATGACTAACTGGGGATTAACCAAATCATTAAGTCTCGATGCAGGTGCTTCCTATAATATGGTGAAAGGCTATGAACCGGATCGTCGTATCAATAACCTGACTAAAGCGGAAGACGGCTATACGTTGCTAAGGGGCAACTCACAACAGCGCTACTTCTCAACTTTAGATGAAGACGACTTGAATGTAAAAGCAGGCTTGGTCTATCGTCTGAAAGATAATATAGAAGAGATTTCGAATGTCCGTTTCGGATATACAGGCCGATTTGTAGATGATAACTTCAAAGCTACGGAGTATAACCTGACCGTAGGACATGTTTCTACCCTCCCTTCTTTGGACGACTTCTCGCTTGACGATTATTATAATCAGGAAAACTTTGCTTCCGACTGGTTCAAGATACAAAAGAACTTAGATGAATATACCGTGAAAAAGAATATCCATTCCGCTTATGCCGAGGCTACCTACCAGTTTACTCCCCGTTGGATTGTGAATCTGGGAATGAAATACGACAAGGTAGATATTGAAGTGGATTACAATGTGAATCGTGGAGGCGCTAAAGGACA
>ENA-UEQR01002096-UEQR01002096.1-human-gut-metagenome-genome-assembly--contig:-NODE-2096-length-10508-cov-32.773176_pt1 | contig 10508 bp, 9 predicted proteins | sample MGYA00242944_ERZ507941 | MGnify/ENA primary metagenome ERZ507941 (study PRJEB26167, sample SAMN06115398) | human gut metagenome | host: Homo sapiens | place: China:Chongqing | collected 2016-06-23...
GTCCCCTAAAGGGGGATTCGGTGCCTCAAGCGGAGCGTAATGACTGGAATGTGAGCTATGAATTGGGCGATGCTTGGGAAAATGCACGGAAAATAAAGTTGAAAAATAGTTCTTTGTTCAAGATTGATGTATTGGTGTATCCGGAATTCTCTTTCAAGAACGTGATTATTACGCAGATTTATCAAGTTCTATTTGATTTGAGCCCTGCAATAGAAATTTCGTTATGGAAGGGTATGAAAGCCACAGCACAAGTGAAGATACCGGTTTATAATGATGGATATGGGGCTCGGGAAGGAAAGGTTCATCCGGGTTTCCTGACTCTTTCACAACGTTTTCGATTGCCTTATAACGTTTTTGGTAAATTTTCAGTAGGTTATTTTAGTGGCAACCGATATGGTGCTGATGTAGATTTCTTTCGACCCTTTAAGGATGAGCGCTTTTCTTTGTTGGCAAGAATAGGATATACGGGAGCTGGACGTTGGGACGGATTTAAGTTCCAATATGATCCTTCATTATGGCGTGTGACGTGGTCTTTGGGTGGAAATTTCTATTGGCCGCGATTTAATACACAGTTCACACTGAAGGCTGAACAGTATTTGTTGAAGGAAAAGGGGATTAAATTCGATATGATTCGTCATTTCCGTTATTGCTCAATCGGCTTTTATGTCATGAAGGCAGAGCATGCTAAAGCGAATGGAGGATTCCGGTTTCAGGTGGCATTGCCTCCTTATAAGTATAAAAGGAAAGGATATGTACCGCGTGTGAATACTTCTACCAATATGGGTATTTCTTATAATGCAGGTAATGAAAGGTATTATTATAGACAGTATAAAGCGGAAGTTAGTGACAATATAATGGAAGAAAATAGTTTTAACCCATATTTTATTAAGTCAGAATTGTTAAATTTTTAATTAATTAATTGAGATGAAAAAGAAAAGTTTTTTTAGTGGCGTAAATGCTAAATTAGCATTGGCTACAGTGGCTTTGACAAGTGTGATGTTCACAAGCTGCGAAAAGGAAGAATTCAATGTTGCACCTGTGGAATTGGATCCTGCAAGTGCTACCATTGCTATTACTGTATATGATTTGGGGGATCGTTCTATCATAACAGAAGGCCTTAATATTACAGGTGACACTGAAGTGAAGGCTGGTGCTGATGGTAAAATTGCACCTGAAACAAGAAAGTTTACTGCTACAAAAAAAGATTATTTACCAGGCGAGGGACAAGCTGTGATTCCTGCTTTGAATAAAGGACAATTCGCTTTTGTTCCGGTAAACATTTTCTTGCAGAAAATAACAGATGCCGCTAAGGATGTATATCCTACTCCTGATCCTGAGACTATAAAACCTGAAATAGGTCAGGTTGTAGATGGTGGAAGTTATACCAATGATAGTCCCAAGCCTGTAGTGCAAGAATTGTCATATACAGCATATGTCGGTCAAACTGTTACTAACATTGATGAGGTAAAAACTTGGATTGATGCAAATATACCTGCTACTAAGGCTTTGTCTAATGAAGAACTGAAAGCTGTATTGAAAGCTGCTGTAGAAGGTCTTAATACCGGTTTTACTGCAGTAGTTAGAACAGAAAAAGTAACAATTGCACCTTATACAACTGTTACTTTGAAAGCTACTACAAACTATCAGACTTCTGTAAATAATGTTTCAGCAACAGTAGATGGTGTGGTATATAATATTCCTGGTGTAAATATTAAGGTTGCACTTAATACAACTGCAACACAAGATATTGTTTCAATTACTCATGATCATGGTCACGGTCATGGCAATGGAAACAATGCTGGTGGTGGTAATGGTGACGGTACAGCTTACTAAAATCGTTTTAGTTAGTATTTAATTTTAAACTAAAGGAATAATGAAAAGTAAATTAGTAATAGCCTCCTTATTATTAGCAGGCGCTTGTGCAGCAAATCTGAATGCACAAGAAAAAACGAACTACTACACTCCGAAATGGAGCGATAATATTTTCGTGAGTGTAGGTGGTGGTGTCCACGCTATCAACAATGATGGTTTCAATAAATTGGCTCCGCATTTTAGCGTATCAGTTGGTAAGTTGATTACTCCGACATGGGGTGTACGTGCTCAGTTCAATGGTGTTACTCAGCACTTGTGTCTGGATAACTCATATTGGGAACATAATAAGACGTACTTTGGTGGTAACATTGATGCAATGATCAATCTTTCTACATTGTTCGCAGGCGTTAATCCTAACCGTTTCTTCGAAGTTTATGGATTTTTGGGTCCTCAAGTAACTGTTGCAAAGTCAGCTAATGTGCTGATTCAAAACGATGGAACAATGATTCCTGATGGGGATGAAAAGACTAGAGCACGTGTAGGCGCTTCTGCTGGTTTGGGCTTGAAGTTCAATATCAACACTAAGTGGGCTATTGACGTAGAAGCTCGCGGTGCTATCGCTCCGTCTGTATTCGGCAATATCAGCAGCCATCGCAAGGCTGAAGGTACTGGAACTTTGACTGCAGGTGTTAGCTACATCTTCGGTGGTAAGAAGTTTATTCCGGTTTCTAAGATTGATGAAGACGCAGTCAATGCAGAAATCAACAGATATAGAAGTGAACTGGCTCAGGCTCAAGCTGACCTGGCTAACTGCAAGAATGCACTGGCCAACGCTAAACCTGAAGTTAAGGAAGTGACCAAGGAAGTTGAAGTTGCCAGTCCGCGTGCCATCTTCTTCAAGATTGGCAGCGCCCGTCTGGACGACTATGGCAAGGTTAACATCGAACTGGCAGCCAAGATTCTGAAGGCTAATCCGGACAAGAAGTACAAGGTTGCAGGCTATGCCGACAAGGCTACCGGTAGCGCTTCTTGGAACCAGAAGCTGTCTGAAAAGCGTGCTCAGGTTGTTTACGATGCTTTGATTGCTCAGGGTGTTGACAAAGACCAGCTCGAACTCGTTGGATTCGGTGGTACTGCCAATATGTTCGGCAAGAACTTCTTGAACCGCGTAGTTATCCTGGAATAATATACTCCAAGTGACAAATAGACTCTAAAAATGAAGGCGTCTGGGACTCAGACGCCTTTTTTTGGTACTATGTCCGATGCATGTCATAAAGCAATCCATTTTTTATCAGCGACTGAATTTATATGTGATGATGAAGTTTAAGCTATTCTTTATCGTTCTGTTTTGCAGCCTTTCCCTTTCAGCCTTTTCCCAGTTGACGTATGGTACGACCGGGCTGTTGCATGCACCCTCTGCGGAGATGCAGCGTGACAAGACCTTCATGGTCGGCGGTAACTTCCTGAACAAGGAGCTCACACCACCCACCTGGTACTATCATACCTACAACTATTTCTTGAGTGTAACTATCTTTCCCTTTCTGGAAATAGCCTACACGTGTACACTTTTCAAGGCGGAGGCGTTAGGATTGAAGCCATACGGGTACAGCGGATTCACGAACCAGGACCGTTACTTTTCCGCCCGTCTGCGTGTGTTGAAGGAGGGGCAGTTCTGGAAATACATGCCGGCCGTGGTGCTGGGGACATCTGACCCGTTCACTTCCTCTGGCGGCGGTCAAGTTAGCACTACGGAAGGTAACGGCTATTACAGCCGTTTCTATATTGCCGCTTCCAAGCAGATACCCGTTGCGGGTAAAGAGGAGGTTGGCGTGCATCTTTCCTATCTGTATAATGACCGCAAGGAGTACAAGCTGAATGGCTTTGCACTGGGTGTCACCTACAATCCGTCCTTTCATCCGCAGTTAAGGATGATAGCGGAATATGACTCCAAGGACTTTGCCTTGGGAGCCACTTATCTGTTGTTCAAGCATCTGCATGTGCAGGTGGAAATGCAGAGGATGAAATATTTCAGTGGAGGGTTGACATACAAAATTCATTTGAAATAATTAGTGAAAAAATCAGAGGAGGGGATGTTTGATACTATCAGACATCCCTTTTTCTGTATTATATATGTAAGATTAACGGCGGAATTCAAATTTTAATCGTAATTTTGTAGCCCATTATGAGTAGAATAATAGCCATAGACTACGGTCGGAAACGTACGGGAATAGCCGTGAGTGATACATTGCAGATGATTGCGAATGGACTGACAACTGTGCCTACACACCAATTGTTGCAGTTTCTTCTTGATTATGTGGCTAAGGAGCCGGTAGAGCGTATCTTGGTAGGCTTTCCTAAGCAGATGAACAATGAGGCTTCGGAAAATATGAAGAATATCGAACCTTTTGTCCGTTCGCTGAAGAAGAAACTGCCTGACATGCCGGTTGAATATGTAGACGAGCGTTTTACTTCTGTTCTGGCTCATCGGACGATGCTTGAGGCCGGATTGAAAAAGAAGGACCGCCAAAACAAAGCGCTGGTGGATGAAATCAGTGCAACTATTATTCTGCAAACTTATTTAGAGAACAAACGTTTCTCTTTTTTATAATGTATAGAAAGTAATTTGTAATTAGTAATTTGTAGTAAAGGAAATGATTTTACCCATTTATGTGTACGGCCAGCCCGTATTGAGAAAGGTAGCAGAGGATATTGCCCCGGACTATCCGAATTTGAAAGAACTTATTGAGAATATGTTTGAAACGATGGACAATGCTGAAGGTGTGGGACTTGCTGCACCGCAAATAGGTTTGCCTATCCGCGTAGTAACCATTAATCTGGATGTCTTGTCTGATGATTTGCCAGAATATAAAGATTTCCGCAAGGCGTATATCAATGCCCATATTCTGGAAGTGTCCGGTGAGGAAGTTTCTATGGACGAGGGTTGCTTGAGCCTTCCAGGAATTCATGAATCAGTGAAGCGTGGCAACAAAATACGCGTGCAATACCTGGACGAGAACTTGGAACCGCACGATGAGATTATCGAAGGTTACCTGGCACGCGTGATGCAGCACGAGTTCGACCATCTGGAAGGAAAGATGTTCATCGACCATTTGTCTCCGTTACGCAAGCAGATGATTAAAGGAAAACTGAATGCCATGTTGAAAGGCAAGGCACACTGCACTTATAAGGTGAAAACCGTAAAGAAATAAGTTTAACCATATAATATGGTATAAAAGGCTCAAAAAATATAAAAAGTGTTCCGCTAATCCCGACAAGTAAACGAAAAACGTTACTTTTGTTTCGTTTACAAGCATTTATAAAACAAGATGATAAAAAAAATACTGACGGCTATTTTGCTGTTACCCACATTGTTGTATGCACAAATCAATACGGAACGGGTGATGACCATTGCTCGGAATGCATTGTATTTTGAGGATTACGTGCTTTCTATCCAATATTTTAATCAAGTAATCAACGCGAAACCTTATTTATATGAGCCTTATTTCTTCCGTGGACTGGCAAAAATCAATTTGGATGACTATCAGGGAGCGGAGAGTGATTGTGATGCTGCGATTCAGCGGAACCCTTTTGTGGTAGGTGCTTACCAAATCAGAGGACTGGCACGTATCCGTCAGAACAAGTTTGACGAGGCGATTGAAGATTATAAAACCGCTATCAAATACGACCCGGAGAATGTGGTGCTTTGGCATAATCTTTCCCTTTGCCATATTCAGAAAGAAGATTATGAGGCGGCTAAGGAAGATTTGGGTACGCTTCTGACAATTGCCCCCAGATATACACGTGCTTATCTGATGCGCGGGGAAGTCTCCCTGAAACAGAACGATACGATACAAGCTTTGCGTGATTTTGACAAAGCCATCGATATGGACCGTTATGACCCGGATGGATGGGGGGCAAGAGCCATTGTACGCCTCCAGCAGGGGAAGTATAAAGAGGCTGAAGCTGATTTGGACCAGTCTATCCATCTGAGTGCAAAGAATGCCGGTAACTATATCAACCGTGCCTTGGCGCGTTTCCATCAGAATAATTTGAGAGGCGCCATGAGTGACTATGATTTGGCTTTGGATATTGATCCGAATAATTTTCTCGGGCACTACAACCGCGGTTTGCTGCGTGCCCAGGTGGGCGATGACAACCGGGCAATAGAGGATTTTGATTTTGTGTTGAAGATGGAACCGGATAACATGATGGCCACCTTCAATCGTGGTTTGTTACGTGCGCAGACGGGGGATTACCGGGGAGCTATCAGTGACTATTCCAAAGTGATTGCAGAATATCCTAACTTTATGGCCGGCTATTATCAGCGTGCCGAAGCCCGTAAAAAGATTGGCGACCATAAGGGAGCCGAGCAGGATGAGTTCAAAATCATGAAGATGCAGATAGACAAGCGTAACGGTGTTTCTTCCGGTGACAAAAAGGAAGGTGACGACAGTAAGGATGTTGCGGATAATTCCTCGGAAAACTCCAATGGAGATGGCGGGAAGACCCGTAAGAAATCCGACAAGAACATGGAAAATTATCGGAAAATTGTAATAGCGGACGATTCGGAAGTTGACCAGCGTTATAAGAGCGATTATCGCGGACGTGTACAAGACCGAAATGTGACCATCAAGCTTGAGCCGATGTATGCTTTGACTTATTATGAGAAACTGAGCGATGTGAAACGTATCGTACATTATCATAAGTATATTGAGGAACTGAACCATTCGAAACTGTTCCCGAAGCCACTGCGCATCACCAATATGGAAGCTCCGCTGACGGAGGAACAAGTACGCTTCCACTTTGCTTTGATAGACGCTCATACGTCTGATGTGGTGGCTGACGAGAAGAACGCCAAGAAACGTTTCATGAGAGGTCTGGACTTCTATCTGGTTCAGGATTTTGCCAGTTCCATAGATGACTTTACAAAGAGTATCTTGTTGGACGACACTTTCTTTCCGGCATACTTTATGCGTGCTTTGGTGCGTTATAAGCAACTGGAATATAAAAAGGCCGAAGCCACAATGAGTGAAGGCGCCACTTCGGGTACAACGGAAATGAAGAAGCCAGAAGTGACGGCCATCGATTATGAAGTTGTGAAGAATGACCTGGACCACGTTATTCTATTGGCTCCTGATTTTGTCTATGGCTATTATAACCGTGGCAATGTGTCTTCGTTACTGAAGGATTACCGTGCCGCCTTGGCGGATTATGACAAGGCGATTGAGCTGAGTCCCGATTTTGCTGAAGCATACTTTAACCGTGGGTTGACGCACATCTTCCTGGGGAATAACAAACAAGGTATTGCCGATTTGAGTAAAGCCGGAGAGTTGGGCATTGTCTCGGCCTATAATATCATAAAGAGGTTTACAGATACACGGGAATAACATTTTTTTGCTAAAAAATAGAATATCAAAAAGAATTAGCTATTTTTGCGTTCTGAAAAATGAAATATACATATAAACTATGATAAAGATAACATTTCCAGACGGCTCTGTTCGTGAATATAACGAAGGAGTAACGGGACTGCAGATTGCAGAAAGCATCAGTTCGCGATTGGCACAAGACGTGCTGGCTTGTGGCGTGAACGGAGAAATTTATGATTTGGGGCGTCCTATCATGCAAGACGCTGAAGTGGTTCTTTATAAATGGGAGGATGAGCAGGGTAAGCATGCCTTTTGGCATACCAGTGCCCACTTGCTGGCCGAAGCTTTGCAGGAACTCTATCCGGGCATCCAGTTCGGTATAGGTCCTGCTATCGAAAACGGTTTCTACTATGATGTGGACCCGGGTGAAACGACTATCAAGGAAGCTGACCTGCCAGCCATTGAGAAAAAGATGGCTGAACTGGTGGCTAAGAAAGAAGCGGTTGTCAGACAAGACATTGCCAAGGCGGATGCTTTGAAGATGTTCGGTGACCGTGGAGAAACTTATAAATGCGAGCTGATTTCCGAATTGGAAGACGGCCACATCACAACTTATACGCAGGGTGCATTTACCGACTTGTGCCGTGGCCCTCACTTGATGACCACAGCTCCTATCAAGGCTATTAAGCTGACTTCCGTTGCCGGTGCTTATTGGCGTGGACAAGAAGACCGTAAGATGATGACCCGTATCTATGGTATCACCTTTCCGAAGAAGAAGATGCTGGATGAGTATCTTGTTCTGCTGGAAGAAGCCAAGAAGCGTGACCACCGCAAAATCGGTAAGGAGATGGACTTGTTTATGTTTTCTGACACCGTAGGTAAGGGGCTCCCGATGTGGCTACCCAAAGGTACTGCACTGCGTATCCGCTTGCAGGATTTCTTGCGCCGCATCCAGGCCCGTTACGATTATCAGGAAGTAATGTGTCCGCCCATCGGCAACAAATTGCTTTACATCACTTCCGGACACTATGCAAAATATGGTAAGGACTCCTTCCAGCCCATCCACACACCGGAAGAAGGAGAGGAATACTTCTTGAAACCGATGAACTGTCCTCACCACTGTATGATTTACAAGAACTCACCCCGTTCTTACAAAGACCTGCCTTTACGTTTGGCAGAGTTCGGTACGGTTTGCCGTTACGAGCAGAGTGGCGAGTTGCACGGTTTGACACGTGTACGTAGCTTTACGCAGGATGATGCGCATATCTTCTGCCGTCCGGACCAGGTGAAGGATGAGTTCCTCCGTGTAATGGACATTATCTCCATCGTGTTCGAATCTATGGACTTCGAGAACTTCGAGGCACAGATTTCCTTGCGCGACAAGGTGAACCGCGAAAAATATATCGGTAGCGACGAGAACTGGGAAAAAGCAGAACGAGCCATCATCGAAGCTTGTGAAGAAAAGGGTCTGAAGGCAAAAATAGAATATGGAGAAGCCGCTTTCTATGGTCCTAAATTGGACTTCATGGTGAAGGATGCCATCGGTCGCCGTTGGCAGCTGGGTACCATCCAGGTGGACTACAACCTGCCGGAACGTTTCCAGCTGGAATATACCGGTGCCGACAATCAGAAGCACCGTCCCGTAATGGTTCACCGTGCTCCGTTCGGCTCCATGGAACGCTTCGTGGCTGTGCTTATTGAGCATACGGCCGGTAAGTTCCCGTTGTGGCTGACTCCCGACCAGGTTGCCATCCTGCCTATCAGCGAGAAGTTCAACGACTATGCGCATGAAGTGAAACAATACTTGAAGCGATATGACATCCGTGCCATTGTGGATGAACGCAATGAAAAGATTGGCCGTAAGATTCGTGACAATGAGATGAAGCGTATTCCGTACATGCTGGTTGTAGGTGAAAAGGAGGCTGAAAACAAGGAAGTTGCTGTCCGCAAGCAGGGAGAAGGTGATAAAGGAACCATGAAATTTGAAGAATTTGCCAAAAAAATGAACGAAGAAGTTCAGAATATGATAAATAAATGGTAACTTTGCGCCCAATTGTAGAAGCATAGCATATATTAGATGTTCTAAAGTTCGCTTTTACTTAACAAAAACATTAATTTGGGAATAGTAAATAAGAAACAAACTGGAAGTAAACGTTATTTAATGAAGAATGACAGCTTAAAAGGGCAACATCGGATTAACGAACAAATCCGGGCCAAAGAAGTCCGCATAGTGGGCGATGAAGTAGAACCAAAAGTGTATCCGATAGCGCAGGCTTTAAGACTTGCTGAAGAACATGAAGCGGATCTCGTGGAGATTTCTCCAAATGCACAACCCCCTGTTTGTCGTATTATTGATTATTCTAAATTTCTTTATCAGTTAAAGAAGCGTCAGAAAGAGCAAAAGGCAAAGCAGGTAAAAGTGAACGTGAAGGAAATACGTTTTGGACCTCAGACCGACGATCATGATTACAACTTCAAGTTGAAACATGCGAAGGGATTTTTGGAAGAAGGAGCAAAAGTAAAAGCATATGTGTTCTTTAAAGGACGTTCCATTCTTTTCAAAGAGCAAGGAGAGGTATTGTTGCTTCGTTTTGCCAATGACTTGGAGGAATACGGAAAGGTAGAACAATTGCCGGTACTGGAAGGTAAACGTATGATCATCATGCTGACACCGAAGAAAGCCGGAGCTGCCGCAGCTTCCAAACCTGCCGTTTCAAAACCGGTAGTGAAGAAGGTGGTCGTGACTCCCAAGCCCAAGACTGAAGAGTCTGAATGATAAGGAAAGAAACCACCCGCTAAAGGGTGTAAAGTTTAATAATTAAAATATATTGGAAAATGCCTAAGATGAAGACTAATTCCGGTGCCAAAAAAAGATTCGCTCTTACCGGAACAGGTAAAATCAAAAGAAAACACGCTTTTAAAAGTCACATTCTGACAAAGAAGACTACAAAGCAGAAGAGAAATCTTACTCACACAGGTTTGGTTGCCAGTGTGGACGTAAGCAACGTTAAGCAGTTGCTTGGTTTGAAGTAATCTTTTTTAATTAAGCGAGTTTTACAAGATTTTTATTAACCGAATGTATTTAGCAAATAAGATCATCCGATAGTGATGACGCTAACATTCAAAACAGATTAGTATTATGCCTAGATCAGTAAATCATGTTGCTTCAAGAGCAAAAAGAAAACGGATTTTAAAACTTACCCGTGGTTATTATGGTGCACGTAAGAACGTGTGGACCGTTGCTAAAAATACCTGGGAAAAAGGTTTGACCTACGCATACCGTGACCGTAAGAACAAGAAACGTAATTTCCGCGCTTTGTGGATTCAGCG
>ENA-UEQR01002101-UEQR01002101.1-human-gut-metagenome-genome-assembly--contig:-NODE-2101-length-10490-cov-23.300298_pt1 | contig 10490 bp, 17 predicted proteins | sample MGYA00242944_ERZ507941 | MGnify/ENA primary metagenome ERZ507941 (study PRJEB26167, sample SAMN06115398) | human gut metagenome | host: Homo sapiens | place: China:Chongqing | collected 2016-06-23...
TTTTAGCCTCCTGCTCTGCGTTACCGTCAGCCCTTGCCGTGCGTATCATTTCTTCAACCTTGCTGTTAATGCTCTTGAACTGCTTGCCAAATTTTTGGGCGTTCGTTTTGCGGTACTCCTCAAGCGCCTTTAGTTGTTCTGCCTGCCATTGGGTCCAATTATAGCCCTCTTTGGTTTCCTCTGCTCTGTGTCGGCTGAAATTGCGCATCATACTGTCAATAAGTTCATTTTCGATTTCTTCAAAGGCTTTTCCGATATCGTAATCACTCATCTGTCAGTCCTGCCAAATCGTCGAATGACGAGGTTTCTTCCTCACTTGTAATGCCCTGCTCTTCTTTTATCCTCTGTACCTCTTCGGCTTTCCAATCGTCCGACTTACTGTCGCCGTACAATTCCTCGACCGAGGTTTCAACCGACATCAAACCGCCCTGTCTTGCTTTTGACACGGTTTCAACCTGACTTTCAAATGACGGATTGGCGTACTCACCAAAGTTTACGGATACCTCTATTCCGTCAACAATTCCCTTGCCGTTAAGCTCACTGTCTGCATTGAGTACAACATCAACAAGGCTCTGCATAGCGTTCTCGGTGAGCTCAACAAGGTTCTGTCTTGTATACAGAGTTGTTTTCTCTTTTTCTCTCTGTGCCTCGGCATTATCGAGTTTCTTCGTATCAATACCAAGGGTTGACGGAGAAATAACACCCTGCAAGCAAAGGTCAAGAGCGGTTATATAAGAACTTAAATAGCTTTCATGCTGAATCTGCGGACTTTCGGTGTAAATCCTGTTGCCGTTGCCGTTTTCCGACATATCGTTTCCTACTGCAATAAATCGGTTGTCAAAGGAATTTGGCGACATCGGCTGACAGGTTTCGGCATTGTATGGAATAAGGCAATTAGGTATGTACTGCTTTGGCCTGCAAGCTCTTAAAGCGTCCATCCACTGCGACCACGCCTCGTCTAAGCTGTCGAAAGCGTCTGTCTTTGCTCCGATAATGCCCGCACCCCTGCCCTTGTGGCACGATTTGCCGTAAATAACCGGTACTGCCCACATATATGATGTGTCAAAGGTCACACCGTTGCTGTCTATCCAATCAAGTGCCTTAACTGTGTGTAAATCGACCTCTCTGCCGTTATCATCATACAAAGCATAACGAATATAGCCGTAACCGTATGTTTCCTCAAAACGGAAATGTCGGTGATTTTGCGTGTAATCGGTATAAAACTTAACTTTTCTGATTCTGCCGCGCACATAAGTAAAGTCGATGTTTTCGGCAGGATACCATTCAACAATCGGAACATCTGATACAGCCGTGTCAAAGCTGACCTTAAAAGCACCGTCACCGACAACACATAGGTCAAGGAGCATTTGCTTTATTACACCTGCGAGTTTGTTTTCTTTCTCTATCTCCGCCCACCGTTCAGCATAAGCTGTCGTATTTTTGCTTGTAACCTCTGTACCGTTATAGTCTGCAATCACAATATTAGCGAGTGTATCGCAAATGAGAGCGGGCAAGCCTGTGTGGATTTTTCGTATTTTCAGCCCTTTGGTACACTCGGCAGACCAAAAGCGTGTTTTGTCGCTGTCAAGCTGTGTGTAAAGCTGTGAAAGCTGTCTGCTGTTGCCCCAATACCAAATGCGGTTGGTAAAGCATTCAGTTTGATGATTGCTCGTTTCGTCAACGGTTATCGTTCTGTCGGGCGCTTTAGTGATATGTAAAAAATTTCTTAATCCTGTTCTGATTGTATCAGCCATTCTGTTTATCAGCCCCATTTATTTCACTTCCAATAATATTTTTAAACGGCAGCCACGCATACTGCCCACTGTTTATACAATGGTCGTGACCGTCCTCGGGTGTGTTGTCTTTATCTTCTCGCCAGCTGTAAATTTCAAACTCGGCAATCGTGTTTTTACAATGTTCAAGCACAAAATAACAGTCAGTGGCAAGCCAGCCGAGCACAAGGTTAATTCTGTCGATAATCTTTGTTTTCTTCCACGCATTTGCAAAATCATAAATACAGCCGTTTTGCCGCTTGTACTTCTGAAATTCGGTAATAGTCGCTTGGTCGGCGTTGTCGATGAATGCAGTTCTCGCAAAGCCCCACTCCTCCCGGTTGCGGGCAAGAAAATCAATGAAATTTCGTACCGTATCACTCGGTGCAATCGGAGTTTGTAGTTCGGCATTGTTGTACACTCGTTCGTCAAGCTGAATACACTTGCCCCTGTTTGTGATTCCGAAAAAGGTCATTGCGATTGTGTCGGGTGACTTCTGCGAATAGGCTGTATCAAGTCCTGCCGTAAACTGAATAAAATGCTCGCTTTTACGGTCGGAGTTTAAAAACCGCTTTGCCCATTCTTTTGTTTTTATGTGCCTTGCCCTCTCAAAGTTTGAGAATACAAGCCCTGTTGCCCTGCCTCGCAATCCTAAGATTTTGTTTTTATAAAGCTTTGTTCCTTTTGGAGCAGAGGCTTTTTTCTTTTCAACCTGTTCCGGTGTAAGACTTAAATTATCTGCAAAAGAAAAGAACCAATACCGCCAATTTGGTACAGGTTCTTCTGTAAGCTCCGCCGTAATTTCGGGCGGAACATCATTTGCGTATTTCTTAAACGGTCTTGAACGGTTTATAAACTCCTTGTAAACAGGCAATGACGGGTCATCGGGATTGAGTGTTGCGAGCAAGTAATCGTTTCGGGTTGACATCTCTCGGATAAACTCAATATCGGCGGTGTTTATCTCATCAATATACACACAGCCGAACTGTGCACCGAGAACCATTTCCCACTTATCCCGACTGCTGTAACCGAGAACATAGATAATTTTGCCCTCAAACTTGATATGCGGGAGCTTGTAGTCCTTGTCGCCGTTGCCACAGTAAATTGCGTTACGGTGCAGGTCGAGAATACCGTTATCCTGCTGAATAATCGTTTCTTCGGCTTTACCCGTTGTCTTGGCGGCAATTGCGTGAAGCTTCTTCGACGATTGCGACACCATTCGCATAAACTTAACGCCTGCTCCGACGGTAGTTTTGCCGGACGCTGTAGTTCCTTCAAGAAATTCAGCCGACACATTTGTTGTGTTGATAAAGTCGATATACTTTTGTGACAGCGGGAATTTGTTACTCACTCAGTCCCTCACCACCCAACTGTCTGAACACATCGGATAGCTTTTCGGACTGCTCAACCTTTGCGTCAACATTAAGTTTATCCTTGAAAAGGCTATATACTTTACCTAACAACTCGGCCGCTTTGTTTGCGTCGGATATTCTTGTTGGTATCGTTACTATCTCCGGCACTTCGCTTTTAATTGTATGTTTTCGTATTGTACCATTTTCATCAGGTTTGTATGTTGACTCTTCCTGACTGACTGTTACAACAACGCTTTCTTTCTTTTCACGTCTCATAACTGCAGTAAGGTATTTCAGAACCTCATCTTGCTGAGCAATTAGTTTTGATTCTTTTTCAGATAATCTTTTGTCTATATATTCCCTTATGTTGGGTTTTGCCAAGTTTTCACTTGCTATATTATTTGCGTTCTTTTTTGAATATCCTGCCCTTATTGCGGCTTGTGTTGCATTAAGGTCAACTAAATATTCATCGCAAAATCTTTGTTGCTTAGCTGTTAGCATAGCCATAATACAACACCGCCTTTCACACTAACACAAAACCGCCCTCAAACGAGAGCGGTCTGCCGTTATTTTCGAAAAAGGAGAACTACAAAATGCCTCTTATCGTCAAACTTTTACGATACTATTATATCACAGTCAATAGTGACTTTGTAATGGCTTTTAGGTGGCCAATTTAAATATTTTTTCAAATTCTTGCAAAGCTCTGCCGTGAAGTCTAAATACCCAACGCTTATTTAAGTGCATAACATCTGATACACCACTCCAAGTGCGACAATTAAAATAGTATTCTATAAGAACACGGCGATATTTTTCTTCTGAAATTTGAATTATAATCTTATATGTCGACATTATTAATTTATTACACATTGTTTTCTTTTCATTTAACAAGTTTTCAATATCAATTACCTCATCAATAGTTTGATTACTTGAATTAGATTTACTGCTTTGCACACGTTCTGTCAAAGCTGTGTTTTGAAGTGATTCTGCCTGTTGCTTAAGTTCTGCTAAATCTTTTTCTTTTGCAATAATATCCAAATGTAAATCTCTAATATTTTGCAAGTATTCTTTCGCTGTCAAGACATTAATCTCCTTTCAAGTCTTTTAATTTTTTTATTTTTGTAATCGTTAATTTTATCTTCACTTTTGTAAAAAATCATCTTGCACTGTTCAAGCATAATTTCAACATCAGCCATTTCTTCATAAATGTTTTCAAAAATTTCCGAGTTATCGTCAGTGAATTTAGATGTAAGAATTTTACACAAAGCCTGTGACAATTCAGACAACTCTTCGACCGTCTTTATCATCTGATTTTCCACACCGTATGTATTGATTGCTTTATACATAGTCTCTTTTGATGTCATTCTTCCACCTCGCTTTCAGTACCATTTTTCATAAAAAGTAGCCAATGTGTTTTATTTAATTTCCCACTTTTATGTCCCAAAATTGGAGGTATTGGTGATAATTTAATTATCTCGTTAGTTTTAACATCCGTTTCATTCCATTTAAAAACCAAAATTCCATATGGTTTCAAAATTCTGAAACATTCCCTAAACCCTTGAGATAAATCATCTTTATATGTATGTGGGTTAAGTTTACCGTACTTTTTTGCCAACCAAGATTTATCCCCTACTTTGATTAGATGCGGTGGGTCAAATACTACTAAATTAAACGTATCATCTTTAAAAGGGATATTCCTGAAATCGGCCACAACATCAGGTTTGACAGTAAATTTACGGTTATCCATGAAGACTACATCTGGGTTATGTTTATCAAAGTAAAACATACGGCCTCCACAACAAACATCTATGCAATGATGTACTTTCATTTATTTTAATTCTCCTTTAAAATTCCATCTTTTGTAAAAGTACGTCCGCACTCTCCGCATTTTACACATACAATTCCGTAACTGTCTGGGTTTTTGCATTCGTCACTAGCATAATAATCTGCAAACAAGTTCTTTTTATCGTAATCCTTAAATTTTTCAAGCTCCTTTTCCATACGATACAGTTCAAAATCTATTATTTTGCCCTTAATCTCTCTCGCCGTCAATCCATATCTACCTCACTTTCAAGCCAATGTTTCGTGCAGTCAATGCAACTGCCATTGAATCGCTTTTCCATAGGACAACCGAAATATGGAGTTCCATATGGACAGGCAAAAAAACTCATACAACTCCGAGCCATTTCATCGATACTCATTGATTTGATTTTTTCAAAGTTTGTCATCGTTACTTACCTCTGCACATTATATACCAAGCTGATTACATGCACGATAAAATCCTTCTGCCCATAAATAAACACGAGGATGTATTCGTTTGCCACAATCATAAAGCCACTCAAAGTAATCAGTATCAAGTTCAGAACAAAAATCTACAATCAATTCTGACGGTATAAACTTGTTGCCGTAAATGCAGTTTGAAACTTCATGTTCAAGTTCTTCCCAGACATCATCTTCCGATTCCATATAACACGAACTATGTTCGCTATACGAAGATATTATTTCATCGGAATCAAAATCCTCAAGATTGTATTTAATACTCTCTACAACATTTTTTTCATCATAATAAAACAAATCTGATGCTGTTTGAATCTTGCTTATGTAATACCCAATATCATTTTTTACATAATTTTTAAGATCTGACGGCTTAATCTTATTATACCAAGTAGCAATGCTATCACCCAAATCACCGCTAACTATTAAGCTACCTCTTTTCTTATCTACTATGTAATTCACATAATAATCTCCGCTTCCATCAGCCCTTCGCCAATCAATAATTAGGTAACGGTCTGTGTCCTGAATAAGCGTTGCTTTGTGTGTGTTAAATTTCTCGCAGAATTTAGCGATTCTTTCTTTTGTCATTTTCTTCATCTCCTAAAAGTTCGGGATTGTCGTAGATGTTGCCGATAACTTCAACATCTCTTGAATGATAGTGTCTACCCAATCCCAAATAGGTTGAGCCATAATCAATACCAAATTCAGTTTCATCTGCGTCATACACAACAACACCATAATTATCAATGTCAGAACGGTTAGAAAAATTACAAATATCGCCCTCAAAAATTTTTGTGCCGTTCTTGTCAACCATACCAGTGTACTGTCCGACTGTATCTGCGTAAACAGGATATTTTTCTACTGTAGGCTTTTGCTGATAAATTATTGCAAAATCACCCTTACCATTCTGTGGAAAAATACCGCCGTAAACCCAATTGCTTTTTATTTTTTCACCATTCAATCTGACTTTTTCGCCATATCTGCGAGTTTGACCTCTGAATAATATTTCTCTCATTTACTTTCACTCTCCTCAATAGGCTGATTCCAACATTCTACGCAGTCGCCAAAACAAGGTTTTTTTATATCTGTCAAGCCTAACTTATCAGGGCATACGTCAGGTGTTCCGTCATCACCAAGCGGAGCATTTGGATAATTCTTTAAAAACTCACTCAAATAAGTCTTCTGTGGATGTTCGTCGCTCCACTTTTGCATAATTGCGATTGCTTCTTCGGGATAACCCGTTTCAAAGTATGCACACGGAATGCCTATGCCATTATTTGAACGGCTCAAAGGACAGTCGTCACAAGCAATTGCACATATATATGTATCATCGTTCAGCTTATGTTTTTTCGTCAGCCTTAACTTTTCAGTCAAGTAATTTTTAGTCTTAGAACAATCAATCATTTTCTTTACTCTCCTTATTTATAGTTCTTCGAGGGATAGCTTTTCACGCTCAAAATCCACAACTTTTTTCAAATTTTCTTTTTCAAAATAAAATATTACAGGTTCTTTTATTTCTCTGATTAAGCCGTATTTCTTAGCTAATCTAAAAATAAAAACCTTTTCAAGTCTTGATAGTATTTTACCTAATTGCTCTCTAAAATCTTCAACCGACATTGTAGATTTATAAAAATTACACATTCTGCAAGCAGGATTATAATTTTCAATATCGTTTGCACCGTCATACCAATACACGCTCTGTATATGGTCAACTTGCATTTCCTTTAACGCAAGTTCACAACCACAATAAGCACAATGACCGTTGTATTTTTCGTAAACTTTTAGTCTTGTAGATTTTGATATATGCTTTCTTGTCGGCAATCTATATCACACTCCTTTTTGATTTAATATCGCATATTTTCTCTGTGCTTGCTTAATTCTCGCAGCTCTGCAGTCCTTGCAAATGTCATTACTTTTTCGTTCATAAAAGGTAATTCCACATCTTTTGCAGAATTGTGGTTCTATTCTATTAAATGATGTGCAGCTGTCACAGTCTTTTTCGTTTGCCGTGCAGCCTTTGACGCTGTCCCAGTGTGTGCAATATTCCTTCTGCCAGAAATCTGCGTACTCACTCTCAACATTTGAGTTCTCTTTCGCAACACATTTAATTTCACCTGCAAGCATAGATAACAAGACTTTTACCTTCTCCTTGTCCTCATCAGACATAAGCCTCTTGTATTTAATCGTCCTGTCCGGAAGATTATCGCCAAACTGACCATTGCCAATGTATGCTCTTACCTTATCAAGCCTTTCGGTCAAGTAATAGTCAAATACTCGACCTCTGATAGCTTTAGCAGATTTATCAAGCACATCTGACATTTCTTCATACTTATAGCCTGATTTAATCATTTCACCAAGCTTCTTAAATTCTTCAGCCGTCCACTTTATGTGATTATTTGCCTTAACCGGTCGCTCCTTAATACCAATGTCTAATATTCTTCTCTGTATTGCTCCTTCCGTTCTATTAAGCAGTATCGATAATTCTCTATAGCTATATTTATGTTCAGCAAGAAATTTCTTAAGTCGCTCATCTTCAACAGTAGTCCAAGGTGATGTAATAAATTTATAGCTGTGCCTTATATCAGTTCTTCGCTTTTTATCAACCCAATCAGGTTCTACACCAAGATAATACTTTTCAAATTTAGAGAAATTCAAAAAGCTCTGATTCTTGTATGCCCATTCCCAAAATTCATCAATATAAACTACCTCAAACTTTTCTTTCTGCCTGCAAATCGTATGTAAAGGAAGACCTCTGTTTTGTGCCCAAGAAATTTTGATGTAACCTCCGCTACTTTGATTACCATAAACAGCTTTGCTCAAATATGATAAAGTTACATATCTTTCTCCACAGCTCAGAAAAGTTCCAAGCTTTAATTTATTAACTTTGTTAAGTACCGAATAAACAGAGCGTGATAAATGTTTTGTAATGTTTTTTACACTAACATTTCCCCACACATTCCGTAAGTAATCAACCTCTTCCTGCGTCCAGTTCCTTCTCATTTTTTACCTGCCTTTTTCTTTTTTCCTGCTTTCTCGCTGTCCCACACGCTGTCTACATAATCGTCACTAAGTGTACTTTTGTAATTCACAGAGTTAAGATGTTTTTGTATGTGCATGTTATAACGACCGCTTGCTTTTGCTTCATTTAATATGCTTTGAACATCCTCTTCGCTTCTGTTCAAATCCGTTGCAATGCGTGATATCGAATCACCTCTGTATGTATATAAACATATTAAAAATTCTGTATCGGTTGTCGGCGGTCTATTTAACTGCTCTTTTCTGTGTAGCGCCGCCTCGGCTTTGGCTTTACTGACACAAGCTGAACAATATTTTGTTGTTTTTGCTCTTGCGGTAAATTCGTTACCGCATATTTGACATATAGCTGAATACATTTATTTCATCTCCTCCAAATCTTCAAGTCTGCAATACAACAATGCAGAATTAGCGTTTAAATCCTTTATTTCAGCCTGATAATAAAACTTTCCTGTTATGCCTCGTCTGATGATACAGCCCGTCAGAATGTATTTTGCGCCGTTGTAAAGCACCTTTCGTTCAAGGTTTCGTTTAACCTCCGAAATATTCACAGTTCCTCAATCCTTATGTAAATGCCTGGTACATCTGCCCAAAACTTTTCACACATCTCGCTTGCCACGAGTGCGTCATCTGTCCAAAAGCCCACGAGCGTCATACAGTCCTTGAGCATTTTTTGTAGGTTATCTGTGTCGGGCTTTGTAATACGATACTCACCGTCTTTGTGTCTGCCTTTTGGAAAAAGCCAGCTTACCCTCAGCCTTACACCGCTATCATACGGCTTTGGCGGTCTATGCTGTTTTAGATGAGCTATAAGTAAAGCCTTAGCCGATTTTATTCTCGGTGAATCATAAAATATCGGCTTGCCCTTAACGGTCCTCACTCTGCGTTCTTGAGCAGTTACAGTAGGAACCTTATCCATCTTCATAAAAAATTCTGTTACTGATTTATCCATAGCAAAACCTCTGATTTTTGTTTTTATCTTTTGAAATATAAATTTTATGCGTTCTTGTCATCTCGGCTATACGACTGCCTAATGCCTCATCAATCGCAGAAATCTCATTGATTGACAGTTCGGAACTGATAATCGTAGGCAACTGTTCATTGTAACGATGATTTATAATTTTAAATGTTGTATTAACATCTGCATTACTTACACTCTCGCCGCTGCGTGTCTTGAAAAAATCATCAATATACAGTACCTCTGCATTTTTGATATTGTTCATAAGTTTATCGTACTGTTCGGAAACAGTCACTGCTTGCTTGATTGCTGTTATATCATCTCCCCACAGCATATACCTTGCTGATTTGCCTTGTTTTAACAAATAACCGACAATAGCTGTACATATATGTGTTTTGCCACAGCCTGACTGACCGCCAATGTAAAACCAATCAATCGGCTTTTTGGCGTAGTCAACAGCACATTTCTTTATGTAACCTTGCCAATCATTTTTTACAAGATATGTGTCAAAGTTATATCTCTCAATAAGCTTTGAAAGTCCGCTTTTCTTAATTCTTCTAATCTCTGCTCTTACCTTTAAGCACTCGCACGGTTGGCTAACAACCTCAAAGGTTTCTGTACCGCAAAAATCCCTTTTTACTGTGCTGTATATCGTACCCTTGTTTTTGCATTTATCGCAGTCATAGCCTGTCAGCCTGCCTGTTTGCGCATTAAAAATATCCGCCTCTCGCTGTGCCTTTTCCTCTGCCGTAAGCTCAGAGTACAACCTCGCCTGTGTTAAACGCTCCTGTGCTCCGTCTTTTGGCAGGTACTTTTGAATTATTCTTTCGTATGCTGTCAACTTCATCACTCCTCTTTAATAACCAACGGTTTATATAATTCTCGATATCATCAAGTGTTTTTCTGCTGTCGGGGTGCAGCTCAAAATACTTAGACATCTTTACGAGTTCGTTTTCAACATCAATCAATGTGTAAATATTTTTAAAATCATTCAGCTGAGAAAATGTCACTTGATAATTGCTTTCTTCTTTTAACAATAAAGAAATGAAAATGTCTTTGTTCTTTTCTTTTTCTTTTCTTTTATTTACTTTTATTTTATTTTCT
>ENA-UEQR01002111-UEQR01002111.1-human-gut-metagenome-genome-assembly--contig:-NODE-2111-length-10446-cov-19.656476_pt1 | contig 10446 bp, 13 predicted proteins | sample MGYA00242944_ERZ507941 | MGnify/ENA primary metagenome ERZ507941 (study PRJEB26167, sample SAMN06115398) | human gut metagenome | host: Homo sapiens | place: China:Chongqing | collected 2016-06-23...
TATAATCAGAAAAATGAAGCAATCATGTATATAGACAATGACGATTTCAGCGTATGGATGCAGAAGCTGTACGCCAAACTGGAAGAACTCTGCAAGGATGTACGGGTACTGCGCAATGCCGACAGGGTGCTGCCCGAAGATGACAACCTGCTGGATAATCAGGACTTGTGCCTGCTCTTCAAGGTGAGTATCAAGACCCTGCAACGCTACCGGGCTATCGGTGCGCTGCCGTATTTCACAATCAGCGGAAAAGTGTACTACAAGGCTTCCGACGTCCGGGAGTTCATCAAGGAGCGGTTCAGCGTCACCACGCTACGCCAGTTCGAGAAAGAACACTGCACGAAGAAAAAGAAGTGAATTAAAAAGCCGGGGCGGTTCTGCTCCGGCTTCGCTTTGGGTTTATGGCTTGCCTAATTTGTCGGCTTCCTCCTTTAGCTGCTCGGCTTGCTCGTTTAACAGCCTTGCCCGTTCCAACGCTTCCGCCTGCTTCCTGCTGCGGTATTCAAAGCCTTTCACCGAATCGGTCAGGCTTCGGATGAAAGCGTTGTCCCGTTCCCGGCTGAACTTCGTTTCCAGCAAATCAAGGCTGCTGCCGTCTGCCTTTCCTTTCATCAGGATATAGCGGTATTTTATATCGTTGTCTTGTAACCGCTGCATTCTTTGTATAAACCGCACATTCAATGCAAGCGACACAAGACAAATGATTATCCCTGCTGAAAGAAGAAAGAACTTGGGTTTCAAATAGGGAGTTACCCGGTATATCAGTTTGTCATGCCATGAAACGGGCGTTGTTTCTCCGGTCGGTGTATCATCAGCCGGGAACAACACCTTTAACCGCTCCTTGAAATATCGGTGCGAGGTCACGATAAGCCCCTTTATATCTTCAAGGTCTTGTTTTTGGTTCTCGGACTGCCCTTTTCCGATACTGCCGATTTGGTTTAGAATCTCCCGTACCGTGTTTTCAGTAATGCCGGATTTACCTTGCATTTCCGAAATGCGCTGTTCGATAACGTCCAGTCGGTTAATCGTTTCCTCCCGGCTGGCTGGCGTTACCTGCTTCTCCTGCCGTTCTTTCAGTTCCGTAACCATAGAGAGAAGCCCCTCCAAAATTAAGTTATTTTCCATGTTCCTATAATTTTAAGTGTCGTTTCTTTTTCTTCTTTTTTCTTTCACCGGGATTGTCGGGCGTTTCATCAGCCGGAGAGGACGGGGCGGAGAACAGACCGCCTAAGCCTGCCAGTAGCGGACTGTCGGCTTTGCCCGGTGTCTGCGCTGGCTCCTGAACAGGTGCGGAAACCGTCTGTCGGTTGCTTTCGGTAGTGTTCAGCCCCGCATCCCCGAAACATTTATCCAGCTTGGAGAAACTGAAACTGCGGTCTATCTCCGAACCCTTGAACGTGTATTCACCTTTGGAAAAGGATACGCCCTGCACTTCGCCAGCCTGTCCCCTGTACTTGAAATGAATCCCGATACCCTTTTCTGCCAGCCGGGTTTGTAACTGCTGCCAGTTCCTTGATTTCCCGATTTCATTCTTTATAGCGTTGTAAATCTCGTATTTGGATTTGTCCGGCTCTCTTAAACGGTGCTGCTTTACATGTTCCTTGCCTTTAGCGAAATAAAGCCCGTGTTTGGCTTTCAGCTTCTTGCATACCTGCTCGTTGCGGTACATGTCGTTCCTGTCCGAAATGGTCTTGCCGTTGTTGTCTATGCGGTTGAACACGATATGCACGTGCGGATGTTCCCGGTCTTGGTGGCGCACGATGATGTACTGCGTATCGGTGATTTTCATTTCACGCATGTACTCCTGCGCAAGCTGTACCATTTTCCCGTCTGTCAGCTTGGGTGCGTCCACCGGGGAATAGCTTAGCGCAATATGTCCGACAGGCTTTTTCAGGTCGGGGTTCATCCCGGCTTGCAGTATGAAACTGCGTATGATGTCCCGGTTGCTTTCGGCTAACACTCCCTCCGCATGAAGCAAAGCCGCCTGTTCCTTGCCGAGTACATAGTTCACGCAGCCTTTAAATCCGCTTCCCTTTTTTATTTTTCCAATCATCCGACAGTTGGTTTATGATTTCGACAATCCTGTTCTTGAGTTTCACCAGTTCCACCGCTACCAGTGCGAATCCTCCGGCATTCGCCCGGTGCGCCAGCTGGTTGATGTTGTTGGCTTCGCCCGCCAGCTTGCGGATAGTGTCCGCATCCTGCCTGTTCAGCCGGGGCGTTACCTCTGCCGAAACGACAGCCTGCCGGACGTACTCGCTGACGTGCAGCCCGGCTTCGGTGGCTCGCTTCCTGATTGCGTAGAACTGTAACTCGGTCAGTTTCGTGCTGACTACCCGGTTCTGCTTGTCTATCCGGCTTTTTGCCGGGCGACCTCCCGGTTTGTTCCTTGTCCCTGTCATACGTTTTTGCTTTTAGGTGGTATCTTAAAAATTGCGACCAACGGGAGAAATTTTCTTTGCTGTCAAGCAAAGCAAGGTGTTTCGGTCTACCGAAACATAACCTTGCTCTCCCTAATCATACCGTTTACCGTTGGTAATCCTGCCGGACTAAATGCCTCTGCCCCTTTTCTGTTTTGGGGTGGCACGTTGTCCGGTTTCCTGCTTTATTTCCTGCGCTTGGCTGGTACTGTTTTTCTGTTCCTGTTTCCTGCCGCACAGATAGTCGTTCAAGTCCGAATAACCCCTGTAATTGTCCGAGAAGTCACGCACACGGTAGGAATATTCCAAAGCGATAGCCTGTGTTGCCCGAAATCCTGCTTCGTCATTGTCGAGCATGCAGTGGATGCGTTTATACGGGAACAGTACGTCAATGGCTTTCGGCACATTGGCGGTAGAGTTGAGTATGACATAATCCTGCCTGTCAAGGTCGGGCATGGTCGGACAGTTCTTCATCCGGAGTGTGAGGAAAGAAAGATAGTCCATAAAGCCCTCGAATACCAAACATTTCTCTCTCGGCTCTCCCTGCTGCCTTATATGGGTGATGTCTTTCGATGTGCTGCCCTTGAAACGGGGATTGCGAAGCTCGTAACCTCCTGAGTCATTCCTGAACGCCAGCGCAAAATAAGGCTTGCCACCGATGCGGTAATACATTTCCTGCACGTATGGGGCTGCCGTTCCGGGGGAAATCCCCCTTTCCTGCAAGTAGCGCATGAGTGCCGGATTCTGTAACGGCTGTATTCTGCGTATCTCTATCGGGCTGGCTGCCTGCCTTTTCGTGTCCCTTTCGGGCAGGTCTTTCCCGTGAAAGGAAAAAGAGGTAATGTCGCCCTGCTCCAGTCGGCAGATAGCACCGTAGGCGTTGCACCCGTTCTGCTTCATCACAAGGTCGATGAGCGTCCCGCCCTCGCCAGTTCCGTAGTCACACCATAGATTGGCGTTATAATCCACCTTGAAACTCGGCGTGTTGTCCTCCCGTAAGGGGCTGCGGTACATCCCGTAACTTCCCTTTTCCGTGACGGGCTGGATTCCCAAAGAGTTCAGGTAATCCTTGATACTGATATTGTTGGCTTCCTTGTAGGTCATAATCTTTATTTTTTTATTTAACGATAGTAATAATGAAGCAAGAAGCGAGTAAGAAGAAGCACGGGACACTACTACATCTATCTTTTTCTTTTTCAACGGATTGTAGTACATATAGTAACATAGTAATTATTTATCCTTTAAAAAAGGAATAAATATATTCTATATATCATATTGCCGTTTTTTCTTTTTCCCGGATTTTCCAAAAGTTTGGGATTCTATCTTACTTCATACTACATAACTGGTAAACTGTTGTTTATTAGATTGTTATTTGTATATCAGACAATATGTAGAAGCTACTACATTCCGGTTCTACCCGTAATCATCCCCTGTACGGGAAGCCGGAACGGGCTTTATCCTGTACCCATATACCGGATAATGGTTGTTGTTGATGCGCTTCTGTACCCGCTTGAAACCGATTTTCCGCAATGATTCGCCCAGCCTTTTTTCGGATAGCTGGACGGGGGATATATTACGCAGGTATGCGAGTACCTGTGCCGTTGTCATGAAGAACAGGGCTTCTTCCTCCTCTGTCGGCTTCTCAAAGTATTGTGTAAGCATCTCAAACTCGATTGTCTGTACCTCAAATTCCGCATTTGTCAGGTGCAGTTCTTCAATCTCCGCATCATTGAACCAGTAGCGCACGCCCTGACGGTACAGGTACATAATTTCGGAATAGACGTTATCCATGTGAATACTTTCTGCCGTGGGCTTGTCTATGTGCAGCACCTCGAACGGCAAAAAACGCCTGCTGCCTGTCGGGTCGGTCAGGAACTCGTTGCCGTTCACCGAAGCCATGAAGCTGGCGAGGTGGGGGTATTCCTCTATGTAAATATCATACGGTCTGCGGTACTTCACCGCCGGGGTGGTGATAAGGTTCTTCAATGCGTTCTCGTTCTGCTTGTTGAGTTCCTTTAGCTGGTCGTCAATGTTGATGAACAGGTATTCGGCTATCAGTGTCAGGATGTCTTTGCCCTGCGGGTCTATCTTCCCGGTGAACAGGTAGTTCTTAAGCGGTGTCGGGCAAAGGTTGTCCAGCCACCACGATTTGAACTGCCCCTGCCTGTCCCCGGTCAGTACCAGACAGGTATGGTTCTGACACCCCGTGTCGTTCATCGCGTTGGCTACCACACCGATAAGCCATTTCGTGAAATATTCCTCCCATTTGCCGGGGTTGGCTACCTGTACCGTGTTCAGAAGCCTGCCGATATGCCCGTGTTCGGCAGGATTGAGAAGCGGCAGGGCGTTGAAATACTCCTGTATGGGGTGAGCCTTTCTTGCGAAGTCGCTTTCCAGTATCATGCGTATGTTGTCGGTCGAGGTGGCTATGTCAGCCGTTGCGTCCAGCCTGCGCCTGAAAGTGTTCAGGGCGAATTTTGTAACGGGCTGGTACAAGTCCGAAGAACCCGCAGCCCGGTATTCCGTCCGGCTCTTTACGGTGTTGAACCGGAAATCATACAGGACGTTCAACAGGCTTTCGATGCGCTCGTTCTTTGACTGCCAGCCCTCGATATGCCGTGTTTCATCACTTCTTTTCTTTTTCATCGGGAAGTCTGTTAGAAGCCGGGACATACTGCTGCTGCATCCACTTTTTGAGTTCCTCCATGTCGAAACGCAGGGTACGCCCACGCTTGACACACGGTATCATTCCCTTGCTGGCTAAGTGGTACAGGTAATTGACCGAATACCCGGTTATGCCGCTGGCAACGGATATTTTGACTAACACAGGCTCTTTTCCGTCCTGCCGTTCTTCGGGCTGTGCGCCCGTGACCGGGGCAATCATCTTTTCGATGTTCTCCAGCCGCTTGAAAATTTCTTCGAAAGGATTGTTCATAGGTGCTTGTTTTTTGAATTAGCACCACAAATAAAATAAGAAAAATCGGTAAAAAACAAAGCGTCAGCCGTTTGGAATCGCTTTGCTTCGCTCTGCACCAAATTAATGTCGGCAAATAGAAAACGGCTTTGTGTTCATTACCTTACTTATTTAAGGAGTGGAGAAAAAACAGTTTTTTTGTTATCGGTTCGTTTCTTTCATGTTGTTTTTGGGTTGGCAGTGGACATTTTCGGACACGCAAGGTCATTTTCGGACAGAGGGGAACAACCTATTATTCAGCCTTATATATTTGCACCAGTGAAGAAAAACGGAGTATTGACAAGAATAAATATATCGGTTATGGAAATAGTGACGATTGAAAAGAAAACGTTTGAACTATGGAAACAGAGGTTTGAAAATTTTGTGGGTCGTGTGGATGCGCTCTGCGTGCCTTTACGCAGGAAGCGTGACAAGTGGCTGGATAACTGCGAGACTTGCCGTTTGCTGAACGTTTCAGCCCGGACGATGCAGACTTACCGTGATACGGGAAAACTGCCTTATTCGCAGATTAACAATAAGATTTACTACAAGGCTTCGGACGTGGAAGCCTTTCTGCTCGACCAAGTAAGGGACAATTCTAAAAAGTAGGCGTATGGATTTGATAACGAAAGATTCCGAAACCACGCTGGTACTGTTTTCCTCCCTCGACAGGGTGCTGGAAAACGTGGAGTACGTGGTAATGAACTATCGCCCGGTATTGAACGGTGAACACTACCTGACGGGTGATGAGGTGTGCAGGCGGCTTTGCATCAGCAAACGGACGTTGCAGGATTACAGGGACACGGGGCTGCTGGGCTACGTGCAGCTTCCGGGAAAAATCATCTACCGTGAAAGCGAGATTTTAGACCTGCTGGAAAGACATTACAGAAAATGAAATCTTGAAAACATGAAATCTTGTTTTATTGATGTCTTGCTTTCTTGAAATATTGAAGTATTGAAATATAGCTGTCTTGTTTTCTATATTGTTTGATTGAAAGCCAGCAATCACGTTTTCTTGAAAACCGTGTTGCTGGCTTCTTCGTGGTTATACGGATAGCTGTTTCTCAACGGCTTGCATATCCCTTAGTATCGTTTGGTCTAATACTTTCGCATAATGCTGCGTCATTCGGGTGGATGAATGCCCCAGCATTTTAGCCACGTTCGGCAGTGACACGTTGTTAGCCAGTGCGATAACCGATGCGAAACTGTGCCGGGCGGTGTGGGAAATTATCAACAAAGCAACACAAAACAGAATGGGGAATTAATAACGCAAGCTGTTAGTAATGAGCAAATTTTCAATATTTGGAACAATCCTCAAAAACGGATTTTGGGAAAATATTGAGTTAGTTCCGTTACTAAACCGTTAACAAGTTGTTACCGAAACAGACGGTGTTAACGACAAGGTTGAAAAAAGTTTGCTGACGGTTTCTTTTTCAATGAAACACAGTATTTTGCGTAGCGATGAACGCTTACATCAACAGTAATTTTGCAAACAAAAAATGTAGGCGTATGAAGATTGAAAAATTCAAGGTCTTGCTTTATCTGAAGAAGACCGAACCCGACAAGTCGGGCAAAGCTCCCATCATGGGACGAATCACACTGAACCGGACAATGACACAGTTCAGCACGAAATTGTCCTGTACCCCGAAACTGTGGAATGCGAGGGAAAGCCGTCTGGACGGAAAAAGCCGGGAAGCGGTGGAAACAAATGCGAAAATAGAAAAACTGCTGCTTGCCATCAATGAGGCGTTTGAGGAATTGCAAAGTCGGAAACGTGATTTTGATGCCAAGGCTGTAAAAGAACTGCTTCAAGGCAGCATGGAAACGCAAATGACACTACTCCGCCTGTTTGACAGGCTCATTGAAGAACAGAAAAGCCGTATCGGTATTGACGTTTCCGCATCCTCAATGAGTACCTATCATTATGCACGGCTGACACTGGGCGATTTCATCAATAAGAAGTATAAAATGAACGACATTGCCTTCGGTGCACTGAACGAACAGTTCATCCGGGAATATCAGGCTTACACAGAAGAAGAACGTGGCTATTCCAACCAGACCACACGTCATTACCTTGCCCTGTTGAAGAAAGTCTGCCGGATAGCCTATAAGGAGGGACTATCCGAGAAATGGCATTTCGTGCATTTCAAACTGCCCAAACAGAAAGAAAGCACGCCAAAGGCATTGAGCCGTGAAGACTTTGAGAAGCTGCGTGACGTGGTGATACCTGAGAAACGGATTTCCGTGATTGTCACAAGAGACCTGTTCCTGTTTGCCTGCTATACGGGTACCGCCTATGCGGACACCGTATCGGTAACGCACGAAAACCTGTTCACGGATGATGACGGCAGCCTGTGGCTGAAATACCGACGTAAGAAAAACGAGCTGAAAGCACGTGTGAAACTGCTTCCCGAAGCCATAGCTCTTATAGATAAGTATAAGGATGACACAAGGGAAACACTGCTGCCTCCACAACATTACCGTACACTCCGTGCGAACATGAAAATCCTGCGTGTCCTTGCTGGACTGGAAACCGACCTCTGGTATCACATGGGACGGCACTCGTTCGCCTCGCTGGTCACGCTCGAAGAGGGAGTACCTATTGAAACTATCAGCAAGATGCTCGGGCACAGCAATATAAAGACAACACAAATTTATGCCCGTGTCACCCCGAAGAAGCTATTTGAGGATATGGACAAATTCATTGAGGCGACAGCCGATTTGGAACTGGTACTGTAAACAGACATCAGACCAATATTATTATATTCATCATCATAAAAATACAGAGATATGCGCAGCACATTTAAGATATTGCCTTATATAAACAAAAAAAGAATCAAGCCGGACGGTACGTGTGCCATCCTCTGCCGAGTGTCCATTGACGGAAAAAACATCCTTATCACCACGGGACTTACCTGCCGCCCTGAGGATTGGGACAGCAGGAAAGGAACTATCCGCACGGCACGCGAGAACAACCGCCTGACAGAGTTCCGCACGAATCTGGAAGAAACCTATAACCGTCTGATTAAAGAACAAGGTGCGGTCAGCGCGGAGCTGTTGAAAAACACCGTCATGGGAGTGGCGAGAATCCCACAGACCCTGCTTCAAGGCGGAGAGGCTGAACGTGAGCGGCTAAAGATACGCTCGGAAAAGATTAATTCAACTTCCTCTTACCGCCAATCGAAGACCACGCAGTTGAACCTGCAACAGTTTCTCCGCTCCAAAGGCATGGAGGACATCGCTTTTACCGACATCACGGAGGAGTTCGGGCATTCGTTCAAACTTTTCCTGAAAAAAGAAATGGGTTATGCGACGACCCATGTAAACCATTGCCTGTGCTGGCTGAACCGCCTTATTTACATAGCTGTGGACGAAGGGGTACTGAGGTGTAACCCATTGGAGGACGTACCTTATGAAAAAAAGAATCCACCCAAAATGCGGCACATCAGCCGTAGTGAGCTAAAGCGTATCATGGCTACACCGATGGAGGATGAAAAAGTCGAACTTGCCCGGCGCATGTTTATCTTCTCTTCACTGACGGGGCTCGCCTATGCAGCTTTGCGCAAACTTTATCCGTGTCACCTCGGAAAAACGGCGGAAGGCAGATTCTATATGCGTAAACAGCGGGAGAAAACAAATGTCGAGGCGTTTATTCCTCTACATCCGGTGGCACAAAAGATATTGTCACTATATAATACGGATGACCATTCACGTTCCGTGTTTCAATTACCTATTCGTGACATACTCTGGTTTGAGGTTCACTCATTGGGTATTATGATGGGCATCGAACAGAACCTTTCCCATCACTGTGCACGTCATACCTTCGGAACGCTGTTGCTCTCGGAGGGCATATCAATAGAAAGCGCAGCAAAAATGATGGGACATGCCAACATCAACAGCACCCAAGTTTACGCACAAGTGACGGACGGAAAAATATCCAAGGACATGGACAGGCTGATGGAACGGCGCAACAGTAGAAAAGAAACAGAAATAAATTGAAAAGGAATAAAAACAACGGTATGGAAAGATTCATCATTACATTGGACGAATCCGGCACGCTTCATGTGCCGGACGTTTCCAGCACATTTATCTGGATGGATGAGCCGGAACTGGTAAAACTGTTCGGAGTAATCGCTCCCACGCTCCGTGCGGCGGTAAGGGCAGTATATAAAAGCGGCATCGTACCCCCCAACGAGGCAGAACGGTACATCAACCTGCCCGATGGGAACAGACAGAAAGTATATGGCATCACCTTGGTTATTGCCATTGCTTTCCGGCTCAATACTCATGGGGCATGGCGTTTACGGGAACACGTGACCGGCAGGATTGGCAAACATGGCTGTAAAAGAGGAACACAGATAATCATCGTGCAGAACGGACGGAACACTGGTTTTGCATGAAATGATTTGCAGATATACAGATACGGCGCACGGTGGAAAAAATTCCAGACCTGTGCGCCGTATCTGTTCTGTCTCTTTCCGTATTGGAATTATCAGTCCTTATGTAGAAACGCTTCACGGTAATTTTCACGCAGCATCCGCTCGATGTCCGATTCCCTGTATAGTATTTTACCTCCCAACTGTATGTATGCCATACGTCCGGCATCCCTGTGCTCCTGTAACGTGCGACGGCTGGTTTTCAACAGTTGCGCCACCTCACGGTCGGTCAGGTAGCGTTCGCCGTCCAATATGGGACGGTAGTTTTCAGTGAGCTGTTCGACATATGCCAGTGTCCGTTCCAGTTTCCCAAGCATCCGAACTACCATCTCGCTTTCCTGTGTTATAAGTTCATTCATCATTCTACAATGGATTTAGTGGTTTTGCAAATAAAGTAAATCAGATGTCTTTTCCGTTTAATGCGGCTTGTCTGCGCCGTTCCTCGACAAAAGGAATAATGCGCTGCACATCTTCTGCACGATAATAGACCTTGCGCACAATCTGTGAATAAGCCAGCGTACCGTTGCTGCGCATGGTCTGTAAGGTACGGGGACTTATCTGAAGGATACGGCATACTTCCGCACTGTCCAGCCATTCACATAATATACACGACCACATTCATCTCCCACCCGGTTCA
>ENA-UEQR01002116-UEQR01002116.1-human-gut-metagenome-genome-assembly--contig:-NODE-2116-length-10433-cov-5.605350_pt1 | contig 10433 bp, 9 predicted proteins | sample MGYA00242944_ERZ507941 | MGnify/ENA primary metagenome ERZ507941 (study PRJEB26167, sample SAMN06115398) | human gut metagenome | host: Homo sapiens | place: China:Chongqing | collected 2016-06-23...
GAAATTCTTATTTGATAAATCGGAATTTGCACAATTCTTGAACTCAACACAAACTGCCATCAGTGTTGTTCCGTTGCCCGTTCTTTGCTGGTAGAATAAAACCATCAAATGAAGGAGGCAACAAGCCATGAATACAGATAAAATCTATGCAGAACAACTCGCAAACGAATATGCACTCAAGGACACCTCCAAGGTGATCGCTCTTCGCAAGCTGGATGCAAGAGCCAAGCTTCCCGCAACCGTTTTTACCTATACCTTCGGCATTATCACTGCGCTGGTAGCCGGTGTTGGGATGTGCCTTTCCATGAAGGTTATCGGCAACGGTAGTACTGCTATGTTTGTTCTCGGCGTGATTGTCGGCATTATCGGGCTGCTGGGTATGGGCGTTAATTACCCCATCTACAAAAAATTGCTGGCTCAGGGCAAGCAGAAATACGCTTTTGAAAAAACCATTGACCTGCCGGAAGGCAATTATCTGCCCGGCGCCGCCCGCCTGTGGGGCGAACTTGAATACTGCAACTGCCGCTCTGTCAGCGAGCACCGCATTGACATCCGCGGCGCTTATACCTTAAATGCTGCTATTGGCATGGTTGAGCCGGTAGAGTTTATCACCAACCTGACCGGCTGCGGCGTTGAGCAGTGGAGCCAACAGCTTAACGGCATCATCTGCGCTGCGTGCGAGGAACGCACCTTTACTGCAGAAACGCCGTTTCCGTTGCCCGGTGAAGGTGAAACCGTCCTGGACATTACAGGCAGTTTTTTGCCCGGCACATCCAGCGTTCATACCGGCCAGCTGGATGCAGCCGGAACCCTTGCCATGCAGCTCTGCTCCCGCGCTGCCGGTACAGAACAGCTTACAATTCAAACCAAAGATGTTCCCGTCACCCAGACGCTTGACCTGCCCAACGCCGCAGAAGGCGACAGTGCGGTACTTTGGGGCGAAGTATTGGCCTGCACCCTGACTGCAACAAAGCAGGAAGAAGAGCCGCTTTTGAGCATCACATGGAAGCTGCACGCTGAACTCTGGCGCCCGACAGTGTACATGGCGGTTTCGGATGCTTATTCCACGATCTGTAACATGACGCTTGAAAAGCGGACTTTCAACCAGTTCATGCCTCTTGCCAGTGTAGATACCACTATCCCGGTTATGATCGAAGATGACCTGCCGGATGCCAATGTTTCCATTCTGGGCTGTTTTGTCACGATTGGAGCCCCACAGCTGACCGCCGCAGAAAAGGGTGATGTCATCCAAGTTGCCGGGCGCGGTACCGCGCACCTGATTTGTGCGGATGACCGCGGCGAACTGACCTGCTATGATAAAATCTTCCCCTGGGCCCTGGCGGAGACCTTCCACGGTTCTATCGGGCAAAGCATCCCGCACTTGCACGCAGCGGTACGGCATATTGCCAGCAGCCGCGCCGGAAGCAAAGCGCGGGTCGAGCTGGAACTGCAGGTAAGCGGCATTCTGCTGCAGGGGATTCCGCACGAGGTAGTTTTCTCCGCCACGCCGGGAGAAGAATACCCTAACAGTAAGGATGGGCCTGCGCTCTACCTGTACTATGCCCAAAAAGGGGAGGCCATTTTTGATATTGCTCGCCGTTACCATGCCCGCGCCAGCGACCTCGCCACGGCTAACCACCTGACCATCCCGGAAGGGCAGAGCGCCCAGGAGCTTACTGCTGACGCAACCTGCCTGCTGATACCGGCAGCTTTGTGAAAGGGGATGCTGCAATGACACAGGATCAAATTTATCAGAACATTGCACAGCGTACTGGCGGCGATATTTATATCGGCGTGGTCGGCCCCGTGCGCAGCGGCAAAAGCAGTTTCATCAAGCGCTTTGCGGAGCTGATGCTGCTGCCCCGCATCAAAAACGAAGCACAGCGCGCCCGCGCCAAGGACGAACTGCCCCAATCCGCCGCCGGGCGGACGATCATGACAACCGAACCAAAGTTTATCCCGGAAAAAGCGGTCAGCATTGACCTGAAAGCCGGCGGAAGCTTCCGCGCACGGCTAATCGACTGCGTGGGATATATGGTGGATGGTGCCCTTGGGCACGAAGAAAACAACGCCCCGCGGTTGGTCAAAAGCCCTTGGTTTGACCAAGCGGTTCCCTTTGACCAGGCAGCTGAAACCGGCACCCGCCGGGTCATCCGCGAGCACGCCACCATCGGTCTTGTTGTAACAACGGACGGCAGTGTGGCGGAACTCCCACGTGAAAAGTATCTGCCCGCGGAACGCCGCATCATTGCCGAACTGGATGAAATCGGCAAGCCGTATCTGATTTTGCTGAACTGCACAGAACCGGACAGCGAACCTGCCCATGCGCTTGCTGCCCAGATGGAAGAAGTCTATCATCACCCGGTTTGCCCCATCAATGCCGTCAACCTGACAGCGGAACAGCTAAACAATATCCTGCAAAAGCTGCTTTATGAGTTCCCACTGCGGGAAATTGCCGTTTCGATGCCGTCCTGGGTTACCATGCTGGAACCGGGGCACTGGCTGCAAAGTTCTGTCTACCAGGCCCTGCTGGAACTGGCCGGCAGCGTGCACAAAATGGGGGATATGACCCGCGGCAAACCCCAGCTGAACTGTGCCAACACAACCGGCGTTACCCTGACCGGCATGGACCTTGCCTGCGGCCAGGTGCAGCTGCAGGTTGGTATTGAGCCTGATATCTTTTTCAAGATTTTGGGCGAGGAAACCGACCTTCCCATCACAGATGAAGCCAGCCTTTTGCCCTGTATGCTGGAGCTGGCTAAAGCCAAAGCGGCGTATGACAAAATCAAAAGCGCCTTGGAGCAGGTTCAGGCCACTGGGTACGGCATTGTTATGCCCGGTATTGAGGAGCTGCACCTGGAAGAGCCCGAAATCGTCCGCCAGGGCGGGCAGTATGGGGTACGGCTTTCCGCCAGTGCCCCCAGCCTGCACCTGATGCGCGCGACCATCCACACCGAGCTTTCGCCAACCGTTGGCAGCGAGGAGCAGGGAGAAACACTGATCCAGGGGCTTTTGAAAGACTTTGAGAGCGACCCCAGCAAGTTGTGGAGCACCAATATTTTTGGCAAAAGTCTGAACGAACTGGTGAATGAGGGTTTACAGGCCAAACTTATGCATATGCCCGCCGAAGCCCGCACCCGCCTGCAGCAGACACTGGAACGCATTATCAACGATGGCTGCGATGGGCTGATCTGCATTTTGCTGTAAGGAGGTGCCGCATTGTTCAGGCAAAAAAGGCTGGCCAGAGCTGCACAAATCCGGTGTGAGAACACCCGCCGGGCGTTCCACCTCTCTTTGCAGCAACTACGCCAGAACGAAGCCGCCTTCCAACAGGCGCAGGAAGACTTTGCCATCGAACGCACCATTTATGAGCACGCCGCCTTAATGTGCCACTGCCGGGCAATCTTGCGAGAACTGAGGGGGAGTGGCACATGCCTGCATCTATAATCGCTGTGGGTATTTTCTGTCTGCTGGTCACTGCCCGCGCGGCTGCCTGCCGCCGCTGGCCGCTGCTTGGCATTTTTGGTGGGGCAGCATGCGGTCTGGCCGGGCTGGGGGCAGTGGCACTGCTTGGCCCTTTAACGGGCGTCGCTCTGCCGCTGAACGCCCTGACTGCGGGAACCGCCGTTATCTTAGGGCTGCCGGGTGTAATTCTATTGATGGTGCTAAACCTGTTATAGTATTACTTTTTAAGGCAATACCGCATAATTCCAAGTGCCGATACGGCGAGCGAGGTGCGGCAGATGCTAAGCCAAAAGCGCAGATAATACTTTGTGTATTATCGAGCATTTTGGCAACGCAGATGCCGTGCCGCAGCCGCCGGAGCGGTGCTTAAGCCGTAAGGCGGGAATTATGCGGTGTTGCCTTAAGTTCAGAACACGAAAAAGCCCCGCGCACAGTATTTTTACTGCGTGCGGGGCTGATTTGTTATAAAAAACGACTGGACCGTAAGCCGGGTTCTGTATTAAACGACGATCTATCTTGGTTTTACGTTGCCGCAAAACTCCGCGGCCCCAAAGGGCCGTCACGCCAACTCCGGGACGTGCGAGGCTTCCACATATGTCCCATACGGTTGTTGCTTCTGACAGGGTTTACATAGCCGCAAAGTCGCCAGTGCGCTGGTGAGCTCTTACCTCGCCTTTCCATCCTTACCGCCTGTTGGGGGCGGCGGTCTATTTCTGTTGCACTATCCCTAGGGTCACCCCCGGCTGCCGTTAGCAGTTGCCATGCCTCTGTGAAGCCCGGACTTTCCTCAGGGCGGTCAAGCCGCCCCGCCGTCGTATGTTCCACTCGTTTGTGTATTATCATACCATATTTTTGCATCATTTGCAACTGCTGTTTTTTTGTGTTATAATACATTGCGTATGAGCCGCTCCGGTGGTTCCGAACGGAGGTCAAACTGATGCAGATGCTGCATTTCCGCGTGCCCACATCCTGCAATGGCATGCGCCTGAATATTTTTCTGCGCACCATGGGTGTCAGCTCCGCCTGCATCAAGGCGGTCAAATATCAGGGCACCGGCTTCTGTGTGCGGCTGGGGGATGAGGTCATCCCCGTCCATACAGATTACCGCGTTGCAACAGCGCAGATTGTTTCGTTCGCTCTGCCTCCTGAGCCTCCCACCGCTGTTCAGCCGGAGCCGCTGCCTATTGATGTTATCTATGAGGATGAGTTCGCGGCTGTATTGAACAAACCTGCCGGCATTGCGGTACACCCCACATTAAACCATACCAGCGGGACCCTTGCGAACGGCTGGCTGTACCGCCTGAAATGCCGCGGCGAGGATGGCGTATTCCGCCCGGTCAACCGCATTGATAAAAACACCAGCGGCCTTGTGCTGTGTGCGCAGAATGCCTTTGCCGCGCCGGAACTCGCCAAGACTGCACAAAAGTGTTATCTTGCCCTGGTGGAAGGCCCGCTGCCCGTTGGGTCGGGCCGCATTGACGTCCCGATTGCGCGCCGCGGCGATTCCATCATTGGCCGCTGTGTAAGGGAAGACGGCAAGCCCAGCGTGACGGAATACACCGTGCTGGCCGCCAGCGCTTCCCATGCATTGGTTTCCTGTTTTCCGGTAACGGGCCGTACCCATCAGATCCGCGTTCACTTTTCCTGGCTCGGCCACCCGCTGGCAGGGGATAGTTTGTACGGCGGCCATACGGATATCATTGCGCGTCACGCCCTGCATTGCGCAGTGTTGCGGTTCAACCGCCCCGCGGACCATGAGCCCCGCCGGGTGCAGAGCCCTTTGCCGGAGGATTTTCTGGCCGCCTGCTGCGCAGCCTATTTGCCAGACAAAGAAGAGATTCAAACAATGTTACAATCCGTGCTGCCCTGCGCTGAGTAGCACAAACTGCCTACATTGCACCCTATAACCCCATGCACGCGCCTTTACGCGCGGAAAGGAGCCCCTTTTGAGCACAAATCCTACCCATTTGGAACAACAGAATCAAACTGAACAACAAAATAAAGCACCTGTATCTTCTATCCGTACTCACAGCGGTTTTACCCTCTGGTTGGACGGCCTGCGCTGCAAGCTGACCGTACACGCCTGGCGGCGCAGAACAAAAAAAGCCCGCCGCCATCACAGCTTCCGTCAGGTACTGGCGCGTGTTCCGCACGCGAACCTGATTGGCGATGCCTTGTACATGATCGGCTTTTGGGTCGAGTATGCCGTGGTTTGCGCTGTGCGCGGTACTTACAAAGTTGCTTCTACCATTGGCATGAACGCAGCCCGTTTGCTTGTCACAATCATCCGCCCGTTTGCTCTCGGCATCATTACCCTGTGCGAGGATATCGTCGAGCCGTTCCAGGTGGTTGGCTCCGGCATACGCCATTTCCGCGCAATTTCGGATGAACTTTCTGACGAAAGCGCCCATACCATCCGCAAGGAAAAACTCCGTTATTTCGCCCATGCCGCACGGCAATTTTTGCCGCTGCTGCTGAACGCGCTTTCTTACATTATGCCGGTTGCTGCGGCGGCAGGCTTTTTGTATGTGGTGCAGAGCGGGCTGAACCAGAACTTTGTTCTGAATGTTCAGGTTAATGGAACGTCTGTCGGCACGGTAGCCAGCGAACAGATATTTGAAAGCGCCCGTGAAGATGTGCGTTCCCGTATCACCAATGCGGAAGCTGTTATGGCTTCCACCGGCGCACAGGTTTCGGATGACAGCTGGGATGTTACCCCTACCTACACGCTGGAATCCGGCAGCAGCACCATGACGGAAACCGAAGCTGCAGACGCCATTCTGTGCGCTTCCAGTGACCAGATCGGCGAAGCAACCGCTGTCTATGTGGATGATTCCCTGCGTTTTGTCACCACGGAAGGCGACCATCTGCGCACCTATCTGGAAAGTATTAAAGCGCCTTACGTCAACGCAATGGACCAGAACAAGCGCGTCAGCTTTGTACATGACATCAAGCTGGTTGACGGCATTTATCTGCTTTCTTCCATTTTGGATTACAACAATGTGATCAGTACCCTGAACCAGGGCGGCGGCCCCACCTATTACACCGCAGCAGCGGGGGATACTGTTCAGACAGTTGTGGATAATACCGGTGTATCCTGGGATACGCTGGCCGCATTAAATCCCGATCTGACCGGGACCGATGAAGTTCTGGATGAGGGAACCGCTGTTATGACTGGTGTTTCGCACCCGGATATGCTGCAGATCAAAGAGGTCGTGCGCAGCACCTATACCGAGCCGATCCCGTTTGACACCCAGACAAGTGAATCGGACGAATATGATTTCGGCAAGACGGTTGTTGTGCAGGAAGGTGCCGACGGCACCGAGGAGATTACCCGCGAAACCACCTATATTGACGGCGTTGAAAGCTCCAGTGAAGTTGTCAATTATAAAGTTTTGCAGAACCCTACCACACAGCTGATTGTTAAAGGTACTAAGCTTGCCAGCGGCATGGTTGCCCGCATTGGCAGCGGCACATTTGTATGGCCTGTTCCGAACTATACCTATGTCAGCCGCTGGATGAGCTCTTACCATAAGGGTGCCGATATCTGTGCCGCTTACGGTACCCCCATCATTGCATCGGATTCCGGCAAGGTCGTTACTGCCGGTTGGCATTACAGCTATGGCAATTATGTTATTATCGACCACGGCAACGGCTACCGCACGCTGTATGCGCATATGTCGCAGCTGAAATGCACAGCAGGCCAGGCCGTGAACCAGGGCGATGTCATCGGCCTGGTTGGCTCCACGGGCGACTCTACCGGCAACCACTGCCACTTTGAGATGTATTATAATGGCGCTCGTTTCAGCGCCCAGACCTACTTTGGCGGCATGCGTGCTTCCCGCTAAGCGGTGGGAATGATGCAAGTCATCCCTGTTATACCGGTATTTTCCTGTAGATTTGGCGCAAAAAGATTTCATTCAGGTTACAATTCATCTATTTTTTTACAAATAATAGGGTCAGCGCTTTTCAAAGTACACCGGATGGTGTATAATATGATATAGGTGTGCGGTGGCTCCTGATTACTGTGGGCTGTTTCGCACGTTTTACCCTAAAAGGAGAGTAGCTGCTTGGAAAAGTTTGTGATTCATGGGGGCAAGCCCCTGAACGGCGATGTCGTTATCGGCGGCGCCAAGAATGCCGCTGTGGCAATTTTGCCGGCCACCATTCTCGCGGCAGATAAATGTACCATCGAAAACCTTCCCTGTATCAGCGATGTTATGGCCTCCCTCCAGATCCTGAGCGAGCTGGGGGCCAGCATCCGCATGATTAGCAAAAGCACATATGAAATTGATACGACCCATTTGAACTGCACCGAGGTATCGAACGAGCTTTCCCGCCAGATGCGTGCCAGTTATTATTTTTTGGGCGCGCTGCTGGGCCGCTTTGGTGCCGGTCAGGTTGCCATGCCCGGTGGCTGCAATCTGGGACCGCGCCCGATTGACCAGCACCTGAAAGCCTTTACCGCTATGGGTGCCGATGATTCCGTTGAATACGGCATGATCCGTGTTCGTGCAGAGCACCTGACTGGGAGCCATATCTTTTTTGATACGGTTTCTGTTGGCGCCACCATGAACGCCATGCTGGCCGCTGTGAAAGCGGAGGGCCTGACCATTCTGGAAAACGTTGCCCGTGAGCCGCATGTTGTAGACCTTGCCAACTGCCTGAACATGATGGGTGCTGATGTGCACGGTGCCGGTACGGATGTTATCAAGATTCGTGGCGTCAAGCAGCTGCATGGTTGCTCTTATTCCATCATTCCGGACCAGATTGAAGCGGGGAGCTATATGGTTGGCGCAGCTATTACCGGCGGCGATGTGACCCTGCACAATGTGATTCCTAAACATATGGAGCCCATTACCGCAAAGCTCCGCGCCGCTGGTTGCGAAGTGACCGAATACGATGATGCCATGCGCATTGTGCGCCACGGTGCCATCCATCCGGTTAAAATCAAGACCATGCCGCACCCCGGATTTCCGACGGATATGCAGCCATTGATGACAGTGCTACTGACGCTGGCCGATGGCACTTCCATTGTAACGGAAGGCATCTGGGAAAACCGCTTCCGCTATGTGGACGAGCTGATCCGTATGGGTGCTAACATCCAGGTCGATGGCCAGGTCGCCGTTATTGAGGGTGTGAAAAAGCTGTATCCCGCCCCGCTGCGTGCGCTGGATCTGCGTGCCGGCGCGGCAATGGTCATGGCTGCCCTTGCCGCGGATGGTGTCAGCGAAATTGACGAGACCGCACACATTGAGCGTGGTTACGAAAACATTGTAGAAAAGCTGCAGGCACTTGGCGCGGATATCCGCCGTGTAGAAGTCCCTGTACGCATGACTCGCGCAATGTAACACTGGCTTTTACGGGCCGCAGTAATGCGGCCTGTTTTTTATGGCCGTTGGCAAAAGCGTTTCATCAAAGGCTGTATTTTGCATTGATGCGCCCGTGCAGCCGCAATTCAAAAGGATATCATTCTTTATGGCATTATTTACCACACTGTATTCCGGTTCCTCCGGCAACTGCGCCCTGATTTTGCACGAGGGAAAGTACCTTCTGATCGATATGGGCAAAAGCTGCCGTACAACCTTGAATGCGCTCCGCAGCCTGGGGCTTGCTGTATCCGACTGTGAGGGCATTCTCATTACGCACGAACACTCAGACCATGTCAGCGGGTTGGATACTTTTTTCAAGCATTATTCGGTGCCAGTCTATGGCTGTGCTGACACATTGGATACGCTTTATTCCCGCGGAACCATTCCGCCCGCACTGGACGCGATTGCCATGGATGGCCGCACTGAGGATATTGGCACATTCCGTGTTTCCAGCTTTCCCACCAGCCACGATGTACCGTGCTGTGGCTACCGCGTCACAACGCCGGACGGCCACATTATGGCGCTTGCCACGGACCTTGGTGTATTAACTCCTGTCGTGCAGGAAAACCTTGCCGGTTGCAGCCTGGTTGCGCTGGAAGCCAACTACGACTCGTTCAGCCTGCACGGTGGGCCGTATCCTTATTATCTCAAAGTGCGTATTGCCAGCGACCGCGGCCACCTGGACAACCGCGCCTGTGCGGCCGAGCTGCTGGACCTGATTCAGGACGGCTGCAAAAAGTTTGCGCTGTGCCATCTCAGCCAAACTAACAATTCGCCAGAGCTGGCACTAACCACAGTATACAATGTCTTGCTTGCCGCTGGCATCCAGCCAGGGCGGGATGTGCTGATTCAGGCACAGTCCCGCAATGAAGTAAGCCCCTACATAGAGTTCTGAGGTACCCCATGCAGAATATTGATTTGATTTGTGTTGGAAAGCTGAACGCGCCCTATTTTGCGGCAGGCGTTGCCGAATATCAAAAGCGTCTTGGCGCTTTCTGCAATTTCCGTATTATTGAGCTGCCAGAAGCTGCGATTGCAGATAAAAACGCCAGTGACGCCCAAATCAGCAAAGCTCTGGACAAAGAGGCAACCGCCATTCTTTCCAGCCTGCGCAAAGGGGAATATCTCGCCGCACTTTGCGTGGAAGGTAAACAATTTTCCAGTGAAGAGCTGGCAAAACTGATTGCAGACCGCGCCAATAGCGGGGCGGGGGATATTGCATTTGTAATTGGCTCATCCCACGGGCTGGCGGATTCTGTAAAAAAAGCCGCCAACGCAAAGCTGTCCATGGGACGCATCACGATGCCGCACCAACTGGCCCGCCTTGTACTGACGGAACAGATCTACCGCGCCTGCACCATCAACAATGGCATGAAATATCACAAATAATATAAAACAGCAAAGCCAGACGGACAACGCCAATGTTCTGTCTGGCCTTGCTGTTTTTATGCCTTATGGCAACACCGCATAATTCCCGCCTTACGGCTTAAGCACCGCTCCGGCGGCTGCGGCACCTCGCTCGCCGTATCGGCACTTAGAATTATGCGGTATTGCCTTATATTTTTTTATGCGAAAATGGACGGTCAGCTCTCTTAA
>ENA-UEQR01002121-UEQR01002121.1-human-gut-metagenome-genome-assembly--contig:-NODE-2121-length-10416-cov-13.733630_pt1 | contig 10416 bp, 9 predicted proteins | sample MGYA00242944_ERZ507941 | MGnify/ENA primary metagenome ERZ507941 (study PRJEB26167, sample SAMN06115398) | human gut metagenome | host: Homo sapiens | place: China:Chongqing | collected 2016-06-23...
CCAGTCGGCGCTATCGCTTTAACGCTTTTTTCGCTTCTCCATTTATAGCCCCTCAGTCGCTGCGCGACAGCTCCCCCGAGGGGGAGCAAGCACCCCCCGCAGCGCCGCGCTTTCGCAGAAAGCGGCGCTGCAAATGCCACTTCCCATTACGACCCCTCCCGTGAAAATGGGATAGCGGAGCGCCCGCAGGCGCTCCGCTATCCCGAAATTATAAATAATCTTTCCGCTATTTATGCGCAGAGCAACGCGGAGCGCATTCCAAATCGTCTCCCAAACACACGACCGCCCGGCGCAGGGGTCAAAACTGCACCGGGCGGTCATGTGTAAAAAGGAGGATCATTCTCTCCTGTGTCGGATGCATAGGAGAGTTGCCAGGATAAAAGAGAGTATTTGAAAAGAGAATATCAATTTTTCAGGCGGCCACTGCCAGCTTTAAAATGGGCGTGCCGCTGTGGAACAGCCGCAGGTACACCGCCGTGCACTTGGCCAGCTGGTCAAAGTGCTGCTGGGCGGCGGCGGGGTCGCCGTAGGACTTCCAGCACCCGCAGCAGGTAAAGCACTTGCCCCGGTGCCGGATAAAGCCCACCACATCCTCCAGCGGATAGCCCAGAAATACCCCGATCTCGTGGGGGAAATCCGCCGCCTCCGCCGCGCAGCACAGCCGCAGGCTGAGCTGGTCGATCAGCGCACCGCAGTCCGCGGCATCTTCCGGCAGACGGTAGCCCTCCCGGGCTAAAAAGCCGCGCACAGCGGCATCTGCCAGCACCGTTTGCAGCTTGGCGGCGCGGTAGACGTACACCAGATACTGCCGGGTAGCGATGCACCCCCGCAGCACCCGCACCTGTAAGCCCTTGGGGTTCAGCTGGGCGTTCCAGCCCGCCACCCGCCGGGCAAGGTCGGCACGGTTCCGCGTTTCGTAGCGGAACAGCCCCGCAGGCTTCAGCCCCGCCAGTACCGGGGCACATTGTTCGATCATTACGGTCTCAAAATCACGCTCCATGGCGGTTCTCCTTTGGCGGCGGTGTCGGGGTCAGTGTGCCCCGGATGCCGGGCTGTTATAAGTAAGACGCAGCTAACCATCACTTCAAAAAAAGAAGCGGCACGCCCGGACTGCGGGCGCTGCCGGTGGGGTCTCACGTGGTTAGTTGTTTCTAACGCCAGTAGTGTACCACAACGCAGCGGGCTGTGTCAAGCCCTTCCGGCAAAAAAGTTATTTATGGCAAACCACGCCCGCGCTACCCTTCCGGCGGCGGTTATGATATAATCGGGGTATTCTCGGGTCTGCCCCTTGGGGCGCACCCCTGCCAAGGAGGCCAAACCCATGCCCACACCCATCACCGCGTCTACCCTGTCTGCGCTGCTTAGCGCCGCGCTGGCGCAAAAGCCCACCCGCCCGCTGGTGCTGGCGCTGGACGGCCGCTGCGGCAGCGGCAAGACCACCCTTGCCAACACGCTGGCGGCGCAGCTGCCCGGCTGCACCCTGCTGCGCACGGATGATTTCTACCTGCCGCCCGCCCGGCGCAGCCCGGACTGGGCACACACTCCCTGCGCCAACATGGACCTTACTCGCCTGCGGGACGAAGCCCTGCGCCCTGCCTACGCGGGGCAGCCCGTAGCCTACCGGGCGTACAGCTGCCGGCAGGGGGCTTTTCTGCCCCCGGCACAGCTGCCCGCGCAGCCGCTGGTGATCTTAGAGGGCAGTTACAGCCACCACCCGCTGCTGCGCCCCTACGAGACACTGCGGGTGTTCGTGACCTGCACCAAGGCCGAGCAGACCCGGCGCTTACAGGCGCGGGAGGGCGCACGCTACGCGGATTTTGCCGCCCGGTGGGTGCCGCTGGAGGAGGGGTACTTTGCGCAGTACGGCGTTGCCGAAAGCGCGGATTTTGTGGTGGAAACCACTAAATAAAGCAAAAGCCGGACAGCCAATAGGCTGTCCGGCTTTTGGTTTTGCTTGATTTACAGGCTGTTACTTATTCTTGTACATATCCTGATAGTAGTTCTGGTAGTCGCCGCTGGTGACGTGGTCCATCCACTCCTGATGGTTCAGGTACCAGTCGATGGTCAGCACGATGCCCTTCTCAAAGGGAGTTTCGGGGTACCAGCCCAGATCGTTCTTGATCTTGGTGGGGTCGATGCCGTAGCGGCGGTCGTGACCCAGACGGTCAGCAACGTGCTTGATCAGCTCCTCGCTGATGCCCTCGTCCTGCAGACGGTCGTGCAGCTGGTTGATGATGGTCTTGACGATGAAGATGTTGGGGCGCTCGTTGTGGCCGCCCACGTTGTACACCTCGCCGATCTTGCCGCCGTTTGCCACCATATCAATGGCCTTGCAGTGATCCTCCACATACAGCCAGTCGCGGATCTGCATACCGTCGCCGTAGACCGGCAGCTGCTTGTGGTGCTTGACGTTGTTGATCATCAGGGGGATCAGCTTCTCCGGGAACTGGTAGGGGCCGTAGTTGTTGGAGCAGCGGGTGATGTTCACCGGCATACCGTAGGTGTCGTGGAAGGCCATGACGAACATATCGGCGCTGGCCTTGGAGGAGGAGTAGGGGCTGTGGGGGCACAGGGGCGTGGTCTCCATAAAGAAGCCGTCCGCCCCCAGAGCGCCGTACACCTCATCGGTGGACACCTGCAGGTACTTTTTGCCCTCTTTCCAAGTCTTGGCATCGGCGTCGTACCATGCCTCCTTGGCGCGCTGCAGCAGGTTGACAGTGCCCATCACGTTGCTCTGCACAAAGATCTCGGGGTTCTTGATGGAGCGGTCCACATGGCTCTCAGCGGCAAAGTTGATGACGTAGTCAAAATCGTACTTTGCAAACAGGCTCTCCACCAGCTCCTTGTCGCAGATGTCGCCCTGCACGAACACATGGCGGGGGTCACCCTCCACGTCCTTCAGGTTTTCCAGATTGCCCGCGTAGGTCAGCTTATCCAGATTGACCAGCAGGATCTCCGGGTATTTTTTGAGCATATAGTGCACAAAGTTGGAACCGATAAAACCGGCACAGCCGGTGATCAGATAGGTTTTCATAGGTCAGTATCCCTCTTTATTTATTTGTTGTTGTTCCCGGACTGCGGGCGGGCTGCGGCGCGGGCGCGTTCCTCCTCGGCGCAGCAGTGCTTTGCCACAAGGTAGAGGTTCTTGTTCATGCTGTTCATGGTCTTGCCCATGGCCTTGGTGTATGCCTCCAGCCCTTTGTTCATGCTGTGAAGCTCCTCATAGGTGGCTTGGGTGTACCGTGCCAGACCCTCGCTCATGTTGCTGAGCTCCTTGTGGGTCTCTTTGGTGTACTCCACCAGCTCCGCAAAGGCGTACAGCGCCCATGCAAGAAACATCTGCAAGACCCAGAACACCACGGCGACCACCAGCCCCAGCACGATGGCTGAAAACCGACTAAAGGGCTTCAGCATTTCATGAACCGCGCCGCACAGCATGGATGCAAGCACAAAGGCCAGCACACACTGCACCTTTGCAAGGATCTTTAATATCTTGACAGATCTGCCAAAAATCGCATCAAACATGATACATCCTCAGTTCTTCCGCAGGGGGTATTTTCAGTTTTTTTCAGCCCTTCATGCCGTTTTCGCCGTCCCAGTGGGCGAAGAAGCAGGCCAGCGCGTCCTTCCAGTCGCGGACATCGTTGCCCACGGTGCAGCGCAGCATCCGGTTGTCCAGTGCGCTCCACTTGGGGCGGTCGGCGCTGTCCGGGTGCTTTGCCTTGTACTCCTCGCTGGTGCAGGGGGCAACGGTAGCGTCCACACCGGAAAGGCGGATGATCTCGGCAGCAAAATCGTACCAGGAGCAGATGCCCTCGCCGGTGCAGTGGTACAGGCCGTACTCGTGGGTCACGCACAGCTGCAAGATCTCGTGGGCGAGGTCGGCAGCGTTGGTGGGGTTGCCGCACTGGTCGTTGACCACTTCCAGCTTGCCGAACTTTTTGCCTGCGTTCACGATGGTCTTGACGAAGTTTTTGCCGTAGTAGCTGTACAGCCACGCGGTGCGCACGATGAAGTGGCGGTGGCAGAACCGCTCCACATACTTTTCGCCCATGAGCTTGGTGGAGCCGTAGGCGCTGATGGGCCCGGGCAGGGTGGCTTCATCCTGCGGGATGCCGCCGTTCTCCCGGCCGGAGAACACATAGTCGGTGGAAACGTGCACCAGCCGTGCGCCGGTCTTTTCGGCAGCCTGCGCCAGATTGCGGGGGCCGAGGGCATTTGCCTTAAAGGCGTCGTCGTGGTGCACCTCGCACCCGTCCACGTTGGTGTAGGCGGCGCAGTTGATGATGATATCCGGGCGGTTGCGCCGCACGAACTCGTCCACCATCCTGTAATTGGAGATATCCAGCTCCGGCAGATCCACCGGGATCACCGTAGCGTTGAGCAGCTTTTCGGGGATGGGGCCCAGCTCGCTGCGGCCCTCCTGCAGCTGCTTGAGCAGCTCTGTGCCCAGCTGCCCCTTGCAGCCTGTGACAATGATTTTCATACCAATGTGCCTTTCCTTATGCTTAGTAGCGCAGCTTGCCGTCGGCCACGTTCTTCAGATGCTGGCCGTAGGGGCTCTTGCCGTAGCGCTCGGCGCTTTCCAGCAAGGTGTCGCGGTCGATCCAGCCGTACTTGAAAGCGATCTCCTCCGGTGCGCTGATCTTGATGCCCTGACGCTTCTCGATCATGTGCACAAAGTCGGCAGCCTCCACAAGGCTTTCCATCGTGCCGGTGTCCAGCCATGCAAAGCCGCGGCCCAGCAGCTGCACATCCAGCTCGTCCTTCTTCAGGTACATATCGTTCAGGGTGGTGATCTCCAGCTCGCCGCGGGCAGAGGGCTTTACCTGCTTTGCCATCTGCACCACTTCCTTGTTGTAGAAGTACAGGCCGGTGATGGCGTAGTTGGACTTGGGATGCTGGGGCTTTTCCTCCACGCTGAGCACCTTGCCGTCCTTGTCGAACTCCACGATGCCAAAGCGCTCGGGGTCCTGCACATAGTAGCCGAACACGGTGCAGCGGCCCTTGTTCTCTGCGTTGGCCACGGCGCTCTTGAGCAGCTTGGAGAAGCCGTTGCCGTAGAAAATGTTATCGCCCAGGATCATGGCGCAGCAGTCGTCGCCAATGAACTCCTCGCCCAGAATAAAGGCCTGTGCCAGACCGTCCGGAGAGGGCTGCACCTTATACTGCAGATGGATGCCGTACTGGCTGCCATCGCCCAGCAGTGCCTCAAAGCGGGGCGTATCGGTAGGGGTAGAGATGATCAGGATATCCTGAATGCCCGCCAGCATAAGGGTGGACAGCGGATAGTAGATCATGGGCTTGTCGTAGACCGGCAGCAGCTGCTTGCTGGTGACCATGGTCAGGGGATAGAGCCGTGTGCCGGCACCGCCGGCGAGAATAATGCCTTTCATACTTGTGCACTCCTTTTTTCTTATAAAAAGATGTGCAGCTTAATTCAAAGCGGAGCTGCGTCCGCTGTAAACGATTTTGGGTCTGCCAAGGCCGCATTTTTGCAAAAGACGATGGCAGTACACTTTATTTTACTATGAAAGCACGCAAAATGCAAGAGGCGGAAACGGCAGAAAGCGGTGTGCCGACGGCACACCGCTTTCTGCGAATCAAAAACACTATTTTTTCGTCTCCGCTCACCACGCAAAGCCCCACTTGGAAAAGTAGCGCAGCAGGCTGCGCAGCTGCCACAGAAAGGGTTTCAGGCTGCGGTGCGCCGCACGGTGCCATGCGTGGATGGCGGTATACTGGGGCACCAGATACGCCTTGCCCCGGGTGCGCATCTTCTGGGTCAGGTCGGCGTCCTCCACATACATGAAGTACCCCTCGTCAAAGCCGCCCACGGCCTTGAAGGCGGCAGTGTCCACCGCCGAAAAGCTGCCGGTGCAGAACTCGATCTCGGTGGGCTTTGTCAGGTCTTTGTCTGCCATCAGGTAGCGGTCGTTGCACTTTGCCCAGAAGCGCAGACAGGGCAGCTGACGGTAGACCATGGCGCGCACGTTGCACCGGCGCAGCGGCAGCTGCTGGGGCTTGCCGTCCGGGAAGGTCAGCCCCGGGCGGGTCATCACCACGCCGGGGTGCGCCGCCATCCAGTCCGCAAGGTCGCTCAGGGTATCCGCGGTCAGCTGGATGTCCGGGTTCAGGATAAAGTGCACCCGGCTGTGCAGCAGCGAGAGTACCGTGTTGTGCCCGGTGCCGAAGCCGCCGTTTTCCAACCGACAGAGCACCTGCACCGTCTGCCCGGGGACGGTGCGCAGGGTGCCGTCCTTGGCAGCGGCGGTCAGCTGCTGGCCGCTGCCGTCCGGGCTGGCGTTATCCACCAGATATAAGGTGAGCGGGTAGCGGCGGGTGCAGTCCAGCACCGTCTGCGCGGCCCTGATGGCCTCCCCGGCGCCGTTATACACCACGATACAGGCCGAAAGCTCCATCTGCGTTCCCCCTTTCGGTTCGGTTTGGGTCAAAGGCTCACTCCAGCGGCTTGATGTCAAAGCTGAAGTCCTCCTTCATCAGGTCAAAGTTGGGGTTCATGCAGGGGTCGCCCACAGCCAGCTGCTTTGCCCACCGCTTCTGGAACCGCTCCACCTCAGAGGCAAAGCGCTTGCGCTTGGCAGGGCTCTCGTCCAACCCGCGGCTCTTGCTCTCATAGTGGTACAGCTGGGCAAAGGGGGTGAACACGTTGGTGTAGCCTGCCTCCCGCACACGCACGCAGAAGTCCACATCGTTGAAGGCCACGGCAAAGCTCTCGTCCAGCCCGTTCACCTGCTCGTACACGTCCTTGCGCACCATCAGGCAGGCGGCGGTCACTGCATACACATCCTGCGCATAGACCAGCCGTCCCATATAGCCGGGGTGCCCCACAGGGAAGTTCTTGTGCATATGCGCCGCCAGCGTCAGGAAACCGAAGCCGATGCCCGCGTGCTGGATGGTGTTGTCCGGGTAGAGCAGCTTTGCGCCCACGCAGCCCACACGGTCCTGCTGGGCATACATGACCATCTCCTCCATCCAGCGGGGAGAGATGACCTCGGTATCGTTGTTGAGCAGCAGCAGATACTCGCCGGTAGCGGCGCGTGCACCGAAGTTGTTCAGGGCGCTGTAATTGAAGCCGGTGCCCTGCCATGTGAGCACCCGCAGGGTGTCCGGGTGCTCCTTTTGCAGCTGCTCGTAGCAGCGGAAGGTGGCAGGCTCCTTGCTGTTGTTCTCGATGATGATGACTTCAAAATCCGGGTAGGTGGTCTTGCGGTAGATGGACTCCACGCACACCCGTAAATCGCCCGAATGGTCGCAGCTGGGGATCAGCACGCTGACCCGCCCAGGCTTTGTGATGGTGTAATCGGTCTTGTAGAAGCCCGGGGTGTTGGGCACCATGGTCACCGCATCCACCGGCACGCCCATGCGGTCGTAGTGGGCGCGCAGCGCCTTCATGGCCGCTTCCAGACAGTAGGTCTTGGCAGAGATATTGCTGGCTACGCTGGCAGGGCTGGAACGCCAGTAGTAGAGCAGGTGCGGGATGTGCACGATCTTTTCTGCCTGCTCGGTCAGGCGCAGGTAGAGGTCGTAATCCTGACTGCCGTTGAACTCTGCCCGCTCGTCGCCGCCCACCTTTGCCAGCAGCGCCGCGCTGAACACGCTCAAATGGCAGATATAGTTGTTGGAGCGCAGGTTATCCAGCATATAATCCGGCTTGAAGTGGTAGACCGTCAGATGGTCGATGTCCCCTTCAAAGGTCACTTCGTCGGTGTACACAAAGTCCGCGCCCTGCTTGGCGATGGCTTCCGCCACATACCACAGTGCGCAGGGGTGCAAAATGTCATCATGGTCCAGCAGGGCGATATAGTCACCGGTGGCAAGGGCAAAACCCTGATTGGTGTTGCCCGCAATGCCCTCGTTGCTGTCCAGTTTCCGGTAGCGGATACGGCTGTCGGTGCGGGCACGCTCCTGCACGAGGGCTCCCACGTCCGCGTCCTGTCCGGCATCCACCATGCACAGCTCCCAGTTGCGGTAGGTCTGGTTCTGTACCGAGTCCAGCAGCTCCACCAGAAAATCGTGGGGGGTGTTGTACAGCGGCACTACGATACTGATGCACGGCGCAGCGGGCTGGTCTGCGGCCTGTTTTACCAGCAGCTCCACGTCCGCAAAGCGGTCGGCGGGCATCGCCTTGCCCGGGAACAGCTTTTTGTACTCCTTTTTGGCCTTGGCCTGTGCCTTTACGCCCGCAAAGCCCACCCGGCGCAGGGTGGCAAAAAAGACGAACAGCGGGAAGGTGCGCCACAGCTGGCGGCACTTGCTTACCAGATACCGCAGCGGCCAGCTGGCCTTCCAGAAGGTGGAGTTGACCACGCTGTTCAAGGTCTTTTCCAGCTCCTGCTCGTGGCTGCGGCTCAGGGAAAGGTCGCTGCGCAGCCGCTCCAGCTGGGCAGCCTGCTGGGCGGCAGTGCGCTCAGCCAGCAGGGTACGCTCCCGCAAAACATCCAGCTGCTGCTCGTAGCCATCTTCAAGTTCCGGCAGCTCCGGGGCAGCCATGCGGCAGAACAGCGCCGTCAGCTGCTCCTTGCCGCGGTCCTTCCACGCAAGCTCCCGGCAGAAGCCCTGCGCGGCAAGCTGCTTTGCGCAGTCTGCCATGCCGGCGTACTCTGCGCACACCAGCAGCACTTTTTCCGCCTGTACGGCGGGCAGGGTGACCCACTGGGGGTCTGCCACCACCAGCAGCTCCGGGGCGCTTTGCACCACCGCAGTATTCATTTTACAAAAAGCTTTTTCCAGCAGCCCGCTGTCCTCCAGCACCTGTACGCTGCGGGGAGCCAGCTCCCGCACGATGCGCTGTGCCAGTGCACGGCAGCGCTCGGCGGCCTCCTGATTCTGCTTTTCCTGATCCAACTCCATGCTGATACTCCAATCCGTGCGCTTTTCCACGCAGTTATGTTTCCCGTTCATTTTTCACAAACGGATATAGTATACCAAATCTTGCGGCGTTTGAGAAGGTTTTTCCAAAATTTCAGTGAAACACGTTCAGCGGAACAATCCCGCCAGCCAGCCGAACAGTCCGCCGCTGCGGGTAGTGCTGGTACGGATCTTCGCCCCGGTGTAGTAATGCTGCAGGATCTGCTTGTAGTTCATGCCCTCCTCGGCGGCGTAGCCCACTGCGCCGCACTGGCTCATGCCCACGCCATGACCATAGCCGTAGTAGGTCATGCAGGGGGTGCCGCTGGCATCGGTGCCGAAATCGAAGCAGTAGCGGGAGGAAACGAACTGGTTGATGTACCGGTAGCTGCGTCCGTTGGACACCAGCGTGTTGTACTGCACAAAGCCGCCCAGATCCTTGTGGGTGGTGTCGGCGCTCTGGTAGGGCTCGCCGGTGCGGCTGTCGTTGTATTCTATATAGGTGTAGTCCTTGCCGATCACCCGGCGCAGCAGCTTGTGGTACTGCTCCTCGTAGGGGCTTTCCACGCTTTGCAGGTAGGGCACATCCGTGCCCCATGCGTCCAGACTGGCGCAGGTACCGTACACACCGGTCTGGGTGTTGTAGCCCGCACTGGCCGACCATACCGCATCGCACACGCTGCCGTTGTACACCAGCACCTCATCCTTGACCGCCTGCACCGCCTTGCGGATGGCATTGCGGGCAGAGGCCGGGATCTGATCGACCGGGGTATAGATCAGCGCATTGGTGGACGAGCCGTACTGCTTGTGGTATTCCAGATAGGAGTGCACCGCCACCGCCTGCGCCTTCCACGCCTGCTGCGCGGCGCTGGCGCTGACATAGCTGCCAATGGAGCCAAGCTCGGTATAGGTGATGCCCACCAGACAGTCCTCAAGATCCAGCGTAACATTGCGCTTGAGGCCCTGCCCTTTGATGTTCAGGTAGGGCATGGTGATCTTATCCTTGGAGCCAAACAGCCAGCTGAGACAGTTTTCGTCCTCTGCAGGGATCAGGGTGGTATCGGCCCCGCCGATGGTGGTGGCAGCCGAAGCCGCTGCCGCCGGGATGCAGACGCACAGCACCGTCGCCAGCAGAAAAGCCGCCGCGCGGCGGGCAAAAGAATGCAGATGTTTCAAAGTCCGGTTCCCTCCTTGTGGGTATCATTTACGTTTTGATCTGACCTTAGTGTAGCACAGCCGGTGCCGCCGGGCAAGAACCGGAGTCATGTATTTTACGCCATGCGGGACGATCTGAAAAAAGACGCAAACTTTCTCTTGATTTTGCCCAGGGAATCCGGTATAATAAAAGTCGTTCAAACCGATGCGCCGGTGTGTCGGAATGGCAGACGAGGGGGACTCAAAATCCGCTTCGCGGCTTCGTGCGCCCATCTAAAATTTCAACGAAGCAGCGAAGGTTTTTGACCGGTTAGCGGTGGATAAGTTCCAACATCCCTCCTGAACATCCCTCCAACTTCCAAAAAACCGTGCAAAACGCATCCAAATTCA
>ENA-UEQR01002126-UEQR01002126.1-human-gut-metagenome-genome-assembly--contig:-NODE-2126-length-10402-cov-6.367748_pt1 | contig 10402 bp, 3 predicted proteins | sample MGYA00242944_ERZ507941 | MGnify/ENA primary metagenome ERZ507941 (study PRJEB26167, sample SAMN06115398) | human gut metagenome | host: Homo sapiens | place: China:Chongqing | collected 2016-06-23...
AGGCAGCACAGTGGAACAGATAATCGATGGTTCCTTGAATTCGCTCAGTTCACCGGATACAGGAACTGTAGCATGGGGACAGGACAGCGATGGAAATTTCTATGTGGGCTGTAATGCAGGCGAGGATATCAGAATTTATTCCTATGTATATTCCAAAGATACCCCAACGACACCGGATACAGAGCTGACAGTTTATTCCCTGAAAGACAGTAACTTCATAAAACAGGCAGCAGTGCTTTTCCAGAAAAAATATCCGGATATTTATGTGAATATTGAGGCGGGAATGTCAGGAGATGATTCCGTCACAGATACGGATGCGCTGAAAGTGCTCAATACAGAGATCATGGCCGGAACAGGACCGGATGTTTTGCTGCTGGATGGAATTTCAGAGGATACCTATAGAGAGAGAGGAATGCTGGAGAATTTAAGCGGGGTATTAAAAGACGAAGATATCCTGCCAAATATCAAAGATGCATATACAAAAGAGGATGGAAGCATTTATACCATGCCTGTCAAGTTCGGCATTCCGATGATAGAGGGAAATAAGGATATCATCGCCGGAATTACGGATCTGACAACAGAGGCTGATGCAGCGGAAAACCAGAAAGACAGCTATGGAAAACTGAAATTTTTCAGCTCTTTTTCCATATCACCGTTCTGGCTGATACAGGGAACCATAGACAATAGTACACCGGCATGGATGAACGAGGACGGAACCCTCAAAGAAGATGCACTGAAAGAATATCTGGAGCAGGTAAACAGGATCTGGCAGACTCAGAAGGATGCGATAGAAGAGACAAAGAAAGCTTACCAGATGGGTGATGACTGGGCGAATTCAGATCGTTCCGGATATACAAATATTGCAGGATCGATAACGGATCTGCTTGTAAAAGTCAATACAGTGGCGGCAGGCGGTCTGCTTTCACCGGAGGGTCTGGTGTATCTGGATTCTGCAAAAAAAGATAGTTCGGATATACGCTTTTGTCTAATTTTGCGTTATAATAGGTGCGAATCATAAAGACGTAAGATACATGATAGAATATATCAAGGGAGAGATAGTAGAACTGACACCGGCCAGGATGATCTTGGAATGTGCCGGAATCGGTTATGAACTGAATATCTCCTTGAATACATATACTTTTTATAATGGGAAACCGACCGGGAAGATTTACGTGTACGAAGTAATACGTGAAGATGCCCATTTGCTTTTTGGCTTTGCAGGAAAAGATGAGCGCGAACTGTTTCTGATGTTGACTTCCGTGTCGGGAGTCGGTCCCAATACTGCCCGGATGATCCTTTCTTCCCTGTCACCATCCGAATTGATCCGGGTGATTGCAGATAAGAACGAAACAGCTCTGACGTCAGTCAAAGGAATCGGATTGAAAACAGCTCAACGTATTCTAGTTGATCTCAAAAACAAGGTAAAGCCGATAGAGGGAATGACAGTGACAGGTGGCTCCTCTTCTGTCGCTGCCAGTGGTGCTGTCACAGAAGAAGCAGTGGCGGCATTGGTTATGCTTGGATTCCAGAAGGCCGCTTCGCAAAAGGCGGTTAACTCGATATTGAAAGGTTCGCCTGCACTGGCTGTCGAGCAGGTCATTAAAACAGCCCTAAGAATGCTTTAAGCAATGGATAATTGGCAATTGGCAATTTAGGAGAATTTGGAATTGTCGGTTGTCATTGTCTGTTGTCAATTGTCAATTAACATGAGAAGGACACTGAAATTTATACTCTGGATAACAATTCTACTGTTTGGTGCAGGTCTGTATTCTATGAATACGGATTTTCTGGCCTATGAGATGTCGTTGCCGGATACTGAACAGCCGGTCGTTCCGGATGATACGGTGCCGGAGGTGCGCACCCGCTTTCCGGTAGCTAAGACGGTCCCTGAAGAATATCAGGATCTTACCAAGCAGTCACCTGCTGACTTGAAGACGCCGGATAACGTGAAATCAGTGGTCGAATATGATATCAGAACCGGGACATATGTAGTCCGTACCAAGTTAGGTGATGCCGATCTGACTACTCCTATTTCGTTGACTCCTGAGGAATACCAGGATTATAGTTTCCAAAAATCCGTTCAATCCTACTATCGCCAGAAAAACGAGGAAGAATTTCAAAAGGCGGCTAATAAGCAGTTCAACTTAGCTGATATGCAGTTCAATATCGGTGCGGCGGAACGTATCTTTGGGCCGGGCGGTGTCCGGGTGAAAACGCAAGGTTCGGCCGAAGTGGAGTTAGGCTTGAAGCAGAATAAAACCAAAAATCCCTCTTTGCCGGAACGTGCTCGTAACCGTACCTTCTTTAATTTCGATGAGAATGTTCAATTGAATGTACAGGCATCGGTTGGTAGCAAAGTGAATTTCGATATGAACTATAATACCGAAACTTCTTTTGATTTCGACTCCAAAAAACTGAAATTAGCTTATACCGGGGAGGAAGATGAAATTATCAAGTCGCTGGAAGCCGGAAATGTAAGTATGACAACCAGTAACTCCCTAATCAACGGAGGAGCAGCCCTGTTCGGTATGAAAGCGGATCTCCAGTTCGGGAAGCTGCGAGTCAATGCGTTGTTTGCACAGCAGGAGTCGGAATCGAAAACGGTCAGTTCTAAAGGGGGCGTGCAGACAAAACCTTTCGAATTGACGATTGACCAGTATGACGAGAATCGTCACTTTTTCCTGTCACACTATTTTCGCGACCGCTATGATGAGGCGGTGAAGAACCTGAATACGATTTCCTCTCCCGTCACGATCAGCAAGGTGGAAGTTTGGGTGACAAACAAACGGGCTACTTATGACCAGGCGCGTAACGTGGTCGCTTTTGCTGATCTGGCCGAGCATGATAATATTTCGAATACGACGGTCGTTTCTCCTTCGGGGGCGCTGTCTATCCCCTATAATAATACGAATACATTATATAATACCCTTAACCAGCAATTTACCGGTGCTCGTGATATCAGCACGGTAAATCAGGCGTTGGGAGGAACTTTTGTTAACGGTACGGAGTATGAAGAAGTGGAAAGCGCTCGTTTGCTGGATGCGTCCGAATATACGGTCAATACGAAGTTGGGGTATATCTCGCTGAAAACACAGTTGCAGGCAGATGAGGTATTGGCTGTCGCTTACAATTATACTTATTCGGATGGAAAGACTTATCAGGTTGGCGAGTTCTCGACTGACAACCCTTCATCGGCTGCCTCTTGCCTGTATGTGAAGTTGTTGAAAGGAATTACCATGTCGCCTGATATGCCTTTTTGGGACCTGATGATGAAAAATATCTATTCATTAGGAGCTTACTCTGTCCAAAAAGAGAAGTTCAAGTTGAATATCATGTATCAAAGCGATACAACCGGTACGTATGTCAACTATTTGCCGGAAGGGGCGATTGCCAACCAAATCTTGTTACGAGTGCTGAACCTGGATAGCTATGATTCCAACAATCAGCCGCATCCGGATGGTATATACGACTTTATTGAAGGTGTGACCGTCCTTGCCGATAATGGGAAAATTATTTTTCCAAGTGTGGAACCATTCGGTTCCTATCTGCGTAAAAAGATTAACAATGATGCGATTGCTGACAAATATGTATTCCAGGAACTCTACGACTCGACATTGACTGTCGCCAGACAGATTGCTGAAAAGAATAAGTTCAAACTGGAGGGGGAATACAAAGCCTCTTCGGGTGCCGAGATACAGTTGGGAGCTTCCAACGTAGCGCGAGGTTCAGTGAAAGTAACGGCTGGAGGAGCGATATTAACCGAGAATGTAGATTATACTGTTGACTATACTTCCGGCGTGGTAACGATCCTGAACGAAAGTATTATTTCTGCAGGCACGCCGGTCAGCGTCTCGCTGGAAAACCAGACAGCCTATAACATGCAGCGTAAGACCATGATGGGATTGGACTTGAACTATCAGTTCAACTCGAATCTGATGGTAGGCGCTACCATCATGCACATGTCCGAAATGCCGTTGACCACCAAGACGACGATGGGCGACGAAGCGATAAAGAATACGCTCTGGGGTGTCAATATGGCTTATAAGGGCGAGAGTCAGTGGCTTACCAATATGTTCGACAAGCTGCCGTTGCTGAACCTAAGCAAACCCAGCCAGATATCTTTCAATGCGGAGTTCGCTCATTTGATTGCCGGGCATTACGAAAACAAGAACACGGGGGGATATTCGTATCTGGATGACTTCGAGTCGACACAGAGCAATTTCGACCTCTCCGACCCTTATCCCTGGCAGTTGTCCAGTGTGCCTTATGACGATGGTACGCCCCAATTGTTCCCGGAAGCCGGGCTGACCAATAATATCGATTACGGGAAAAGTCGTGCTTTGCTCGCTTGGTACACGATCGACGGATTGTTCACGCGTAAAAATTCTTCTTTGCGTCCGAAATATATTACGACAAAAGATTTGTCCAACCATTATGTCCGTGCTATCGAGACGAGAGAGTTGTTCCCGCAACGGCAGCAAAGCATGAGTGAAAGTAATACGTTGACAGTTCTGAACATGGCTTACTATCCGCAGGAACGCGGACCGTATAACTTGGATGCCGATAATATTAATCCTGACGGAACATTGCAAAACCCGGAAAAGCGTTTCGGTGGAATGATGCGAAAGATAGACCAGAGTGACTTTGAGACGGCGAATGTCGAATATATCGAATTTTGGATGCTCGATCCGTTCATTTATGATCGTCAGACAACAGGGGGGGATCTGTATTTTAATTTGGGTGAGATATCGGAAGACATATTGAAGGATGAAAAGAAGTTCTTCGAAAACGGATTGCCAATCGATGGCGATACGTCTAAGGTCGATTATACTGTTTGGGGTAAGGTTCCAAAACAGCAGAGTACAGTTTATGCCTTCGACAATACGGCAGGTGCACGTCTGTTGCAGGATGTCGGCCTGAACGGTTTATCCTCGGATGAAGAAAAGGAATATCCGGCTTACCAGGATTATCTGAATAAATTACGCCAGAAATTGAATGCGGTAACCCTAACCGAGATGGAGAACGACCCGTTACAGCTGTCCCCTTTCTTTGATCCGGCCGGTGACAAGTTCCACTATTTTCGTGGTTCGGACTATGATTCTCAGGAGGTGGATATCTTAACACGTTACAAACGCTATAATGGAACGGAAGGAAACTCGAAAGATATCAACGATTCGGGCGAGCGCTACAGCACTTCTTCCAAGACCGTGCCTGATGTAGAAGACATCAATCAGGACAATACTCTGAATAAAAATGAAAAATATTTCGAATACAAAGTCAGGATAACTCCGCAGGATACGGTTGTCGGTGAAAACTTCATTGCGGATAAACGTACTTCATCAGTAAGATTGGCGGATGGTACGACAGAATCCGTTACCTGGTATCAATTTAAGATTCCGGTAAAACAATATCAGCGTCGTGTGGGGGCAATCAATGATTTCAAGACGATTCGTTTCATGCGTATGTATATGACAGGATTTAAGGAATCGGTCGTGTTGCGCTTCGGTACTCTGCAATTGGTACGCGGAGAATGGCGATCCTACGAGCAGGATTTGTCCGATCCGAAGATGCCGCCCGCAGTGAAGGGTAAATTGGAAGTCTCGACTGTCAATATCGAGGAAAACAGTGACAGGGATCCGGTCAGCTATACATTGCCCCCGGGCGTCAGCCGTGTACTGGACCCGAGCCAGCCTCAGATCCGTCAGGAGAACGAACAGGCGCTTTCTTTAAAGATAACGGACCTTGCCGCTCAAGATGCACGTGCCGTGTATAAGAATACGAATTATGATTTGCGGCAGTATAAACGCTTGCAACTGTTTACCCATGCCGAGGCTCCGAAATTGGATGTAAACGATCTTGCAGATGGCGATCTCGCTGTTTTTATCCGCCTGGGATCGGACTATAAGAATAACTATTACGAATATGAAGTACCGTTGAAATTGACTCCGCACGGGGAGTATAACTATAACAATTCGGAACACCAGAAAATCGTTTGGCCGGCAGAAAACATGCTGAATTTCCGTTTGGAGATTTTGACGGACCTAAAACTGGAGCGTAACCGGGAAAAACGATCCGGTACGAATGGAGTGTCTTTCCAGACTGTCTATTCTGGTAGGGATCCGGACAACGATGGCAATACGATCCGTGTCAAAGGTAATCCGAGTCTTTCCGAAGTGAAGACAGTCATGATCGGTGTGCGTAACGTGCGTAATAAGTTGAAGAGTGGGGAAGTTTGGGTGAACGAATTGCGCCTGACCGACTTCAATGAAGAAGGTGGATGGGCGGCCAATGCGAATTTGAATGTTGCGCTTTCCGACTTGGGAACGGTGAATGTGGGCGGACGTATCGAAACGGCTGGTTTCGGTGCTCTCGACCAGTCGTTGAACGAACGCCGGATGGAAGACTTCAAACAGTATAACGTGGCGACCTCTATCGAATTGGGTAAGCTGTTCCCGGAAAAGGCGCAAGTCAGTATCCCGTTCTATTATGCTTATTCGAAGGAAACATATGATCCAAAATACAATCCGCTGGATCAGGATGTCAAGTTGAAGGATGCTATCGACAAGGCGGAAACGAAAGCCGAGAAGGACTCGATTCGTAATTATTCTCAAGATAGGACGGTTATCAAGAGTGTTTCGTTTAATAATGTGCGTGTGAATATCAAGAGTAAGAACCCGATGCCTTACGATCCGGCAAACTTCACGCTCGGGTATTCGTACAGCATTAATGATAAGAAAAACCCGGAGACTGAATATGAAACGACAAAGGATTACCGTGCCAATTTCGCCTATAGCTATGTGCCTTATGTCAAGCCGATCAAGCCATTTGATAAGTTATTGAAGAAAAACAACGGCTATACGCGCTATGCCAAACAACTGGCGTTTAATGTGGCCCCGTCTATCAACTTCCAGACGGCCATGATGCGGAATTATTACGAAATAAAATTACGCGACCTGACAGGAGCGGCAACAGGTGTCCCCAACGATATACCAGTGACATTCAGCCAGAACTTCTATTGGGACCGTGCTTTCAGTTTGAACTGGGCTTTTACGAATAACCTGAACATAACGTTCAGTTCCGGTACGAATGCCCGTATCGAAGAACCGTATGTGCAGGTGAATAAGGAACTGAACCCGGACGGTTACCAGTTATGGAAAGATTCCGTGAAGAAGAGCATCGCTGACCTGGGAACCCCGATGAAATATGACCAGCAGTTTATGGCGACCTGGCAGTTGCCGTTGCAGCTGATCCCGGTTCTGGATTGGACCAATGCTTCTTTGAGCTACAATGCTACTTACAACTGGGATCGTGGAGCGACGGTAAGCGAAGATATCGAGATGGGTAATACGATCAAGAACCAGCGTCAGTTCGATTTGCAGGCGAACTTGAACCTGTTATCTCTCTACAACAAAAACAAATATTTGAAGAAGATCAACCAGAAGTTTAACAATACCCGGACTACGGCTAAAAAAACGGAGAAGAAGAAAAAGCCGAAATTGGAAAAAGAAATTGTCTTGAGTCCGGACAGCGCTACGGTTGTCGAGCATGGTATGTTTACGAAAAAGGTGCAAATCACGGCCAGAAGAACGGACGGGCGTGTCTACAAAGTCAAGTTCAAGCCGATCAACTTCGCACAGGTTAAGATTTTGAACCAAGACACGGTGCGCTTGAAGTTGACGATCATACCGGGACCGGCCCCTACTGAGGATTTTCTTTACAAGGCGGTTGAACACAGTGCCCGCTTTTTGATGATGGTGCGCCGTTTCAATATTCAGTTTACGAACTCTGCCGGTATGATGCTGCCCGGTTTCCGTCCGGAGATCGGTGATATCTTTGGCCAGGGACGGTCTTCATTCGGACTTTCCCCGGGGATCGGTTTTGCGTTTGGTGACGTGCGTCGTAGCTATATAGACGAGGCATATGAAAAAGGCTGGTTGATTACGGATACCGAGAGAGACGTGAATGCCGCAGTCATGACCAGTACGAAAAATCTGAATATACGGGCGAACCTCGAACCGATCACTGGATTGAAGATCGACTTGACGGCTCTTCGCAACGATACGCGTAATACGGAAATACAATTTATGTATGAAGGTATGCCGGAGATTATGGGGGGAAACTTTACCATGACGACAATCGCGTTGGGAAGCGCATTCGGAGGCAGTGGCAATGCTATGAATAACTATTCTTCGAAAGCCTTTGACAAGTTGTTGGCAAACCGCGAGATCATTGCCCAACGTATCGAAAGCAAGTATTCCGGCTTGAAATATCCGGATGTGGGCTTTATCCATGATAAAGGCTTGGGAGGAATGCCTTATAATCCGGGAACAGATAATGTGAACGGCGTCAACCGGAATTCGGCGGATGTCCTGATTCCTGCATTTCTGGCCGCTTATACCGGTAAGGACCCGAAGAAGGTAGGCTTGACGGCTTTCCCTTCGTTGAAGAGCATGTTGCCTAACTGGCGCGTTACTTACGACGGCTTGATCAAGATTCCGGCTGTCAAGAAATATTTCAAGAGCTTGACGTTGAGTCACCAGTACCGTTGTTCTTATTCGGTAGGTGCTTTCACATCCTTCTTGAATTGGGTGGATGCCGGGCAGGACGGACTGGGATATATCCAGTCGATTCTGAACGATAACCCGACACCATCGTCTCCTTATTCGATTTCGTCTGTCAGCCTTACCGAAGCGTTTAGTCCTTTGTTGGGTGCAGATGCGACGCTGTTGAATAACGTGACGGTTCGGGCGGACTATTCGACTACCCGCAATTTAAGCCTGAACACGACATCCTACCAATTGGTCGAAGCACTTTCCAAGAAAGTGACGATCGGTTTGGGTTACAAATATGCCGAGTTCAACAAGGTTTTGAAGATGAAGAAAACGCGTGATTTCAGCAATGACCTCACCGTTCGCCTTGATTTCTCGTTCAACAAGATGCAGTCGTTGATTCGTAAAATCGACACGCAACTGACGCAGGCTACTAGCGGTAACATCGCAAAGACAATCTCCTTCTCGGCTGATTACGGTTTGAGCCGTGCGTTGACGGTCCGTGCATTCTATGATATTCAGATCAATGAACCGTTGATATCGAGTGCATCCTATCCGACTTCAAACTCAAACTACGGTATCAGTTTGCGGTTCTCTCTTGCACAATAATCCAGTTTCTCTATCACTCTATCACACTTTGTTTTGCAAGCATTGACAAACATGGTGTGCAAGGAGTGATACATACCGGATTCCTGTATCACACTTGTATCACTACCTGCCGTTGAAACGGGTAGCCGGTATTGTTTACAAAAACGCAGGGAACCGTGCCGATATACATCTGTGTGGAGATAGTTCCCTCAACATAAAGGTCCTTTTTTACTAAAACAAGTAGGAAAAGAACGAAAAGCAAGCAGAAAAGTTTGGAAACATGCCCATCTTCCGCCTTTCTACACCCGGATGTTACCGCTCTCCACACCCGGATGTCCGGAATGGCTACATCCGGATGTCCGGAACTCGTACTTCTTACCAATCAATCTTTTGAATACCTTTGCTTTGGAGGAAAGTATTCGCCTTGCTGAAGTGTTTACAGCCGAAGAAACCATGGTCAGCAGAGCGTGGAGACGGATGCACGGTTGTCAGCACCAAGTGTTTATGGGTGTCGATAAGGGAGATCTTCTCTTTTGCATAACTTCCCCACAGCATGAATACCAGATTCTCACGTCCATCGCTCAATTTCTTTATCACTGCATCTGTAAAAGTTTCCCATCCCATATTCCGATGTGAGCCGGTTTCGTGAGCCCGTACAGTCAGGACCGAGTTCATAGGAAACACGCCTTGCTCTACCCAACGGTCCAGATTGCCGGATGTGGGGATCGGTTTGCCTAAGTCTTGGTGTATTTCTTTGAATATGTTGGCCAGTGATCCAGGAATGGGAACTCCTTGCGGGACGGAGAAGCAGACTCCGTAATATTGCCCCGGATTGGGATAAGGGTCTTGTCCAAGTATAACAACCTTCACTTTCTCGAATGGACAGGCATTAAAAATATGGAAGATCTGGTGTCCGGGAGGAAGCACATGTGCGCTTCTGTATTCGTTCTTGACAAATGTGACCAACTGCTCAAAGTATGGCTTATCAAATTCTTCCTGAAGGCGTTTTCGCCAGCTTTCTTCTATTTTGACATTCATGGCATAGCATGTTAATTGGGACAATGCAAAAGTATATAATTTACAAGAGATTATCAAGAAGACAACAAAGATACGACGGATATCTTATCCGGATATTGACTTAATTCTACAATAAATGTGTATAGTCACAAACTCCCTGAAAATATTTCAGAATAAACACAAACTTATCTTTCAAAGAGATTCAAATTGTATCTTCTTTTTGAAATAAACAAATAAAAAACTGACAG
>ENA-UEQR01002129-UEQR01002129.1-human-gut-metagenome-genome-assembly--contig:-NODE-2129-length-10392-cov-4.128454_pt1 | contig 10392 bp, 9 predicted proteins | sample MGYA00242944_ERZ507941 | MGnify/ENA primary metagenome ERZ507941 (study PRJEB26167, sample SAMN06115398) | human gut metagenome | host: Homo sapiens | place: China:Chongqing | collected 2016-06-23...
TATCATAAGAACTACATGAGTATAAACCTTTAATTTATGGAATTGCTATAAGTGCTTCGCAACTTAAAATGCGAATCGTTAGTTTGGGGAGATAAGAAATTTATCTCCCTGTTTTTCTAATGTACGTTCGGAATCTTTTTGTAATTGATTGTACACATCTATAACTTCTATACCTATATCGGGTAATTTATCAGAAATAGGTTACAAGCAAGTCCCCATCCACTGCGTATTGTTTTCTGCAACCTTCACAGGAGACTTACTTGCTTCGATTAAAAAATCAAAATATAAATTTTCCTGTAACGTTTCTTCTGTCTGTGACTTAGTTATATAGAAAGACATCAGATAAAATAATGATACAGCAGACAGGAGGATTATTATGAAACGATATTTAGGAATATTCATTCTGACAGTTGTGGTTGGTTTATCAGGTTGTGCATCCGATACAGACAGTGATACCCAGGTGAGCAGCCGTGCATATTCAATGCAGATGCAACAAAATCAGAACCGTGTTCAGACATTCAATGGAAGAAGACAGATCAGGTCGTCAGATGGATCTATGTGGACACCGCCGGCAGGGTCATATCAGGATAAAGATGGTTATATTCTGGATAAGGATGGCACCACGATCGGTCAGACAGGGCCATTAAAAATCCCGAAAGATGCAGTAGGATAATAAAAATACAAGGAGCAGGAATGGAGAAATCAGAAATCGAAACAATTTACCGGAAGTATTTCCATGATGTCTTTCTCTATATCCGGGCACTTTCCGAAAATGAAAGTCTGGCAGAGAAAATCACCCAGGAAACATTCCTGAAGGCAATGAATAATATTGAGAAATTTGACGGCCGGAAGGATATCCGCGCATGGTTATTTGTAATTGCGAAGAATACATATTTCCGCTATTGCAGACGAAACAAAATCTACGTGGGTGAAGAATTTTCAGAAATAATGCAGGATTCCATGCAGGATACATCCCCGGCAGTACTGGATCACGTTGCAGTTTATTTTTTCCATCTTACTTTTCCTCCTGACTTATCTGTGCTCTTATCATCTGGCGTGCACGGTGGTAGGTTAGCTCTTGAATGAAATTAAATTTTTTCGGAAGAATGACTCTTCTGTCTTCCAGTGCGTCATTTAGAGCCATCTGATCGGGAGATTTATATTGACGATTATTCTCAAGAACAGTAAGAGTCTTTTGAGCTATGTCGGACTCAACGTATGGTTTGACGTTAATAAGCATCATTCCTGAATTGAAGTCTCTCCTGCCATGCCGCACAGATGAACCATCTTTTGCCTTTATGTCCAGAACAACAGCGGCTAATTTGCCCTTCAAGTCTAGATCCGCAAGCTCTTTGAGGCTTCCGACACAGAGGGTGTCACCGTCAAGGTACAACATTTTGCTTAACGCAGGGAACAACTCTGGAAGGAAGATTCTGATGAAACTTGCGGGAGGAAAATGAAGAGTGGAGCGGCTAGCGGTGATTTTTTCACACTCTTTCGCCGTCAGGGAGTGAAAAAGGATTTCTGAATTCGGAGAGCAATTCAGCTGCTTGAAGTAGTCCAAATTCTTATCGGAGACGTCAACGCCCACAAGATGAACGTTCAAAGGAAGCGTTTTGTTGTTTTCCAAGACAGAGAAGGCACTAATTCCGGTCGGCAGACAGAATGCATCGTCAAAGCAGAAGAAAACATCCAATGCTTCTTTTACGTTCTTATCCTTTCTTGGGATCAAGACTGAGGAAACGATACTAGGCAGCTTTTCCGTTTCGGTGGTCATTGTGGATGTTTCTCCAGAATAAATGGATTGCAAAAAAATTCAAATAGGTGGGAATTAAGACAATTCTAGTGCTTCTTTAAGAAACGAGAACTTTCCTCTAAAACCTGTTTCAGATAAGGAGGTACAGATTGGTCTTTTGCCGGGTTGTAAGCAGGATCCAGGAAAGAAAGAACTCCGATTTCATTAATCAAAACAACCCTGTCTTTTTCTACAAAAGCATCTTTTGAGTAATTACTGACATAAACAAAAGGGTTTCTTCCACTGGGTTCAAAAAGGTCTTTGCCAACACTGTAATCAGACACAGGATTCTTGCAGCCAAGGACTCGAGGCAGCAGAGTGGGCACGACATCTAAGGCAGAAGTTCGATAGCCAATATCTATAGAAGCTTTGCCGGGCCACTTAACGATAAAAGGAATTTGTGCCTGATATTTTGTAAAGTTGCCGTTGTGTCCCCAATAGTTTTTCCCCGTATCATTGAATTCTTCTCCGTGGTCAGAAGTGATAACGATGATGGTCTTATCGATATCGATGTTCTTGCCTAAGAATGAAAGCGCACGCCCTAGATTTTTATCTGTGAAGAAGACGGAGTTTTTATACCTATTGAAATAGGGAGTCCTGTCAAAATCGTTTGAAAGCTTGATTTGGTTGACTTCTTTCCAGTAAGGTTTGAAGACGGTAAATTCTTCTGTTTCCGGAAAGATAGCCGAATGTACTGAATCTAGGAAAAGAAAGGCGAAGAAGGGCTTGTTTTTTGGCACAGACGTTAACCACTTTTCCATGTCTTCTATTGCAGATTCGTCTTTTTCAATGGGATTATTTCCTTTGGAATTTAAGCGGGCGTCCGGCAAGGTAGCAAAAACCGTCTGGTTAAATTCCGGCATTGTGAGCGGGGCAGAGGCAAAAAGGCCGATCTCGTAGCCTCGAGTCTGTAGAGCTTTAATCAAAGCAGAGCCCGATTTTGACGCTTTGGAGCTGTCCCAATATGAACCTGGAATTCCGGTAAATAGCGTGAAGATCCCGTGTCGAGTGTTAATGCCTCCAGAGTAATGGTCCTTAAAATTTATAGCATTCTTCGAAAACGCAGTGACATTAGGCATCGTTTGTTCAGTGATCATGTCAAAGCGGAGAGCATCGACAACTAAGAAAACGATGTTATAGCCTTCTCCTCCGGAGCAATCGAGCTTACTCAGAGGATAATTCATAGCGCCTTTTGCGTCTGTTTTTTTGAATGTGTATACATCTTCTCTGGAAACCAATCCCGTTTTTATCAGAAGTTTATTGAAATGCAAAGGACGACTTAAAGGTAAGTTCTCCTCAACTTTTGAGGTGTACGGGTTATGGTAGGCAAAGCCGAATCCGTACACGCCTTGGCAGACAAGCAAGCCGACGAGAGTAAAAGCAAGAAGATAAGAAGGCTTGAAGCGGGGTTGAGTATTAGAGAGTACGTTAGCCAACCAAAAACAGACGAGGGCAGCAATGAAGCAGGCTCCCATTAACAGACAGATCTGAAGAATCATGGAACCAGAGAAACTGACCACTTGACCCCCGCCAAGTAAAGTCATTTGTAGCATTGCAATATTTAAATGCAACCTGAATTGCTGATAGACGAAGCTGTCGGTCACAAAGAAAATTAAAAATACCGACAAAACGATATAAGCACAAAATTTCCCAACTTTTTTATTTACAAGAGAAATCAGGGCAAAAGGGGCGGCCAGAAGCAGGTTTAAGAAAGAGTAATAAAAAAATGAATAAGAGAAAAAATAGACAGGGCTCCATAAAGGGGCGCCTGTAAACTCATCCGGAGAGGTAAAACGGAAACTTAAAATTGAAAAAATGAGTCCAAGAAGAAGCGGAAAATAGATAAAAAACTTCATATTTTTTGTATTCATTTAAAAACCTTATTACTTCTTAGAACTCTCAGATAACTTTTCCATGGCGATAACATAACGGTAAAACGTCGTATGAAATGCAGAAACGCCGATCAGAAAGCCTCTCCATCCATCTAAAAAACCTCTTCGCAAGAAAAAATGTCGACAAAATGCCCAAGAAGCGTGACCTAACCCTCTGAACATTCCAATTTTTTTGTTTTTAGCAAGCATGGCGTCGGCACCCAGGTCCGCATATTGCATCTCTTTAGCCATAAGCGTTTTGACAGTAGGGAAAGAGTAGTGTCGGAAAGAAGATTTCAACTTCTCAACCTTCCCTGATGTAGTAAAACCTTCATGAACCTTTCGGTCGGTATAACGATATTCGCTCTTTTTAAATAAAACGGCATGTCTAAAGTCAGGATTCCAGCCGGAATGCAGAACCGGTTTTCCAAGAAGAAAAGTCAGTCTATTGGCGAGATAGGCAGAAGCAGAAGGATTTTTTAATGTCTCCTGAATTTCTTCAGCTAGCTCAGGGGTGCAAACTTCATCAGCATCAAAGCAAAGGACCCAATCAGAAGTTAGATGGTCAAGTATTCTGTTCCGGGTTGTACCGAAACCATCAAAGGGTACCTCAATTACATCGCAGCCCAATGATTTTGCGATTTCTTTAGTTTTGTCAGAAGAACCAGTGTCGGCGACCACAATTTTCGGACACCATGAAAGAGCTTGAATACAGCGGGCGATGCAGTGCACTTCATTTTTAGTCATTATGTAAGCCGTTAAATCCGGCAGGCTTTTTATAGTTTCAGTTTGCATTTTCTTTTCTTGCTAACTCACAAACTTCAAGAAGCTTGGAGATATGTTTATCCAAAGAAAAATCGACTAAGAATTTTTCTGAAGCTCCTTTTTTGGCGGCTTCTGTCAGGGAATCTTTCCGATTGAGGCAGTTTCGGATTGCTTTGTCGAGAGAATCAATTGAAAAAGGATTGAACTCTTCTTTCACAGCCTTTGAGATATAGTCTTTACAACCAAGATTTTCAGAAATCGCTACCGGTACACCCATACAGAGTGACTCGATAGGAACGAGTCCGAAAGGTTCGTAAATAGAAGCGAGGATAGAGAAGTCGGTCTGCGCATACAAAGCCGCCATATTTTTCTCATAGCCCACGTAACAAATATTCTTATAGTCTTTTCTACTAATAGGACGCCCTGCCACAGCTAAAGCAATCGGAAGGTCGGTATTTTCAAAATACTTTTCTAAGAGTTTGAACCCTTTCCTGGCGTGACTGGAAGACACAAAAAGAAATGTCGTTTTGTCCTTTAACTGTGGGAAAGAAGAAAGTCGAATTCCACATGGCTTCTCCCCCTCATCTTTTTGAGGCTTAAAAATGCTCAGGTCGACAGGAGGCGGTATCAAAAAAAGACGCGGCACAGGAATTTGGTAGTAAGTTCGGATTTCCCCTTCAACTAGCCGAGAGTGCGCTACTACATACTTTGCCTCCTGGTATGAGGCCTTTTCGAAGGGAAGAACGAATCTGTCGAAAATGCTTTTTTTCTTTCCCGTTGCCTTGAGAAAACCGGGGTGAGTTCCGCCACATATCACAACGTCTACATGTCTTGAGCGACAGCAGCCTAACATGACATCCACCGGATATTTTTTCCTTAAACCGGGAAGGAGATTAGAAATATAAAAGTCTCTTAGTCTTTTTGGCAAAAAGGAAGCATTGATTTTTACTGTCTTCACAAGAGTCGCTTCGTAAAGGCTTCTATCGATCTTTCTCGTAAAAACTGTAACTTCATGCCCCGCAGATACAAAGCCCCTGATAATATCCAGTGTGTATCGTTCCATTCCGCCGCTGTTAGCGAGGGCGTTACAGACAATCCCTATTTTCATATCTCGGTTTTAGTGTGTTGAAAGAGAGAAAACGAATTAGCGGAGGCTTTATTTTCAGTCTGGTGGGCTAACACAAGAAGGCAACCCAAGGTAGCCCAGTAGTATTTAATAACGGCAGAGTTCCCAAAATTATATTCAGTGAACCCCTGAAGGAGCAGGGCTAAAGAGCTGTCGAATATTAATACATAATAGGGCGAACATTTAAAGAAGGCGTTTTTTAGTGAAGACAAAAGAATATAGCCAAACAACAAACAAAAACCAATAAATCCGGCTACACCGTTCTCAGCAAGCATTTGAAGAAAGTTGTTGTGACAGTGGTTCTGCTTTTCTTTGGCCTCCGGCGACTTATATTCATTTAAGTACTTTGATGCGTATTGGCCAATACCAACTCCAAATACTGGATGATCTTTAAACATTTCGTAGGCTGACTCCCACATCAAGAGCCTTTCAGTATTCGACTGCATTGTTGTGCTCGTAATGCTTTCCGCTCGATTTTGAAGTTGCGGAGAATTAAAAAATACCAAAGAAGTCCCGACTGCGAAAATAACAAGAAAAAGGATCTTTTTGATGGAGTGATCATAAAGAACAGCAACTAAAGGAAGAGAGACTGCCAGCGCTAGCCATGCACCTCGAGTTCCGTTCAGAAGGAGTCCGGTAAAACCTATTAGAAAGAACATAATAGTCACGAATAAGGTTTTTCGGTCCTGTTTCCAATCCAAAAGGAAGCAAAACAATATAGGAAGCGAAGTCAGGAGAAATCCTGCTAAGGTCATTGGGTGTCCGTAAAGTCCTCTTAGGCGCGGTCCGTCCCCGTGAATGATCATTCCACCGATGACGTCGAGGACGCAAGATAAGATACTCAGTGCTAAAAAGAATGACGCGTATCTTTTCTTTCCAAAAAAGAAAAGGATTATGAATAAAGGGGAGGTCCTGTAAACAAACTGGCCTAAAAATATCTTGAGTCCCTTAATCGGGGCGCCGCTTGCTAACGCCGAACAAAAGATAGTCAGCCAAAAAAATCCAAAAAGCCAAATTAACCAGTTGTTTTCTTTATAAATTGTAGTCAAAGACTGATTTGAAATTGAACCTTTGGTGCGTATTAATTGCAATACGAGGAAAAAAACAGAAAAACCGAGGGCTATGTTTGCAGCTGCAATCGAAAGACATTGGAGTAAGACAAATAAACTAAAGAAAACGAAAGCAGCCCGTTCAAGTCTTCCTAGTCCGGTTAAAAAGTTCATAGGGTCAATAGCACAAAGGCTTAGTGGACAAAATAGAGTTAATTAGATACAAAAGACAGTTTTGAATCCAACATTCTAATTGATAGGCGTTATCGAGTTCTAATTTTGAGATTTCAGCCTTAAATGTCAAAACCCGGCTTAAGGCCGGGTCTTGAGATACCAGAAGAAATTATTTCTTGGCTTTGGCTCTTCCCTTACGGGCAGGTTTCTTGGGAGCATTTACAGCATCCTTGAAAGCCTTACCTGCAGTGAACTTGGGAACCATAGCTGCTGGAATCTTGATTTCGACTCCGGTTGATGGGTTTCGGCCGGTACGCGCTTGGCGCTGGCTTGCATAGAATTTGCCAAAACCGATAACTGTATATTCTCCGCCTTCTGCAACCGTCTTCACGATTGTGTCGGTATAGGCGTTAAGAACTTTTGCGACCTCTGTTTTGGCGAGACCGGTTTCAGAAGCTACGGCTTCAATCATTTCAGTCTTGTTCATTGGAATTCTCCTATGAGAGCTGTGTCTGTTCACGTGAACTCAGTTATCTTACCCTTATTTACATTTATTTAGAAGTTTTTCAATGTCGAGTTCATAGGCTTACCGTTTTTTTTCAAAGAAAATAAAGGAGCTCTATGCAGACAATGGCACGACTAAAGCATTGCTACCACAATTTTTTCTCAATACAAGGCTGCTTAACAAAGGGATTTTCATTTCCTTGGATTCGTTCAATTCGTTTTGTTCTCACGCACTCCCATTTCTCAACGGGATATTGCCTGTCCCAAACGTCCATTAATCTTTCTTGTTCCTTGCTCAACTTGAAAATTGGATATGCGTAAGCCATATATTTATAAGCACGGGCGATAGTGCCCCTTGCGTACTTAGGCGGTTCTGCTCTGTTGCTTGAAATTTTCATCGCACAGGAACCGAATGTGTTTTCAGCTGAGGCGGAAAGGAGCCCAAAATTTTTGTTGCCCCGTTCTGCATTAACTGCGCCGATGACGGGAAAAAGGTTATACATGTCACTTTGCATCAGCCTGAACGTGATGTTTGATTTTTCCGCGCATTTTCTTCCTTTAAAAGGAGCACCTCTGTTATCAGTGCACATTGGCGAACCTTCCCTCCATTCCGGGAAGAATCGTCCGAAGTTTTCGGCAGGTAGGACATGTTCCCATTCGACTCTGTTAGCTCTTTTTTTATGGACTTGGGTAGTGAAACCAGGGGGAAGAGAAATCCATTTGTCTTTATCAAATGGGGCATTGCAATAAAGCGTAACGCGATGATCGAATATCACCTGATGCTCTAATATTTTTTTTGCTTTATTAAAGCTCTGGAAAGTTTCGTTTCCTCTGAAGACATCAGAACAAAATCCGTTCGGAGCTGCGGCTATACCAAAAGAAAGAGCAAAGATACTTGCAACACCACGATTAAAGAAAGAGAACAAACTAGGATGCATTATTTTTATAGTCAAGGTCTAAGGGTTATAAGGATATTTCGAGATCAAAGGGTATTTTCGCTAAAAGAGATTTCTTTAAAGGGTAAGCCGTTTCTGTCTTTTTCACTTAATAAAACGGTTGAAGCTGGAGGTATGGGCCAATCAACCCCGATGTCTTTGTCGTTCCACAAGATTCCTGCTTCGTCTTCAGGATGATAATAGTCAGTGCATTTGTATTCGAAGAAGGCTGTTTCTGAAAGAACATAAAATCCGTGTGCAAATCCTGGCGGAATCCATAGTTGATTGCATTTTTCTGCGCTTAAGACAAGGCCGAACCAATTCCCATAAGTATTGGAACCCCTCCTTAAATCTACGGCTACGTCAAAAACTTCCCCAAATATCACGGAAACAAGTTTTCCTTGCGGGAAACGTTTCTGGAAATGAAGACCTCTCAATGTGCCTCTTGAAGAGAACGAGCGATTATCCTGAACGAATTGATAATGGATTCCAGCCTCTTCATACCGTTTTTTTTGCCAAGTCTCCAAGAAAAAGCCTCTTTTATCACCAAAAACTTTGGGCTGAATTTCTAAGAGGTCTTGAATAGGTGTCTCAATTATTTGCATTTTTATTTCCGACTAGATTTAAAAGATAGCGACCGTAGGCATTTTTTTTATGAGGTTCAGCCAATTCTTTTAGCCGTTCATTGTTTATCAGTTTGTTCAGCCATGCAGCTTCTTCTGGAGAGCCGACCATTAATCCTTGTCTTTCCTGGACTGCATGTATAAACGACCCTGCTTGCAAAAGTGATTCGAAGGTTCCTGCATCGAGCCAAGCCACGCCTCTTTCTATTACCTTAACTCTTAGGCTGCCTTCAGAGAGGTACGTTTTATTTATATCTGTTATTTCTAATTCCCCTCGTTTTGAAGGGGTAAGTGATTTGGCGATCTTAATCACTTTCGTGTCGTAAAAGTACAAACCGGGGATCGCATAAGGCGACCTTGGAAATTCCGGTTTTTCTTCTATTGAGACAGCTCTGTTTTCCTTGTCAAACTCAACGACACCGTACCGTTCCGGATCGTTTACTCGATAACCAAAAACGGTTGCGCCCGCAGGGGAAGACATGGCCTCCTTAGCTAAGTCAATAAGTCCGTTTCCGTAAAAAATGTTATCGCCGAGAATCAGGCAAGTAGGGCTGTCTTTAATAAACTCTTCGGTTATCAAAAAGGCCTCTGCAAGTCCGGTAGGTTTTTCCTGGATGAAAAATTCAAAATGACAACCTAACTGACTGCCGTCCGAAAGAAGCTTTTTAAAAAGATGCTGCTGATCAGGCGTGGTAATAATTGCAATTTCTCTTATGCCGATCTGAATTAAAGTACTCAGCGGGTAATAGATCATCGGCTTATCATAAACAGGGAGCAATTGCTTACTTATGGCCGTCGTGAGGGGAGCAAGGCGGGTACCAGAGCCTCCGGCCAAAATTATTCCCTTCCAAGAACTCATTTATCTTTCCTCATAGTTTTTCTTGATCCAATCTTGGTAATTGCCATTTTTGACATTTTTTACCCATTCTGCATTCTTCAAATACCAAAGGACAGTCTCTCGGATGCCTTGGTCAAAATTAAATTTGGGCGTCCAGCCTAAATCTTTCTTAATTTTTGAAGCATCAATGGCGTAACGAAGATCGTGTCCGGGACGGTCTTTCACAAAATGAATTTGTTCAGAATAAGATTTTCCGTCTGAGCGCGGCATTTCTTGGTCGAGAACATTGATAATTGCCGCCACAACTTCTAAATTGTTTTTTTCTGAATTTCCTCCGACGTTGTAACACTCACCCGGCATAGCTCTTTCTAGCATGAGGGATATTGCGCCGCAGTGGTCTGAAACATGCAGCCAATCACGGATGTTTTTGCCGTTTCCATAGATTGGCAAAGGCTTACCTTCGATGGCATTCAGAATCATCAAAGGTATTAATTTCTCGGGAAATTGTCTCGGTCCATAATTGTTAGAGCAATTGGATATTAGGGTCGGCAGTCCATAGGTTTCATGAAAAGCCCTGACAAAGTGGTCACTAGATGCTTTTGAGGCTGAATATGGACTATTAGGGGCGTATGGTGTGTCTTCTCTAAAGGCCGAATCTTTAAAGCCCAGAGATCCATAAACTTCGTCAGTTGAGATGTGATGAAACCGGAAT
>ENA-UEQR01002132-UEQR01002132.1-human-gut-metagenome-genome-assembly--contig:-NODE-2132-length-10373-cov-5.902972_pt1 | contig 10373 bp, 5 predicted proteins | sample MGYA00242944_ERZ507941 | MGnify/ENA primary metagenome ERZ507941 (study PRJEB26167, sample SAMN06115398) | human gut metagenome | host: Homo sapiens | place: China:Chongqing | collected 2016-06-23...
CATATCCGTTATAAGCAGGACTTTTGATATATATATATATGCAAGCCAGAAGAAGCTGTCAAAGATTGGAATCCAGATGACTTACGTTACTCCTGAGCCTGAGACAATCAACAAGTTTCTGGAAGAATATACATTTGAAAGAATTGAAGAGTGGTTTAATAAGCTGATTACAGGCTTTAAGAGATGGACTGATTATACATTTGATGAGAGGCATAAAAGGACGGAATCAATCAGAGAACTTAAGTTCCCTTATGAATACAGGGAGGGGCAGAAGAATCTGTGCGTGAGTGTATACAGGGCTATTGAAGATAATACCAATCTATATATTCAGGCACCTACAGGTGTCGGAAAGACGTTGTCTACTGTGTTCCCGGCTGTGCAGGCATTAGGACAGCAGATGTCAGACAAGATATTTTACCTGACGTCAAAGACAATAACGAGAACTGTTGCGGAGGATACTTATGCTATATTAAGAGATAACGGGCTTCATATGAGAACTGTTACTCTTACAGCGAAGGACAAAATATGTCCACTTGGTGAGCGCAACTGCAACCCCGTGGCATGTCCTTATGCCAAGGGGCATTTCGACAGGATTAATGATGCTGTGTACGATATTATAACGAGCCAGATGGTTATCGGAAGAGATAATGTCATGGAATATGCCAACAGACATAATGTCTGCCCGTTTGAGATGTCGCTTGATGTTTCGTACTGGTGTGATGGAATTATATGTGATTATAATTATGTATTTGACCCGGATGCGTCGCTTAAGCGGTATTTTGGCAATGGTGCGAAGGGTGATTATGTGTTTCTTGTGGATGAAGCACATAACCTTGTGGACAGAGCAAGAGAAATGTACAGCGCAGTGTTGAAAAAAGAAGATTTTCTTGCGGCTAAGAAGCTTGTCAAGGAGATGGACAAGCGGCTTGCAGGTGCACTTGACAGATGTAACAAGCAGTTGCTCGAATATAAAAGACAGTGTGATACATTTATGGTTGTGAGTGGCCTTGGTACATTTCCAGCCAGCCTTGAGCGTGTCATGGAACTTATGCAGAAGTTTATGGAAAGGCATAAGGGTGAGCCTGTGACTAACGAGCTGCTCGAGTTTTTCTTTGCAGTGAGACATTTTCTTAATATGTATGACAGTGCTGATGAAAAATATGTCTATTATAATGAGCATGATAATGATGGAAACTTTCTTGTACATCTGTACTGTGTTGACCCGTCTGGCAACATAAGTGAGAGACTTTCACAGGGCAGAAGCACGGTGTTCTTCTCGGCAACGCTGCTTCCGGTTAATTATTTTAAGGAAATGCTTTCAGGTGATGTATCAGAAAGAGCGGTGTATGCACACTCTTCTTTTGAACCTGATAATAAGAGAATTGTCGTGGCTACTGATGTGACAAGCCGTTATACAAGAAGAAATGCAAGGGAATATGCCAAGGTACATGATTATATTATGCATATGATTTCTGGCAGAAGCGGCAGATATATGGTGTTCTTTCCGTCATATTCTTACATGGAGAGTGTTCTTGAGTGCTTCAGGTGGGAAAATGGTGTTAATGTGGTCGAATGTGGTGGAGAAGATACATTTTTACCAGAAAGCTGTGTAAATGTGCTTGTGCAGGGAAGGTTTATGAAGGAGGCTGACAAGGAAAATTTCTTATCAGCATTTTACGAGGAACTTCCAGAAGGGGCTTCGCTTGCAGGCTTCTGTGTGCTTGGAGGAATATTTTCCGAAGGAATTGACTTAAAGGATGAGAGCCTTATCGGAGCTGTCATTGTCGGAACTGGGATTCCGATGGTGTGCAGGGAGCGTAACATTCTAAGGGATTATTTTGATGAATTTGGCAAAAATGGATATTCGTATGCTTATGTTATTCCGGGAATGAATAAGGTGCTTCAGGCAGCAGGAAGGGTTATAAGGACGGATACGGATAAGGGCGTTATTGCACTTCTGGATGACAGATTCATGACTGGTGAATATGAGCGTATGTATCCAAGAGAGTGGAACAGGATATTTCCAGTCAGTCTGGGTAATGCTTATAAATGTATTAAGGATTTCTGGACGGAACAGGATATATAGGGCATTGATAAAAAATGTACAATGTTAGAACTTGTAGTCGGACTGTATGTGTGATAGAATTTAGACAGATATTATTAAGGTCCGGATATATGATGATTTGGTTTGATTATGGGAGATGGGCTTATGCAGAACGTGGAAGAGATTAATAAGAATATAGAAAACAAAACTGTAGACAAGCAGGCCTGGCAGTCTCTGGGATTTGATGAATTACAGACTATTGAGATTATCAGAGGAATTGAGAATGGCGTTGATGTGAGTGTGTATTGCAAAGAGGAATTTAACGCTGCCCAGATGAAAGCATTAAGACTTGGTCTGGAAGAAAAACTTGATGTAAGCAGATTTGCAGATGCACAGTATGATTATATGCAGATGGAAGAACTGAAGCAGGCTGTGCGTAGCGGAATGAATATGGATGATATATGTAATCCTAAGTTCAGTCATTCTGTTATGAGAGAGATAAGGCTTGCATCAGAGCTTAATTATGATCTGACCAGGTATGCAAAGCTTGGTTATTCAGGAGAGGTATTAAGACAGATAAGACTTGCAAAAAAAGAAGAGATTGACCTTACATTTTTTGTTGAGGATAATTATGATGAATATCAGCTCAATGAGATAAGGTTGGGAATACACAGTTGTGTCGATATAACTAAGTATCTGCTTCATGAATACAATGGAAAACAGATGGAACAGATTAGACTTGGACTTGAGGAAGGGATTGATGTTACTCCATATAACATGGTTGGATTTTCATCAGGACAGATGAAGCAGATAAGACTTGGGCTTGAAGAAGGAATAGATGTTTCTGAATATGCAGATCCGTTTATTGATGCGGTAAGCATGAAAGAGGCAAGACACAGAATTTCTGATAAATGGAATGACGAGAAGCCTGCACTTAATGAATTGCAGTCACAGGAAATTCTTATGGGACTTACAAGCGGTGTAGATGTTTCTTTATATGCTGATCCAAGATATACCTTTAAAGAGATGGAGAAGATAAGACTTGCACTTGAGAGGGGAAGTAATCTGGATGGGCTGCTTAAGTATGGATGTTAAGATGCAGCTATTACAGTACAGTGTTTTGATAATGAATGGATAAGACCTTCGGAAAGGGGGAACAGCATGAGCAATACAGAAATAGTTAATGAAACAGCTGATATAGATGATATCGAGTTACATGAGGTTTATGTATATATTGCAGATGATAATATGAGCGCATCAGTCAGGCTTGGCAAATGTGATGAAGGATATACATATGATGAAGTCATGAATAAGCTATCGTTTAATGGAATTAAGACGGGAATAGATGAAGAAAAAATTCGATGGATGATTTCACAAAAAATATATGACCAGCCGGTTGAAGTTGCTTTTGGTAAACCGGTAGAGGCAGGAAAAGATGGATATTATGAGTTTTTCTTTGATACAGATGCAATTAATAATAACAGACCTACAGTAAGAGAAGATGGTTCTATTGATTACTTTAACCAGAAGAGATTTGAAAAGGTTAATGAGGGTGATCTGCTGGCAAGATATCATGAGCCGACTAAAGGTGAGTTTGGCTTTGATGTATGTGGAAAGCTGCTTGTTCCTAAGCAGGGTAAACCAAAGCCAAGACTGCATGGTAAGGGCTTTAAGACATCTGATGATGGTAAAGAAACTTATGCTGCAATATCTGGAAAGATTGAATACTGCAACTATGATTTAAGTGTTGTTAATGTGTATGAGGTTAATGGTAATCTTGACATGAGTATGGGTAATATTGACTTTAACGGGGATGTTAATATTACAGGCAGTGTGAGAAGTGGTGTAACAGTGCATGCCATGGGAAGTATATATGTTGGAGGCTTCGTTGAGGGAGCAACACTTATTGCTGGGAAAGATATTGTATTAAAGGATGGTGTTAATACTAAGAATTCAGGAAAAATCGAGGCAGGGGGAAATATATCAGGCAGATTTTTTGAGAATACAGAGGTTATTGCCAAAGGAGACTTACAGTGTAATTATATTCTTAACTGCAGGGTGCTTACATATGGCAGGGTATTTGTTGAGGGACCCATAGGTTCTATTATAGGTGGTGATGTAACTGGTGTTATGGGAATCAGTACTACATCATGTGGACATGAAAGCAATGTAAAGACTTTGTTGAGGGTTGGTTCGACCAAAGAAATCAGAAAAGAATATGCAGAACTTATTATGGAACTTAAGGAAGTAGACGGACAGATTGAAACTTTTGAAATTGCTAATAAGAAGTTTGAGATGATTAAACAGAACATGCCTGAAAAGTATGATAGTAAAATGGCATTGAGAGTTACCCAGTCAAAGATTGTAAAGATGGCTCAGAAAGCCAAGCTTGAAGAAAAGAGCAAGGCATTATACAATCTTATAAGAGATTCAGAGAGAGCAGTTGTTAAAGTAAAGAATCATATATATCCGGGAAGCAGGGTATATATGGATGATAAGACTTACATGCCAAGTTCTGTATTTTCACATATTATTGTTAAGAAGACGCCAAGCACGATTATTCTTAGGGATTATGATGAATAAGTATATTACAGGGAGAGTATTATGATAGAAGAAGTTGTTTCGGTGGAATTGCCGGTGCATGAAAGGCTGGTAGTAAGAAAGAACAGACTTACGAATGAAGAAAATGGTATTGATATGCCAAGGATTTCTATAGTTACAGGCACTCATGGGGATGAACTTGACGGACAGTATATCTGCTATGAGGTTATCAGAAGGATTGAAAGAGAGAAGAATAAGCTTAAAGGAATTGTAGATATTTATCCAGATATTAATCCTCTTGGACTTGATACAGGTTCAAGAGGAATTCCTATGTTTGACCTTGATATGAACAGGGTTTTCCCTGGTGATAATAATGGAGCGATGGCTGAATATGTGGCAGCAGGTATTATTGAAGATATTATTGGAAGCGATCTGTGTATTGATATCCATTCAAGCAATATATTTGTAAATGAGATGCCACAGGTAAGAATTAATGATGATACGCAGGAAAAGCTTCTTCCTTATGCGAAGATGATGAATGCACAATTTGTGTGGATATATTCGTCTATTACTGTGCTTGATGCAACTCTTGCTTATAGTCTTAACCATCTTGGTGTGCCTACTCTTGTTACGGAGATGGGTGTTGGAAACAGAATTACGCCAAAGTATTGCAGGGATATTGTTGATGGTATATTTAACCTTATGTCTCATATGGGGATATGGGATGATGAGCCGAAAGAAGTGAATGAACCTATTATCTCTACAGAGGGTGAGGTTACATTTCTTACTGCTAAGGAAAGCGGAATATTCGTATCAGCAGTTGATTCTATGGGAAGGATTGGAATTGGAACGCATATAGGAGATATTATCGAACCTATTGAGGGAAGAATAATCCAGAGAATTGAATCGCCTACAGATGGAATTATATTTACATTAAGAGAGAATCCGGTAGTACATAAGGGGGCTCTTATAGCAAGAGTTTATGGTGGCAGATAATGAAGAAAGAGATTATTTATTCGTTAAAGGGTATATATAGAGAAGATTATCAGATAGAAGGCTACAGATTCGGCGGTGGTGAGAAGTCGGCATGTATTGTTGGTGCATTAAGAGGTAATGAGATACAGCAGCTGTATATATGTTCGCAGCTTGTTAAGGCACTTAAAGAGCTTGAGGCTCATGGTGCAATATCGCACAATCATGAGATTCTTGTTATCCCATCTGTTAACAGATTTTCCATGAATGTTGGAAAGAGATTCTGGCCTACAGATAATTCTGATATTAACAGAGCTTTTCCTGGGGATGTTAATGGAGATACAACCAAGCAGATAGCAGGAACACTTTTTGACAGAATTAAGGGTTACAGTTATGGCATACATTTTGCAAGCTTTTATATGCCGGGTGATTTTATTCCTCATGTAAAGATGATGGATACAGGATTTCAGAGTGCAAGTCTTGCCAATCTGTTTGGACTTCAGTACGTTGTTATTAGAAAGCCGAAGCCAATGGATACAGTGACACTTAATTATAACTGGCAGATGAATGGTACTAATGCATTTTCAATATATACTAACAGCACAGATATGATTGATGAGAAATCTGCAAGACAGGCTGTGTCATCTGTTCTCAGGTTTTTAACCAGAATGGGTATTCTTAAGTACAACAATCACAGTGGATATATTGCAAGTGTTATCAACGAATTTGACCTTATGGCAGTCAAGACTTATGATGCAGGATTTTACAAGAGACTTAAAGAGCCGGGTGATCCTGTATATCATGGTGAGCTTATAGCACAGATTCTTGACCCATGCGAGGGTACTGTTAAGAGTGAGATAATATCACAGACAGACGGTATTGTTTTCTTCGCACATACAGGTCCTACCGTAATGGGTAATCAGGTTGTTTACAAGATAATAAGAAGAATGCATGAATAGTTGTTTGAAAATATGTTTTATTGTGATACAATGGTTAAATATTAATAATTAATATAACTAATCTCAGGAGGAAGATATGAGCGGCGTAAAGAGAGTTTTTGTCGAGAAAAAGAAACCATTTGCAGTTAATGCGAAAGAATTACTTGAGGAGATAGGAGGATATCTTGGAATAAAGACTATTACAGATGTAAGAGTTCTTATCCGTTATGATATTGAGAATCTTTCAGAAGAAACATATAAGAAAGCACTTACCACTGTTTTTTCTGAGCCACCGGTAGATGATGTTTATGAGGGAACATTTCCAGCAGGAAAGGACGATTTCGTGTTCTCTGTAGAGTATCTTCCAGGACAGTTCGACCAGAGAGCTGATTCTGCAGAACAGTGTGTTAAGTTCTTTAATGAGAATGAGACACCAGTTATCAAGACTGCTGTAACTTATGTATTGACAGGAACTGTTACTGATGAGGAGAAGAACAGGATTAAGGAACACTGCATTAACCCTGTTGATTCAAGACAGGCAGCAGAGGATATTCCAGAAACTTTAGTTACTGAGTTCAAGACTCCTGCTGATGTTATTTATTTTGACGGATTCAAGGATATGCCAGAGGATAAGTTAAAGGAATTATATGATTCTTTAGGACTTGCCATGACATTTAAGGATTTTAAGTTCATTCAGGAGCATTTTGCTAGTGTTGAGAAGCGTGATCCTTCTATGACTGAAATCAGAGTACTTGATACATACTGGTCAGATCATTGCCGTCACACAACATTTGCAACAGAGCTTACAGATGTTAAGTTTAAGGACGGATTCTATAAAGCCCCTATGGAAGCTACATATAACAAGTATCTTTCAGACAGAGCAGAAATATATAAGGATCGTAAGGACAAGTTCGTATGCCTTATGGACCTTGCACTTATGGGTGCTAAGAAGTTAAAGGCTGAGGGTAAGTTAGCTGATCAGGAAGAATCTGATGAGATTAATGCCTGCTCAATTGTTGTTCCGGTTGAGATTGATGGAAAGACAGAGGAATGGCTTGTTAACTTTAAGAACGAGACACATAACCATCCAACAGAGATTGAGCCATTTGGTGGCGCAGCAACTTGTCTTGGTGGTGCTATAAGAGATCCATTGTCAGGACGTACATATGTATATCAGGCAATGAGAATTACAGGTGCAGCAGATCCTACTGTTCCGGTATCAGAGACAATTCATGGAAAGCTTCCACAGAGAAAGCTTGTTACAGGTGCTGCTCACGGATACAGCTCATATGGTAACCAGATCGGACTTGCTACAGGATATGTTAAGGAAATCTACCATCCTGATTATGTTGCTAAGAGAATGGAGATTGGTGCAGTTATAGCTGCTGCTCCAAGAAGTGCAGTTAAGAGAGAGAATTCTGACCCGGGAGATATCATTATTCTTCTTGGTGGAAGAACAGGACGAGATGGATGTGGCGGAGCTACAGGTTCATCTAAGGTTCATACAGAGAAGTCTATTGAGGATTGTGGTGCTGAGGTTCAGAAGGGTAATGCGCCTACAGAGCGTAAGATGCAGAGACTCTTTAGAAGACCAGAGGTTACTAAGCTTATTAAGAAATGTAATGACTTTGGTGCAGGTGGTGTATCCGTTGCAATTGGTGAGCTTGCAGCAGGTCTTAAAGTAGATCTTGATAAAGTTCCTAAGAAGTACGAAGGTCTTGATGGAACAGAGCTTGCTATATCAGAGTCTCAGGAGAGAATGGCTGTTGTAGTTGATCCTAAGGATGTCAAGGAATTCCTTCAGTATGCTGCTGAGGAGAACTTAGAGGCAGTTGCAGTTGCTGTTGTAACAGAAGAACCAAGACTTGTTCTTAACTGGAGAGGCAAGGATATCGTTAATATTTCAAGAGCATTCCTTGATACTAATGGTGCCCATCAGGAGACTAAGGTTGTAGTTGATATTCCTTCACAGGAAGACGATTACCTTAAGCCGGTTAAGGTTACAGATGTACGCGGTAAGTGGTTAAAGACTTTAGCAGACCTTAACGAATGCTCACAGAAGGGACTTGTTGAGAGATTTGATGGTTCTATCGGAGCCGGTTCAGTATATATGCCATATGGTGGTAAGTATCAGCTTACAGAGACACAGAGCATGGTTGCAAAGCTTCCAGTGCTTAAGGGTTCATGCGATACCGTAACTATGATGTCTTATGGATTTGATCCATATCTTTCATCATGGAGCCCATATCATGGAGCAATATATGCTGTTACAGATTCTGTAGCTAAGATTGTTGCTGCCGGTGGTGATTTCAGTAAGATCAGATTCACATATCAGGAATACTTCAGAAGAATGACAGAAGATCCAGAAAGATGGAGCCAGCCATTTGCTGCACTTCTTGGCGCATATGAAGCACAGATGGGATTCGGACTTCCATCAATCGGTGGTAAGGACAGTATGTCAGGAACATTTGAACATATTGATGTTCCACCAACACTCTGCTCATTTGCTATTGATGTAGCTAAGGAAGGAGATATTATTACTCCTGAACTAAAGAATGATGGTGATGTATTAGTCAGATTTGATATTAAGAAGAATCAGTATGATCTTCCAGATTTCGAACAGGTTAAGGCACTCTACAGTGCAATACATGAGCTTATCCAGAAGAAGGCAATAGTATCTGCATATGTTCTTGATGCTAACGGACTTGTGCCAGCACTCAGCAAGATGGCATTTGGTAATAAGTTAGGTTTTGAGATCAGCGCAGACGTTAAGGAAGATGACCTCTTTGCGCCAGCTTATGGCTGTATCGTTGCAGAAGTTCCAGCGGACAAGCTTAGTGAGATTACTACAGCTTATACTAAGGTTGGTACAGTTAAGGATAATGGTAAGTTCACATACAAGGAAGTTTCAATTAATGTAGAAGAAGCATTAAGCGTATGGGCTGATACCCTTGAGGGTGTATTCCCAACTAAGGCTTCTAAGGAAACTACACCGGTTGAAAGCAAGTTATATGAAGCACCAAGCGTACATGTATGCAAGAATAAGGTTGCCAAGCCAACAGTATTTATCCCGGTATTCCCAGGAACTAACTGTGAGTACGATAGTGCCAAGGCATTTGAAAGAGCCGGTGCTGATACAATCGTTAAGGTATTCAAGAACCTTGATGCTGAGAGTATCAGAGACTCTGTAGATGAATTTGAGAAGGCTATTAACCAGGCACAGATTATTATGTTCCCTGGTGGATTCTCAGCAGGTGATGAACCAGATGGTTCTGCCAAGTTCTTTGCGACAGCATTCCGTAATGCCAAGATGAAGGAAGCAGTTGAGAAGCTACTTAATGAGAGAGATGGTCTTGCACTTGGTATCTGTAATGGATTCCAGGCACTTATCAAGCTTGGTCTTGTACCTAATGGTAAGATTACAGGACAGGATGCACAGTCACCTACACTTACATTTAATACAATTAACCGTCATATATCTAAGATGGTATATACTAAGGTTGTCAGCAATTTAAGCCCATGGCTTGCTAATGCTGAACTTGGCGGAGTATACTGCAACCCAGCTTCACATGGTGAAGGAAGATTTGTTGCTCCTAAGGAATGGCTTGATAAGCTCTTTGCTAACGGACAGGTTGCTACACAGTACTGTGACCTTGACGGTAATGTATCTATGGATGAAGAGTGGAATATCAATGGTTCATACATGGCTATTGAAGGTATCACAAGCCCAGACGGAAGATGCTTCGGTAAGATGGCACATTCTGAGAGACGCGGTGACAGTGTTGCTATTAATATATATGGTGAGCAGGATATTAAGATATTCGAATCTGGTGTTAAGTACTTCAAGTAATAGTGCATTTTGATTTAAATAATAATTA
>ENA-UEQR01002138-UEQR01002138.1-human-gut-metagenome-genome-assembly--contig:-NODE-2138-length-10363-cov-6.217091_pt1 | contig 10363 bp, 6 predicted proteins | sample MGYA00242944_ERZ507941 | MGnify/ENA primary metagenome ERZ507941 (study PRJEB26167, sample SAMN06115398) | human gut metagenome | host: Homo sapiens | place: China:Chongqing | collected 2016-06-23...
ACCGTCGTGGACAACGCGCAGGTGGACCTCGCGTCGTTCCCGCAGGACAAGGACGGCTACTACGTGATCTTCGACGGCAAGACGTTCAACGGCTGGCGCGGCTACGGCAAGGAGAGCGTTCCTTCGCGCTGGACGATCGACGACGGCGCCATCAAGTTCAACGGCTCGGGCGGCGGCGAGGCCCAGACGGGCGAGGGCGGCGACCTGATCTTCGCCAAGAAGTTCAAGAACTTCGAGCTGGAGATGGAGTGGAAGGTTTCGAAGGGCGGCAACTCGGGCATCTTCTACCTGGCCCAGGAGGTTACGACCCAGAAGGACGGCAAGACCAAGTACGAGCCGATCTACATCTCGTGCCCCGAGTATCAGGTGCTCGACAACACCAACCATCCCGATGCCAAGCTGGGTGTCGACGGCAACCGCCAGTCGGCGTCGCTCTACGACATGATCCCCGCCGTTCCGCAGAACCAGAATCCCTTCGGCGAGTGGAACAAGGCCAAGATCATGGTTTACAAAGGCACGGTCGTACACGGCCAGAACGACAAGAACGTCGTGGAGTACCACCTGTGGACTCCCCAGTGGACCGAGATGCTGGAGAACAGCAAGTTCAGCTCCGAGAAGTGGCCCCTGGCGTTCGAGTTGCTGAACAACTGCGGCGGTGAGAACCACGAAGGCTACATCGGCCTTCAGGACCACGGCGACGACGTCTGGTTCCGCAATATCCGTGTCAAGATTCTCGATTAAGGGCTTCTTACGATGAGAAACAGGCTATTCGCAGTCATCTGCGTCCTCCTCGCTCTGGCGATGCTCCCCGGCGGAGCATCCGCCAAAGCGAAGAAGGCCCCGAAGAAGGACATCGGTATCCAGCTCTATTCGGTGCGCAGCCTGATCGGGGTTTTCGGCAAGAGCCAGGGCGATTACAAACCCGTCCTGAAACAGCTCGCCGACATGGGCTACACTTCGGTCGAGGCCGCCAGCTACAAGGACGGAATGCTCTACGGGCAGACTCCCGAGCAATTCCGCAAGGATGTCGAGGATGCCGGTATGCGGGTGATTTCCACGCACTGCACGCTCAACCTCTCCGACGAGGAGCTGGCGAGCGGCGATTTCTCGAAGGCCCTCGCTTGGTGGGACGAGTGCATCGCGGCGCACAAGGCCGCCGGTGCGGAATATATCGTGGTCCCCTCGATGCGTAAGATTTCGACGCTCAAGGATTTGCAGACCTACTGCCGCTATTTCAACGAGGTGGGTGCGCGCTGTGCGGCCGCCGGCATGAAGTTCGGCTACCACAACCACTCGCGCGAGTTCGAGAAGATCGAGGATAAGGTCATGCTGGACTACATGCTCGAAAACACCGATCCCGACAAGGTGCTGTTCGAAATGGACGTCTACTGGACTGTGATGGGCAAGGCCAGCCCGGTGGACTACTTCAAGAAGTATCCGGGGCGTTTCCGGCTCCTGCACATCAAGGATCGTCGTGAGATCGGCCAGAGCGGCATGGTGGGCTTCGACGCCATCTTCGCCAACGCGCGGGAAGCCGGCGTGGAGAACATCATCGTCGAGATCGAAGGTTCGAGCTACAACGACATCGTGCGCAGCGTCCGCGAATGCGCCGATTACCTGCTCGAAGCGCCTTTCGTCACGGCTTTTTTCCGGGACAAATAACGCCTTCCGGCAGCGTTGCGCATATCCGGCCGTCCGCAAGGACGGCCGGATATTTCGTTTTGTCGTTTTTGGCTGCTGCCGTGGTTTTTCCGCTGAATTATCGCTAATGTTGCGGGTGGAGGCCGGCACGGATGCTTTTGTGCCGTTTGTGCCGTTTGTGCCGGGTGCGGCCGATAGGACCGGAAACATACACTGAAAAACGGGACCATCGAAAGATGATCCCGTTTTTATGGTGGAGAATACGAGATTCGAACTCGTGACCTCTTGCATGCCATGCAAGCGCTCTAGCCAGCTGAGCTAATCCCCCCTTCATGCGCAGGCAAGAGTAAAAAGTTTTCGGCAAATTCCAAAAAAATGCCGGAAAATCACCGCGCCGCGGAGCGACCGCGCGGCGATTCCGGGGTAAATCCGGGCCTTTTGTTTCATTCCTCGGTATTTCTTCGTAAATTTGTGGTATATTGTGTGCTGTATGCGCCCTTGCAGGACGCGTGGCCGCGACGGGACGATGCGGCGGAAGCACGCTTTCGGGCTTTATTTTTGGAAAGATTCATGGGAGAAACGATCGATACGGCGCCGGAGCAGCGTCGGGCCGTTCTGGTGGCCGTCGTCCGCGAGCGGCAGGACGAGCGCCAGGCGAACGAATACCTCGACGAACTGGAATTTCTGGCCGAGACGGCCGACATCCGCTCGGTGAAGCGCTTCACTCAGCGCCTGCCCCTTCGGCCAAGACTTTCATAGGCGAGGGCAAGCTTGCCGAGATCGCGGCCTTCGTCGAGGAGAACGAGATACGCTACGTGATCTTCGACGACGAGCTTTCGCCTTCGCAGCTTCGCAATCTGGACAAGGTGTTCAAGAACAAGATCTACGAGCGCACGAGCCTGATTTTGGACATATTCGTCCAGCGGGCGACGACGGCTTATGCGAAGGCGCAGGTCGAGCTCGCGCAGTGTCAGTATCTGCTGCCCCGGCTCGCGGGCATGTGGACGCACCTCGAGCGGCAGCGGGGCGGTACGGGAACGCGTGGCGGCGCCGGCGAGCGCGAGATCGAGACCGACCGCCGCGTAATCCGCAACCGCATCAGCCGTCTCAAGGAGCAGTTGTCGAAGATCGACCGCCAGATGGCCGTTCAGCGCGGCAACCGCGGCTCGCTCGTGCGCGTCGCGCTGGTAGGCTATACGAATGTCGGCAAGTCGACGCTGATGAATCTTATAGCGAAAAGCGAGGTTTTCGCCGAGAACAAGCTCTTCGCGACGCTCGACACGACGGTCCGCAAGGTCGTTCTGGAGAATCTGCCCTTTCTGCTGTCGGACACCGTCGGCTTCATCCGCAAGCTGCCCCATCAGCTCGTCGAGTCGTTCAAGTCGACGCTCGACGAGGTGCGCGAGGCCGACTTGCTGTTGCATGTGGTCGACATTTCGCATCCGAGCTTCGAGGAGCAGATCGCCGTCGTGAAACAGACGCTGCAGGAGATAGGCGCCGGCGACAAGCCCGTATTTCTGATATTCAACAAGATCGACGCCTATACCTACGTCCGTAAGGACGAGGACGACCTGACGCCGTCCACGCGCGAGAACCTTTCGCTCGACGATCTGAAGAAAAGCTGGATCGCACGGGCCAATACGCCCTGTATCTTCCTGTCGGCCCGCGAGCGGACGAATATCGACAAGTTCCGGCGCGATTTGTACGGCATGGTGCGCGAGATACACGCCGGGCGCTATCCGTTCAACAATTTCCTGTATTGACCGAACCGAAACTTACAGAAGCAGACTATGATGATAAGAATACTGGACCGGGAAAATGATACCCTGCTGAACAAGTTTATCGCCCAGATGCGCGATGTCGGCGTGCAGGGCGACAGCATGCGGTTCCGCCGCAATCTGGAAAGAATCGGGGAAGTAATGGCTTACGAAATCAGTAAAACGCTGGATTATTCCGTCAAAGACATACAAACCCCGTTGGGCACGGCGCCTACGCTGTTGTACAACGACCCTATCGTACTGGGAACCATCTTCCGAGCCGGCCTCCCTTTCCATCAAGGCTTCCTGAATGTGTTTGAGGAGGCCGACAACGCATTCGTGTCGGCCTACCGCTTCTACAAAGACAAAGAATGCCACGAAGTGGGCATACATATCGAATATCTGGCCACGCCGGACCTGAACGGCAAAACGCTTATCATCGCCGATCCCATGCTGGCCACGGGCGGAAGCATGGAATTGGGGCTCAAGGCATTCGAGACCAAAGGCATACCGGGAAAAGTGCATTTATGTAGTGCGATAGCCAGCCGAAAGGGCGTGGACTACCTCACGGAAACATTCAAAGACACGGACTATACCTTGTGGTGCGGAGCTATCGACCCGGAGCTGAACGACCACATGTACATCGTCCCGGGACTTGGCGATGCAGGCGATTTGGCCTACGGCGGAAAACTGTAAGAAGTAAAAAAGCATGACGGACGGGGCCTGGCAGAAAGCTGCGCACCGTTCTGCGCCAAACGGTAAATCAATCTCAGGGGAACGATTTTCCAATCTCCTGAGATTGATTTTTCATTTGACGGACAAAAATTTCCGACCTATTGCAGATTGAAAACCAGTACCTTACATAAAAGCAAGCAAATATAACGGATTTTGACAACCGACAGCCCGCCGCCCGCCTATCGAAACAGAAAGACGGAACAAAAAAGGCGGCTGCCCCACGATAAGGAACAGCCGCCTTTTCTTTCCTTTCCCTTTCACGGGGAACTTACTCCTTCACCTCCCAAATATCGTTCGTATAGAGCAGTTCCGTGAAATTGTGATAGGCTTTCTTTTCTTTCACTTCTTCTATCTGCCGGTTGACCGCCTCGTCGTATGTCGGAGCTTCCACATCACGAATCACGCCCAATGCCACCGGAAAATCAGGCCCTTCCATCAGAGCCAACTTCAAGTGCAAGGTGTTGTCCTGGCAATGCGCATCATGCACGAGGATGTCTTTTTCCGTCACGCCGTTCTCTCCTATCTTCACGACCTTCAACCCGAAACCTTCCTGCATCAAGCCGAATTCCTTATTTTCACCGAACAACATCGGCTGGCCGTGTTCCAGATAAATGGCATGCTTGGCACGTCCTTCTTTGGTGTAAACGGTATCGTGCGTCCCGTCGTTGAATATCACGCAGTTTTGCAATATCTCGCACACGGCGGCTCCCTTGTGGGCGTATGCCGCTTTCAGGATTTCCACCGTCCCGGCGGCATCCGTAGCCACGGCACGGGCAAAGAAATGACCACGCGCTCCGAAACATAACTCTGCCGGATTGAACGGGTCTTCCACCGTCCCGTAAGGAGAGGATTTACTGACGAATCCTCTCGGAGACGTCGGAGAATACTGCCCTTTCGTGAGACCATAAATCCGGTTGTTCAGCAGAATCATATTGATGTCCACGTTGCGGCGGACGGCATGGATGAAATGGTTACCGCCAATGGCCAGACCGTCGCCGTCACCGGAAATCTGCCACACGGTGATATCCGGATTGGCCACCTTGAAGCCGGTGGCAATGGCGGCGGCACGTCCGTGAATCGTCTGCATGGCATACGTATTCATATAATAAGGCAGACGGCTGGAGCAACCGATACCTGAAATCACGGCTGTCTCGTAGGGAGGCACTCCGATTTCGGCCATAGCCTTGTGCAAAGAAGCCAGAAAAAAATGGTCTCCACACCCGGGACACCAACGCGGCAATCCCTTTTTATAATCTTTTGCTGTATATTCGCTCATTTTCTTTTATTCTTCTAAGTTTGACTATTTGTTGTAAATCTCGGTAAAGGCTGCCACCAACTCGCTCACGACAAAAGGCTGGCCTTTCACCTGATTGAACTGGTAGGGAACGAAACCGTCTACTTTCATACGCAGATATGCGGCAAATTGCCCTAAGTTCTGCTCGGCTACCACGACTTTCTTATACCGCTTCAGCACTTCCGCCGTATTGGCAGGCAAGGGGTTCAGGTAAGAGAAATGAGCCAAAGCCACTTTCTTGCCTGTAGCCACCATTTCATCCATGGCCGAATGCAAATGGCCGTAAGTACCGCCAAAGCCTACTATCAGCAGTTCGGCATCGTCCACGCATCCCTGCACCTCCACATCAGGCACCGGGATTCGGGCCACTTTCTCTGCACGCAAACGACACATCTTGTCGTGGTTCTCGGGATCGGTGCTGATGGCTCCTGTCCGGCCGTCCTTCTCCAACCCGCCGAGAATATGCATATACCCTTCTTGTCCGGGTATGGCCCAGTAACGCACTTGCGTGTCGGGATTACGCATGTATGGCGTGTAGCTCCCGGCCATTTCCGGAGTGACGTAAGGGGGACAAATATCGGGATAATCGTTCAAATCGGGCAGTTTGAAAGCACCGGAACCGTTGGCCACAAAAGCATCGGTGAGCAACACCACCGGCGTCATGTGCTCCAAAGCCATCTTCGAGGCATAATAGGCCGCATCGAAACAATTCGTAGGCGAAGTGGCTGCAATGACCGGCATCGGCGATTCGCCGTTGCGTCCGAAAAGGGCTTGCAACAAATCCGTCTGCTCGCTCTTCGTGGGCAAGCCCGTGGACGGGCCTCCGCGCTGCACGTTCAGTATCACCAACGGCAATTCCGTAATCACGGCCAGATTCATGGCTTCCGATTTCAAACATACGCCGGGCCCCGAAGTAGAAGTCACTGCCAATGCACCGGCAAAGGAAGCGCCGATGGAGGAGGCACAACCGGCAATCTCATCCTCGCACTGTACTGTGGTCACGCCCAAACTTTTATGTTTGGACAATTCATGCAGCACGTCCGTAGCCGGCGTAATAGGATACGACCCCAAGAAAAGCCGCTTGCCGGCTTTCTCGGCCGCAGCGATAAATCCGTATGCAGTAGCCTTATTGCCCATGATGTCCATATACTTACCGGGCTTTTTCGTCTTGGATTCCACTTTATAAGTATGGGCCACAGAAGCATGCGTATTTGCCCCGTAATCATATCCGGCCTGAATAACCTTTATATTGGCTTCTGCCACGGCGGGCTTTTTGGCAAACTTCTCACGCAACATATTGAACGCTATCTCCAGGTCGCGGTTGAACAACCAGCACACCAGTCCGAGCGCAAACATGTTACGGCATTTCAAAATAGCTTTGTTGTCCATGCCCGAGTCAGCCAGACAGGCTTTGACCATCTGGGTGATAGGGGCAGCAATCACATCGTTTTTGATGCCCAACTCCTCTATCGGATTATCCGTCGTGAAAGCGGCCTTCTGCAAATCTTTGGCCTGGAAACAATCGGTGTCGATAATAATACATGCTGTAGATTTGGCATATCTGTACTGGGTCTTTAACGCAGCCGCATTCATCGCCACCAACACATCGCACTTATCGCCCGGTGTGTACACACGCTGGGCACCGATGTGTACCTGGAAACCGGAAACTCCTGTCAACGACCCCTGCGGAGCACGGATATCAGCCGGATAATCGGGAAACGTACAAATGTCATTTCCTACCGTCGCCGAGACCGTAGAGAAAATATTCCCGGCCAACTGCATACCGTCACCGGAATCACCAGAGAAACGGACCACTACCTGGTCCAGCTCTTTTACTTCTAATCTATCAGCCATACTTTTTGTAGCATTTATATGATTACTGTATATTCTTTCTACCTTAGGAATGCAAATATCGCAAAGATATGTTTAAAAACAAAATATTTTGCTGTTAAAAGCATTCCGGAATACAGATTATACTATAAAATCGTAATCTAAAAGCTTATTTATATAGCATTTCATCGTGCTTCTCTCACTTTTCAAAAGCATAAAGTTCGCAAAAGCACAGAAAAATGCATAAATATGCAAAGAGAGAAAGACCGAGCCTTTCCCTCTATCTTATGAAAGTTTTGTCCCAAGTATTCGACTTTTTAAGCAGAAACTGTTAACTTTGCAAAACAGAAAGAGCCCCTGTAGTTCAATGGATAGAATGGAGGTTTCCGGTACCTCAGATAAGGGTTCGATTCCCTTCGGGTGTACTTTAAAGCCGTACTTGCAGAGAGTACGGCTTTTTATTATTGTATTTTCAGCCCATGTATGGTATATGATGTTACAGCACAGAGCTTTTTATCTTCGAATATTTTTATAGCATCCTTTTTTAGTCATGACCTCTTGTATTTTGATTTTTTTCCTTGTTCAACCAGAATTGTCGCTTATGCAAATGTACAACTTTCACATGATATAAAAGCAGTAATAGATAAAATCTTGTGTTCCATATTATTATCCGTAGTTGCATAATTTAGTCTAAAGAGAATGAAAAGTTGTTTTAGATGATTGGAATCTCATAGAAAATGCTAACTTTGTAACGATGAAGAAGTAAAAAAAATGATGTTGATATAGTGTATTTATAGCTTTCCGGAAGTAGATATCTGACGATAAATTATATTAATCCCATAAATATAAATTAGAATGGAAGAAGCTAGAAAAAAGAAATGGGCTAGTGTGGCGCTGATTATCGGAGCTATTGGTTTTATCATTATTATGATTTACTTTACAGTTATTTCAAGTCTCAACATGTAAAACAGATCATTATGGCATTGAAAAATTGAAGCTTGGACATTTCGTTTGAATCTGTCCAAGCTTGTTTTTTGTGGTTCTGAATGAGATTGACCGGTAGTCTGGCAATGCCTCTTCTTTAGCTTCTTGAAACCTGAAGTCCCTTGTCAGAAAGCGTCATTTCTACAAAACGAGCGCGTGGGTTGGGAGCTTGTTCTGTCAATATCCGTCGGATTTGTCCGGCTGCTTGAGGGCCTTTGGCTACCATATATAAATAACCGCCACCACCTGCTCCGGGGAGTTTGTATCCTAGGGTATAATCCTTGATTTTCTCAATAATGGCTGCTACTGCCGGCGGATTGGTTCCGCAATCTAATGCCTGGTTTTGTATCCAGGTTTTGCCGACCAATCGACCGAAACTATCGAAGTTGCTGCGCAGGATAGCTTCACTCATATCCATTGCATGGGCTTTCATCTCGGCTAGCAAACTTAGATGTGGACCGGAATTGAGGAACATGGAACTGACAATTTCCGCCAGAATACTTTTGGCAGTACGGGTAATTCCTGTATAATATAACAGATGGCAGTCGCGGTAGTCAGGATGAACAAAGAGTTGATCGGGCAACCAGCGCACTAATGGATGCTGTTCGAAACCTGCTTCGGATTGTAGTAGTTTAATGCCGGAAAACACACCGCCATATTGATCCTGCCAACCTCCTCCTGTGGTCAGTAGTTGTTCCAATATTAATGTGTAACTGCATATATCATTCTTATCCCAAGCCAGTCCGCAGAAATCATTGATTGCTCCGAGCACGGTGGAGGCCAGAATGGAACTGGTACCTAACCCCGAGCCAGCAGGAATAGCAGCCAACAGGGTAATTTCGATTCCCGAACCGAAGGCTTCCAGCTGTTTGGCTAAAGAAGGATAGGATTCTGTTGAGAATGCCGGCGCGAAACCTGCCAACGTAAGGGCGGCTTTGGGGATGGAAAATGGAGAACCCACTTTTTTGTAATCTTGCAGTTCCTCGTAATTTCGTATCACTTCCATTGCGCCCATATCAATGGAGCGAAGGGTAATATGATATTCTTTGCAGGGTTTAACGTATACTTGCAGCGGCGGTTGGCCGTTCAGTTCGATGGCAAGATTGACAACGCTTCCTCCTGAATAAAGAGAGTAGGGAGGGGTGTCCGTCCATCCTCCTGCCACATCAATGCGTACAGGGCTGCGGCTCCATACAATCTGATCGGAATAAACGTTGAGTGTGGGATGACTTTTACGTTCGTTCATCACTCCTAATAAACCGTCACGAAGCAGTTGGAAGGCTGCCTGTTCTTCTTTTGCGCAATCTTTGTCTTCACGTAGTTTCATGATGCGTGCACGAAGCATCCGGTTGTGTATCCGTAGCATGGGTGCGGCATCTTCTTGCAGGACATCGGGAGTATCCAGGTTGAAACGTACAAATTCGTTTGCGGCATCCAGTAAGTTAAGTTGATAGAATACGCTTTTTTCATAATTAGCCGCCAGTCCTTTCCAGTTCTCTTTACGGAAAGCGTTGCGCTGTTCATAAAGACGCTTGAGGTTGGCGCCTGCCGAGATTTCGTCGGCAGAAACTTTCTCTGCTTTGAGCCAACGTTTTTTCCCTTCTTCCAGTTGGGGTTCCGATGTCATCCAGCGCACTAATATGCCTAAATTTTCAACAGAAGTTACTTTGGGGAAGATAGATGCTGATTGTAAATCATCGGTGCGTCCTTTTATATCCTCCCAGGTAATTCCTCTTTCTTCCATCCAGCGGGTGAAAGGGATATTAAGATAGGTAGTCGTTGATTTGTCTAACGCTCCTTTGAACACATCATCCAATCCATACGGACGTGCAACAAAGTCATTGTCGCCGATAGGGATAATGTCGATGCAGACTCCATCCGGCAGGTTGATGTTCCATTGGTTTTCGGGAACTCCTGTTATTATTTGGCGGGAACCCAGTTTCCAGCCTTTTCCCACATGACTATTCTCAATCCATAAGTTGGCATTGTCTGCAGAAAGAGAAACTTGTGTGATAGAGTTCTGGATAAAGATAGCCGGATTCGGTTTTACTTTCCGGTGCATGATCCTTCTTTGATCGCGTACCTTGTCTTGTATGGCTAAAGTAGAAGAAATCAGTTCATG
>ENA-UEQR01002155-UEQR01002155.1-human-gut-metagenome-genome-assembly--contig:-NODE-2155-length-10339-cov-7.494446_pt1 | contig 10339 bp, 8 predicted proteins | sample MGYA00242944_ERZ507941 | MGnify/ENA primary metagenome ERZ507941 (study PRJEB26167, sample SAMN06115398) | human gut metagenome | host: Homo sapiens | place: China:Chongqing | collected 2016-06-23...
CACAAGCAGCAGCGAAAATTCTCTTTGCCATTTTCATTATAGTAACCTCCTTGATAATAGACGAATGTTCCTTACCCCGAAGGAGCAAGCCAGCGAAACCGTGAGCATCTCCGAAAATGAAATCTATTTCAAGCGGCAGCCCTTGACCGAAGAGCAGAAGAAACACGGCTCCTATGTAGATGAGAACGGCAATCTCCATGTCAAGAACCTGTCCGCTTTCTGGATTCCAGAACTGACCACCACGGAGAAAGTCGGTCACACCACCTACACCGTGACCGGCAGCTATGAGGGCAAGGAATCCTTTTTGAAGAAGCTGGAGCGCATTGTTGCCAAGAACGCCCAGCAAAAATTTGAAGATGAGGGTGCAGACGAATGACAACTGCGCCCAATTCTGCTATACTTGACCCGGTAACCAATCCTGTACTGACAGTTGCTCCACAGAGTAAGGAGGACACAACAATGTCTGGAGCAACGAATAAAATCACCGCACTTTACTGCCGACTGTCGCAAGAGGACGCACGGCTCGGTGAAAGCCTGTCCATTGAGAACCAGAAGGCCATCCTTCTGGAATACGCCAAAAAGAACCACTTCCCGAACCCGGTGTTCTTTGTGGATGATGGCTACTCCGGCACGAACTATGACCGCCCCGGCTTTCAGAGTATGCTGGTCGAGATCGAAGCAGGGCGTGTAGGAATCGTTATCACGAAAGACCTGTCCCGACTGGGGCGCAACTCTGCCTTGACGGGTCTGTACACAAACTTTACCTTTCCCCAGTATGGCGTTCGCTACATTGCCATTAACGACAACTACGACACCATTGACCCGAACAGCGTAAACAACGATTTTGCGGGCATTAAGAACTGGTTCAACGAGTTTTACGCCCGCGATACCAGCCGCAAGATTCGGGCCGTTCAGAAGGCCAAGGGAGAGCGTGGAGTACCGCTGACGGTCAATGTGCCGTACGGCTATGTAAAAGACCCGGAGAACCCGAAGCATTGGCTTGTTGACCCGGAAGCGGCTGCGATTGTGAAGCGCATCTTCTCCATGTGCATGGAGGGACGTGGCCCGACCCAAATTGCAAACCAACTGTGGGTGGACAAAGTTCTGACTCCCACCGCCTACAAGCTGAGCCATGGCCGGAGTACAAACGCACCTGCCCCGGAAGACCCTTACCGCTGGGATAAAAGAGCAGTAAGTTTGATTCTGGAACGCCGGGAGTACACTGGCTGCACAGTCAACTTCAAGACCTATACTAACTCTATCTGGGATAAAAAGAGACATCTGAATCCTGTGGAAAATCAGGCTATCTTCCCGGATACACATGAGCGCATTATCGACGATGATGTGTTGGAAAAGGTTCAGAAGATTCGTAATCAGCGTCACCGCATGACCCGGACAGGCAAGAGCAGCATTTTCTCCGGTATGGTCTACTGCGCTGACTGCGGTTCCAAGATGCAATATGGTTCGTCCAATAACAGGGACTTCAGTCAAGACTTCTTTGATTGCTCTCTGCACAAGAAGAACGGGAGCAAGTGCAAGGGACACTTCATCCGGGTAAAGGTTCTGGAAGGCCGTGTGCTGAACCATATCCAGCAGGTAACGGACTACATCCTTTGCCATGAAGACTACTTCCGCAAGGTCATGGAGGAACAGCTTCGGGTGGAAAGCAGCGAAAAGCTGACTGTCCTGAAGAAGCAGCTTGCCCGAAATGAGAAGCGAATCGCAGATCTCAAACGGCTGTTCATGAAAATCTACGAGGACAACGCCAGTGGAAAGCTGAGCGATGCCCGCTTCGACATGATGAGCCAGAGTTACGATGCCGAGCAGAAGCAGCTGGAAGAGGACGTCCTCTCTATCCAGCAGGAAATCGAAGTACAGGAACAGCAAATCGAGAATATTGAAAAGTTCGTCCAGAAAGCGCACAAGTACGTTCATATTGAAGAACTCACCCCCTATGCTCTCCGTGAACTGGTGTCGGCCATCTATGTGGATGCCCCGGATAAGTCCAGCGGAAAGCGGGTGCAGCACATCCATATCAAGTACGATGGGCTGGGGTACATCCCTCTGGATGAACTGGAAGCAAAAGAAAAGGCGTGACCGAAGTCACGCCAAATCTTCCCCCATTGTGGGAATTTTTGCAAATACTGTTTTATGGGAACTCTGCTAGTGGGAACTTCCTGTTTTTCGTTGTTTGCATGATGAGCTTGTTCTGCCTGCCACGCGGCAAACTCCCTTTGGCCTTCCTCGCTGTTCCAGCAGGCAAGGATGGCCGGGTAGAACGCCCGTGCCAGACGGTCGATGGCTTCATCGGGATAAGGGGAAGTGTTTGTGGACTTTTTCTTTTTGTTCAAACGCACGCTCCTTTGGACATCGGCAAACAGCATACCATGTGCCTGTTGTTATGCTGTCTGGTCTTTAACATCTGCGAGTGCGGCTTCCAGAGAAGTAAGATAGTCCTTATGCTTGTGAATGATCTCCAGAATCACATCACGCTGCGCATTATCGGGCATCTTCTCCAACTGGTAGTTGAACGAAATGCGGAAACGAGTAGTGAGTTCTTCCAACGCCACATACTCGTACCGTACATCCTCCGGGTAAGCATCGCTGTCGTAAACCGATTCAAACTTTCGGAATGGCATGACAGGCGCTTTACCCGGAATGCGGATCACACCATCAGCGTCAGGCGTCGGTTCCACCTTCAGCTCCGGGTGCAGAATATCCTGCAAAGTTTGTGCACGGTCATTGTAGGCCGCCCTGGCAAGGCGGTGCATATCCGCTTTGGACACTTTCGTCTGTCCGGACAGGATGCTCTGCTTTAGCCCCGGCATCAGTTCTTCTGCGATCTCCACGCCTTTCATATACTTCGAGGCGCGGATAACGGTGTCCTTGCTCACACCGTTTTCTTCTGCGATTCGGTCGCAGGTTTTGGTGCTGTCGATCAAGTTCGCATTTAGCGAACTTGATTTTGCATCGCTGCTCTTGCGATCACCGCCGTGTGCGGCTTTTTCGGCTTCGTACTGTTTGCCCATCAGGTAGTACTTCTGCTCCGGCGTGAGATTGCGCCGCCCCAGCTGATTCTTACAGATCCAAGCGAGAACTTCTTCTCTGCTTTCAAACGGGAGCGTCATGGTGGAAAAATAAATCTCAGGATGCTTCTGGAGAATGGCATAACGATTGTGGCCGTCAACAAGGATGTTATTCCAAACGATCAAAGGAGAAAGCAGCTTGCCTTCCTTGAGGATATTTTCTTCAAGCTGCTTGTACTCATCGTCCGTCAGCGGCGGAATCTGATTCTGGAACTCCGGGTCGATTTTCAGATTGATCATACGCACACTCCTTTATCTCTCCTGCTGCGCTGGTTCTTCCTCCCGGAAGTAGGACGCAACATTTTGCTTTGCGGTTTTCAGTTTGAGCAGTTCTTCTTTGGCTTCCTTGTACTGCTCGTAGAATTTTGCCTTTTCGGATGCCAGTTGCGCATACTCGGCTTCCAGCTTTTTCGGGCTGGGCAGTTTTGTGATGTTGTTTGCCTTGAGATAGGCCGCTGCCGCCCGGTACGCTGTCAATTCTGCACGGTGCTGTTCTTCAAAGGCTACGGGTCGTTTTGCAGCTTTTGACTGCTGTGCGATTTTCTTGGTGCTGGTGTAGGCTGCGACGTGATAGCGCAGCTCTTTGTTGAATTTCATGCGACCTTCGAGGTCTTTCACCACTGCCAGTGCATCGTGATACTTGGTTTCCAGTTCAGCGATGCGCTGGTTCAAGGTGTCCTCGTCGGTCAAGCCCTTTTCCTGCAGAAGATTCACGGTCTGTGCCATAACTTTGAGATTGTGTTTCGTGAGCCAACGCTTATAGCCGATGCCTTTGCCCTCGGTCATCCTCGACTGGATGTCAATCAGTTTCCCGATGGTATCCTGCTTGAACTGCACCTTGGGTTTGTGCTCTGCGTTTGCGTTCAGGGTAGCAAACACAGCTTTCTTGTCGTAGTTGTCACCGAGATGTTTCGCTCGGATAAACTTCGTTCTGCCAGCAGGCAAGTAGCTGAGTTGTTCACGGCTTTCCTTGACGGCAATGCCGTACTGCTGCAAGAGCCTGTCGGAAAAATCTTCAAAGCTCGTGGCACGGTGCAATACAGACGAAATCTGTCTCCGTAAAGTATCCTTCACAGTTTCAAACTTCTTCTGCCGAGGCTGCTGTCCAGCTGTGGTGAGGGCTGCGTTTTCACGATCGAGTTTCAACTGGCCGCGTCTACGCGCCCAATACTCAGCTTCGCTCACGCGCTCCTTGGAGCCGTTGAGCAGGTCGATCTGGTACAGACCAGCACCCTCACACAGCTCCATGACCTCAACACGCAAGTGCCGCATGGTCTGGGCTGTGCTGGAGTGCTTCATACCCTCGCGCCAGTCGCGGGGCTTCTGCATATAGGGCTTGCGTTCCACCTCTCGTGTTCGGATGCTGCCAATCACGATGTGGACGTGGATGTTTCCCGAACGGTTATGCCCATCCGGGTGAGTGCAGACGATGGCAGGATGACCGGGAAAATTTTCAGAACAAAACTTTAGGCCAAGTGCCTGTGCCTTTTCCATGGTCAAGCCGTTGTCGGCTGCATCTCGTGGGTCAAAGCTGATGATATACTGGTGACTTTTGATATCACCATGCTGGGTGTTCTTGCCATACTTGCGGTTTGCCAGCAGACAGGCTGTTGCAAACGAGAAATCGCCGCACTCAAGGGTGTCGAGCAGGTACGAATCCCGCAGCTTCGGCTTGCCCTGTTCATCCAGAAGTTGCTTCCCGGTGAACGCGTCGTGCTGGTAAACGAGGTACGCTTCGATGGCGGTGTAGTCCGAGTTTTTAGAGCTTATATGCTTGAGCGTTGCCATACAGTTCACCCAGAAGTTTCTCGGCGTTGAGCCGAAATGCGGTTAGGTCTGCAAGTTCGTCAAGAATTTTCGCTCGGATCTGCTCGGTGTCTGCACCGCCGAAGTTGAAGTGCCTTGCAAGTTGGTTGAGGTTGGTGCCCACTTTGCTGCACTGAGCAAGCAAAGTGGAAACAGCGGTCAGGGTTTCTTCTCCGCCGCCGGCAACGATGACCGTTTTCTCGATCTTGACGTTGTGGATGGCGCGGCGGATAAAAGTGGAGAGGGAGAGATTCAGGAGTTTGCAAGTGAGTTCCAGTGACGTTTTTTCCTCCGCTGTCACACGGAACTTGATGACGTGCGTTTTGTTGTTCGGCGTGTCGTGGTGCTGGGAATTGCTAGGAATCGGTTGAACATTCGTTTTGGTCATTGTACCTCCTGTCTGTTCGATAACTCCTCGGTGAAGTTATGTAAGCACGACACGCCGTTCCATTCGTGCCGTAAGGCACGAATGATGAGCAGGGTTTGGGGCAGGCACGCCCCAACAAGATCACTTCGGAAATGCAGACGCATTGCAGAAGTGAAGTCCCGGATGGACAGGAAATTTTCAAGAATTGAAAATTTGTGGCCACGGGACGGTTCTTGCCCTCTACCGCTGCGCTCAAAACGCTTCATCAGCAAATGTTTCCGAATTGTTAAGACGCAAAAAATAAGTAAAAGGTCTCTGCTCATGTATGAGAGTCACCGTTTGCTCCGAACGAAGTTCCTGCCCCTGTTTGTGCAGCGGCGTTGTCCGGCTCGCTCACGGAAAGTGTGAGGTCATGGCACGGTATCACGTTCAGACGGCTTATGCAAGATTCAAGGTACAGTATGAAGAAAGCCGGGCGCAGTGCGGACACTACGTTCTGCTTCTTTCAAGCGCATGGATAACACTTTGAAGTTGTGCGTCCAACAATTAAAAACAAATTTTGGAAGATTGAACAACTACATAAGATTTTATTTGTAAAAAAGAAAAATACCGCCCACGCAGCGCAGCGATGATTTTGTCGGGTGAATCGGCGGCAAAATGAATCGGGTGTGTTGCGGGGCGGTAAATTCTTCGTGGACTTTTCCTCACGGAAGTGGTGGGTCTCACGGTGATAACCAACCACTTTTGCAGAAGATTTGCAATCAATCTACAAGTTCAGTGGGATTTGTGATAGAGAATATCATGGTTCGTAGGGTACGTCAAGATGATTCCGAAGAAATTATTTATGAATGGAGACAATAGTAAGACTTCTATTATGAATATGATACACTTTACATCATGAAAGAATTTAAGCTGCACAAAGATGATTCAAGCTGATGTGCAATATGCACAATAAGTTTTCTACAGCAAAATACAGATGTGGTCATTTAGCTCTTTTACCAGACAACTTTTTTTGTAAAATAAAAAAATTTGTTGACTTGAAATTGCTTGAAATGTTATCTTGTTGGTAACAAAAGCACGGTGAAGTGCTTGCTACCACACGAAAAGGCAAAACAAAAAAGGAGAGTAAAATGATGAAAAAGCGTATTGCGGCGTTGGTCACCGCCGGTGTCCTTGCTTTGTCGATGCTTACCGGCTGCGGAAGCAAACAGGAGAGCTGGAAAGTTACCTGCCCGTGGGCACCGTCTGGTGTAGCAGCGATGGTCAGCCAAAAGGCTGCTGCCAAGTCCCCTGATTATTCTGATAATAAAATCACACTGGTTGCTGAAGCCGTCAAGGGCGATGCTGCTACTGTCAACACTTGGGTGTCCAGTACTAAGGCAAATGATAAGGAACTGGTCTTCGCCGGTGAAGGTCTGTTCGCCATTACCGAGACTCTGGATCCGGCCAAGCTGCAGTTCAGCTACGACGATTTCGAGTTCGTGGAGAACTTGTACTCCTCCGTCTTCGTCCTGTCCGCTGATTCTTCACTGAACCTCAAGAATCTGGACGATCTGGAGGCCTATGTCAAGGCAGGCAACCCCGTATCCGTGGCCGTTAACGGCGCTACCGGCTCCGAGGCTTTCCTGGCAGCGGCTCTGTTCGGCTCTATGGGTGCCGGCGACCAGCTGAAACTGACTCCGTACCAGTCCGCTGCGGAGGCTGCACAGGCTGTAGCTAAGGGTGAAACGAACTTCGCGGTCTCTCACCAGTCTCAGATTCTTGAGACCTACCAGCAGGGCGGCGTTGATGTGGTTTGCGCATTCGATGACAAGGCTATCGAAAACGGCCCCTTCGCAGGCGTTGAGGGCGTTGGCTCCAAGGGCTACCCCTACTTCCGCAACCGCTGCTTCGTCATGGCTCGCAAAGGTACTGACGCCGCAAAGGTTGCCGAGCTGAAAGAGCTGTATGATAAGATCCTCGCCGATGATGAGATGGTCGAGTGGCTGAACGATACCATGCTGCTGGAAGTTGATACGATGAGCGAAGATGACGTCAAAGCTCATATTGAGAACGTCAAGAGCATCGTCGAGCAGTATAAGGACATCGTAGCCGGCTGATAAAAGACCTCATAGCGAAAAAAGCCGAAGCAGGGGGAACGGGGTCATCCCTTCCCCCTGCTTTTACATTTCAAAAAGGAGTTGAAACTGGTGAAAAATCTGATAGAACATACCGCGGCAAAGCTGGATGACTGGGGCGCGAAGCTCGAGAAGAAGAACATCGAGTACCCTGTTGATTTGATCTGCGGCATTCTGTTTCTGGTCATCGGCATTGTACTGCTGCTCATCATGCCCCGGCAGGTGCAGATTTCGGAAAAGGACGTTGTGAACGGCCGCGCCTTCCCGACGATGCTGATCTGGCTCATGCTGGCCATGAGTGCCCTTCTGGTGGGCCGCGAGGCATATAACATGGTAATGCACCGCCCGGCCAAGACTAAGACACTCAACCTTCTGGTGGAGGTCAAGGCTCTGGTAATCGTCCTTATTCTGGTGGTCACTTACCTGCTGGCGGAGGTCACAGACCTGTTTGTGGTGGGTGCTGTATTCTGCGCGGTGGCATTCCTGCTGTTTTTCCGCTGCAAGAAGCCCCTCTACTACGCCATCACCGTCTCGATGGCGGTGCTGATCTGGGTCGTGTTCCACTTCGTGCTGAATGTTAGTTTCTGAGGAGGCAGAATATGGGTTTGTTTGACTTTATCGGCCCGGCCTCCGGGCTGCTTTTTACCCTTGAAAATATCATATGGATCAACCTCGGCGTCTTCATCGGCTGCGTATTTGCCGCCATTCCTGGCCTGAGTGTCATCCTCTGCATCATCCTGTTTCTACCTGTTACCTACACCATGAAGGCCATTCCCGGCATGATGTTCCTTCTGGGTATCTACTGTGCGGGTGGATACGGCGGCTCGGTGTCGGCTATCCTTATCAACACGCCGGGTACGCCCCACGCGGCGGCTACTATGCTGGACGGCTATCCGCTGTCCAAAATGGGCCGCACTAAGGCGGCGTTGAAAATTGCACTTTATGCATCTACCTTTGGCGGTATCTTCTCTGCGTTGGTGCTGCTCTTCCTCGGCCCTCAGGTCGCAAAAATTTCGGCACAGCTCGGCACGGCGGAGTACTTTATGGTCTGCCTGTTCGGCATGACGATTATTGCAGGCGTTTCTGGTAAGAGCCTTGTCAAGGGCATCATCGCCGCCTGCCTTGGTTTGCTTATTTCCTGTGTGGGCGCAGACCCCATGACCAGCTATGACCGCTTTACATTTGGTATTCCCCGTCTGTATCTGGGTCTTGACCTTGCCGTTACCCTCATCGGTTTGTTCGCACTGGTGGAAATCATTGGCAAGGCAGAGCTGAAGCGGAATGAGTTGAACCTTCACGCCGGAAAAATCGGCAATGATGACGGCAAAATCACAAAAGATGAATATAAGCGGATGTTCCGACCAGTGCTGATGGGTTCTATCATCGGTTCCTGTGTTGGTATCGTACCTGGCACGGGTGCGTCGGAGGCCTCGTGGTTCTCCTACAACACTGCGAAGAACCTGTCCAAGCATCCCGAGGAATTCGGCCACGGTTCTGTGGAGGGCGTTGCGGCTGCTGAGTCTGCCAACAATGCCGTCTGTGGCGCGACCCTGATTCCCTTGCTGACGCTGGGCATCCCCGGCGACGGCTGCGTGGCCATCATGTTGTCGGCCCTGATGATAAATGGCCTGAACCCCGGTCTCTCGCTGTTCACCACCGACGGCGCTATCATGTATGCCATCATGCTGGGCCTTATCCTCGTGAACATCTTCATGTTCCTGCAGGGCAAATACCTGACTAGCCTGTTTGCAAAGGTCGTCTCCATCCCTCAGCAGATCTTGACCCCCATCATCGTGATTTTCTGTTTCGCCGGTGCTTACTCGGTGAACAGCAGCTATTTTGATTTGAGCGTTGCGCTGGTGTTCGGCGTGATGGCGTGGTTCATGCGCAAGCTGGAGCTGCCCGCTGTCCCTGTGCTGTTGGGTATGGTGCTGGGCAACATGACGGAAACCAACTTCCGCCGTGCTTTGCTCATCTCGGATGGAAGCCCCAGAATTTTCGTCAGTAGTGTGTACTGCTGGATCTTCATTGCGCTGATCGTGGTGGTCATTCTCGGCATTCTGCGCGGCAAGATGAAGGAAGCAAAGAACACCAAAGCAGAACAGTAAAGGAAGGTAAAACCATGGCATATAATATCATTTTCTATTTCAGTGACCAGCAGCGCTGGGACACCTGCGGCTGCTTCGGCCAGCCACTGAATATCACGCCTAATCTGGACAAGCTGGCGGCAGAGGGTGTGAAGTTTGACAATGCCTTTTCGCCTCAGCCGGTGTGCGGCCCCTGCCGTGCTCTGTTCCAGACCGGAAAATACCCCACTGAGACAGGCTGTTTCCGCAATAACCTGATGCTGCCCTCGAATATCAAGACTCTGGGCGAGTATATGGAAAAAGATGCCGGCTACGAAACTGCCTATGTCGGCAAGTGGCATCTGGCCTCGGATGGCGAGCTGGAAAAGAAGCCGACCATTGACCATACCATTACAGCCGTTCCGTTGGAGTTGCGCGGCGGCTACACCGGCTACTGGCGTGCAGCCGATGTGCTGGAATTTACCTCCCACGGCTACGACGGCTATGTGTTCGACGAGAACAACAACCGCATCGATTTTAAGGGCTACCGTGCTGACTGCATCAACCAGTTCGCGCTGGACTACCTCGACCAGTACACCGGCGAAAAGCCCTTCTTCATGACCGTATCCCAAATTGAGCCGCACCATCAGAATGACCACAACCACTACGAAGGCCCCAACGGCTCGAAGCAGCGATTTGCGGATTTTGTCCTCCCCGAAGACTTGAAGGCTCTGGGCGGCAATGCAGCAGAAGAGTATCCGGATTATCTGGGACAGTGCGCAAGCCTCGACGAGAACCTCGGCAAGCTGGTGGAAAAACTGAAAGAAAAGGGTCTGTATGAGAATACTGTTATCCTTTACGCTTCCGACCATGGCTCTCATTTCAAGACCCGCAACC
>ENA-UEQR01002157-UEQR01002157.1-human-gut-metagenome-genome-assembly--contig:-NODE-2157-length-10327-cov-5.366634_pt1 | contig 10327 bp, 9 predicted proteins | sample MGYA00242944_ERZ507941 | MGnify/ENA primary metagenome ERZ507941 (study PRJEB26167, sample SAMN06115398) | human gut metagenome | host: Homo sapiens | place: China:Chongqing | collected 2016-06-23...
AACATAAAGCACGCCTCCATACCATTCCTATTTTCCCTGGAACGCCCAGAACTTATTGAGTACAAAGTTGATCGGCACGCCGATGATCGAGTTGATCAGCGGGGCAATGTATTTGGAGATGTGGAGTACATCGATCCACAGATATGACAGCACGTTGCTCAGAATAATTCCGGTGAATGCGTAGGACAGATACATCTTGATCAGTGCCTGCAAAAGCTCCTTCCAGGAGGTTCCCTCCATGTTAAATACCAGCTTGTTGTTCCAGTAAAATGACCACAGCACACTGAGAATAAATGCCACGGTGTTGGCTATGATGTAATCCCACCGCTGGAATATGTGCGCGTGTCCCAGCAGGAACAGGGTCGCAACATTGATCACATAGGATACGACTGTATTGGTGACACCAACGATCCCGAATTTAATAAACTGGATCAGCAGCTCCATCTTCGTCTGTTTCTTTTCTGTCATCTCTTTTCCCCCGTATTGTTGTATTCTGCTTCTCATTACTCTGCAGAATTTCTATTCTTGTCTAATCCCCGCAGGGTCTATTTCTTATAAATGCTGTCGGTCAGGAATGTAATTTGCATCTTCTCCTGCAACCGGTTCAGCTCTGCGGCGATCAGCTCGTTGCGCTCCTTGAGCTGCTCTGCGGAGAAGTCATATTCCAGACCGCTGTTGACGTAGTTGCCATGGTTTCGGATATCGTAGCCATCCAGCCCGGCAATGACAACCTGTGGCATCCCGATGTGCAGCAGGAAATGCAGGCACATCAGACCGGAGTTTTCCATGATCGCCGGTTCCTGGGAAGAATAGCTTGCGAAGTTTAACATGTATTCGTAGTCCTTTGCCTCGCGCAGATTGGAGGTGATGATCTTTCTGACGGAATCATCGGTAATGTTTTTGTAGCGGCGCATATGGCAGATGAACACATAATCACAGGCAAAGTCAGCCGGAACGAAGTTCAGCCCGATCACGACCGGATTCTTTTCACGGATATATTCCTCGACCTGCGCCTTCTGCTGCATCAGACTCTTGCCCGATCCCAGAAGAAGCACCTCTCTGCCCGAAAGCTCCTGCTCCAGCTTCTCGACAGCCTCACGGTCATCGATATAATTTTCCTGATACTGCTTGTAAATCGCCTCAGCCTTATCCTTATTGTAAAGCGCCTTGTCCTCCTTCGGGATCGACTTTAAGATCTCATTGTAGGATTTGACGGTCAGCGTTCCCTTGGACGCGAAGTAGATCGCATAGTTCGGGTGGCAGCCGTTGGCGGCAGACAGATACAGCGGCAGGGAATATCCCCAGAAATGCTCCCGGTAAATGTCGTTGAGATACTCGTCAATGATCTCAAGCATCGGCTCAATGCGGTACTGCTTGTCGAAGTTCTCGTTCATGTACTCGGCGAAAAGCTCCAGATTCAGATTGCCGGCGCCACGTCCCATACCAAACACGCAGGCGTCCAGAATGATGTCGCGGTGCAGATGCATTTCCGTAAAGGCGGAGGCATTGCCCATCGCCTGCTGCATGTTGTTGTGGGAATGATACCCGAGCATAATGTCCTCCCGCAGATTATGATCGGCAATCTGCGCCAGACGGACAAAGTCCTTTTTATTGATCAGACCGAACCTGTCCACAATATAAAATGCCTTGATCGGGAGCCGGTTGAACTTCTCGATCAGCGCGATAAATTCACTGTCGGTATAATTGTCGGTTCCCACTGCCTGCGCAAAGACATCGTAGCCCAGCTTTTCCAGCTCCTGAATGTAATTGTACGCCTCCTCGATCTTGCTTTTCTTGAAGATCACACGGAATACATCAAAGCCGTCCGGCACGCGTTTTCCAAGCTTCTCTAACGGGATTGGCCGCCCCATATCGATCATGCCGACATAATGGGTGTCGGGATTCTTCGGTGCGATCATATCCCGCACGCTGTCGTTGCCGTCAAACAGCGAATAATCCTTGCTGTATTCGCATTCTCTGACGAAACCGATCTCGAAGTATTCAATCCCCGCGAGAACAATCTTCTTGCCAATATTGAAAATGGCATCTCTTCCAAAATGCCAGTCATTGACATAACCGCCGTCACGCAGTGTACAATCCAGTAAATTTATCCTGCTCATCTAAAATGCCCCCTTTGCATCTATTGCAGCAATTCGCTGATCTTCCGGACACAGTTGGTGTCCTCATGGGATTCCTCCCCGATATAAACCGCCCGGCTCCCGTACTTATGTGCCATGACGATATCACTCGCATAGGTGTCTCCGACCACAATGATCTCCTCCGGCTTTAAGCCCTTGTCCTGACAGATAATGTCCATCAGCAGCGGATTAGGCTTTCCGACCGAGTAGTCCACCTTTCGTCCAAGGCTTCCCTCCAGCGCGCCGACCATCGCACCACAGCCCGGCATACGCTTCGCATTCTCGCCCGGATAATGATGCTCGAGATTACAGGCAATGATCTTGTCCGCCCGCAGTGCTACCTGCAACGCATCCGTCAGCTTCTGATAATTGAAATCCATATCATAGCCCACGATCACAACCTCCGCATGATCGGAAACCGTAACACCGAGCCCTGCAAACTCCTCTGCCAGCGCATCGCTTCCCATAATGTATACGGTCTTGTAGCCCATCTGATGTGCATAAAGCGCTGCGGCATAGCTGCCGGTATAAACCTCCTCATAGCTGCAGGCAAGCCCCATGCCGGTCAGCTTCTCCCAGATCTGTTTTCTTGTTTTGGTCGAATTGTTTGTCATGAAGTAAACCTGCTTGCCAAGCTCACGGCACCGGCGTACTACCTCATCCGCCCCCGGTATCAGCTTACTTCCATAGTAGATCGTGCCGTCCAGATCAAACAAAACGGCACGAATATTTTTATCTTCTATATATTTCATTATTTATTTCCTGTCTTATCCTTGTCAAAGTTAATGCGCTCCTCCTCAATTACAAGCGGACGCTTCATCATACGCTTATTGATACTGAGCACATACTCGCCCAGAAATCCGATAAAGAACAGCTGAACCGAACCAAGGATGCACACAGCTAACAGGATCGGTGTCATACCGGCCACAAAGCGATCCCAGTAAAGAAGCTTTAAAATCAGATATACAAAGGCGACCACAAGGCTGATCGCGGACATGATAAAGCCCACGATCGTTGCCAGACGAAGACCCGCCTTCGTGTATGAGGTAAAGCTGAGCATCGCTGCATCGTAAAGAGTGAACCAGTTGTTGTGCGTCTTGCCGGCGCGGCGCTTCTGCTGCTCATACGGCACGTCCACACGCTTATAGCCAAGCTCTGCGACGATTCCGCGCAGGAACGGTGTCGGATCGTCCAGATTGCGCAGTACATCCACAAAGCCCTTGTCGTAAAGACCAAAGCCGGTGAAATGCTCAATCTGCTCCACATCAGACATCTTCTTGATCATCTTGTAATAACAGGTGCGAAGGAAACGCATGATCTTATTTTCCTTGCTGGTCGTCTTGATCGCACAGACGATTTTGGCACCCTTCTCCCACTCCTCAACAAGACGTGGGATCATTTCCACCGGATCCTGGAAATCACAGCACAGGCAGATCGTGCAGTCACCGCTCGTCTGGCAGATTCCGTAATACGGAGAGTTGAACTGTCCGAAATTCTTTGCATTAAAGATTGCTCTGATCTTTGAATTGTCGGCACAGATTTCCCGCAGATACTCTCTGGTACGGTCTGTGGAATCGTTATCAATAAACAAAATCTCATAATCATATGACGGCAGATTCGTTGTGATCTCACGGATCACCGCCTCACTGATCGCTTTTACATTTTCTTCCTCGTTATAACAAGGTATCATTACACTAATTGTTTTCATGCTGCCTCCATTCCGACTTCATCCACGCGATCGTCTCGGTCATGCCGGTACGAAAATCTGTCTGTGGTACAAATCCGGTATCCTTTGTGAGCTCAGAGATATCGGCACACAGATACATAACCTGTCTCGCGCCATACGGGATCTCACCGAAGCCAAGCCCTGCCTCCGGGTCGATCAGATCTCTGATCTGCTCAATATATTCTTTGAGTGGGCGTGCTGTTCCGCTGCCGATGCAGTACACCTTTCCGTGCTGTCCCTTCTCGCCAAGCGCGATCATGGCTCTCGCTGCATCCCTGCTGTACAGATAATCCCACTGCTGTTCTCCTTTGGTCAGGGCAGGTGTCTGCCCGTCAAGAAGCTTTCGGATCGTGGTCGTGACCATGGTCTTATCGCTGTCGCATGGTCCGTAAATGCTTAAGATACGCGTCCACACATGGCGCAGTCCAAGCTTTTCGCATTCGATACGGCTCATCTGACCGGCACAAAGCTTCGCCATGCCGTAACCGTTCTCCGGAAATGCCGGTGTCTGTGGTGTCAGATTTCCCTCCACTCTGCCATACTCTGCCTGGGAGCCGGAGCCGACAAACGCCTCGCAGCCCATTCTCGCCGCCAGTCCTGCCGCCTCGATCGTATAACGGATATTATCCGTTTGCAGCCTCATATCATTGCGGGCATCGCCAATCGTTGCCGCCCACCCGAAATGATAGAACACATCGCAGGGCGGAATGTCGGACACGTCCAGATCGCCAAGTCCCGAAAGATCACACTCCACAAGATGGACATGTGCATCCTCCGGAATCCGTGCCGCTCTCGCCGAATACGGACGGACAATGGCATAGACTTCAATATCCTTTGCAATACATTCCCGGATCAATGCGGTGCCGATGGCTCCGGTCGGTCCGGTCACTACAATCCTTTTCATCTTCTTTCTGCCTTTCTGTTGTTTATCGTCCTACTCTACCGGCGGGATCAGAAGGTTGGCAAGCACTTCCTCCCTTGGAAGGAACGGTGCCAGATCCTCCAGCGGCGGACTCACAAGACTGCCATCCTCCAGACGCTTTGTGGCACTCTTCGGCTCGAAGTTCTGTGTCGGTGAAACGAAGATCTCACAGAATACAGGTCCCTCCTCTGCCAGCGTCTTATCAACTGCTTTCTTCATTTCTTCGTTGCTGTGTGCCTGATAATATGTGTATCCAAATGCCTGAGAAAGCTTCTCAAACTCCGGGAATGACAGATCGCCGCTCTCCGGTCCGATTCCGACCTTGCAATGATTGCTGAACAGATTGTTCTGCGTCTGACGGATGGAATGATAGCCCTGATTGTTGATCAGGAACAGCTTGATCGGAAGCTTGTTTGTCAGTACCGTCTGCAGCTCCTGCAGATTCATCATGATACTTCCATCGCCCTCAATACAGATCGTGTCCTTACGGTCATTTGCCACGCAGGCACCGATAGCTGCCGGCAGACCGTAGCCCATGCTGGCAATCGCACTGTTAATGATAAAACGTGCATCTTTCTGGATCACATAGTTATGGCTTCCCACCACGCAGGCACTTCCGTTTGAAACAACGGTCAGATTGCCCTCCGGCAGGCTTTCACTCAGATAATTGATAAATGCATATACATTGGCGTAGCTGCCATCCTCTTCCCAATGCTTCGGCAGCGTAACCGGATAATCTTTCTTCCAGTTCTGACAGCGGCTTACCCAGTCCTGTCCGGTAAATACAGGCGTCTCGCCGGATAAGGTCTGATCCATTTTCTCGAAGAAATCCTTTGCGTCCGCACAGACCGGCATGTCCACATGGATCGTGGTCTTCTTAAGCTCTGCCGGATCCACATCAACGTCGATCACATACGCCTCTCTCGCCCAGGTCTTCCAATTGTAGCCGACCTGACGAATGGACAGACGGTTTCCGACAGCAAGCACAAGATCTGCATTCTGCACGGCAAAGTTGCCGGCACGATCACCCATAATGCCACCACGGCCTACATAAAGCGGATGTGCCGTCTCGATCGCATCGATAGAATCCCAGCAGGTTGCCACCGGAATGCCAAGCTTCTCCACAACACTTCGGAATGCCTCATAGCCCTCGGAAAGCCGGATGCCATTGCCCGCATAAAGTACCGGACGTTTCGCCTGACGTACCTTTTCGATGACCTGATCGATCACACTCTGTGCTACCGAAACCGGCATCTTTGCGGAATCCTCCGCCGGATCGTAGCCTCTCAGATCGTCCGTCTCAATATAACAGCCCTGATAATTCACCGGAATGTCGATCCATACCGGACCTCTTCTGCCGGTCATTGCCAGATGATATGCCTTCTCCAACGCATAACGGATCTGCATCGGATCCTCGATCATCACGGCATATTTGCACATGCTGTCGACAGATTTTGTAATATCAAACTCCTGATCGCCCACGGCACGAAGCGGCAATCCATCCGTGAACCGGCTCATATAACGTGCTGTCGTGTCATAGCGGACCTGTCCGGAGATCACGAACATCGGCACGGAATCAAGCCATCCGCCAACCACGCCGGTAATTGCATTGGTTCCGCCCGGTCCGGTGGTCACACAGAGTGCCGCCATCCTGTTATGAATGCGGGAATACGCCTCTGCCGCAATGGCACAGCCCTGCTCATGATGATTGTAAAGACAGTGCATGCCTTCCTTGTGTCCAAGTGCATCATTCAGATGCATGGCACCGCCGCCTGTCACCATAAAACAGTCTGTAATTCCATGATCTACCAAAAAATCTGCTACATAATCTGCTAATCGTTGTTTCATGCTGCCTCCATCTGACGCTCACGCTCCTGCTTCTGCGGGATGCCGGTCAAAATATATTCCTTCGGCTCTTCCTGCCATATGCTCCTTCGCCGGACAGTCCGGCTGCCGGTGCATACGATCGCTTCGCCGTATTTTACTGCTCTACTGCTTCCTTGATCTTACGAATCATATAATCGATCATCTCATCGGTCATTCCCGGATAAACACCGATCCAGAATGTGTCCGTCATGATCTGGTCTGTCACCGGCAGATCGCCGATCACACGATAGCCCTCGCCGGACTTCTTCAGCTCGCTAAAGCAAGGCTGCTTTAGCATATTACCGCCAAACAGCATACGTGTCTGCACGCCTTCCTTCTCCAGATATTGTACCACGGTATTCTTCTCAACGCCCTCACGGCAGGTCAGCAGGAAGCCGAACCAGCTGGGGTCTGAATTCTCACATGGCTCCGGAAGGATCAGCTTGTCCTCCACGCACTTAAGTCCCTCCTTCAGACGGCTGAAGTTATGCTTTCTGCGCTCCACAAAGGAAGGGAACTTCTCGAGCTGCGCACAGCCGACAGCCGCCTGCATATCGGTTGCCTTGAGATTATATCCAAAATGAGAATATACATACTTATGATCATAACCGAACGGAAGCTCTCCGTGCTGTCCGTCAAAGCGGTGACCGCACATATTGTCACGACCGGACGCACAGATGCAGTCACGCCCCCAGTCACGCATGGAGCGGATGATCTTGTTTAATAACGGATCATCGGTATAAACGGCACCGCCCTCTCCCATCGTCATATGATGTGGCGGATAGAAGCTTGATGTTCCGATGTCTCCGATGGTTCCTGTCTGCTTTGTGACACCGTCGATCGTGTAAGTCGAACCCAGCGCGTCACAGTTATCCTCAACAAGCCAGAGATTATGCTTATCACAAAATGCCTTGACTGCGGCAAGATCAAACGGATTGCCGAGTGTATGCGCGATCATGACCGCCTTCGTCTTGTCGGAAAGTGCTGCCTCAAGCTGTGTCACATCAATGTTGTACTGAGGGATCGTCATATCCACAAATACCGGCACGGCACCGTACTGGATCATTGCTGCGATCGTTGTCGGAAATCCCGCTGCCACCGTGATCACCTCATCCCCGCGGTTGATCTTGCGGTCACCAAGAAGCGGTGAGGTCAGTGTCATAAAAGCAACCAGATTTGCAGACGATCCGGAGTTGACCAGCGCACAGTAGCGCACGCCCAGATATTCTGCGAACTTCTTCTCAAATTCATCGGTATAACGTCCGGCGGTCAGCCAGAACTCCAATGCGGAATCCACAAGATTGCACATCTCTGCATGATCGTATACACGGGATGCATACGGGATCCGGTCTCCCTCATGATACTCCTTCTTGTTGTGATATGTGTCACAGTATTCTGCGACCATTTTCAGGATTTCTTCCTTTGCCTGCTGCTCTGTCTTATTTTCGAACATACTGCCTCCATTCTATATATTCACATACATATCTCTCTAAAATTCTGTTAAAGTCAATCTCTTTGCCCCAACAGGTGTCATGTATTACTGTCTGCTCTTCGTACTATAAAACTCGTCGATCTCCCGGTCCATCTCTGCCGGAATATCACCGCCTGCCAGCCATACCTTGCTGAAGCGGCATGTCATTTCCATGCACTCCTCAATGTGCCACCGCGGTGTCCATCCAAAGACGCGCTTTACCTTGCTGCAGTCTAGCTTGAGGAAATTCGCCTCATGCGGTGCATTCTCCTCCGCCTGGTTCTCCCATGCAGCACCATCGCCCCAGCACTTGCAGAACAGGTCGGTCAGCTCGCCGGTCGTCACGCAGTCGCACTCATCCGGTCCCACGTTATAAAATCCTGCATAGCTCTTATCCTCATACTGCTTCTGTGCGATCAAAAGATAAACGCCAAGCGGTTCCAGTACATGCTGGAATGGTCTGGTGGAATACGGATTCCTTACGCCGATAGTGTCCCCCCGCTGCATCGCACGCACGCAGTCCGGGATGATCCTGTCGTTGGCAAAGTCGCCTCCGCCGATCACATTGCCTGCTCTCGCTGTGGAGACTGCCAGATCACGGTCTGCAAAAAACGAGTTGATGTAGCTGTGTGTGACAAGCTCGGAACAGGATTTGCTGTTGGAATACGGATCAAAGCCATCAAGCGGCTCATTCTCACGGTAGCCCCACTCCCATTCTTTATTCTCATAGACCTTATCGGTCGTGACATTCAGGAAACTCTTTACGCACGGATTCTGTCTGACACATTCACAGATATTGACGGTTCCCATCACATTGGTCTCGTAGGTGTAAACCGGATCCTTATAGGAATCCCGCACGATTGGCTGTGCCGCGAGATGAAGCACGATCTCCGGCTGCGTCTTTTCAAAAACCTCCTTTAAATGGTTCAGATCACGGATATCTCCGATCACTGAATTCATATGCGGTGCCAGATCCGCCAATGAGAACAGATCCGGGTCCGTCGGCGGCTCCAGTGAGTAGCCGGTCACCACTGCGCCCGCCTTGATCAGGATCCTGCAGAGCCAGCTTCCCTTAAAGCCTGTGTGTCCTGTTACCAGCACACGTTTTCCTTTATAAAATGATACGTCCATTTCTATATATCCTTTCCGGTTAATCGTTCCATTTCTTCCATGGTGCATTGCCGGTGCGCAGGTACTGCTCCAGCATGTCCATCTCACGCTTGTTGTCCATGCACTGCCAGAAACCGCGATGCATATAAGACATCAGCTCACCCTCCGCAGCAAGACGTTCCAACGGCTCCCTCTCCAGAATGGTATCATCTCCGTCAATGTAATCAAAGATATCCGGCTCTAATACCATATATCCTGCATTGATCGGTGCTCCGTCCGAAATATTCTTCTCACGGAACGACTTCACGGCATTGTCGCCGCCAATATTTAATACGCCCTTCTGCTGCTCCTGCATAACGGCAGTCAGCGTTGCCTTCTTGCCGTGGTTTCGATGGAACTCTAACAACTTGGCAATATCGACATCACACACGCCATCCCCGTAGGTCAGCATGAACGTATCTCCATCGAGATATTCCTTCACACGTTTGATACGTCCGCCGGTCATGGTATTGAGTCCTGTATCGACCAGGGTGACTTTCCACGGTTCCAGGACATTGTTGTGCACGATCATCTTATTTTCCTGGGTAAAATCAAAAGTGATGTTGCTGTTGTGAAGATAATAGTCTGCAAACCATTCTTTGATCACATGCTGTTTGTATCCACAGCAGATAACAAATTCATTAAATCCATAAGCAGAATACATTTTCATAATATGCCAGAGGATCGGCTTCTCCCCGATCTCGATCATCGGCTTCGGCTTCAGATGGCTCTCCTCGCTGATACGGGTACCAAAACCGCCTGCTAAAATTACAACTTTCATATTTATTCTCCAATCCGTTTTATCTGTTTTGCGTATGATATCCTATATTCTAATACAATCCCCGCAAAAAAGAAAGCATTCCTCCTGACATTTGTAACTAAAAAACCGCCTTCTCACATCCCTGGTCTCAGGAATACAAGAAGACGGTTTGAGGATTTTTATTTTATCGAGGTGCAGATTATTTTGCTGCGGCTTTCGCTGCCTTTGCTGCTTTTTCTTCCTCCCACAGTTTGTCTGCTACAGGAGCCCATTCTTCTGCATAATGTACGCATTT
>ENA-UEQR01002158-UEQR01002158.1-human-gut-metagenome-genome-assembly--contig:-NODE-2158-length-10326-cov-5.281198_pt1 | contig 10326 bp, 9 predicted proteins | sample MGYA00242944_ERZ507941 | MGnify/ENA primary metagenome ERZ507941 (study PRJEB26167, sample SAMN06115398) | human gut metagenome | host: Homo sapiens | place: China:Chongqing | collected 2016-06-23...
TCTGAAAAATAATCCGTTCAGCCGCCGGATTCTGACCAATATTTATGTGCATCAGGATCTGCATGAGATGAATCTGTATCCGTGTGCATACAGTATGACCTTTAATGTGACACAGAAACAGGGAGATGACAAACTGACTTTAAATGCAATTTTGAATCAGCGTTCGCAGGATGTGCTTACTGCAAATAACTGGAATGTATGCCAGTATGCGGTGCTGATGCATATGCTGGCACAGGTGTGTGACATGAAAGTGGGAGAACTGGTACATGTCATTGCGGACGCACATATTTATGACCGGCATGTGGAACTGGTAAAAGAGCTGATCACGCGTAAGCAGCATCCGGCACCGAAATTCTGGCTGAATCCGGAGATTAAAGATTTTTATCAGTTTACACCGGATGATATCAAAGTGACCGATTATGTGACCGGTCCGCAGATCAAAAACATTCCGGTGGCAATATAGCAGTCAGGAGGGAGAAAATTATGAATATCATTGCAGCAGTAGATAAAAATTGGGCAATTGGAAAAAATAATGAGCTTCTGGTACGGATTCCGATGGATCAGAAATTTTTCCGCGAGACAACAACCGGGAAAGTTGTCGTGATGGGACGAAAGACGTTGGAGAGTTTTCCGAATGGTCTTCCGTTGAAAAACCGCACCAATATTGTGTTGACACATAATCCGGCGTATCAGGTTAAAGATGCGATTGTCGTGCATTCCATGGAAGAGCTGCACAGGGAACTGGAAAAGTATGATACCAATGACGTCTATGTGATTGGCGGACAGAAAATATATGAGCAGCTTTTGGATGAGTGTGATGTTGCTCATATTACAAAAATCGACTATGCATATGATGCGGATGCGTATTTCCCGAATCTGGATGAAAAACCGGAGTGGAAAATTACAGCAGATAGTGAAGAACAGACATATTTTGATCTGGAATTTTATTTCTATAAATATGAAAGAGTGCAGAAGTAATGAGTGATTTTATCTTTAGCGTCAATGTCACATTTCCTATTTTTCTGGTGATGGTTATAGGCTGGGTACTGCATCAGATCGGTATGCTGGATGAGCATTTTGTCACCGTGGCAAACCGTTTCAATTTTAAGGTGACACTGCCGTTTATGCTGTTTCGGGATATTGCTTCCGTAGAAATATCAAAAGTATTTGATCTGAAATTTGTATTGTACTGTGCAATTGTCAGCAGTATCTGTTTCTGGGGCATCTGGGGGATCAGTAAATTTGCGGTCAAAGATGACAGTATCCGTGGTGCGTTTGTACAGTCTTCGTTCCGAAGCAGTGCAGCCGTCATGGGAATGGCATTTATCAACAATATTTACGGATCTTCTGCCATGGGTCCGCTGATGATCGTGGGAGCGGTTCCGCTGTACAATGTGTATTCCGTTATTGTACTGACATTTGAGGCGCAGGACGAGGAAGGAAAACGGGATAAGGGAAAAATTAAGCAGGCATTGGTCAATATCGTGAAAAATCCGATTATTGATTCGATTTTTCTGGGACTTATCGTTTCCCTTCTGGGGATTCATTTTCCGACCATTGTCAATAAGACGATTAACTCTGTCGCACAGCTTGCAACACCGCTGGCACTGATTGTGATCGGTGCGGGATTTGAGGGGCGCAAAGCAATCAAACTGGTAATCCAGCCACTGATCTTTTTACCGGTAGCAGCTTATATGGGATTTTCCGGGGAAAAGATTATTGCAATTTTAATTATGCTGGCATCCCCAACAACGCCAAGCTGTTACATCATGGCAAAGAGTATGAAAAATGATGGGGTTCTGACGGCGAGTGTTATTGTTGCAACGACGTTGTTTGCGGCATTTACGCTGACGTTCTGGATCTTTTTACTTCGCACATTTGGACTGATATAGGAGGATATCATTTTTATGGATATTACAGGAAGAAAATTATTCGTAAAGGCTCTGGAGGAAGAAGGGGTAGACACCATCTTTGGGTATCCGGGCGGAACCGTTACGGATTTATTTGATGAATTATATAAGACCGACAGTATCAACCTGATCCTGCCGCGGCATGAGCAGGGACTGATTCATGAGGCGGAAGGATATGCCAAGTCTACCGGACGGGTGGGCGTATGTCTGGTAACGAGCGGACCGGGAGCAACCAATATCATTACCGGACTGGCAGATGCCCATTATGACAGCATTCCGCTGGTTTGTTTTACCGGACAGGTGCCACTTGGACTGATCGGGAACGATGCATTTCAGGAAGTGGACATTGTTGGTATGACGAGAAGCATTACCAAGTATGGTGTGACGGTGCGAAGACGGGAAGACCTCGGAAAGATTATTAAGATGGCATTTTATATCGCCCAGACCGGGAAACCGGGACCGGTACTGATTGATATTCCAAAGGATATCCAGACGGCATCCGGATCGGCAGAGTACCCTTCCCATGTGGATATCCGTGGATATAAGCCGATTCACGGGGTACATATCGGACAGTTGAAGAAAGCTTATAAAATGCTTAAGTCTGCAAAGAAACCTCTGATTCTTGCCGGCGGAGGTGTCAACATCAGCCATGCGGGAGAGAAGCTGAAGAAATTTATGGAAAAAGAAAATGTTCCGGTTGTCACAACAATCATGGGCAAAGGCGCAGTGCCGACCACACATCCGCTGTATATCGGCAATTGTGGAATGCATGGAAAGTACGCAGCCAATATGGCAGTTATGGAATGTGATCTGCTCTTTTCCATCGGTACCCGTTTCAATGACCGGATTACCGGAGATTTAAATGAATTTGCACCGCATGCACAGATTGTACATATTGATGTGGATACTGCTTCCATCTCGCGTAATGTGGTTGTGGATGTGCCGGTGGTTGCAGATGCAGGTGTGGCGCTTGAAAAGCTGTTAGAGTGGGCAGAGAAAAAGGATACGGCAAAGTGGCAGGAACAGATTCACAGGTGGGAGAAAGAGAATCCGCTTGCCATGCGCAGGGACCGTGGGATCAGTCCACAGATGATCATGGAGCACATCAATGCACAGTTTCCACACAGTATTTATGTGACGGATGTCGGGCAGCATCAGATGTGGGCAACCCAGTATCTGGAACTGGATGAACAGAGTCAGCTCATCACATCCGGCGGACTGGGAACGATGGGATTCGGATTTCCGGCCGCAATCGGAGCAAAAATTGCAAATCCAAAGAAACCGGTCGTGTGTATCACGGGAGATGGCGGATTTCAGATGAATATTCAGGAGATGGCAACGGCGGTAACACAAGGTACCGGAATTACGATCTGTCTGCTGAACAATAATTATCTTGGTATGGTCCGCCAGATGCAGGAACTGTTTTATGGAAAGCGTTACAGTGCGACCTGTCTGCGCCGGCGCCCATCCTGTCCGGGTGGATGCAAGGGACCAAATGACCAGTGTCCGGAATATGTTCCGGATTTCGTGAAACTGGCAGAAAGTTATGGAGCATACGGAATCCGTGTAGAGAGGGAAGAAGACATTGATGCAGCGTTTGCGGAGGCAAAGAAGCATACAGATGCACCAACGATCATTGAATTTATGATTGCCACCGATGAACTGGTACTTCCAATGGTAAAGAGCGGAAATCCGATGAGTGAAATGATTTTAAAATAGGAGGAAAGCAATGTCTGAAATGAAAAAGCGCTGGATTGCATTGTATGTAGAAAATGATGTAGGTGTACTTGCGAAGGTTTCCGGACTGTTTTCCGGAAAATCCTACAATTTACAGTCACTGACGGTTGGTACGACGGAAGATGAGACGGTTTCCCGTATGACGAGCAGTGTGGAGAGTGATGATATCACGTTTGAGCAGATCAAAAAGCAGTTAAATCGTATGGTTGAGGTAATCAAGGTGATCGACCTGACAAATGTTCCGCTTCGGTTAAAAGAGCTGATGTTTGTCAAGATTATGGAACTGAATGAGACACAGATGACGGAAGTGTTTCAGATTGCACAGGCCATGCGTGTGGATGTGGTGGATATCGGAATCGGCAGTGTTATGCTTGAGTGCAGAAGAACAGAGCAGAAACATGACGATCTGATTGCCATCTTAAAGAAAAAGTTTAAGCATATTTCCGTTGTGCGCGGAGGTTCGGTTGCTATCGAATCAATCAGCACAGAGTGCAGATAAAAATGCTGCCCGTGGTGGTCTTTGGCCACTGCGGACAGCGTTTTTAAATGAAAGGACCGATAAGATTAACGGGCAGTTACTTCGACAATCTCTCCGACATACATCATATGCATATCGTGATCGCTGTACCATTTATCCATCAGTGTGGAATCGGTAAAACTGTCTTCGCTGACCGGTACGGCAGCCATCTTTTTGCATAAAAATACCAGATTGGCTTCATCCGGATAAGGAATGTCATGCCGGAATGCCTTTGTCAGTCCGGCAGCGGCGAATTTGTCTTCTTCTCCGCGGCCACTGTGACTGCCGCAGTAATTTAACGCATCGCGGTAGTCTTCATTCAGGAAAGACAAAGAGAACAGATCTCCGTTGTCTAAAAATTCTTTGGTATAGCGGGAATCACGGATAAAAATAAATACAACGTTTTTTCCCCAGAGGACGCCCACGCCTCCCGAGCTGACGGTCATAGTGTTGCATCTGGTTTTGTCTCCGGCGGAAACTAAACCCCATTCTTTTCCTATTTTGGTAAATGGATTGAATTCCATCTTATCGATTGGATATGGTTGAAATGTGTGCATAACAAGCCTCCTGATTTATTTTATGTATCAACAGTATAACAGTGTAACCTTTTTTTTACAAGATGCATACTATGAATCAAATGCAGCTGTCTGGAACTGTTTGATGCCACTGCAAAGAAACGTGGCAGGTTTTCTGGCAGGAAGAGAGGGAGATCATGTATGGATCAGAATAGAGTGGAAAATCAGGTGGATGAGGGAACGCTTCAGATTCACCTGACAAATGCTTCGACAGGAATTCCGGTGAAAGGGGCAAAGATCAGTATATCTTATACGGGAGGTCCGCAGCAGGTGCTAGAGGAGGTGGATACCGACGATTCTGGAAACACTGAGAAGATTACGCTTGATGCTCCTCCACTGGAGTACTCCATGGAGCCGGGGGAAAACCAGCCGTATGCGGAATATACGATTAAGGTGCATGCCACAGGCTATCGGGACATTACGGTTTCGGCGATCAATATCCTGTCCGGGGAAGATGCAACGCAGGAAGTGGTGATGGAGGCGCAGGATGCACCGGGCAATCCGATTGATACGATCGTGATTGATGCACATACCCTGTATGGAGAATATCCACCGAAAATTCCGGAGAGTGAGATTAAGACGGTGGAAGAAACCGGAGAAATTGTCTTAAGCCGTGTAGTAATTCCGGAATATGTTGTGGTACATGACGGAGCACCGGGAGATTCCACAGCTGCGAATTATTATGTGCGCTACCGGGATTACATTAAAAATGTAGCTTCCAGTGAAATCTATGCGACCTGGCCGGATGCTGCGATCCGCGCCAATGTGCTGGCTATTATGTCATTTACTTTAAACCGGGTTTATACGGAATGGTACCGGGGCAAAGGGTATGTGTTTACCATCACATCTTCCACGGCATACGATCACAAATTTATTTATGGAAGGAATTTCTTCCAGAGTATTTCACGGGTGGTGGATGAAATGTTTGAAAATTATCTGTCCCGTCCAAATGTCCGTCAGCCAATTCTGACACAGTACTGTGACGGACAGAGAGTGACCTGTCCGGATTGGATGTCGCAGTGGGGAAGCAAATATCTGGGTGATCAGGGATATTCTGCCATTGATATTCTGCGCAGTTATTACGGAAATGATATGTATATTAATTCCGCGGACGGAATTTCCGGAATTCCGGCATCCTGGCCGGGATATGATCTGGGCGTGGGAGCAAGCGGACCAAAGGTACGTCAGCTGCAGGAACAGCTGGCAAGAATTTCGCGTGCTTATCCGGCGATACCGACGATTACGGCGGACGGAGTTTACGGATCAAGGACGAGGGAAGCGGTGGAAAAGTTTCAGTCGGTTTTCGGACTTCCGGTAACCGGTATTGTGGACTATCCGACCTGGTATAAAATTTCAGATATTTATGTTGCGGTTTCCCGTATCGCAGAACTTGTATAAAAGAGAGGAAAAATACGGATGAAAAATTATAAAATTACCGTGTCATATGATGGCACCAGATATAAAGGATGGCAGGTATTAAAAAGCACCGATGCAACCATACAGGGAAAGCTGCAGATGGTGCTTTCGGCGCTTGCCGGGCATCCGGTGGAAGTGATCGGTTCCGGAAGAACCGATGCCGGAGTTCATGCAATCGGGCAGGTGGCTAATTTCCATCTGGACGAACATTTTTCGGCAGAGGAAATTTTTGAAGATCTGAACCGGCACCTTCCGGAAGATATCGCAGTGACAAAAATAAAGGAGGTCGATGACCGGTTTCACAGCAGATATCAGGCTGTGGAAAAGACCTACCGTTACCGGATACGGACAAGTCCGGTGCCGAATGTATTTGAACGAAAATTTTTGTATCAGTATGGACAAACGCTTGATGTGGATAAAATGAAAAAAGCGGCACAGGCACTTGTGGGAACGCATGATTTTGCTTCTTTTTGCGGGAACCGCCATATGAAAAAATCAACGGTCCGTACCATTTTTTCCATTGATCTGGTGGAAAGAGACGGTGAGATTGAGATCCTGTATTGTGGCAATGGATTTTTACAGAACATGGTAAGGATTCTCACGGGAACATTGATTGAAGTGGGAAGAGGCGAACGGGCTCCGGAAAGTATGCCGGCACTTCTTAAGGCAAAGGAACGGAAGCAGGCGGGCTATACGGCACCGCCGCAGGGATTACGATTGGAGAAAGTGACATATGAGACAATGGATGGTCGCTGCTAAAAAAGCGGATTTTTATGTGATTGCAGAGAAATTTCATGTGGATCCGGTTGTGGCAAGGATTATCAGAAACCGCGAGGTAATCGGAGAAAAAAATATCCGGATTTATCTGGGTGGGAACCTTTCGGACCTGTCAGATCCTCATCAGATGAAAGATATGGACCGGCTGGTGGAGATTCTTGCACAAAAGATCCGGAAACAGGTGCATATCCGGATTATCGGCGATTATGATGTGGATGGTGTGACTTCCTCCCATCTGTTTCTGACGGCTTTGCGGCGTGTGGGAGCAAAAGTGGACGTGGTTATTCCACACCGGATACAGGACGGATATGGGCTAAGCCTGCATTTATTACAACAGGCGAAAGAAGATGGTGTGGATACAATTCTGACCTGTGATAACGGTATTGCCGCTATCGATGAGATTGCGTGGGCAAAAGCACAGAAAATGACAGTACTTGTGACCGACCACCATGCAGTCCCGTTTGAAGAACATGAGGGAAGAAGAACAGAGAAAAAGAGTCTGGCAGATGCCGTGGTAAATCCGCATCAGCAGGACTGCGGGTATCCGTATAAAGAGCTGTGCGGCGCCGGTGTGGCATGGAATGTCATCCGTGTATTGTATGAAAATTATGATATGGACAAAAGAGAAGCGGAAGATCTGCTGGATTTTGTTGCTATGGCAACTGTCTGTGATGTCATGTCGCTCACCGGGGAAAACCGTATTCTGGTAAAAGAGGGATTAAAGAGAATCCGTCATACGAAAAACATCGGATTGCAGGCACTTATGCAGGCATGCAATGTACAGCCGGAGAATATCAGTGCATACCATTTTGGTTATGTCTTAGGACCATGTGTCAATGCAACTGGCAGACTTGACACGGCAAGGCATGCCCTTCGGCTGTTTGAGACCGGGCAGGAAACGGAGGCAGAAGAGATTGCCCGGGATCTGGTTGATCTGAACCAGGAACGCAAGGAGCTGACACTGCAGGGCGTGGAAATGGCAAAGAAACTCTGTGAGGAAGGTGGATATGAGAATGATCCGGTACTTGTTCTGTTTCTGCCGGATGTCCACGAAAGCATTGCAGGACTGATTGCCGGAAGAATCCGGGAAATGTATAACCGGCCGGTATTTGTGCTGACGCGGGGAGAAGAGGGAGTCAAAGGCAGCGGAAGATCGACGGAAAATTATTCCATGTATGAAAATATGTGTGGATGTGCGGAACTGTTTACAAAATTTGGCGGACATCCGATGGCGGCAGGGTTATCCCTTCCGGAAGAAAATGTGGAAAAATTCCGCAGAAAAATCAATGAAAACTGTCCGCTTACGGTGGAGGAAGTCTGCCCGGATATTCACATTGACATGGCCATGCCGGTGGGATATGCGAGTACGGAACTGGTCCATCAGTTTGCACTTTTGGAGCCGTTTGGAAAAGACAATCCATCTCCACTGTTTGCAGACCGGAATCTGTCCATCAGCCGCATGTGGTTGATAGGAAAGAACCGGAATGTTCTTCGGATGAGTGTTCTTTCGGAATACGGACAGCCGGTTCCGGTTATTTTCTTTGGGGATGTGGAGACGTTGTTTGCATATTTTACCGAAAAGTTTGGTAAGGAAGAGGTGGAGAATGCGCTGCATGGAAGAAAAAACCGGATTTTATTTTCTATGGTGTATACAGCAAAGATTGATTTTTATCAGGGAAATGAAAATCTGCAGCTGGAGATGAAATATTATCGCTGATTCCATTGAAAAAACGGGAAAGAAATTGTAAAATAAATGCAATGGAGGGCAAGTAATGTTCGGAAAAAAGAAACAAAAACAGGAAACACTGGTACGGATGAGAAACCTGGCACAGCTGGATGAAGGCTTTTTTGCCCATATGAAGGACGGAAAAGATATGTTTGATGCAACCGCAAGGGAAATCAGAGAAACATATCAGCAGCTGGGAGCCGGAATCACCCAGATACAGGAAAATATAAAAGAAGCATCACAAATGGCGACAGACAACGGAGAAAAGGAGCAGGAGCTGACCGGACAGCTGGCGTCATATCAGGAGCAGGAAGTACAGTCATCGGAAAAAAGAGAGCAGATGCTGCAGAATTTTGCACAGATCGAACAGGAGATGGCACAGCTGGTGGAGGAAAACAAACATTTCACCACGCCATCCAAATTCCTGAACGAATTTCCGGTTGCACTCAAGGCGGAAAATGAAAAGACCCGAGAGGAACTGGAAAAGATGCAGGATTGTGGAAAGCAGATGGGAGTGCTTGCCCTCAATGCGGCGATTGAAGCCGGGCGTATGGGAGAGGGAGGAAAACAGTTTGTTACGGCTGCAGAAACGATCCGTGTATCTGCGGGAACGTATGATGAGCTGATTGATCAGGCACATAAGAGGCTGGCAGATTCGGATGAGAGAATTGCAGAGCTGGAAGAGCAGGTACACCGGATGGTTACATTGCTGAAAGAAAACAATGTGGCAATGACCAAACTGATGAAATCCTGTCAGGAAGCTTCGCGTCAGGCACAGGAATGGAATCGTTTAAAACCATGTCCAAATTTCAAAGAGATGGAAAACCAGATTGTTGTGCTTCGCAATGCAGATGAGGAAATTGCCAAATCCGAGGAACGCAACCGGATGCAGATGGAGGATTTTACAGAAGAAATGGAGAGTCAGAAGAAAAATTTTGATGAACTTCTTCAATCCATGGAAACCGTGTACCGGCATGCGGCAGAACGCAAAAAATAAAAGGAAAAAGAAAAAAGAAAAGGAGCTGACCAGAGAGGCCAGCTCTTTTATTATTCCACAGAAAAATTGCTATCGGTTTTGGATGAGGTGGCGGCAGCTTTAGCACGCGCCCAGTTGTGGCGGTAAACCACATGGTACATGACTGCGGCAAGAACAAATGCACAACATACATCAAAGAAAGAATGCTGTTTGATAAACATCGTTGCCAGAATGATGCTGACCGTCAGAATCAGTGTCAGGAGACAGACCAGCTTGTTTTTGCGCAGCTTTTTATTGTGTGTCACCGCAAGATAAATGCCGAGCGAATTATATACATGGATACTCGGAAACAGATTCGTCGGAGTATCACCGGCATATAGGCGTTCACAGAGCATGGTGCACAGATTGTGGTGTGTGAAATAGGTCGGACGCAGATACTGACCGTTCGGGTATACCGTGGAGATGATTAAAAAGATTGTCATTCCGGTAAACAAAAACGCACACAATTTATAGTAATCTGTTTTATTATGTAATGCCATATAGGCGATGCCCCATCCGACAAAAGGAAACCAGAGCAGATAAGGGATGACAAAGTATTCACAAAACGGAATATAATCATCAATCGGTACATGGATGACATGAAAATGTGTCGTGACGGTTTTTTCTACATAGTTAAACCATGCCATATACAC
>ENA-UEQR01002160-UEQR01002160.1-human-gut-metagenome-genome-assembly--contig:-NODE-2160-length-10317-cov-5.404980_pt1 | contig 10317 bp, 8 predicted proteins | sample MGYA00242944_ERZ507941 | MGnify/ENA primary metagenome ERZ507941 (study PRJEB26167, sample SAMN06115398) | human gut metagenome | host: Homo sapiens | place: China:Chongqing | collected 2016-06-23...
CTTACTAAATTTAAAATTCAAGACAGTAAATCTCCTGAAAGAATTCTGAAAAGGAACAAAATAATTTACACATCAGTCAAATAATATCATGATCTACAACAAACCTGACAAAGGTAAATCCAAAAATTTGTCTTTCTCAGAAAAATAAAGTATTTTCGTGAGTTCAATAGAGCATAGAAGCTGTATTTCTCAAAGGTTTTCGAAATTCCTTTTCAGGGAAAGCAGGTTATGATAATGTATCCTATTGATATGCGAACACTTAACTGCTGACAAATCATGGAGCAAGAAAACAGTTTAATCCCGGAAGAGGAAATCAAGAATCCGGAAATCTTAGAAACCAGTACAAACGACGAACCCGTTGTCGCTGAAAGCAAGGCCGTCGAAAACGCTAAGGAAAAGAAAGAACAGTATCAATATAGATTCAAATGGGAGAATGTTATATACACTCCCGGAGAATTAAAGGCCATTGCCTACAAAAATGGCAAACTCTGGGCAACAGAAAGCGTAAGAACCACAGGAGAACCGGCTTTGTTACAAGTCTCCGCCTATAAAGACAAGATAAAAGTAGCTGACAATGAACTGGCTTTTATCACAGTCTCCATCCGTGACAAAACAGGAAGTGTTGTACCAACGGCCAATCATAAGATTAAATGCAAATTAGAAGGTGAAGGTAAGATTGTAGCAACGGATAATGGTGATCCAACTTCACTCATCTCTTTTTCATCGACAGAGCGCGAAACTTTTAACGGATTCATGTTAGTTGTTATAAAGGCTCATCAAGGAGCAAAAGGAAAACTACGTCTAATTGTGGAATCCGAGAATTTGAAAAGTGCCTCTGTGGATATTAACCTATTATAAATCATTCTTATTTGAACATCATGACAACAAAATTATTAAATATAAAAACAAGACTTTTCAGATCATTGACCAATTTGGGTATGATGATTATTTTATTTTCTTGCAGTTCGTCATCTATCGGAGAAGAACCGATAAACCCTCCTGCTCCTCCTGCTTCATCCGTAGAAAAGAGTGAGTATTATGTTTCCACAACCGGTAATGATGAGAATCCCGGAACACTTACATCACCCTGGCGTACCATTCAAAAAGCTGTCACCACAGTTACCCCGGGATGTGTAGTAAATATTATGGGGGGAACATACTATGAAGAAATAAAAGTAACTGTATCCGGAACTACTGACAAATACATCGTAATCAAAAATTATAATGACGAGGAAGTTATTATAAGCGGCGACAATAAACCCAGAGAACTAATGAATCTCAATGGCGTGAGTTATATAAAGGTAAAAGGGTTAACCTTCGCCGATTGCTTGGGATCATATTCTGTGGGAATAAAAATATCCACTACATCCGACGAGGCTTCTCATCATATGGAGATAGAATCGAATACAATCAGAAACTTATATGCAAATGCCACCGCAAGAGTTTATCCGCCGAATGTATATGCCGGAGGAATAACAGTAGCCGGCTATCTGGACTCAAAAGCCATTCACGACATTATAATAAGAGAAAACACAGTAAAAGACTGTCGGACAGGTTGGACAGAAGCCATTTCAGTAACAGGAAACGTAGATGGTTTTCTGATTACTAAGAACGTAGTGACTAATACAGGAAACATCGGTATAGATGCGTCAGGGCATTGGGGTATTTCGAAAAATCCTGCCACTGATTTCGCCAGAAACGGAGTCATCTCTGAGAATCATGTTTCATACTGCAAAAGTCCTGTTGAGGGAGGTGCAGGTATTTATTTGGATGGAAGTTCAAATATCCTTGTTGAGAAAAACATTTCGCACAACAATGTTTATGGTATTACCGTAGGGTGTGAAAGGGCAAACAATTTTGTAACTAATAATATAATCAGAAATAACATCTGTTATCACAATGAAGGGTTTGGAATCGGACTAATGGGCTGGTCCCCTGAAGGCAGAATCATAAAAAACTGCCAAGTTGTTAATAACACAACCTTTGGAAATGCGAAAGACAGATTGGGAGAAATAGCCATATACAGCACGGAAAATACTACGATTAAAAACAATATATTTTATTCAACTCACGCAAACTCAAATCTATTATATGTAGATGATAGTCACCTCAATCTCGATATGAATTTTAATCATTATTATTCCAGTTCTCCCGATGTTAAGTTTTACTGGAAGGGTAGCATATTTTCAACTTTCGAACAATATAAACAGAACACAGGCTGTGATTTAGCTTCGGCTTTCAGTAATCCTTTATTCATTGATACAGAAGTATTCGATTTTCAGTTACAATCCACATCTCCGTGTATAGATACAGGTGATCCCGCCTATACACCCGCAGAGAATGAACTGGACTTTAATCATAACCCTAGGAAAGTTGGAGCTTGTATTGATAAAGGCGCTTATGAAAAGCAATAATAAAAAAGCGGTTTACTAATATCGAACCTCATACAACAAATCCTCCCCGAAAGTTTTCAATACCAACCTTCGAGGAGGATTTTATTTCATTCTTTTATTCCCATTCTATGGTCGCATTGGGTTTAGGCGACATATCATAGCAAACACGATTCACATTCTTCACTTCTTTCAGAATACGGTCCGTGATTTTCATCAGAACAGGCCAGTCAATCGGTTCAATAGTAGCAGTCATGGCGTCTACTGTATTGACAGCGCGAATGATAACCGGCCAATCGAAAGAACGGGCATTATCACGTACACCAACAGATTTGAAATCGGGCACTACCGTGAAATATTGCCATACTTTTTTATCCAATCCGGCAATCTGGAATTCCTCACGCAGGATAGCGTCGGATTCACGCACGGCTTCCAGACGGTCACGTGTAATAGCACCCAGGCAGCGTACACCCAAACCGGGACCGGGGAAAGGCTGACGGTAAACCATTTCATAAGGTAATCCCAGCTCCAGACCACAGGCACGAACTTCATCCTTGAACAGTTGACGCAAAGGCTCTACAAGTTGGAATTTGAGATCTTCGGGCAACCCACCTACGTTATGATGAGATTTCACCATTTTAGCCGTCTTCGTTCCACTTTCCACAATATCCGGATAAATAGTACCCTGGCCTAAGAAGTCGATACCGTCCAACTTGCGTGCTTCTTCTTCAAATACACGGATAAACTCGCTACCGATAATCTTACGTTTTTGTTCCGGATCTTCCACACCTGCCAGTTTATCCAGAAAACGGTCGGTCACATCAAGATAAATAAGGTTTGCCTTCAACTGGTTGCTGAATACTTCAACGACATCCTCAGACTCCCCTTTACGCATCAAACCATGATTCACATGTACACACACCAGATTATCACCGATTGCTTTCAGAAGCAAAGCAGCAACAACAGAACTATCAACTCCGCCGGACAGAGCCAATAATACCTTCTTATCGCCTACTTGACGTTTGATTAATTCTATCTGATCATTGACGAAATTCGTCATATTCCAGTTAGCTTCAGCTTTGCAAGTATCGAAAACGAAAGCCTTCACAGCATTCTTAATAGCTTCAATATCATCTGTGAATTCAGCTAGCTTCACTTCGCAAGCCGCTTTGTCATGGCCGGCAGCCATAACGGGAATCCCCATTGCATAGATAGCCGGATTTACATCAATAGCCACACCATCAATGACATTGTTCGGGCCGCCATTGATAATAATACCCTTCACGTTAGGTAATGCTTTCAATTCTTCCACTGTGATGTCGTGAGGATAAATCTCACTGTAAACTCCTAATGCACGGATGGCGCGAGCCAATACCGTATTCTCATGACTACCCAAGTCAAGGATAACAATCATGTCCTGTTTCATCTGATTCTGTTTTTTTTATTATGTTATTGTCAATAGTTTCTTTAGTTTCAACTTATCCGCAAATATAAATATTTTAAAAGACAAAAACAAGACACTTTGCTTTATGCCTTCAGCCGTATCACAAACCGGCTTCCTTTGCCTAATTCGCTTTCCACCGTCAGCGTACCGCCATGAGCTTCCACAAAATCTCTCGAAATAGACAGCCCCAGCCCGCTACCTTGCACTTTCGTTCCGGGTACACGGAAATAACGGTCGAAGATACTTTTGTGATAACGAGGATCAATCCCTTTACCAAAATCCTGAACATACAACTCAATGATATTATCTTCTTGCTTGGCACCAATCACTACACGACCGTTTTCTTTGGAATAACGGATAGCATTACTCAATAAGTTAGTCAATACCCAAGCAATCTTTTCACTATCGACAAAGAGTTTACCGATCTTTTCCTCCGGATATTCCACTTCTATCTGAATATTAAACTTATCGGCTTGTACTTGATTGGCCTTGATAGCATACTCTATCAGTTCAATCGGTTTGGTGATCTTGGGCATTAATTGCAGTTTTCCGGCTTCCACCTGAGTCATATTGAGCAATTCTCCGGTGATACCAAGCAAGCGTTCACTATTTTCCTTGATGCTCTTTGAAAGTTGCTCCTGTTCATCATTCAATGCACCGACACGCTTATCCTCCAACAGTTGAAGACTCATCATAATAGCAGCAATCGGAGTTTTCAACTCATGAGAAATAGTAGAGATAAATGTAGTCTTGGCAGAGTCCAGTTCCTTAAATTCCGTAATATTTTTCAGCAAAATGACATCTCCCAGTTTACGAGATTCATCTTTTTCCGCTTCTGTATTAATGATAGGAACGTAGGACGCTTTGAAATAGCTTTCTTTATTATCAGCATATATTTTCAAAGGTTCCTTTTGTTCGCTTGGTGTCACCAGTTCACGAATCAACCGACGGAGCAGATCATTCTTCAAAGCAAGTTCTTCCGCTGACTTACGAATCACATTTTCACGCTTCAAATTCAGCACATTCAATGCCTCCTCATTAATAAACAGAATCTGCCGGTCCATATTTAAACCGATCACCGGATCATCTATGCTGTTCACAATCGCTTCGATAAATTTCTTGGCGGAAAGAATATCCGAAAGAGTGCTGGCACGATATTCGGTCAACCGTTCCGCCATTCGATTAAAGCTATCGGCAACTTCGCGAAATTCCTCATTCTTATCCATATTCAAGCGCTTTTCGTAATTATGATCGGCTATTTCAAGAATCCCCTCTTTCAGTTCTTTTATCGGTTTACTAATGCTCCGGGGAAGCCAATAAAGCAACACAAGTCCGGTCAGGATACAGATGCTGCCGGTAATGGAAATCCATAGTAACGCACGTTCCAGTCCGGGCATAGCAGCAGGGCTATCCGGTTCCGTTGCCGTTAGAATTTGAAGATTTACAACCGAAAGAGTTACCAGCAGAATAATCATTCCGGCCAACATTCCAATACCAAGAATCAGTTTCGTTTTAATATTCATAACGTTCATACGATTAATATTATGCAAGTATAATCAAATCTACATTAGCTCGTGACAAATTATTCAAAAACTTTCGATATCCCAGTATGGAACAGATAGCATACGGCAATTTCAGGTCAGGGCTACCCATACATACAGTGGATATCTGCTTCTCTTTACAAATCTCCACAATGCTCCCCAGAATATCTCTAGACTGTACCTGAACGACCTCCCCTCCCAACTCTGTCACCAGTTTAAAATGATTCAGCAGATAACGCTGTCTCGCCAGACCAATTCTATCCATGCTCTCTTTCGGTGTCTGAACATACAGGGCGATAAAAGTAGTATTGTACCGGGTTGCCAACTTTGCCGCCTTCCTGATAATTCTCCGCGGTGTTTTCTCGTGACTACTGATACAAGCCATAAACTTTTCATGTCTTAACCCGACAGCCACTCCCATTACAACCTCATTCTCCACCTTCTTCTCCACCCTCAATGCAACTTCCTTCAAAGCCAACTCGCGCAATTGCAGAATATTCTCAGTTCGAAAGAAATTGTCCAATGCTGTCTGAATCTTTTCCGGACGATATATCTTTCCGGCTTTCAAACGGGCAATCAACTCCTCTGCCGTCAAGTCAATATTCACCACTTCATCCGCTTCCTGAAGAACACTGTCGGGTACCCGTTCTTTCACTTCGATACCTGTAATCTCCTGTACTTCTTCGTTCACACTCTCAATGTGTTGAATATTAATTGCCGAAATCACATTGATTCCCTCGTCCAGCAAAGCCATTACATCCTGCCAACGCTTTTCGTTCAGACTGCCCTCCACATTCGTGTGTGCCAACTCGTCCACAATGACAATTTCCGGATGAATACGGATAATTGTATCTAGGTCCATCTCTTCCAGTTCTTTTCCCTTATAGAAAATCTTACGCCGCGAAATGACAGGGAGCCCTTGCAGCATCGCCTCGGTTCCGACACGTCCGTGAGTTTCAACATAGCCGATTTGCACGTCCACTCCATTCTCCAGCAGTTCATGTGCTTCCTGAAGCATACGATAAGACTTTCCCACACCGGCTATCATACCGATATAGATTTTAAACTTACCCCGGTGGGATCTCTTAATCAGATCCAAGAAATGCTGTACACTTTGTTCTCTATCATCCATCTTTATCTGTTTTTTAAAACATTCTAACCCGTGACAATCATCACGATCATCACGGGTTCACACACTAATAATTCATGAGTTAATTTAATTTATGGTTTTAAAGTTACGCCAAATACTAAATGGGCGTCCTCCATACGTGGATTCCATATAGCCTGTACAAATATAGGTAATGAAAATCTCTCATTAAAATTCAGCGCTTTCGTTGCTTTCAAAGCAAAGTTCGTTACTGCAAAACCATTCACATTATACTGCGGAGTTTCATAAGGAACCATGCCACAAGTAGCATTCAAATCAACTCCTTTCACGCTAAACGGATAATTCAACTCCACATACGAAGAATACGCCTGTTTATCTTCGCCTTTATCATTTATCTTTCTGTCGGCACCCGCAAACATTGTATACCACGCAATGGACAAGGGGAATTTTTCAACAGGAAGCGTATAAGCTAATCCCGCTTCAAAATGATGTCCTGTATCTCCACTCTTGAAATGGAAATAGTTACCGGCCCCCTGTCCATCCCACCAAAGAGTCGCAACAGAAAGCGCCGGTCCTGTTTCACCAAACTTATAAGCCGCAGTCAGGTCTATTTCTTTATTACTTTCACTCAAACTAGTTGATCCCCATGCAGTAAGAGAAAAATTGCCCACGCTGAATCCTAAAGTCGGCTGGAAGGAGGCTGCGCCACCCTGATAGATACCACGCCATACATACGAACTTACAAAATCACCTTGTATGGTAAACTCCTGTGCCTTCACACTAGTTGCTCCCAACATACATACGGCTGCCACAGCCATTGTTCTCAAAATACTCTTTTTATATAAAAAACTTTTCATACTTTTATTATCTAATCCAGATTCTCACTTACTTACCACTTTTTTCTTCCAACGCTATGTTTAATTTCAACACATTCACTTTTTCTGTCCCCAAAAATCCCAATAACGGTTTTTCTATACTCTCGTCAACTATTGACTTCACCTGTTCCTCCCTCAATCCACGAGCCTGTGCAACTCTTTTCACCTGTACATACGCACATTGGGGAGTGATATTCGGGTCGAGTCCTGAACCACTTGCCGTCACCATTTCCGCCGGTACCTCTTTACGACTCAAATAAGGATGATGAACGAGGAACGTATCGATACGCGCTTTTACTTCGTCCAAGTATTCCTGATTCGTAGGTCCTTTGTTGCTACCGGCTGAACTTGTCGCATCATATCCGTCGCCCGCACAGGAAGGGCGTCCCCAGAAGTAAATATCCTTTGTAAACATCTGACCGACATTCGCCGCTCCCACTACTTTTCCGTTTAGTGTGACTACTTCGGCATTTCCCTTGTTAGGACCTGCAACCTGTGCAAACAGCCACAAGATAAGGATATAGAACACGGAGAAAAAGACACAAAAAGCAAGTGTTATTTTTAAAGACTTCAATAAAGTTTTCATTGCTATTGTTTTTTAATTAAAAGAATAAACCTACTAATAAATCAATCAATTTAATACCGACAAAAGGAACAATCACACCGCCCACACCATAAATCAACAAATTGCGGCGGAGTAAGGCACTTGCGCCAATCGGCTTGTATTGTACGCCACGCAAAGCCAGCGGAATCAAAATCGGAATAATAATCGCGTTGAAGATTACTGCCGAAAGGATAGCGCTTTCAGGACTATGCAGATTCATAATGTTCAGCGCGGCCAATTCGGGAATAGCTACCATAAACAAAGCCGGAACGATAGCGAAATACTTGGCCACGTCATTAGCAATAGAGAAGGTAGTCAATGTGCCACGAGTCATCAGCAGTTGCTTGCCTATTTCCACAATTTCAATCAGCTTTGTCGGGTCGTTGTCCAAATCCACCATATTACCGGCTTCCTTCGCTGCTTGTGTACCGCTATTCATCGCTACCCCTACATTTGCCTGTGCCAACGCAGGAGCATCATTCGTTCCGTCTCCCATCATTGCAACCAATTTCCCGGCCTGCTGCTCCTTCTTGATATATTCCATTTTATCTTCCGGCCTAGCTTCAGCAATAAAATCATCTACTCCAGCTTTTTCAGCAATATATTTTGCTGTCAACGGGTTGTCACCGGTCACCATAACCGTCTTCACACCCATTTTGCGCAAACGTTCGAAACGCTCCTGAATACCCGGTTTGATAATATCCTGCAATTCAATAACGCCTACTACTTTCCGATTGACACATACCACCAACGGTGTACCGCCATTACTTGATATAGTAGAAATTATCTCTTCCACCTCTTTCGGGAATTTATTTCCGGCACTCTCTACCATCTTACGGATAGCATCAAATGCCCCCTTACGGATCTGTGTTCCGTCAGCCAAATCGACACCGGAACATTTTGTCTCAGCAGTAAACTTAATCATGCGTGCCCCAGCCGTATTCAGGTTACGCATACGGATACCCGATTCACGTCCCAACTCCACTATTGACTTTCCTTCCGGAGTTTCATCGGACAGGGAAGACAACAGACAGTTTTCTACAAAACGGTGCAAATCAACGCCCGGTGCCGTGTGGAAGTGAGTGGCCTTACGATTACCGATCGTAATTGTACCAGTCTTGTCCAACAGCAACGTATCAATATCACCGGCAGTCTCTACTGCTTTTCCGGATTTTGTAATCACATTCGCACGAAGTGCACGGTCCATACCGGCAATACCGATTGCCGAGAGAAGCCCGCCGATCGTTGTCGGAATCAGGCAGACAAACAAAGAGATAAGTGAAGCAATGGTGATGACCGTATTACTATAATCGGCAAATGGTTTCAAGGTAACACACACAATGACGAAAACGAGCGTAAAACCTGCCAACAAAATAGTCAACGCTATCTCATTCGGGGTTTTCTGACGTGATGCACCTTCTACAAGCGCAATCATCTTGTCGAGAAAACTTTCTCCCGGCTGAGTAGTCACCATTACTTTTATACGATCGGATAATACTTTCGTTCCTCCCGTAACCGAACTCTTATCTCCGCCAGCCTCACGGATTACCGGAGCAGACTCACCGGTGATCGCACTCTCATCGATAGAAGCCAGTCCTTCAATAATCTCACCATCCGACGGAATCACATCTCCGGCCTCACAAACAAATACATCCCCTTTCTTCAATTGCGAAGAACTTACGGTAATAATTTTATTACCTTCTACTTTTTTTGCCGGTGTTTCTTCACGAGTCTTACGCAAACTGTCGGCTTGTGCCTTACCACGCGCTTCGGCGATAGCTTCGGCAAAATTGGCAAACAGCAATGTTACAAACAGAATGACAAACACAGCGATATTGTAGCCAAACGACCCCTGTGAAGCGTTTACAATAGAGTAGAGCGTCACGAAGAACATCACCGCCGTAGCCACTTCTACTGTAAACATAATCGGATTCTTTATCATCATCCGCGGATTCAGTTTCACGAATGACTGTTTCAAACTTTCTATCACTTGCTCCTTTTGAAACAAAGAAGCTGATTTATTATCTTTCATATCTATTACAAACTTAAATGTTCAGCAATCGTACTCAATGCATGTACCGGGAAGAACGACAAGGCGGCAACAATGAAGATAACGGCAAATGTCATTACCCCAAACGTCAACGTATCGGTTTTTAATGTTCCGGCACTTTCCGGAATAAACTTCTTCTGCGCAAGCAAACCGGCAATGGCAACTTGTCCCACAATAGGAATGAAACGACTAAGAATCAATACAATACCACATGTCCAGTTCCAGAAATATTGCTGTCCGCTAAAACTTTTTGAGCCTAAAAATTAGGGCTGGATTCCTCGCTTGGAATTCAGCCCTTTTAGTTA
>ENA-UEQR01002162-UEQR01002162.1-human-gut-metagenome-genome-assembly--contig:-NODE-2162-length-10311-cov-5.852453_pt1 | contig 10311 bp, 10 predicted proteins | sample MGYA00242944_ERZ507941 | MGnify/ENA primary metagenome ERZ507941 (study PRJEB26167, sample SAMN06115398) | human gut metagenome | host: Homo sapiens | place: China:Chongqing | collected 2016-06-23...
GTTTGCATAGTAATTTTTAAAAATGTCCAGACATCCCAGATATGTCACCGCGTTTACCTTTTCATTTATTTTTGTCATTATTTCGACGGCATCACCTATAGTCATTTTATTTGTAAGCTTTAGGGCATATGTGTCATTAAGATTTGTCTTGCTTGCACATCTACCTAGGATATAATCTGTAGTAACATCATAGAACTCAGCTAGACGAAAAATAATTTCGGTTGGTGGAACGGTTATTCCTTTCTCATAGTGTGAAATCGTGCTGGATGAGAGGTGCAGATGATGTGCAATATCTGTCTGAGTCAAAAAATTGACTTCTCGAAGATTAATTAATGTTTTAGCGATCATTTGCTTTTGATTTTCGCTAAACACATCTAAAGTTTTGTTTGGCTTTTTCATGATTGAAAGCACCTCCTAATAATCTTCCTCTTACAAGTATAGTATAAATATATTAACACGTCATATTTTTGTATTATTTATAATAATTTGTCGCGTTGTGACGCAAATTTGTATTTGCGATACAATCGTTTTGAACCTGGATAAAAATAAGAAGGAGACATTTGTATGATAAGAATAGCAATTTGTGATGATAATAAAGCTTTTATTAATTATATGACAAAAGTAGTCAAACGAGAGTTTGCAACCCATACAACGGTAAAATTTGAAATTGAAAGTTACACCTCAAGTGAATTGTTTTTTTATCATCATAGTATAAAACCATTTGATATTGTATTTTTAGATATTGATATGCCGGAATTGGACGGATTCCAGCTTGCATCAGAGCTTTCCAATTCAAATAATTGCTATATTATTTTTGTTACAAGCCATCCCGACTTGGTTTATGATAGTCTTTATTTTCGACCATTGAATTTTATACCCAAAAGCAATGATTATTTTTTTGTGGAAAAGCTTCATAACGTGGTAAATCAACTTTTTAATGAAATGAAACAAAATACAACTATTGTTCTTGAAAACAAAGAGATCGGCAGAGTTGCACTCATGATAAAGGATATTTACTATATTCAAAGCTGTAAGCATTACATATTATACTATTCCGAGGGGAGAGACCCAATAAAGATCAGAGGTAATTTGAGTGAAGCGGAGGAGTATTTTTCATCGTTTGATTTTGTAAAAATACATAAAAGTTATATTGTTAATTTGCGACACATCTTTAATATTGACAAGAAAATGGACGAGATTATCTTTAAACAAGGTTTCAGGTTAAACATGAGTAAAAACTATAAAAAACAGGTTGATGAAAAACTAACGGAATATTTAAGGAGAACAAAATGAAAAACTTGTTTTGGAACTCTTTTGAGATCGCCGTTAATTTTTATCAGGCATTTGTACAAATCTGGTTTATTTATAGGTTCTTTCAGCCAAGTGCAAAAAAATCAGTCAAAATGATGAGTGGTGTTTTTGGAATAATTCTTGGCACGGCATTAACTTTTTTAAATAGTATAACGCTATTTGAAGGCTTTTATAGTTATATTTACATAGTAATAGTATTCTTGTACGCTTCTATAGCGTTCAAAGAAAAGATCATAAAAAAAATATTTGTTTCTTTTTTTTCTTTTTTGATTGTTCTTATTATTACTGTTGTTGAGCTTAATTTTATTTCGTCTGTTTTTGAAATTTCTGTAGAACAGATGATCACAGATGAAAGTGTGAAACGATTCATATGCGTAATAGTGATACAGATATCCATTTATATCGCACTGCGTCTTACCCTTACTGTGTTCAAATACGCTGATGAATATGCCTTTTCAGATTGGCTTCCTATAATAACTCTATTAATTGCTACATATATTTTATCTTCTTTGCTGCATGTATTGTCTTTGTCAATGAACGAAGAACAAAGGATAATTATTAATTTGGCAAACGTTGTTCTTTTGATACTTAATTTTGTGATGTTCTATGTAATTCACTCGCTATATGAAAAAAACAAGAGAATAAATGAAATGAAAATTATAGAAGTAAAGGAACAATATCTTGAACAGTTTATTGGTAATGCAAATTCACAGTATGAATCTATTAGAAAAATAAGACACGATATAAAGGACAAACTTTCAACCGTATATGGATTGCTGGCAAACGGTCATAATGATGAGGCAATGATATTCATAGAAAAATCAAGCAAAGTCATTGCACAAATCGAAACCTTTGTTCAGACTAATAATGCCGTTGCCAATGCCATAATTAATTCCAAGCTAACAACCGCTTATTCGCTGGGAATTAAAGTATCGTGTATAACTGTAGCGGATTTTAGTGGTATTGATGAAACAGACCTATGTGATCTTCTCAGCAATATTTTAGAAAATGCAATTGCCGCTTGCCAAGAGATCCAAAATAATGGCAAACGTTATATATATCTTCAAATAAGCAGTGAAAATAATATATATACTTTTCTTGTAAAGAATTCCGTTTCACACTCTGTGATGGAGTGCAATCCCCAATTAAAAACCACAAAAGCAGATAAAAACAGTCACGGATTGGGAACATCGATCATACGTGATATAGCTAACAAATACAACGGTCGCTGTGACTTTTATGAAATAGACAATACTTTCTGCTGTTCCGTCATATTAAAAACATAAACAACAAAAAACGGCTCGGGAATATTTCTCGAGCCGTTTTTTTGTGTCGTAAAACTGCATGTTATGCCAAAACGCTTGACATAGATCATCTTATATTATAAAATGCAACAAAGAGGGTGGATAAGATGAATTATTTAGTGTCTAAGATTTTAAAATTTATTACTGAACAGAATGTTATTAGTGATGAGAAGGATGTACAAGAATTCTATAAATATGGAATAGAAATAAGCATTTCATCTTTTCTTAATATTTTTCTAGTAGTAATTTTAGGCTTTCTTATTCATCATGTATTGGAAAGTGTTGTCTTTCTTACGTTGTTCATACTTATCAGGTCTTTTACCGGAGGCTATCATGCGGATACGTATTTCAGGTGTAACTTATTAATGTGTGTAACTTTTATTATAACGGTCTTTGTAAACGTTATAACATCGAATAAACTCACTTTGCCAGTAATAATAGTGTTGATATGTTTTACAGAAGTGACAGTTTTATTTTTAGGTCCTATAGAAAACAAAAATAAACCTATTCAAAAGTCTAAAAGAATAGAGCTTAAAATAAAAGGTTTAATAATAACTTTAGCAATTAATTGTTTTGGAATTATTCTCATTGAAAGTCATATTGGCACAATGATTATTTTTACAAGCTTTTTAATAGCCATACTAATGTTGGCTGCAATAATCAAAGGGAAAAGAGGTGATATATGTGGAAGAGTTTAAAAAGTATCTTGCCAAGGTAATTAAGATGCTTACAAGACATACAGCTATACTTGCTTGCGGAGCTGCTTCATTCTTTGGCGGATATCAGACTAAAGAACCCAAGAATATCTACAAGAGGTAAGCATCAAAAGATTTGCATATGAGACTATTACTGCCTACGGTAGTATTGCTTTATGCAAGAAGAAAATTGATTTCAGTGTTTTGTTAGTATTACAGTACCATAATATTTCATGCAACCAAGTATAGAAATTGTTTCTTACTTTGCTTTAAGTTGGTTTTAATAATACAGACTTTAAGCCAGGAATATTCGTCTGTTTTATAATGAACGCAATGAAAAATTCAAGGAGGTTTTTCAATATGAAACTTAAGAAGAGAATTGCAGCTATGAGTGCAGCTGTTGTGATGATGGTGTCAATGTCAGCTATAGGAGCAAGTGCTTACAATACTTCAGACAGCTATAATAAGCTTTACTATGCTGGGAATGAAACGACTACCAATTACTATGTTACCTATAGCAAGGGAACAAATTGTTCCGGCAGTAGTAAATTCCACATTGTAAGCTCAATAGTTTATTCAACATCAAACTCACAGCTTGCAAGTAATTCTCCAAGTGGCGTTACTGCGAACAACGCTTATAGAGATTGCTATGCCAATGTTGGAGCATCTAATGTATATCGTTCATATCATCGATCTATCTTAAGAAAATCTACATCATATTCTGATGGTACCTTAAGCTATTTAGACAAATTTATCTACTATTGATACTCATGAAGGAGATGCAGATATATGAGTGTTTTAAAGATACTTTATCATAATCTGATATCATATAGGTTTATAAGCTTTCTGATAATTATAAACATAATCGTATCAGCATTTGTTATCTGCTTCTCCTATGGCATTTACCAAAACTATAACGTAGTGATAGAAGATGGCGAGAGCGCACAAAGAGAGCTTGTTATATATCCTACCTCATACAGCGGCCCTGAAAAGACCTCTGTCACTACAAAAATGCTTATCGACACATTGAAGTCTCTTTCCGATGATACCTTAGACAATATTAAAACCATCGACTGCGATGCGATCGTGCCGACATCTGCTATTGATAAAAACGTGTTTCATTTTTATTTTACGATTGATAAAGGAAGGTTTCTGCCTGTCGGAGAGGGTGCCGTCTTTACCGATAGCGAATATGATTCCTTTAGAAAAATAGCTGTGATAAATCCAAAGCTGAGAACAGAGGATGCGGAAAATCTTTCAATCATTGTTGCGGATATAGGCGAAGAATGGTCAGGTAAGAATATAGGTGATTCTGAATACGTTGAGATCGGCGGTGAGCGTTTTGAAATAATAGACGATACATATAAGGACGGAGCAATGACTGCACCAATTACGGCTTTTTATAATGATACTCCGCTAAGGCTCAGAAATAGCAACTGGTGCGTTTTGATCGAGTTTAATACCGACATTTCACGCTCGCAGTATGACGATATCGTGAACGCTGTTAAGACGAATATGGGAAATAATGCGGAGATTCCCGATATGGATATTTCTCCTGCCACCGAGCTTTTTTACTATCGGACTATACTTATTGTCTCTGTGATCATATCTGTACTGGCGTCGCTTAATTTTGCTGTGCTTTACAGATTCATACTGCAAAAGCGTATCAAGACACTGACCATTTTCAGAATTTGCGGCTGCACAAAGGGAAAGGTAGTCAGAATGTATCTGTGCGAATGTATGCTTGTGGGGCTGCCGCTTTTCGCTTTAACAGAGCTTGCATTTGCTAAAATAGTATTGCCGCGCCTGTCGGATATTTTTGAGTACATCTCCTACGCCTACAGTCCTGTTCTGTATTTAGCGATATTTGGCATTTATGCCGTTTCAAGTTTTATAGTTTTGCTGATAATGATATGCTCATATATTGGGAAGCATTCTATAAGAGAATTGAAAGCAGGTGAAGTGTGATGATACTTAAATCAGCTTTCAGACAGCTAAGAAAAAATCCATTTATGAATACACTTATCGTTATACAGCTTACTGCGGTATTGACAATGATCTGTATGCTGGTGAGTATGATAGAATCAAGAACTGAATATTACAAACCCTTTGCAGAGGAGTTTTCATCTGAGGGCTATTTATGTAATTTTGACTTGCCGTTGTCGGAGGATTATGTTGTTGATTCGCTCAAAGGTGCAGAATGTGAATTCACATATTCCGCACAGCTTTATGTGAACGGTCAGGATCCTGCCGAAAAAAATATTCCAGATACGATAGTATACAGCGATAAATGGATAAATGCCTATACTCCGCAAATGCAAAGCGGAGCGTGGCTAAGCGAGATACCTGATAATGGGTATATCCACGCTGTTGTAACTCCGGATAATCCATTTGGACTTACAACAGGAGACATATTCGATATATCCGATATTGACGGAAATACTGAGAAAGCTATGGTTTGCGGTGTCGTGAAAAACAAGCAGTACACTGTGGGGTATCCGGCGTTTTCGCAAACAGACCTGCCGAACCGAAACAATTTCTTTGATATGTATTATACATATAATACTCAGGTCGAAACAGACAGGTGGGGAATATATCTTGTGAAGAATGAACTTGAGTACAGCGAGCTGAAAGGCAGCATAGCCGTTTATGGAATGGGCTTTGTTTTATGCAGCGGTTTAAACTCGGGCGATAAGGCTGAGATCCTCAATGTATTGCAAACCGAGCTTGCACCGATGTATACAAAACCGCTTGAAGAGATTCGCAGCGGCAGCTTTGAGTATATAAAGGAGCAGCTTTATGTGCTTCTGCCAATAGCCTTGTGTATTTTCATACTGACCCTGATAACCACAGTCTCGGTGGTAAGCATATCCGTGAATGGTCAACTGCGAGCTTATGCAGTATTCTATATCTGCGGTGCAAGGCGGAAAGATTGCTTGTTGATCTCTGCAGTCTATTCACTGATCGTTTGTATTTTCTCAGGAGTATTAAGTCTGTGTGCATTAGTTTTTCTCACTCACAAAACACAAACAGTGATACATTTCGGCTTGTATGAAGCAGCGGCAATACATATAATATTGATCATCTTTCTTTGCCTTTCTGCCATTGTTCCGATGACCGTAATGCACAGAAACCAGCCTAAGGACATTTTGAAGAAGGAGTAGCAGATGATAACCATAGATAACATAGTGAAGATATATAATCCAAAGGGATCGAATGAATATGAGGCTCTGCACGGCGTTTCCTGCAATATAGCCGACGGTGAAATGGTAGCGATAATCGGCAAATCGGGCGCAGGAAAATCAACGCTTCTGCATATACTCGCCTGTATAGACAATTATCAGTACGGCGAATATTCGATTGACGGCACGCTAGTAAAGAATCTTTCCGAGCGGCAGTATGCAAAGATACGAAATGAAAAGATAGGCATGGTAATGCAGGATTTTGCATTGGTCGAGGACTTCACAGCGATAGAAAACGTGATGATACCGCTGAGTTTTTCTAAGCATAAAATCACGGATAAAAAGGGCAGGGCTCTTGCCGCACTAAAGGCGGTGGGCGTTGAGGAGTTTGCAAATAAGCCGTGCAACAAGCTTTCAGGCGGACAGAAACAGCGTGTGGCTATTGCCCGTGCCGTAGTGACGGATTGTAAATTGCTTCTTGCCGATGAACCTACTGGCAACCTGGACTCAGTGAATGGAATAGAAGTAATGGAGTTATTGAGTGATTTGAACCGCCAAGGAACTACTGTCATTATCGTTACCCACTCCCAACGGGATGCAATGTATGCACATCGTGTCATCCAATTGCTGGATGGGCAAATTGTAGCAGAGAATATTAATCGTCCGATGGAAAAAATAACACCGGTTAAAAATGAAACCCTATGATAGGAAATTATTGGAATAGTGCCTGGCGGAATCTGATGAAACGGAAAAAGTTCAGTTTCATTAATATATTCGGGCTGGCTGTCGGTATGGCATCGGCATTGCTGATTCTTACTTATGTGGCCTTTGAATTCAGTTTTGATAAAATGCATGCGAAGCATGACCGTATCTACCGTGTACAAAGTACATTTTACGAGGGAGAGGTGCTGACCGATTATTGGGCAAGCAGCTCTTTCGGATATGGTTCGGCAATGCAGGAGAATCTTGCCGGAATCGAAGACTATACCCGGATTGCATCTTTGTTCCAGCCGGAACAACTGGTGAAATATGGAGAACTGTGCCTGCGTGAAAACGAAATAGCCTATGCCGATCCCGGCTTTTTCCGTTTGTTTGACTTCGAACTGTTGAAAGGTGACCGTGCTTCTTGTCTTTCTATGCCCGGGCAAGTAGTGATAACCGAACGCATTGCCCGTAAGTATTTCCGTGATGAAGAGCCTATGGGGAAGATACTTGTTTTTAACAGCAACATAGGAAAGGTTTCCTGTGAGGTGACCGGAGTGATGAAGGAAATGCCATCCAATTCACATATACATTATAATTTCCTTTTGTCGTATAAGTCATTGCCTAAATGGGTACAAGAGTATTGGTATAAACACGAAACATATACCTACGTTTTACTGGATTCGCGGGAACGGAAAGAAGAGATTGAACGCGCTTTTCCCGGGATGGCGGAAAAGTATAAAACGGAAGAGGCTTTGAAGAATAAGACATGGGGTGTCTGTTTAGTTCCATTGGAGGATATTCATCTCACACCGCAGTTGGGTTATGAGGCCGAACAAAAAGGGAACCGTTCGGCTATCATCGCATTGGTTTTCGCTGCTGTGGCTATACTGGTTATTGCTTGGATTAATTATATCAACTTGACTGTTGCCCGTTCGATGGAACGTGCCAAGGAAGTGGGGGTACGACGGGTAGTGGGGGCTTTTCCGCAACAATTGGTCGGTCAATTCTTGTTCGAGGCGTTGGTGATGAACCTTATTGCCTTTGTGATAGCTGTGGGGCTGGTCGAAATGCTGCTTCCGGCTTTTAATTTGTTGGTAGGGCGGACAGTGAGTTTCTCTGTCTGGCTTACAGGATATTGGGGTTTGTCCGTATTTTTGTTGTTTGTGTGCGGTGTTTATGTTTCGGGTTACTATCCGGCACGTGCATTGCTCCGCAAAAAGCCTATTATGTTATTAAAAGGTAAGTTCCAAAATGGACGTTCGGGAGAACGTACCCGTAAATTGTTGGTGGTTGTGCAGTATACGGCATCTATGATTTTGCTATGCGGCACATTGATTGTATTTGCACAACTTAACTATATGCGCCGTCAGTCGTTAGGAGTAAGGACCGACCGGATTCTGGTTGTGAAGTTTCCCGGTCCGACAGAAGGAATGAAGATAAAGATGGAAGCAATGCGTAAAGCGATAAGAAAGCTTCCGTTGGTGTCGAAAGTCACTTGTTCGGGTTCGGTTCCGGGAGAGGAGGTTGCCATGTTCCTGTCCAATCGGCGAACGCATGATGCCTTGAAACAGAATCGGTTGTACGAGATGCTTAGTTGTGATCCTGATTATATGGATGCTTACGGGTTGGAACTTGTAGCCGGACGTGGCTTTTCGGAAGATTATGGGGATGATGTAAATAAATTAGTTATCAATGAAACGGCAGCACGGACATTGGGTTATACAGATTATGAGAGTGTCATAGGTGAAGAAATATCTGTTGAGACAATAGAGGAGCCAATGCAGGTGATTGGGGTAGTGAAAGATTATCACCAACAGGCATTGAATAGAAATTATACACCTATTATGCTGTTCCATAAAGATAAGATAGATTGGATTCCGCAACGTTATATCTCTATTGTAATGAAGCCGGGTGATTCGTTGGAGCTTGTATCGCAGATATCGGAAATATGGACAACTTATTTTGCTGATTCCAGTTTCGATTATTTTTTTCTCGACCAGTTCTATGATCGTCAGTATCGTCAGGATGAAGCTTTCGGAGTATTGATGGGAGGATTTACAGGGCTGGCCATCTTTATTTCTTGTTTGGGGTTATGGATTTTGGTTATGTTCTCTTGTGCTGTGCGCACAAAGGAGATGGGCATTCGCAAAGTATTAGGTGCTTCACGGTTGAATTTGTTCTATCAGTTAGGTAAGGACTTTTTTATTCCTATCCTGATTGCAATTGTGATAGCATTGCCCGTGGCGTGGTTCAGCATGAATGCATGGTTAAGCCATTATGCATTCCGTACAGAACTGAAAGCTTGGTTTTTCTTGCTTCCGGTGGTGTTGATAGTGCTGATTTCGTTTTTAACTGTGGCGGGGCAGACCATTACAGTGATCTACAGTAAGCCGGCGCGCTCGTTGCGATATGAATAACAGATACAGGAGTCTTTTATCTTAATAAATCTATATTGAAAATGGACTAAATGTGCAGATTCGGGTCAGTCCGTTATTTAATGTTTGTGGAATGGTGGAAGAACAAAAAGCTATTATTGGTTGTTTGATGGTATTCTATTCTTTGATTTAATCGAAAATAGAGCTGAAAAGTAACAGATTTATATTACCTTTGCCGCCTAAAATTAAAGAAAATGAAATCGGATATTGAAATAGCACGCAGCATTGAGCTGACAAAGATTAAACAGATAGCCCGCGAAACCGGAATTCCTGTTGAACACATTAGTAATTATGGCCGATATATAGCCAAAGTAGATGAAAACCAAATTGATGAAGAAAAGGTACGAAAGAATAATTTGATTCTGGTAACTGCCATCACTCCGACTAAAGCCGGTATCGGGAAAACAACAGTTTCTATCGGATTGGCATTGGGATTGAACAGGATTGGAAAGAAGGCCATCGTTGCTTTGCGCGAACCTTCATTGGGGCCTTGTTTCGGTATGAAAGGCGGAGCAGCCGGAGGAGGATATGCCCAAGTCTTGCCAATGGATAAGATCAACCTTCATTTTACGGGAGACTTTCATGCGATTACCTCTGCTCACAACATGAATTACGCAAAAAGGATGGCATTGTTTCTCCTTTAATCGAGCAGGGACAATCTCCATATCAAATCATTACC